>Ga0224528_1000035_pt1 | contig 109179 bp, 91 predicted proteins | sample CBST25metaG_2_FD_179888 | JGI IMG/M metagenome (GOLD analysis project Ga0224528, IMG submission 179888) | Peat soil microbial communities from Stordalen Mire, Sweden - C.B.S.T25 | ecosystem: Environmental > Terrestrial > Soil > Wetlands > Peat | place: Sweden: Norrbotten County, Stordalen Mire...
ATGCCTCATCGTGTTTTCCGGAGTTAATCCAGAGCTACACAGTTTACCCGCAGCAGGCTATCTCAGGGAGTATCACCAAATATACGGAAGAGCCCAAACCAAGTTGCCAAAAGCATTACTCTCGCTGCTCGTTCAAGTACTGGCAGGAGCAAAGCGATGGCAGATGAAAACAAGCCTCAGAATGAACTGCGAAGCGCGCGAAGGCGCGAGTTGCTCAAGATGTCGCCATTGCTGCTGGCTGGCGGCCTGTTAATTCCGCAAGTTCGCAAGCAGTTGCTGGAAGCCGGTCTTGGATTCAGTGACAGAGCCTCGTCAGCTTTGTTCAACCGTCACGGCAAGCTTACGTTTTCCGATGCGGAAGTGGTTCCATTCAGCAAGTTTCCCTATAACTACTTCACCGTCCTCGATCCTGAAGTTGATTTGGAACAATGGACGCTAACTGTTGAAGGTGATGTCGCGCGCCCTGGCGAATACAAACTCTCGCAGATCATGGCCCTCCCGAAGGTGAACCAGAACACCCGGCACGTGTGCGTCGAAGGATGGGATGTAATCGGCAATTTCGGTGGTACCAGGATGGGCGATTTCCTGCGCTCTGTGGGCGCTTCTCCCACTGCACGCTTTGTCGAAGTCGAGTGCTCGGATGACTACTACGAGTCCATTGATATGGAGAGCGCACTTCATCCGCAGTCTCTGCTTTGTTATGAGATGTACGGCACGCCTCTGGATCGAGGACACGGCGCTCCATTACGGCTGCAGATGCCGACGAAGTTGGGATATAAACAGGCGAAGTACCTGGAAACACTTCGTGTCACGAGTGTTCTTAAAGCGAAACGCGGCTATTGGGAAGATCAGGGATACAGCTGGTTCGGTGGATTATGAGAAGTGCACAGACGGCGAAGACAAAACTCAGCTCCGAACGCAATCTAAGTCATCTTCGCGTTAGGAACTTCGTCGTAACCTCGAGGGAGAGGGTACGCGCGGTATACGAGCATCCGACAATCGTGCGCCTCGCTCACTGGATGGCTGCGATCACCATTGTACACGCTGTTCGTGCCCCCGGCTGGCTTGCGATTGGGAGGATGGTTGGGCGGAGCGTTGCAGTGGCACTTCACGTTCATGTGGCTCTTCATGGGGAGCGGGATTGTCTATGTCCTTTCTGAATTTCTCACCGGACACTACCGCACGGTGTTGTTCCACATGCGAGATGTTCGCGGCGTCTGGCCGATGGTGAAGCACTACTTCTTCTTCGCCAAAAAGCCCAAAGAGTTCGAGCCTTACAATCCTTTGCAAAAACTCGCCTACACGACGGCCCTGTTTCTCGGAGCACTGTCCATGATCACGGGCCTCGTTCTGTATAAGCCAGTCCAGTTGAAGTACGTCGCATTCCTGCTTGGGGGTTTTCACCTCACCCGGATTTGGCACTTCGCAGCGATGTGCGGGCTCTGGGCGTTCCTTCCTGGACACCTGCTGATGGTCGCAATCCATGGGTGGGATAATTTCGCCTCTATGGTCTTCGGCTGGAAGAAGGAGCCGCAGTATATTCACGAGCCTGATGCCGACGCAGAGTATGGGGAATAGGTTTCTAACTGGCCTTTCCTGCCCGCTTGCCTAAGCTGAGTCCGGGCACCGGCGCAGATGGCGATGGAACACAATTCCACGGTGCGTCTCGCCGCTCTCAACGCAGAAGAGGCGAATGCCAAGGTTATCCAGGCGCGCGCAACTATTCTCCGTTGGTGAAGAATCAGAGCACTGCGATCCATGCCAGTCGGGCAGAGTTTCTCACGAATCCCGCGGGCGCGCTCGGCGTTTATAGCGTTACTGGCCCAATTCCTGGCGCCAATGAAATGATCCTGACGGGAAAACGGGATTCCATCTTGCCCATGACTACAGCTGCACAGCCGGTCTCACAGATGTTCACAATTCATACCGGGATCAGCGCAACCAAAGCCGAAACGCGTAATCGCGTGTCGTGAGAGCAAGGCATTCCTGCGACACAAGTGGGCCAGTGGAGCCCTACGGAAAAGAGTTGTGGGAGTTTGCGTAGAGCGGATTGATGCGCAAGCGGTAGCCGAGATGTTCTGTCATTGGCTTGTTGAACAAATCCTCTGCGTTCACCTGATTAGGGCTGGTCGGTCGGTCTGAGAAACCAAACCCCGGAAGGGCTGGCATGACGACATCGAATGCCTCGTCCTCTGAACCGCCAAAAGCCGCAGGATCGGCGAGCATCGGAGCCATCCTGCTGTATTTCACGAAGCTCGAAGGCCAGCCATTCATTAACAGCAGTGGTTTGAGTCGTGCTCCCCGTCCCCGCAAGAACACATAGTGAACGCTGAAACCTGCGACAGTCGTATGGAACTGAGTCATTGCGTTTAAGCGCTGCTCTGCAGCGTCAAAGCTGTAAGTTGTTTGCCAATACTCTATCAACGTCTTCAGGAACGCCTTCTTCATCCCATATCACCAATCCGACGTAACTGCATCGCTCCATCGGGTATCGGCAAGGCGGCGTTGCAGATTGTTCCTAAGAGCCTTGTCGAAGCGAATCTGAAATGGCTTCCCGGGCATCTGCTGGTCTTCCCCTTCACCCAATGTGATATTACCTAAAGGCAGATCGGTTCAATCTCATATACGTTTACAACACTCTCCAAGTGTGAGCGGAGGAAGGTATGGTGGATACAGACCCCAACTACATTCTGTGGCCTGAGGTATTGCCCTCCTTCAGAGTCGTAAGTATCCCGAAGCAAGAATTTCACCCCATGATCCTCGCCGGCACTGTGCCATTTAGGCATAAATCCGCCAAGAACCTGGCTCTCATTACCTTCCTCAAGGGTCGGAGAAGAACCGGCAGACCCGCTTCACTCATGCTTCTTTCAAGAGTTCCGTCCGGTACTTGGGAGCAAGCGCCATCGCTTTCTTCATAAACGCGGCCTGCTCCTTCTCATCCAGTTTCGGAGGAGGCGTTGTCCGAGTCGCAACAGGCGTTCCGATTTCCTTGAAAAATTCCTCTTGGCCAGCAGGCGAGCAGATGCAGAGCAACCGGGTGGCGGTCGGGGATGTATTGTGAAAACGATGAGGTGCGTTGGCGGGAATGTTGATGGTGTTTCCTGCTTTCACGATCGATTTCTGGCCACGAAAAGTCGCTTCCATTTCCCCTTCCAAAAGAATAAAGGTCTCCTCGAAGTCGTGGCGATGTGGGGGCGGTCCACCTCCAGGCGGGATGTGCATATCGATCACGCAGAATTTTCCCGCGGTCTCCACTCCAGTGACGGTGATGGTGTAGGTGTCTCCGACCAGACCAATGTGAGAAAGAGTTTCATCCTGATCAATCTGAGCAAGCGTCAGTTTTCGGTTTAGGTCGTCAACAGGAAGCGGGCGATACTGCGATGTCAGTTCTTCCATTTAGGTTCTCCTTTGATCTGTTTGCGATGTGCTCTCAACTGTTTCTGCCGAATAGGAAGGAAGTTGGCGCCTTGCTCCTGCAACCGCAGTTGAACCTTGAGACCGCCGCATGTCAGTTCGGGATCTGCTCCGCTACGGCAAGACTCCGCACCTGTTCGACTACCGCATCTGGGCGCTCTTCCGGAATGAAATGACCGCAGGATGCAATCACTTTGCTCTGAACGTTGCTCGCAACCATTGAGACAAACTTTCCGACCAGCGCTCCTAGACTTTTTTCACCGCCCAATGCCACAACGGGGATTTTTACCTTGTTGTCAGCCAGCCGAGCTGTTTGCGAAATGGTTTCAAATGCAGCTCGGTAGAGACCTAGCGCCCCCAATACGCCCTCTTTCCCGGTGAAGGTTCGCAGGTACTCATCTATAGACTCGGACGAGATGGCGTCATGAACCCCAACGTGAGGTCCTTTGTAAAACCAGTTAAGAAATTCTCGCTCTTTTCCAACCATGAGAATTTCAGGTACGCCAGGTGCCAAAGGAAGCACCCACCACCACATACTTCCCTGAGCCATGGCATCAGGTTTGTAGACGATGATTTTTTCCAATACCGCTTGCAGCATCACAGGGACTTCGATGTAAATGAGGCCGCTTACTTCTTCTGGATGCTCTGAGGCCCAGAGCAGCGCCGGCGGTGCGCCCATGTCGTGAGCAGCGATCGTAATCGGTCGGCCCGCTCCAAACCCGATTGTGCGAATTAGTAGACGGAACTCCTCCGCGAGCGCGCGACCGTCGTAGTCTTCGGTCCCCGCAGGCTTGTCCGAATCACCATAGCCACGCATATCAGGCACCAGTACTCTGTATCCAGCTTTGACCAAGAGCGGCATCACCTTATGCCACGAATAACTCGTTCCGAGAAAGCCGTTCCAGAGCAATATTGGAGGCCCGTTTGGGTCACCTCCCAACCAATTGTGAAGCTTGATACCGCCCACCAGGGTGGTTGCACTTTCAAAGCGCTCAATAACCTTTACAGAAGCTCGCATTTCCTTACTCCTTCAAGACTGCAGAGTTGTTGAAGGCCGGGTCGAATCTGTCATTTGCCCGGCGATTGTTAGCCGAGTGATCGTGAACGGCAGCTCGAACTCCCGTAGTGCCTCTTCGATAGCAAGCTTCGAAGCAAAGTGTGGAACATCCTTGAAGTGCTCCACGCGGAAGACCGAGTGATAGACGATATGCTGGAGTTTCAGTTTCGTTGCCCTGCGTTAGTTCATCGGGAACGACGGCGTTCAATAGGTAGAGCTTATTCACTCCGTGCAAAGCCTTCTCTACGGAGACCGGATCGAGGAGATCGCCGACGACAACTTCAACGCCGGCTGAAAATTGACTCGTTGCTGCGTTCTGTTTGCGCACCAATGCGCAAACCTCAGCCTCACGCTTGCACAACTCCGCGACAACCGCAGTACCCACGTTACCAGTTGCTCCAATAACTAAAACTTTCATTTGTGCTCTCCCATACGGGGTGGTTCCTAATTGGACCAATTAATCTCGGTCGTCCTTAGAGCAGATGCATGGTTGTAGTTCGGAGAAGCAAGACACTGACGCAACGGGGTTTTGCGGAGGCGCGAAGCAGAAGTAGTGGGGATACGTGGTCATTTGTGTACAGATTTTGCCTGGTAAGACTGTAGAATTCGGGGAGAGAGCCTGTAATTCTCCAGAATTCGCCATGCCCGCGAAAAGCGCGCTCTTATAGACCGGAGCACATATTGCGCAACCAATTTGATCTAAATGATGCTCGGACCTTTGTCACCGCTGCGCACGCGGGCACTCTTAGCGCTGCAGCGAAGACGCTGAATCAGCCGTCATCGACGATCAGTAGATCGTTGACTCGCCTCGAAAAGCACTTGGGTGTACTGCTAGTCCGGAGAGGTTCAAAGGGGTTGGCGCTGACCGACGATGGCAAGGAATACCTCCTGTCGTGCAGACGTGCCCTGCGTGCGTTGAGCGATGGCGGTGAGCTTCTGGAGGCACGGCGCTCGAATCCAAGCGGCGTAATCAAAGTAGCTTGCCCACTTACTATGGCCCGGGAGATCCTTGCGCCTTTGCTGAAGGAGTTTATCGTTCGCTTTCCGGAACTGCGAATGGAAATTGAGCCGTATTCCTTCGGATGGGATCAGGAACCACGGGAAGATGTGGACGTATTCTTCAAGCTCAAAGCGCCGAAGGACTCCGAACGAAAGATCCGTTCATTTCCGGGCACAGCCCGCGGACTTTTCGCAAGCCGTGCTTATGTGAAGATCGCAGGCAGTCCGAGTAGTCCCCAAGAACTCTCCGCACATCGCTGCGCCGGCTCTGGGGTCTGGAAGCTGACGCGCGGACGCAAAGAGGTCACTCTAAACATAGTTTTTCAGATCGTGACGAGTGACCCCGGCGTCGCTCTCACGTTTGCGCTGGACGGCCTCGGCATTTCCGTTCTGCCGTTGTGGTTGGCAAAGTACCCGAATAACAGGGATGGATTAGTTCCGATTCTTCCATTGTGGAAGCCCGAACCGATCACGTTGTGTGCACTCTACTCGGGCTCATCTCGACTAACCCCTAAGGTGCAAACGTTGCTCGACTTTCTCGCCGAATATATCGGAACAGACCGAGACCCGCGACTCAAACAGGAACGTGCAAAAGGATATTTTACTGACCTGAAACATCCACCGACCTCTGGACCCTGATCGTGATCCTCCGCTGTGGGTTTCCAGATCCTGACTTCCAGGACCGTGTCGCCGGTGAGATCAGCGTTATCGTTGTCGGCTTACCGATCGAAGGGCAGAAACAAGGATGAACGCGGTGCCGCTTCGCGCTTTCTTTTGCTGAAGCCGGATAACGAGCACCGAGTGCATGGCGGGCGTCGTTCTAGGATACATGGCAGACACTAAGACCATTATTGAGCAGGCGTACTACGCATTCAACAAGCGAAAAATCGACGTTGCATTAGCTCTGATGACGCAAGACGTGAGCTGGCCCAAGGCTTCGGAGGGTGCCAAGGTCGTTGGAAAAGAAGAGATCCGCGCCTATTGGACCCGACAATGGGGTGAGTTCGATCCCTATGTCGAACCGCTTGCAATGACCGAGGAACACGGAGGCAAAACCCGCGTCATGCTCCCTCACGGGTTCATCGATCTCGCGGAAGGTACTGATGTCCCGCTCGACTGCTTCCAGCATAAGTTGCCGTATCTTCGGCTTCCGTTACTGTACCCCACCCGATACTGCCTTGCGGTATGACTGTTGTTCCGACTAGAACAATAAGGTCCATCACTTCAAAGTCGATGCGGTCACCAGTCTTGCATTCGGCGGAAGAAAGCGTTCGAGAGAGCCGTAAACGTACCGGGATACCGTCACCTAATACGGGGTTGCCGTCCGGCGTACGTTTTACAGGGAGGTTGACCGCAGGAGTGGGTACGCTGGCAGCAGAGGCAGCTGTTGCAGGAGAAGCTTTGGTGTCTTCCGCAAACGAAGATGTCATGAGAATGCAGAAAACCAGAAGAAAACTGAGGCATTGCTTCAAAGTGAGTTCTCCGTTGAGAGTTCCTCATACTCGGCGTTTGAGTGGAACAAGTCAATAGAACTCATTGCGTAGATTAACCATCAGCCGGATAGGGAAGGGGACGGTTGGTCGTCAACCTCAACTAAGGTCACCTGCTTTTGCGCGTCTCAAAGTTCGGCAACAATGAAATTGTCGGCTGGAATCGTGACTCTCAGTAGGAATCCAACCGGGGATACTCCTCAACGTCAAAGAGAGGTAAATGAGCCCACAACAGGAGGGGAAGAACGACGGCAAAGCTAACCACGGCAACTCGCGACAGAATAACCGCAGAGAAATTCGCTTTTCCTAAGCAGCGCAAGGAGCACTGGAGAATGCCGCCCACGTTCGCAATGCTGCCGCCCGCTTCAATCAAGTAAAAGGGGTTACTGAAGCCGAGCGCCGTGCGGCTTGGAAGAGGATACAGTCCGCTGCAAAGCGGTACGGAGTGGAACTTAACGAGGCAGCCTAGCGTGACCCCAAACGTAGCTCACACCCAACCTCCCAGTCGCAGGACGGGTCCTTTGCACTCATGATGAATCACAAGAGCCTCAATCACTTCTCCGTGGGAGAGGCTGCGGCATTAGGCAGACCTTTCGGCGAGGATGAGGGATTGTTCTCTCCCGGTGTTAAGAGTGGGTCGGTAAGAGGCGTGCTGCTTTTCACAAGGTCGGTCTTGATCTCCAACTTTTGATCAGGCTTTGGATTAATGGCCGCTTCGAAGGTTTCATAACCGGGAAGGGCAATCCTGATTTGATGTGCACCGGGCGCGACTAACATTGCACGCCCCCAGCCCCTAAATTCACGAACATGTCCAACGTATAGACCATCCACAAAAACCGCAGCCCTAGATGGGTTGGCCGAAATTACCACGGTGGAATTCACCTGTGAGCGCGGTCCTGTAACGGCCTTCTCCATTGCTACGCTGATGTCCTGCTTCTCTCCCGGTTGGAGAGTCACTTCATCCGTGAAATCCATATATCCGTCCTGCCGGACTTCTATTGTGTGTTTACCGGGCAAAAGCATGACCTTCTTTGACCCAGTGAGTTCTTTCAAGTACCCCACATACTGTCCGTCTACCCACACGCCAGAAGTTCTCTCGACATTCGATCTTCCCACGAAGTGAATCTCTCCCATCACAGTGTTGCTGGCGAGACTAGCATCGGACAAGACGAAAGCGGACAGCACCAGAGCCCCAGCCACTCGCAGAAGTTTTCGCATAGGCACATAGATGCCTGAGAGGATGAGGCGGGCAATCACTTGGCCAAAGTAAATGCGAGAAATCGTTCTCAAATGGACTCGGGTGTCTGCTCGTCGCGCAACACCTGCATCAATGCATCTCTAATTTGGTGGCACGGGACAATCGCGGCGGACTGCTCGACGACCAACGAGGCATTTCGAATGCTTGGTCTGCTTGGGGCTTGCGGCAATCGGCGGATATGAGGAGCTTCCTGCCGATCTGATGCATCTATCGACAGGTGGAATCCAATACGCTTACCAATGGAATCCGAATCTCGCCAGAAAGAAAGATAAGTTCAGTTCAACTCTCGACAGGATTGATGTCATTAGCTAGTTCGGCTTGGAGGGCTTCGTGGCGACCTCAGCCTTTCTCAGGGAGAGTACAGGTGGGCACTTCAAAGGGAAGAATCCTAAGTTCTCCCAGAGATGCTGGAGAACTTCCACCACTCGGATAGCAAGATTCTCGTTGCACCACTCGGAGTGTATGATTTGCGTTCATGAATGGCTCAACAATAGAGGAGAATGAATGAAGAAATCGTGTATCGTCGCAATCATCGTTACGATGGCAATGCCACTTTTCGCCGCCGATGGCGCAGCAACCTATAAAGCCAAGTGCATCGCTTGCCACGGAACGGACGGCGCTAAAGTCCTGCCCGCGCTAGGTGTGAAGCAGTTGAATACCCCGGAGGTAAAAGCGATGGGGATTACGGGAGTGACCGCCATCGTCACCAAAGGTCAGAACAAGATGCCCGCGTTTGGTGGTAAGTTGAGCGGCGAGGAAATTAGCGCGACCGCAAAGTACGTGCTTTCCATGAAGTAAGAAATTTTGCGCTCGTTGTCATAAACACCGCGTCACCACCGCGTCCAGCGCGGGAGCGCGATATTGTATGGTGTGCCGGATTGCGTTGTGTTGATGGCGCTAATCTGCCATCCGCACGCCTGAGCTGCGAGTCGTCCTACGCCGAGTGTCCTGCTATACCGGACTCCTCTTTCTGCTTTGTACTGGGCAGTGGCTATACGCACTCCTAATACTCGGCTCGCGCACCTCTCGGGAAAGTCATCCCCCGTACTGTTAAATCTGCTGTATACACCACCAGTTTGCCGGGTGTGCCTGACGGCCACGACGTGGTCATTCAGTACGAGACCTCGTTTGAATACAGGAAGTCGGCTATTGAAACAGTCACGCCATCGCTGCAAGACGGACGACAGTGGCGAGTGTCAGGGTATTACGTCAGATAGAGTTTTCGCTCTGATGTGACGGGCAAGTGAACTTCGTGCAGTGTTCTCTCGTATTCACAAGCCATGCGCAAACTATCAGGCGGGGGGCGGACGGCGAGAATTGTTTGAGGAGTTGTACTCGAGATGGTGGGAGTGTACTCGGCGTTGACGATCTTTGGTGTTCTCTTTCTTGATAGCATCATCTTCCAGCCTCCTCCGCCGGGCTATCGAGATGATGCGCCTGTAATAAAAGTCACAAGTGCTGACGGCGCAAAGATATCGGCAAAATACTTTCCCAACCCCAATGCGACGTACACGCTCCTCTTCAGCCATGGGAATGCAGAGGACATCGGATACGATACTCCGCTTCTCGAAGTCATTCACAACGTCAACCAAATCATCGCGTGGGGTCGCTCGTTGGGCGGAGCTGCAGCAGTTGACCTCGCTCCAAAGCGTCCGGTCGCGAGCTTAGTCATGGAGAGCGCGTTTACAAGCGCATTCCGAGTTCTGACGATACTCCCTTTCGAGCAAAGTAGGCTTGATGCCTGCTTACCTTATGCATGTATTCGGGCGGCTCGTCGAGGTGATCTCTGACGTCAGACGAGAGAATGCGCTCAATGACGAAACCCGTGTGTGATAGGCATCACGTCTCAAGGTGATGCCAGATGGGCGCCGGCGACGTTCCTAAAGAATCCAGAGAGTTGTACTGCTGGTTGCGACCGCCGTTATGCCATGGCGTACGAATTCATCAACCTGTCGGGGGCTGTTTACCAGACCTGTAGCAATTACGGGGAGGTCGGGCGTGGATGCGCGTAGCGGAGGCATGGCCAAAGGAGCGGCAACAGCGGGAAGCAATTCCAAGGCATGGGGAACAAAGTGGTGAAGCGCGCGCGTGATGTTGTGCAAAGCTATGGTGTCAACTGCAAATGTCCTTTGCACGGCGATAATTCCCTGCGACTGCGCCGCTCTCAGTGCAGATTGGCGTGTAGAGACAATTCCAGCAACGCCAAGCTTTACCAATAGACTAACGGCATCGGCATCCTGGGCAAATCCAGTCAGCAGATTGAGGTTGGCCAGGGGTAGCTTCCCAGCATAGCGCAACTTTCCTACCACGTCTCCGATCGTCAAAGGACTTCCATACAGCAATGAAACAACTAATGCCGGTGACGCAATGGCAGCCGGGAGGAACTCGGAACTTCGTATTGCGGGAATGATCCGCGAGCGCTCCAATAAAACGCGAACACTCTTATGCATCTCAGATAGTGGGCGGATCGGACTGGCTTCCACGTGGCTCGTCTTACCGTCGAGTTCGTGACGTTCGGCAGGGATTCTCTCATCAACTTGTGGGGAGCTTGGCTCAGTGCTCGACACACTCACAACGTCCTGATCGTGGTTCGTCACACCGCAATAAGTTCCCGCATCCTGCATCTGTTGAACAGAAACTCGATGTTGCAACAGAACGCGCTTTTCAAGCAGCAAATCGGCGACGATGTGCCTGAGATTGCGATTCTCTTCCTCCAGATGTTGAATCGTAGGCTCGCTCTTGGCCTTCAATTCATAACGCTCCTTCCACTCCAGTAGCGTCGATTCTTCAATGCCATGTTTGTGATATAGCTCTGCGATATCGGTGCCCGACCTGGACTCGGACAGGATCTGGCGAATCTCTGTTTCGCTATAACGACCGAGGCCCATAAGATCTCTCCGATAAATCGAAAGGTTTTCAGCGCAGTCATGTTACATGAAATCGCACCCGTAAAGGAGCGGCGTGATGCCATACGATAAACCAGTGGACGTATTCATGAAGCCATGTGGGCCGCGAGTGATCAATGTGGTCCAGAAACCGCTTAAGGGAAACCATGCTCTAAGAACCTGTCCAGAAACTTACGAGGGGAACCATGGAAGGAATATGCGTGGAGGGCGGAAGTCACTAGTTTGTAGTGATGTACCCAAGTGACTTAACGGACAGGCAGTGGTCGAGACTGGAGCCGCTACTGAATGAGCTGCGAGGGGAGCGACACGCCGGAGGTCGGCCGCGCAAGTATGATCAGCGGCGTGTGGTGGACGCTCTGCTGTACGTGGTGAAGACGGGCTGTCAGTGGCGTCAGTTGCCGGGCAATTTTCCGCCTTGGAAGACAGTTCACGAGCATTTTCGCCTATGGCGTGACCGCGGCGTGTGGGAAAACTCAGCTATTCCAAAGCAAAGTTCGGCGAAATCTTCGGATACAGCGCTGATGACGTAGGGAAAATGGAGGTGTTAGATATTGCAATCGAAAGTGATCGCCCCGTTGTAGCTGAGAATATCCGTAAGCGGCTTACAGCCGGAACGGAGCGAGTGGAATATGTAATCCTCAGGCAGCGTAAGGATGGCACGGTGATCGACGTTGAGATTCACAGCAGCGCCGTAATGATTGACGGCACACTGGAACTGATCAGCCTGTTCATGGATGTGACTGAACGCAAGTGCGCGGAGCGTGAGGTACGGGCGCTGCAGGAAGAGCTCCGCGAACAAGCGATACATGACCCGTTGACCGGCCTCTATAACAGGCGTTACCTGGAGAAACCCTGAGTGGGGAACTGACCTTAGCCGCGCGACATGGTCACCCTGTCAGCGTGGTCATGGGTGATCCCGATCACTTCAAGGCGGTCAATGACAACTACGGCCATCTTGATGGAGACGAGGTGTTACGTGCCGGTGGTTGTCCTTACCTCTTCCGATGAGGGCAGCGATCTCATCCGCAGCTACGAACTGAGCGTGAATAGTTACATCCGAAAACCGGTGGACTTCTCAGAATTAACGGAAGCCACGTGCCAGATAGATGCTTATTGGCTCGAGATGAACCGCGTGCCACCGAGGAAACAATCTGCATGAGTTTCTTCGCGGGCTACTAAAGAATGCCAGGGCTGCCGCGCGATGTCGGTGCCTACTAGTGCTGACATCGCAGTTAGTATCGCACTCTGGAAGCGGTCGCGCGCCAGATAGCTTCCACCAACGCCGAGGTATACGCAACCTCTATGGAAGATACGTATACCATCCAGGAAGGAATAAGGGATGAGCGCTGGAGCTATGTTACTCATCGGGCTGGGCAGTAATTGGCAGTCATCGTTTCTGTGCGATGACCGGATCGTTCTTCTCCCAGCCGCCACCCAGAGCCTTATATAGAGAGATCAAGTCGGTTTGTACTGTGGCTCGGCTCTGAGCCAGCGAGTCTTGTGCGGTGAAGAGTGAGCGCTGCGCCTCGAGCACGTCGAGGAAGTTAGTGAGTCCGCGAGTGTACTTTGAAAGCGCCAAAGATGAGGCACGCTGATATTGCTCGACCTCGGTCTGGAGAATCTTCTCGCGTTGTTTCTCCTTATCGTAGGCAGTCAGAGCGTCCTCGACTTCCTGAAAAGCAGTAAGGACGGTCTTCTGATAGGTAAGCACTTTCTGATCGCGCTTGGCCTGGTAAGTGCGGATGTTGGCCTTGAGCGCGGGATAGTTCAGAAAACCCCACTGAATTGTTGGACCGATGCTGTAGAAACGCGCCGCGCTATTGGCCAGGTTGATAATACTGCTGCCGCTCTGGCCGCCATACTCGGCAGTGAGGGTAATGCTGGGAAACAGTTTGGAAACCTGCACGCCAACACGCGCCGCAGCGGCCTGCACGTTGGATTCTGCTTCACGAATGTCGGGTCGGCGGCGCAATAGTTCCGAGGGCAGACCTGCCGGGATCTCGAGGATGGCTGAGGGCACTGGCTTTACAGAAGTCAGTTCGGCATCGAGTTCCGCTGGTGTCTTACCCACCAACAACGCCAGGGCATGCATCTGCTGGCTGATCGTGCTCTCCAGTTGCGGCACGGTGGATTGTGTACTGGAAACAGAGGCGCGGGCATTGGCCACATCGAGATCGCTGACCAGTCCGGCCTGACTTCGAACCTCGGTGATATGCAACGTGTCGTTTTGCGAGGACTCCTGTTCATGCGCGATCTGTAACTGCTGCTGGTACTCACGAAGCTGAATGTAGTCTTTCGCAACTTCGGCTAGGGTGCTGATCAACGTATTACGCAGATCATCGGTACTGGCCGAGGCGTCGGCCCGTGTGGCCTTCACGTTGTTGCGTACACCGCCGAAGAGATCGAGTTCGTAGCTGGCATCAAAGTACGCTTGATAATTGCCATAAACGTAAGGAACCGTCGTCTGAGTTCCTCCCAGACTAAGTACTTGCGGATTGTCCGCGCTGGTACGTGAGCGAGCGTAAGAAGCGTCCAGGTTGACCGTTGGGAGCTGATTTGCCATGCGCGTGTTACGCAGTGTAGCCCTCGACTCCAGCAGCTTTGCCCGGGCCACGCGAACATCTAGGTTGTTTGCGATTGCCTGCTGGATCAGAGACTGCAACTCTGGATCTTCGAAGTTCTTCCACCACTCAGCAAGCAGCGCCGCATCCTTTGGCGTCTGTGACGTGGAGATGGTCGAGAACTGTGCCGGCACTGCAGTGGTAGCCTGTTCCTTCTTTTTTCCGGCAATCGCCGGGCTGCAAAGCGCAATGCACAAAGCTGCGGACGACGCCATTCTTGCAATTCTGTTGAACCTCATTTGCCGCCACCTTTCGTCTGAGTTGTGCTTTCGGCCGAAAGATCTTTTAGCGGATCGGCTGCGATGTACACATCCATCTGCTGGCCTACGTACACGCGAAAATCCAGAGGCTGACGAAAGGTGTAGATCACCTGCAGTACACGCGTATCCACTCGCTCAGTGGAACTGCCAGTCAGCGAGGTCTTGGGAATGACATACGGTTCCATGCGCGCAAAGGTCAGGGGAATCGCAACGTCGCTGCGGCCTCGGACATAGGCCGAGGCGGGACGGTTGGTTTGTACGCGCCATGAATCCTGTTCATCCACGTCCACGCGCACACTGAGAAGATCCTGATTGCCAACCATCACCAGAGCACTGTCGGTCTGCGATGCAGGAGCGTACTCTCCCGAGTGAATCTTGACCTGCAGCACCACGCCTTCAAGAGGTGAACGCACCGTGTAACGATCCAAGTCGGAACGGACCTGCGCCAATTGCGCGCGGGCCGAGGCGACCTCCGCCTCTTGCACCTTTATCTCCGGAGCCCAAGTTCCGGCGATCAACTGCTCAAGATAGCGTTGCTGATAGGCGAGTGCGGCCTGTCGCTGTTTTACTGTGTTGCGCGCTTGGTTGATGTCGTCCTGACTAACCGCGCGTGCATCTGCGGCGTTGGCTGCCTCGCGCAAATTGAGCTGTTGTTGTGCGTCGTCAAGCTGGGCCGCTGCCTGGTTCACCTGCTCGCGCTGCTTGGCAATTTCCTCGGGACGATTGCCAAGCTTCAACTTTGCGAGCGTCGCCTCTGCCGATTGCAACGCTGCCGCGTAGCGGGCAAGTTCGGCGCGCTTGGGGCCGTCATCAATCTGGAATAGCGCCTGACCGTTCGCCACCTTGTCGCCCACCTTGACGAAGACCTGCGTGACCAGCCCACCGGTCGTGGCGCCGACTTTCACGTTCTCAGTGGAAGCCTCAATCAACCCCGCGCCAGATACGTAGGAAGAAAATGGAGCCTTGGCCGGCTCTGCTATCACCTTTGGTTTAGGCGAGGCCTTGGTCGTAGCCGTCACCATGTAGATTCCGAAAAACGCTCCCACCACCGCCAGAAGCGGCAACACCCATTTGCGTCTCATTGCTGATTCCTTTCCGCTTCCACCATCTCCTGATAGGAGCCGTACACGTTCTGAATACTTCCGTCATCCATGCGCGAAATGCGGTCGGCATATTGGAAAATACGGCTGTCGTGAGTGACTACGATCAGCGCCCGCCCGTCGCCCGCAGCTACTTCCCGTAGCAATTCCACCACGTGCTGTCCCGTCACATGGTCGAGCGCACTGGTCGGTTCATCGCAGACCACCAGACGAGGCGAATGCACAATGGCGCGCGCAATGGCCACCCTCTGCTGCTGTCCGCCGGAGAGCAGAAGAGGGCGGTCGCCGGCACGTTCGCGCAGGCCCACTCGCTCCAGTGCCTCTTCAGCCTTTGGCATCGCCGCATCGTAGTTCATGCCATTGATCAGCAACGGAATGGCCACGTTCTCGCGCAGGGTGAGCGAGGGAATAAGGTTGAATTGTTGGAAGACAAAGCCGATGTTCTCGCCGCGATAGCGCGTGCGCTCGGCGTTCGTCATCCCCTGCATCGATTTGTCGAAGACCTTGCACTCGCCGTACGTAGCGTCAAGCACCCCTGCGATTACCGAAATCAGCGTCGTCTTGCCGCATCCAGACGGGCCCACCAGCATCATCAACTCACCTTGCCGTACATCCATGTCGATACCGCGCAGGGCCTGTACTTCATTGCTGCCGGATCCGAAGACCTTCTTGATTCCCCGGCACTCCACAGCCGCAGTTATTACCGTATTCATCGCTTAACCTCGGAAAACAATGCCCGGCTCCAGTTTGACGACCTTCCGCAAACTGAGCAGAGCGGATATACCGGAGATGCCGACGACGGCCATTCCCGTGAAGGCCAGCACATACCAGGGAAGAGTGAAGGTCATCATGCTGTCCTGCATAGCCAACCCCATCAGGCAAGCCAGCCCCGTGCCGATACCAAAGCCTACAAACCCCACCAGCCCGGCCTGTAACAAAATCATAGAGAGAACGGTGCGGTCGCTGGCGCCCATCGCCTTCAGTGCCCCAAAGTGGCGCAGGTTATCCATGGTGAAGTTGTAGAAAGTCTGCCCGGCGATCAGCGTCCCAATCAGGAATGCCACCATCACGGACATACCGAAATTGATGACAATGCTCGTCTCGGTCAGGAAATAGTGCAGCGTTTTGTCAATGAATTGCTGTGAACTGTAGGCACCCAATCCGGTGACTCGCTTAATTTTGGCTGCCACCTCTTCCGGTGTTTTACCTGGCTGCGCCGTGGCCAAAATGTAAGAGAGGTTTTTGCGTTGCGTTGGCGCGATCGACAGCGCGCGGTTGTAGGTGGTATACACAACGGCTTGCGACTGGAAGCCGCGCCCCACCTGGCAGAGTCCGACCACCTTCACCCGGTGATCGTTCAATTCCAGCGTGTCACCCACCTTTAGCGGCACGCGTGTACCGTCGGCGTTGACATGTGCCAGTCGATCCTTGGCGCTCATCGAATCCACCACCACCGCGTCGCTGATGCGTAGGTCGCTCAGTTTACCCTCGACCATTTGCGAAGGGCCGCCGGCAAAAGTCGTATCGTCGATGCCATACAACGAAACGCCTTCGGTGTCGCCGTTCTCCAGTCTGGCGGAGGTTGATCCCTTGTAGAGAGCCACCGCCCAGGCCACGCCTTCCACGCTGCGCACCCGGCCGAGTTCACCGTCCGTCATTGGCTTGGAGTCTTCAATGCTCTTCACTTTTGGATCCATTACCCAGATGTCGGCATGCACCGAGGTGATCCCCGAGTAGGTCTGTGTCAAAATGCCCGAGAACATCGACAACTGTTGAATGATCAGCAGCGAGGCAAACATCACCCCGGCAACGATGCCGAGATATTTGCCCGTCTCACCAATCAGCATGTGTAGTGCGATACGTCTCATAATTACCTGTATCCTTGCCCGTAGGGCCTTCCAGCCCTGCGTCGGGCCCGCAATTCCAGTAAACGGGAAAACGCTAGAAGTGCACCTTAAGTTTTGTTAAAGTCCGACACGGTCATACCGGTGCCAACGGAATGCGCGCGATACTGGCAGTATGGAAAATGAGTCACAATCCGAAGCGTCGAGCACAGGTATCACTCTTCTTCTGGTGGACGACGACGCTGAATTGTGCGCGCTTATGACGGAGTACTTCAGCATGAAGGGCTTCGCTGTTGACTGCGTGCACAACGGCCGGGATGGCCTGTCGCGCGCTCTTGAGGAGCGCCATGACCTGGTGATACTGGATGGCATGCTCCCTGTGCTGGATGGCTTCGAGGCACTGCGGCAATTGCGCAGGCGTTCCGCAATCCCGGTCATCATGCTCACAGCGCGCACTGAGGAGCGTGACCGCATCACGGGCCTCGACAGTGGTGCAGACGACTACCTGCCTAAACCCTTCGGACCCGATGAACTAATGGCGCGCATCCGCGCCGTCCTGCGCCGCTATCGGAGCGTTCCGGCTGCTACCATCGAGACACTGACTGCTGGGGGAATTGAACTTGATCCCGCAACAGGCATCGCTCGACGCAAGGGGGAGCTTGTAGCACTCACCGCGATGGAGTTTCAGATTCTCGAGCTGCTGATGCGCTCGGCCGGTCGCATCGTCAGTCGCGATGAAGTTTCCGCCGTCCTCTACCAGCGCAAGGCAACGCCGTACGAACGGTCGCTCGATGTGCATGTCAGCCATTTACGAAAGAAGATCGAGCAGGAAGGCCCCCAGCTGATTCGTGCTATACGCGGCACGGGATACGTCTTCATGCCGGAAAAGGACTGAGCGTATGCGAACCCTCCATCTGCGCATTCTCGTAACCTTCAGTTTGGCACTGCTGTGTACGGCTGCAGCCATGATGTGGATCTCAGGCTCCATCTCGCGTCGAACCACCGGAGAATTCTTCGAAGGCTCGATGAATCTCCAGTTGTTGCAGGCAAGCCGAGCGTATGAAAGCGGAGGCCCCTCAGCCCTGGCTGCATATCTCCTCGAGGTTGACACTGCACTGAAGGGACAGCGCTACCTCACCGACGCTGGCGGACGTGACCTTGCCACGGGAGAGGATCTCTCCGCTTTGCGCCGTACTGAAATGAATAGGTTGGGCTTCCCGGTTGCCCACGATGGACACTTCATCATCGTAATGTCCTCGGCTGACGGGCGCTACCGCTTCGTGACCGTCGCGCCGCCGCCCATTTCGCTTGCAATCCTTCTCCCTTACTTTCTGATTGCCGTCCTGCTCGTTGCCCTGCTCGGGTTGTGGCTCTCGGTAGGTATCGTCTCGCCGCTACACAAACTCGCAAACGCCGTGGATCGCTTTGGGCTTGGTGACCTCTCTGCCCGCGCCGACGACAGCCGCAGCGATGAGATCGGAAAGGTGGCGTTATCATTCAACGCCATGGCCGAGCGCATTGCGACCCTCCTGACGGCGGAGCGCAGGCTGCTGCAGGATGTCTCTCACGAATTGCGCTCGCCGTTGGCGCGCCTGAGCTTTGCCGCAGAGCTTATGAAGAATGCGCGTGACCCCGAGGCCGCCTTGTCGCGAATGCGGCGTGAGATCGATCGCCTGGCTCGGCTGGTCGGCACGTTGTTAGAGATGACGAGTGCCGAGGGCGACCCAGCCACACACAAGAGTGCGCTGCTGCCGATTGGTTCCCTGGCACAAGAGATCGTTGACGATTGCTCATTTGAGGCCGCCGCACGCCACGTCAAGGTAGAATGCAGCATCGCTACTCAATCCATGATTGAAGGCGATCCTGAACTGCTCCGCCGAGCGATCGAGAACATCTTGCGCAACGCCATCCGCTACTCGCCCGAAAACTCGACCATTGAGGTCAGACTCGACGACTGCCCGAACGGCGTCATCATTCGCGTGCGAGATTATGGTCCCGGCGTGCCAGAGGGCATGCTCGGGCGCATTTTCGACGCTTTCTTCCGGGTCGAAGAATCTCGCGACGGGCACGAAGGCGGTGTTGGTCTGGGACTCTCAATCGTTCGCCGCGTGGTGCTGCTGCATCACGGCAAAGTGAGGGCCGAGAACGCTCTTCCCGGTCTGAGCGTCGAGATACTTCTTCCGAGCAGGACAAACGGTGCCCCTCCCGGCACGCCAGCGGTGTAGCGCAAATAGGCATCCAGAAAACGACAAGGTAAGGCTCTGAGTGGATGGTCGCTTACCTTTCCATTGCCGCGTTTGTGAAAGTCTGCCCGTGGTCCAGGCACAATCGTGAGCTGCCCGCTATTTTCTCCCCAAAAGGAATATGCTTCTAGCTTATCGACTACAATCTCTTCAACATAAGCGTTCATAGTTCACCTGGAATACTCTGTGGTTACTACCCATTGAGCTGGCTCACGAACGCGATTGAGCAGCCGCTGCAAGGCCCATTTCTCCAAGTGCCATAACCGTGGCGTGACGCTGACCGGAAACTTATATTGCCGTTCCAGGAATCGAAAGACGACACTTCGATGCCAGACGACAATCCCCGCGAACCTTGGCCTTACGGATTGCACTAGAAGCTATGCCTGTCGGAGTTTCTTGGGCGACCCTTGGACGATCAAAAGATCGTGTACATGTATCGGAGACTTGCCGAAATCTTCGGTTACGTCGTAGGCAACTTAGAGAACATCTCCGATTGGATAGGGAAGTATCCCATACTGCCGGAACGCGCAATTGCCAGCACGAAGTGGGGCCAATACCTCGAAACCCCTGACGGTGTGGATTTCCCGATCGAGCGCGTGGAACTTTCCGTCGCTTGCAAGGATGGAACCGTCAAGACCATCCTTCGCAACGGCATGATCCTGCCTATTGCCCTGCTATGTGAAGGTGGCGGGCAGCCCAAGTAGTCCCCAAGAACTCTCCGCACGTCGCTGCTCCGGCTCTGGAGTCTGGAAGCTGACCCGCGGACGCGAAGAGATTACTCTAAAATTGCTCGCGATAACACCATGATGCTGGACACCTTTAGCCAGAGACGCGCGGATGCGACTTATCGGCTGCTGGCGAGGAACAATACATTCATCACTCCCACGCTGGTGACCGAGCACTCGCTTACGTTCATCGACGACCTGAACGCAAGGCCCGATCCCAGGATGCAATATGTTTCGGCGGATGAGTTGAAGTGGTGGAAACCGGAGAACGGCATGCTCACGAAATATCGGACGCCAGAGTACGTCGCGATGAGAAAGCGGGAGTATACAAAGATGCTGGAGGAAGTCCATCGCCCACAAGCACTTGGTGTGCACCTTCTGGCCGGAAGAGATGTTACGATCCCGTATACGTATCCGGGCTTCAGCCTGCACGATGAACTCAAGTTGTTTGCTGAAGCGGGGCTGACTCCAATGCAAGCGCTCGAAACCGCCACGACCACCCCGGCCCTCTTTCTCGGATTATCGAAAACGTGGGGCCGTATCAAGCCCGGCTACACAGCCAACCTCGTCTTGTTGAACGCTGACCCTCTGGCAGATATCTCGAATATCGACAAGATCGATTCTGTTGTCGTAAGTGGGCAACGGTTGGACCGTGCCCAACTCGATCAGCTGCTCAGAGACGCAAGAATACCTGGAGGCGGTTGATTTGCACTATGAGCTTTTCGCTCGAACATTCGGCACAAATCACGACACCTAAAAAGGTGGTCAAATCCAAAAACGGGGAGTCAAGAGTTGGGTCCGATTTGGGTTCGATAGGTGCCGAAATCCATGCATCTGAAGCCCAAATTACGCAGAACCAGTCCAAGCGAGTCAAGAAGATAGATACTTCGATTTTGATTCGGGACCAGGGTGGCGGAAGCTTAAATCCGCTGTCCCCAAAGAAAGAGCAGGTGAAACGCAATACGTTATTAGGATACGTTGGTTCCCCTTGGACGACGGACCTGCAAGGACTTACGAAGCCATCTGGATCTTGTAAGTGTTTGAAAGTCTCCCGGAAGCGCCAGAGCTTGCCGATCTGTCATGACACAATAGATCGTGATGGCAGGCCCGTACTGGCGCACGATGTAGTCGCGCCATTGAATCAAGAAACGCAGCCGGCCCATCAACAGAAACAGGAGCGCAAGCAAGAATGACGCCAACGTGGGTCTACTCAGCGGCAAAGCATCGTCGAATCGTGCATCTGTCTCGGTACCTAAGTCTTACCAACTGCGGAAGAACCTCGGTTCGGCACAGATGTGTTTCAACCGTTGAAGAATGCGCAGGCGATTGGCGTGGCGTATGACGGAATCACGCCGCAACCACCGACCTTTCTCTTTCTGAAACTAAGACTTCATGCCCATCGAGATGACGTGGTTTGAACAACTGGCTGCGGGTTTCAACTCGAGGCGAGTCGGACGGAGAGGAGCATGAGAGCTTCGAGCTGATCATTCCGTTTCTTCGTCCCATCGAACCTTTGTTTGGCGACGATGACATCAGCAAGATCATGTGCAATCCCGACTCGTCATGCTGGATCGAGCGGGAAGGTATGGTCTCGCGACGGCAGGACGGTAGCTTTGCGCCCGGTGAGCTTCATGCAGGATTAGAGGTAATCGCCAATCGCTTCGGCAAGCAACTCGATGCCAGCCACCCAATACTGAATATTCGCTTACCGGATGGCAGCCGTCCGTCTGCGATCATTCCCCCGCTTGTCGGTCCGGAACCGTTAATGAATGTTTGCAAATTCGGCAAACGGCAGTTCTCGCTCGATGATCTCGTACTTTGCGAGGTGTTATTTAATGGAGTTCATGTCCGAACGAAATAGAGTTTCTTGTTCACCCGCCACATGGAACTCAAGTGCGACGACGAACACCCAGCTGACATTTCCTTCCTCCCCTAGGTTCCTCGAACAAAAGGAAACTGAACGGCTTGTTGAGTTTTTCGCCGCCAACATTCGCGACCATAATACGCGCTCAGCATACGCCCGCGCCGTACGCGAGTTCCTTCGCTGGACAGAAGCTCGACGGATCACTTTGCCGTCGATCCATCCAAATCACATTGCCAGCTATATGGAGGAAGTTCCCGGAGCTTCGCCAACGCTGAAGCAGAAACTTGCGGCCATCCGTATGCTGTTTGATTGGCTGGTGGTCGGAGGAATGTTACACACAAACCCAACTGCGGACGCCCGTGGTCCCCGGCCTGTTGTCAAAGTGGGCAAGACCTCCATCCTCACCGCTCAGGAGATCCGGCCTCTGCTGGACTCCATCGCTCTCTTCCCGTCCGCGCTGCCTTGCTCACCTACACTTCGCGTTTAGAAACGTTTTAGGAAGACTTAAGTTATGTTTTAGTTCTCAAAACATCTGTAGTAGTAGCTATTGAGAATCGGCAGTGTTCAGCGAGACGCTGTCACGACGGCTAAGAAAGCATGAAGGCGAGGCAGATCGCATGAACAAAATTCGAGTAAATGGATTGAATCTTGTCTCAACAGTTGTTGTGTTATGTTCGACGCTCGCGATGGCGCAGTCGACGACCGTTTCAGCATCCAACAGTGTTGCGGAAGAGAGCCTGACCGGAACGGTAACATCTACCGGGCGCGTCACGCATCAATACTCATGCCAGAGGAACCAGACGCAGCAGACCTGCACTCTGGCTTCCATGCAGCAAGGGGCGAAATTCGTCCTGATGGTTGGGGAAAAGCCATATTTGCTCGACGTCAATCAGCACATGATTGAAAGCTATGCTGGTGGGAAGGCAACTGTGACGGGCGTGGTCTCGAATAACCACATTCAGGTACGCACCGTGACAAATCCCGAACCGAGAGCCTGACGAAGAAAAGTCGATCGCTTCGCTACGCTAAACTCAGGTGACTGGGTTCGCGCCCGAACGACATGCGGCGCGAACCCGCACCATGAACGAAATCAGCTCCCTGCCTAGTTTCCGGCCACACTCCGCCCACTCCAAAATAGAATTTATTTCGGCTGCTGGCTGCGTGCGTCGCTTACGATCTTTCTGTAGCGCCGCGCCAGTTCGTGGATGCGTTCGCGCTGGCGAAGCCGGATCGCGTTCTGATGGATCAGGTGCTGACCAATGCCCAGTGCAACGGCTCCCGCAAGCACAAAGTCGGCTGCATTCTGCTGATTGACGCCTCCAGAGGCAACAAACGAAATCTGTGGGAAAGGTACTTTGAGCGCGCGGATGTAGTCCGGGCCACCCATCGGCGCGCACGGAAATACCTTCACAAAATCAGAACCTGCTTTCCAGGTAGCCATGACCTCGCCGGGTGTCAAGGCCCCGCCTAGAATCACAATATCGTTTTTCACCGCAAATTCCACGATCTCCAGATCGGGCCCCGTGGTGGTCAGAAACGCGGCACCGGCATCAAGACAACGCCTCGCTGTTTCAACGTCTGACAATGTTCCGGCACCGACAATGGTCTCGCTGCTGTAACGAGTCAGTTCAGCAATCACGCTGATTGCGCCGGGGGTGGTCGTAGTGATTTCTACGATGGGAATTCCTGCGCCGCTGACCGCTCCGGCAGCAAACAATGCTTCACTCTCGGAGTACACGTGTACGGCGGGAATGATGCCAATCTCCGCAATGCGGGCACGAACCTCTTCTCTTGTCATAGAGTCCCTTTAGGGCCATGTTGCCTAGCATATTGCGAAGGATGGTGAATCATGGCAGGCTCCGGGTTCCCACCGCGTCGCGCAATTGCTCGAGCGCGGTCAGGTAGGCTGCGACCGCCTGACGCCACGCCAATTGCGTGGCACGATAGCTGCGCTCGGCGTCGAGAAAGTCCAACAGGCTGGTGGCACCGCGATGATAGGCATATTCACTAATGTCGCGGCTCTTCTGTGAAACCTCCAAGTATCCGGAACGATAATATTGAGCGATCTGGTCACTGGTTTCAAGCGCCTCGTAAGCATCGCGTACGTCCGTCATTACCTGCCCCCGCGCCGCCGCCTGCAACTGTTGAGCCTGGGTCATGACATAGTGGGTCCGAGCGATCTCTCCCTGATTGCGGTCGAAGATCGCAAGAGGAACGCTCACACTAAAAGTTACGGCGCTAATGGCGTTGACGTGCGAGTAGTTGCTCGAAGCGGTCACATCCACTTTGCCGTTGGCCTTCGCGAGTTCGTGCTGACTGTCCGCTGCGGTAACTCCCAGCGTAGCGGCGTTCAGGTCCGGCCGATTGTCGAGCGCTTTGCGCTGCAATTCATCGATTGTGAGCGGAAGAGCCTGGTAGTCGAAGATCCCCTCCACGTCATAGGTGGAAGGCACGGATTCGTAACCCAACAGTTGCCGTAGATCCGATAACGCTTGTGCTCTTGCGAGTTGGGCCTGCTGCACGTCTTGCTGAAACTGCAGCAACTGGAGTTTGATCTTCAGGTAATCGTTTTCGCTGATTCCTCCCGCTTTGTATTGCTTCTCGCTGATGTCGACAGTGGCTCCAAAACTCTTCAGGTCCTGCTGCGCTAGGTTAAGAGTTGATTCTGCAAGCTGCACGTTGATGAACAACTGCGCGACCTGGAAGGTAAGACCGCGCTCGTTGTCCCTGACCTGAAAGCGCGCCACTGCGGTTGCGTCTTTGGCCGCTCTCAGGCGGTGCTGGCGCTTTTTTCCGCGCTCAAACAGGTAGCTCATACCGATGTCACCCTCGGTGGAGTCGTGCAGGTAATCGGCAACATCGGGGTTGGGGTGGACCAGAGGCAAGTATTCCCAGTCGGTGAATAAAGTAGGGTTCGGCCGGAGATTTGCTGTAACCTCCTGAGCCTCGCTTTGTTGCACCGTCGTCCGAGCGGCCAGCAAATTGTGATTGTGCTGCAGCGCCATTTGGATGGCCTGCTCCAATGTGACCACAACCGATGCCGTAGACGTCTGCCCTGAGACGTAACACGAGCATAGGATCCAGGCGAACAAAGCGGACGCCATCCAGACTCTACGGATATGGACAGAGTGCAAGGCTGAACGTTTAGCTTTCAAAGGAGTCCTCCGGGATGGGGAGCTTGTCCCCATCTCTCGCCATCCACACGTACAAGGTGGGAAGCAGGATGATACTCATCAATAGGTCGGAAATCAGACCGCCGACGATCACGATGGCGAAGGGGCGTTGCGAGTCTGAGCCGATCTCGTGCGAGAGCGCCGCTGGCAACAGGCCCAGCGTTGCTACCAGCATGGTCATCATGATGGGGCGGAGACGGAGCACAGCACCTTCCACGGCTGCGTCCATAATGGAGTGTCCTTGTGCGCGACGCTGATTGATGTATTCGAGCATGATCACTCCGGTCTGAACGGATACACCGAAGAGAGCAAGAAAGCCAACACCGGACGAGACGCTGAAGTTGGTATGGGTAATCAGCAGAGCCAGTAGACCGCCAACGCGGGCTAGCAGGACGTTTACAAGAATCAACATGGCCCACTTAAAGGAACGGAACATGGTGTAGAGGATGATGACGATCAACAGAATGGTCAGCGGCACCACGACCAGCAGGCGCGCTTCTGCCCGCTTCTCGCTCTCATACTCACCGGACCAATCGAGGTGGTAACCTTCCGGCAACTTCACCTTTTGACTGACCTGTCGCATAGCATCTGCGACTGTGCTGCCTAAGTCCCGTCCTCTTACGCTGAACGTTATGGCGGCATAGCGGCTGTTGCCTTCGCGATAGATATCGTAGGCACCATCCTGCACCGTAACCTTGGTGAGTTGCGCAAGTGAGACTCTTTCGCCGGATGGCGAGAGCAGGCGGATGTTGGCGATTGCCTTCTCGGTGTCGCGGTACGCAACCTGGTAACGCACCACTACGTCGTACCGCTCCTCGCCAATGAGCACCTCGCTGACGGCGTTGCCGCCGACGGCGGTCTGGATCGCATCCTGGATATCGGCGACGTTGATTCCAAACCTCGCCGCAGCTTTTCGGTCAATGGTGAAGTTGAGATTCGGCTGACCGAGCGTGTGAAAGAACTTTAGGTCTGCCAGACCGGGTACCCGCGCCATGGCGGCTGCGACCTCGTCGCCTTTTTCATCAAGCGTCTTCAAGTCCTTCCCGAAGAGCTTGAGCGCCAGTTGTCCTTTGGTCCCGGTGACCGTTTCGCCTACGTTGTCTTCGATGGGCTGCGAGAAATTCCAGAGAGCGCCGGGGAGCTTGCTGATCTCGCGATTCATCGCGCCGATCAGTTCCTCCTTGTCGCGATGGAACACCGGTCGCCACTGATCCTTCGGTTTGAGGTCGACGAAATATTCGGTATTGCCAAAACCTCCGGTGTCGGTTCCGTCGTCGGGACGCCCCACCTCTGACACGACCTTGGTTACCTCGGGAAACGAGGCGAAAATCAAGCGCGCTTGATCCGTGAAGCGAGTGCCTTCAGTAAGGTTCGTACTGTCAGCCAAAGTGCCGCGAGCCCAGATGGCGCCTTCGTCAAGGTGCGGAAGGAATTCAGAACCAATGACGCCGCTGAAAGCCAGGAACGCCGAGACGGCGACAGCTATGAGTCCAACGCTAAGGGTTAACCAACGGTGCTCGATGGCCCGGCGCAGGTTGGTTCGATATCGTGCGGTCAGAAAGTCCATGACCGGGTTGCGCCATTCCGTCGCTCCCTTGCGAAAGAACACACTCGAAAGAACAGGCGCGATGAGAATCGAGAACGTCAGCGCGCCCAAAAGGGCGAAGGCAACCGTCAAGGCCATGGGCCGGAACAGGCGGCCTTCCACTCGCTGCAGCGTGAAGATTGGCATGTAGGCCGTAATGATAATGGCGATGGCGTAAAACACCGGACGCTGGACTTCGTGGGTGGCCTCGCGAATGATTTGGGCGACAGGCCTTGGAGCGGTACTGTGGTTGTTCTTGTTGATGCGCCGGACGGTGTTTTCCACCATGACTACGGCGCCGTCCACCACCATTCCAAAATCAAGAGCCCCGAGCGATAGCAGGTTGGCTGGAACGTGGCTAAGGTCCAGCCAGATCGAGGCGAACAGTAAGGAGAACGGAATCGTAAGAGCCACGATCAGAGCGGCGCGGAAATTGCCAAGAAAAAGGAAGAGAACAATCGTTACCAGGATCATCCCCTCGCCCAGGTTGTGCATCACCGTGTGCAGAGTGTAGTGCAGCAGGTCGGCGCGGTCGAGCATGGGAACAACCTTGACACCTGGAGGCAGGATGCCATTGTTGAGCTCGTTCACCTTCTTATGGATTGCCTCCAGCGTTGGTCCTGCATCGGCTCCCTTGCGCATCAGCACAACGCCCTGAATGACGTCAGGCTCATCAACGATCCGTCCGTCCTCCATATGGTTCGCACGAGCCATGTGTCCCAAGCGAATCTTCGGTCCTTGCGCGACTTCGGCAATGTCTTTTACCCGGAGGGCGGTTCCTTTCTGAGTCTTGAGGACCGTCTCTTCGATATCATTCACATTGCCGAAGAGTCCGAGAGCGCGAACGTTCATCTGCTGCAAGCCGCTCTCTACAAAGCTGCCACCGGCGTTGATGTTGTTGGCGGTGAGCTGCTGCTCGACCTGGCCGATGCTCAACCCATACGAGACTAACTTGCTCGGATCTACGCGTACCTGGTATTCGCGGACAGTCCCTCCGAAGTCGGAAACGTCGACAATGTTTGGAACCGACTTGAATTCCTTCTCGAGTGTCCAGTCCTCAAGAGACCGCAGTTCCATCAAGTCATACTTCGGATTCGTGCTTCGCAGCGTGTACCAGTAGATCTGGCCAACCGTACTCCAGTCGGTTCCGATCTGCGGCTGCAGGCCTGTAGGCAAGCTCACCTGGGTAAGGCGCTCCAGCACTTTTTGGCGGTTCCAGTCATTGATGGAACTGTCGTCGAAAATCATGATGACGTACGACAGGCCGAAGATGGATTCCGAGCGCAGGAACGAGAGGTGGGGAATCCCGTTCATCTGGATTTCAACGGGAATTGTGACCTGCTTCTCCACTTCTTCTGCAGAGCGGCCTGGCCACTGGGTGATGACTGTTACATAGTTATCCGCGATGTCGGGGTAGGCTTCGACAGGAAGATTATGAAATGAAATGCCTCCCCACGCGGTCAGCATAAGCACGATCGCGATCACAACAAAACGATTGTTCAGCGCAAAATCTACAAGCTTACGAATCATGCTTTCTCCGTAGCGAGGGCGCCTTCGATGTCACTGGTTGATTGCAATCACGTGGTCGAGCACAACGGCGTTTTCGACCACCTGTTGGCCCGGCTCTATCCCGGACTTGATCTGCTGAAGATTGCCCGGCACGGGGTCTCCGCTGGCAACCTCGACCCTGCGAAACTTCTTGTCTGGCGCGGGCACATAGACCCAGTCGCGGTCATGCAGGTGCAGAATGGACGAAGCTGGCACAACCGTGTGCGTCTCTCTCTTGCGTCCGCGAAACGTCGCCGTGACAAACATGCCAAGGTTCATGATTCCTGGATTGCTTACCTCAATCCGGACCTTGCCCGTGCGAATGTTGGGATCGAGCACTGCGCCAATATTGCTGACCATGCCTGTAAAAGCCCGGTCGGGATAAGCATTTAAACGGATCTCGGCAGTGTCGCCAATTCGCACATTGGGCAAGTCGTTCTCATACACGTCGCACACGATCCACACGATAGAAAGATCGGAGATCGTGAAGGGGGTCGTGGACAGGCTCTGCACACCGGCCGCGTTGGTCACCTGCTGGTCGGTGATGACTCCGGAGACCGGAGCGAAAATGTTGACCATGCCATTGGGGTGATCGGGATTATTGCCGAGCAGTCGAAGATGTTCGCTCATCGTCTCCACGTCGACTTTGGCTTTTTCTTCTGTGTCCTTTGCAACCTGAAGATCGTTTAACGCGATGGCGCCTTGTGTATACAGATCGTTCGCGCGCTCAAACTGCGTACGCGCTAGAACCTCGTCAGCCACGGCTTTTCGGTAATTTGAAAAGGCGCCGGAGACGTCATCACTGCGTACAGTCAGAAGCAGTTGGCCTTTCTTCACCGTGTCGCCAAGTCGTGCGTGAATAGCCACGACGCGACCGGATGCCAGCGAGATCACCGGAACGCTACGGGAGATATCGGGGTTCACGCTACCGGTCACCACCAACTCCGGAGCTGCTTCCTGCGACGTTGCAGTGGCCAGCGGAAACTGCTCCGGATGGTCAACCGAAAAGAGACTGACGTCGAAAGCGTTGACGACCTTTGACGGGGGCGGTGCCTCCGACGAAGCGTTTGCCTGGACTCCTTTACAACCTGCCAGCAGTATCATCGATAAAAACAGAGCGACCAGAAAACCGGCTTTGACAGCGTTCCTATGCATAAGAGCCTTCCTACCTGTGTAGAGGCAGGCAGAATGCGGCGACATGAGCGATTTCGCCCCCGTCGCCACAGACTGTCTTAGGTAACCAATCTTTCAACCACTGAAGTTAGAACTTAACCATGACTCCGGCGCTCACAGTACCTTGGCCATGGCGAAGATCCGGGTTCCATAGAGTCGTGCCTCCACTGCACGTCCCGTCCGGTGATGCGACTGAAGTGCTTCCGTTGGTGCAGACGAATTGCCCAGGCGCGCCAGTATTGCCTCCCGGAGGCGTGATGCCCTGGCGTCCGGTCCAGTACGGAATATCCGCGTGGCGCAATCCAGCCTCCATCCACCAGGTGATGTATTGCTTAGGCATGTACTGGAAGTTCATCGTTGTATCCCACATATGAGCCTTGAGGCCGGGAGCTTCGGGAAAGTACGGAGATCCGGAGATAGCGTCAGCACCGTTGATCGGCGGCAGTAGCGTCAGGTAACGACCGGGGTTGTTCATCTGGCCTCCACCAATCGTAAGGGCATACTTATCTTTCCCCCACCAGGCTCGGTTGTAGAGCATCCAGCCGAGGAAAGCCTGCTTGGGACCAGCCTTTCCACCGTGACAAGTCACGCCTCCACCGTATTCGCACCCTGCGTCGGCGGTGAATGAGAATGCCATCTTGTCAATGCCCTTCGCTGTGGGTCGATTGAGATACCTTACCTCGATACTGTCATCTGTGTGGAGGCGGGAGCGGCCGGGAACACCCAGCGTGTCCGTACCATTGCCGTAGTTGTTGAAGACCAATGAGACCCACTCCTTGGGACGATATAGTATCTGTCCGCCGAGGCCTAGGTGGCCGTTTAACTTGTTATAAGACTGCCACCCGTTGATAATCCAGGGCTCGATCTTCAGCTTGTTCGTGGGGAACCACTGGATCCGAAGTCCGTTGAAAAACCAAGGCGTGTTCGAGGACACAAACGACGGCTGGTAAGTCCAGTTATCAAAGTTGTAATAACTAAACAGTCCGATGTAAGACACGAAGAGACCCGCATCGACGTTCAGTCCGTGATTTACGTTAAAGTGATATCCGCCGTAGGCCTCTGACACATACTTGTAGGCTCCTCGCACGTCCCACTGACCCACTCCAGCGCTGGCGTCGTTACGAGGGGTCGTGGTGGCAAACAGCCCGTTCATAGTTAGAATTCGGCCGCGTACGTTCTGCCAATGGAAGTCGCCACCAACGCTGATCTGCTCGACCTGAAATTCGCCCGAGCGAAACGACTCCGTTGCTCCGCCCATGGTGTGGTCTTTCGGCTGGTTGGTATCCTCCATGAAGTGAGTGTCGAACCGTATTTCGGGAGTAAAGAACTTGGTGTCAAGCACCGTGTCCTTGTTGCGCGGAGTGCCATTGAGCCAAGTAAAGTCGCCATAGGCAAAGGGTGTGAAGTTATCCACACCGGTAGTTGTCTCCGGGGCTTGCAGAGCCTCAGGGATAACGGGCGCTGAGGTCGCGGCCTGCTGTGGAGCCGGTGCAGGCAGCGGTGTAGTTGCCGACGCGGATGTAGTTGCTGTCTCTACCGGACGTATGGTCGATGATGTGCGCGCTTGTAGTTTCGCCTCAAGCTGTGCGATGCGCTCTTTCATCGCCGCAAGCTCTTCCTGAATCGCCGACGTTGACGAGTCGACTGGAGCAGCTTTTGCTTCCGGCAGCGGCGGATGCTCCTCCGCGAGCAGGAAATCGATTCGGTAGACTTCGGGCTCGGACACCTTAATGCTAGCGGTCGATTTCACAAATCCGTCCCTGACCGCGGCGACTTGGTAAACTCCTGGCTCCAGCCTTGCCAGGGTAAAGGTTCCGTCGGGTCTGCTCACCGCAGTGTAATCGGTACCCTTGAGTGTGTTACGCGCTGTTATTTGCACTTGCGCCACGGGTCGTTTACTTACTGAATCTCGAGTTACTCCGCCGACACCGCCAAACGACTCCTGCCCCGAAGCAGGGATCGGCAGCACAGCAAGCTGAAGTGCGATACAAGCCGGCACCACAGCGGAGAGAAGTAATTTGCAATTCATGGGTGTCCTTTCAGAATCCGACGTCGATAGCTGACGCTCTCTTAATTAAGAGTGGCGCTCTGTTGATGATGGTAGGTGGAACGACCTAAAAAGTTCCGAAAGCCTTCCTAAAATGATCCTTAACGCCCGATTGATTCTTTCTATCGCTTCCATAACTGAACGCTTTATGAGCGGGTTCCGAGCATAACTATGGCCCCGAATGGACGTGTTACAGCCTTGCCTCGGGGGATGAGAAGGCGCGTGGCTGGATTAGTTCTGCGGCACGTAATAACCACGTCTCGCATTGACATGAAGCTTGGGATGCCGGGCGCTCTTAGGACCGTAACTTTCAACTTCCGGCCACCTGCCGTCGTGCTCAACAGGACTTGGCATGTAGCCAAGAAGGTATTGGCTTCGCAGTTCACGGTTAATGTTTTCAACCGACGCAATCGGGCCGTTGTGATCCATGGCGGTGTACATATGCCCGTCGGTAACACTGGCCAGTTCATCAAGCGAAGCCGGTGCGCGTCGTTCCTCCGGGATGCGGGTAAACGGATTGTACAAACCGGCGACATAGACCTGAACGTCGGTCTTCTCCAGATACTTGTGCAACTCCTTCTCGGTATACCGGCTGCGGTTATCGCCTCCGTCGGAGATGACAACCATCGCTTTCTGCAAATACTGCACCCGCTCTTCGAGGTCTTTCGCAGCAAGATACATCGGGTCCCGAAGGGCTGTGTATCCCTTGGACTTGACGCCATCCAGCACGCGGTGAATATCGTCAAGATCCTCAATCGACGCATATGTTCCCGGAGCGCCACGAACAATGAGCAGACGGCATTCGTTGGTGGCAGAGGCCCACTCTAACTGTCGACGTGCCGCCTAGATCGCTTTCGGTGAAGGGCTGCGCGATGATGCGTGAGCCAATCCTCTTCCCATCCTGCACGATCAGCTGCCCGTTTGCCTTGTCGTGAAATAGAACTTGCGCCAGCGCCGTGACGACGAGAGGGTACACAATCCCGAGTAATATCGCTGTGACTACGGTCATCCGAATCGCGGTGATGATGTTGCGTTTCATGGAATGTCTTCCTTCCTACGCCAGTCCGATGCTTGTGATCAGAAGATCGATCAACTTGATGCCGATGAAGGGGGCGATGATGCCACCGACACCGTAGATAAGCAGGTTGCGCCGCAACAGTGCCGCCGCACCCATCGGGCGATAGCGGATGCCCTTCAGCGCCAGCGGGATCAGGGCAATGATGATGAGAGCGTTGAAGATCACCGCCGACAGGATGGCCGACTGCGGCGTCTTCAGATGCATCACGTTCAGCGCGTTCAGCACCGGGAAGGTCGCGGCGAACATTGCTGGAATGATCGCAAAGTACTTAGCGACGTCGTTGGCGATCGAGAAGGTTGTCAGCGCCCCGCGCGTCATCAGCAACTGCTTGCCGATGCCCACGATTTCAATCAGCTTGGTCGGGTTGGAGTCGAGGTCGACCATGTTGCCAGCTTCCTTGGCGGCTTGGGTCCCGGAGTTCATCGCCACGCCGACGTCGGCCTGCGCCAGTGCGGGAGCGTCGTTGGTGCCATCGCCGGTCATCGCGACCAGCTTTCCATCGGCCTGCTCTTTACGGATCAGGTCCATCTTGTCTTTCGGTGTGGCCTGGGCCAGAAAATCGTCCACTCCAGCTTCCCGCGCAATCGCAGCCGCCGTCAAAGGATTGTCACCGGTAATCATGACGGTGCGGATACCCATTGCCCGGAGCTGATCGAAGCGGTCCCGCATCCCGCCCTTGACGATGTCTTTCAACTCGATTACTCCCAATGCCCCACGCCCTTTTTCGGCGACAACCAGCGGAGTGCTGCCAGCGCGGGCAATCTCGTCCACGAGGGCCCGTACCTCCGGCGCAAACACCCCGTTGTTCTCCTGTACGAATCGCTCGATGGCATCCACCGAGCCTTTTCGGATCTGAAAGCCGTTGAGGTTCACGCCCGACATTCTGGTTTGCGCCGTGAAGGGCACGAACTCGGCGTGTTGGTCCTGCAACTCACGGCCCCGCAGGTTGTACTTCTCCTTCGCCAGCACCACGATCGAGCGACCCTCCGGCGTTTCATCCGCGAGCGAGGAGAGTTGCGCCGCATCTGCCAACTCCGCCTCGGTGACTCCCGGCGCAGGAACAAAGCGCGATGCCTGACGATTGCCAAGCGTGATGGTGCCGGTCTTATCAAGCAGCAACGTGTTTACGTCACCCGCGGCTTCCACCGCACGCCCCGACATGGCGAGCACGTTATGCTGCACCAGCCGGTCCATGCCTGCGATGCCGATGGCGGAAAGAAGACCCCCGATTGTGGTCGGAATCAAACACACCAGCAACGAGACCAGTACAAACACGGTCTGCGGCGCGCCGGAGTAGATTGCGAATGGCTGCAATGTAACTACCGCGAGCAGGAACACAATCGTCAGTCCGGTAAGGAGAATATTGAGCGCGATTTCGTTCGGAGTCTTCTGTCTCTCCGCGCCTTCTACCAGCGCAATCATGCGGTCAAGGAAGGTCTCGCCCGGGTTCGAAGTGATCCTCACCTTGATCTGATCGGAGAGCACTCGAGTGCCACCCGTGACTGCCGAACGATCACCGCCAGACTCGCGAATTACTGGAGCTGATTCGCCCGTGATCGCCGATTCATCGACCGAGGCAATACCGTCAATAATTTCGCCATCACCCGGAATGAACTCTCCTGCGGTGACAACAACAACGTCGTTGGCGCGGAGACTGGAACTGGCGACCTGTTCGACCTTTCCATTGGTAAGCAGGCGACTGGCAACGGTTTCAGAACGAGCCTTGCGCAGAGTGTCTGCCTGCGCCTTACCGCGCCCTTCCGCCATGGCCTCGGCAAAGTTGGCAAACATTACGGTGAACCACAACCAGAGCGTGATCTGCAGGTTGAACGCGAACGCCTCGTGCGGACGCGCGATTAGGAGGATGGTAGTGATCACAGAGCCCACCTCAACCACGAACATGACAGGATTGCCCATCATCTTGCGCGGGTGGAGCTTGAGCACGGAATTGATGGCGGCTCCGCGGACAATCGCGGGATCCCATACAGACTTGCGATTTTTCAATGTGCTCGACATGATTCCTCAGAATGCCTTTCCTGCGTTCATTAGCAGGTGCTCAAGAATTGGACCGAGGCTGAGCGCGGGGAAGAACGTCAACGCCCCCAGGATCAGGATCACGCCAATTAGCAATAAGCTGAACAGCGGTGTGGTTACCGGAAAAGTTCCGACAGAAGCGGGCACGTATTTCTTCTTCGCGAGACTGCCCGCAATCGCCAACATCGGAATAATCATCAAGAAGCGGCCACCAAGTGTCGAGAAACCAGTCGCAATGTTGTACCAAGTGGTGTTGGTGTTTAATCCACCGAAGGCTGATCCGTTGTTTCCACTGGCGGAGGTGAACGCATAGAGGATCTGCGAAAGCCCATGGGGTCCGGGATTGCTGATCGACGACGTGCCAAACCCTTTCACGCTGGAAATCGCGGTCAGGATCAAGATGATCAGCGGGAAGATCAGCGCCACCAGCATCGCCATCTTCACCTCGTACCCTTCGATCTTCTTGCCCAGGTACTCGGGTGTTCGGCCCACCATGAGCCCGGCGATGAACACCGTCAGCACGACATAGATCAGAATGCCGTACATCCCCGAACCAACGCCGCCGAAGATGACCTCGCTCAGCATGATGTTGACCAACGGAACCATTCCGCCCAGTGGTGTAAACGAATCGTGCCAGCCGTTTATCGCGCCGCAACTGGCGTCGGTGGTGGCGGTAGCAAAGAGCGCTGTATTGGCGATGCCAAACCGAACCTCTTTGCCTTCCATGTTGCCGCCCGTCTGCATTGCACTGGCCTGTTGATTCACTCCGTGCAGCAGTGGATTGCCGTGAGCCTCCGCCCAGTAGGCAACGGTGACTCCCGCCAGGAACAGGGCTGCCATGGTGCCCCACACTGCCCAGCCATGCCTCGGAGATCCCGTCATGAACCCCAGCGTGTAAGTGAGACCTGCCGAGACTGCGAAGATGCAGAACATCTCAATCAGGTTCGTGAGCGGGGTTGGGTTCTCAAACGGATGTGCGCTGTTGGCGTTAAAGAAGCCTCCACCATTGGTCCCCCACATCTTGATGAACTCTTGCGAAGCCACCGGGCCTTGCGCAATGGTCTGATCGGTGACCGTGTCCATCATCGGCTTGCCGTCAGTTCCCAGCGCTGGTTTGCTGTCGGAGCCAAGATGTGGCACCTGCTGCGGTTCGACAATCTTGACCGTGTCATACGGACGAAGGTTCTGCACCACTCCCTGCGATACCAGAACCAACGCGCCCGCGACGCAGAATGGCAACAGCACCCACAGCGTGCTCCTAACCAGGTCGACCCAGAAGTTACCGATAGTTTCCATCTGGCGCCGCGCGATGCCGCGGATGAAAGCGATGGCCAGCGCGATGCCCGTCGCTGCCGAGACGAAGTTGTGATAGGCGAGCCCCACCATCTGCGTGAAGTAGCTCATCGTTGTTTCGCCCGCGTAGGCTTGCCAGTTCGTATTAGTCGTAAATGACGCGGCGGTGTTCCAGGCCAGATTCGGTGGATTCACTGCTCCGAACTTCTGTGGGTTGAGCGGCAGGAATCCCTGCACTCGCTGAATCGCATAGAGGAGCAACATTGAGAAAAGGCTGAACAAAAGCATCGTTGCCGCATATTCGGTCCAAGCCATTTCGTGCTTCTCATCCACACCGGTCGTGCGGTAGATAAGCCTCTCTATCGGTCGTAGCACTGGATCTAGAAACGTCTTCTCGCCATTGAAGACGCGCGCCATGAATGCACCAAGTGGCTTCGTCACAGCGAAGATCAGCAACGGGAACAATGCGATTTGCAACCATCCGTTGATTGTCATGTCAGAACTTCTCCGGACGCAGCAGTGCGTAAAATAGATACACCAACATCAGTGCTGTGACCACAAGCATAAGTAGCGTTTCCATGTTCAGCTCCCTTACCTGATCCGTTCACAGAAGTGAACGTAGCCAATGGACACTGCGAAGAAGACAACTGTGATTGCTACAAAGGCTAAATCCTGCACCATTTGCTCTCCTGGCTCGCAGTCACTCTCCTAAGTGCGGTCACTTTGTTTACTTTATTGAAATCCATCTCTCATAACGCCAGACTGAAAAGTCCTAAAGAGTTGCTAAATGTTCCGATTGCTTCGACAGGCTGGATTGCTATGCGCTCTTGGACTGAGAAGATTGCTCGCCAAATGTACTCGTAAACCTGGGACGCCCGATAATCTCTTGGCGCGAGAAATGGGAGTGAACCGGCGCGAAATCAAAAACTGACTCGCGAACTTGGCTGCTAGGTTGCGTCCGGAAAGCCCAATCGACTCTCGTTACTGAACGGGGCTGTCGGGCACTTTTCATCTCGGATTCTAGAGCGAGCAGGAATCGCAGCACAAGAAGAGAACTGCACCAATGCAAATCGAGATGAGAATCGTAGTGGGCAACATTGCGACCTCCCAGCCGGGCGAGCCATGAACTCTGTCTCGTTCGGCCTGCAGTCCAATTGGATAACATCGGTCCTAAACCGAGAATTAAGAGTGCCTAAAATGTTCCTAAACGCCAGTTGGGAGGATTTGTAACACCGCTCCGAAGTGCAACCGCAGTCCCCCACGGTTTTCATACCTTAGCTAATCCGGCACTCATTATGGCGGGTTCGAGACTTCCTTAAGGCTCGGAACCGTCACAATCGACCCAAGTTGCATGAGGTTCGGGTACGGTCGCGGCCGCTCCGATTTCTGTCTCACTATATGCACGTTCACGCGTATCGCGAGAATCATCTCGCGATACTACCCTTTAGAGAGCGGGTTCGAGCAAAGAACTCTATCTTGCTCGGCCCTCAGAAGAGTGGATGAGGCGGAATCTAAATCACAAATGAAAAGTGCCTTGATTGTTCCTTAATGCGGGAATAGAGGCTGCCAGAATCAATCCGCATCAAGACGCTCACAGATTTGCCACGGTGGCTTTCGCGGTGGTTTATTGCGGGTCGCCTGGCTCGAAGCGGTAACCCACCCACTTTTCGGTGGTGATATAGCGAACCGCTCCGCCCTCCGGTTCGAGTTTCTTGCGCAGATGACTCATAAACACATGCAGATATTCCGGCTGTTCGTTGCCATCTTCGCCCCAAATGGAACTGAGCAGTGTTTTATGAGTTATCACCTTTCCCGGATTCCTTGCCAGATAGCAGAGGAGATCAAATTCCTTCGGGGTCAGGTGCACCGCCTTTCCCTGCACCTTTACCACCCTGGTCAGCAGGTTAATACTGAAGGCTCCGACTTCAATCTCGGCCGCGCGCTTTTCATCTTCTTCGCGAGTTGGCGCGCTTGCTCTTCGCAGGCCGGAGCGAACCCGGGCAACCAGTTCGTTCATATTGAAAGGCTTAGTTACATAGTCATCAGCTCCCAGGTCGAGCGCTTCCACTTTCGTTTTCTCCTCTCCGCAAACGGAGAGCACGATGATGGGAACCGCGGACTTGCTGCGGATTCTGCGGCAAAACTCAAGCCCTCCCATGTTTGGCATGGACAGATCCGTAATCACCAAGTCGGGGGTCCACTGCCGCATCACCTCGAGTGCCTCATCGCCGTCGGCCGCGGTCCTGACCCGATAGCCGTGGCCGGAAAGCGTGGTCCTTAGCACACGGGTAATCTGCGATTCGTCGTCTACCACGAGGATGTTGCGTCGCGCGTCATTGCCGGTCAATTTGATTTCTGCCTCATGAGCCCTGATATGCGGCGGCGCTCCGATTCGAGAGCGAAACGAGAGCACCGCAGAAGGAGAAGACTTACAATACGGACTGAGATGAACACCGCGAGAAGCAAACTTCGTCTTTCAATCTCATTGGATCGCTCCTCCCCTAAAGCAGAAATAAAGAATGTCTTAAAGGTTCCTAAATACAGGCGAGGGGGGAAAAGGGGCCAGGTGTAGTGAGCAGGGACCTCGCGTGCTGGTTCTGGGGCTGCCTCGCGGCGACCCGCCAACCAGTTAGAGGGTCGAACTTCGCCCGTAAAGGTGGGGGCCTGCGGTAGCGGCTATTCATCCGTGTCGTGCGACGAACACCATCAGTCCAAAGATCACAACAGGAATCAGGGCTAGGCCTACCGAGGTCAGGACACGCTTCGCCCACGAGGTGCGTCGTAACTTCCAGTTTCGCAATTCCATGCGGTCGGCCACACCAACCCGGTCCGGATGGCGCAGGTCCCAGGCAAAGTCGTGCGCGCTGGCGTAGCGATTTCCGGGATTGCGCTCCAGAGCGCGATAGATGATCTCTTGCATCTGGGGGGAAATCGACGGGTTGAGTTCGCGCGGGGGAACGGGATTGTTCACCAGCCGATCATTCATCGCTAGTAGTGGACTCGCCCCTTCAAAAGGCATCTTCCGAACCAGCATTTCGTAGAGCATGACTCCCAGCGCGTACAGGTCACTACGTGCGTCGGCACGCTTGCCCTCGACCTGTTCGGGAGAGATGTAGTCCGGAGTCCCCATCATGTTCGAGGGCTTCGGGAAGGTGATCCTTCGGGCTGCGGCGTTGCTGGCCAGACCAAAATCAATCAGCTTGATCCGGTCCTCGGCATCGATCATCACGTTTTCAGGCTTCAGGTCGCGATGAATCACACCATTTCGATGAACGTAGTCAAGCGTGTCGCAGATGGCCAAGGTAATCTTGATCGCACGGTCCGGGGAAAGCTTCGGCTGCAACTGATTGAGGAGTTGGCGCAACGGGATTCCAGCAATCCACTCCATCACCATGTAGACTCGGCTGCGCTGATCGTCCTGAACAACCTTCAACACCTCGGGGCAGTCAAGCCTGGCTCCGATCTCCTCTTCCCGGCGAAAACGCTCGACCAGAACCGGGTCGCGCTCCATCTCTGGATGCGGCACCTTGATGGCAACCTGCTGCCCACTGCGCAGGTCCGTCGCCCGAAAGATCGACGCCATACCGCTGCGAGCGGCTACACCCTCGATTCGGTAATGATCCAGCTGTACCCCAGTCCGAATGGGCGCATGGCGGAGTTCATTCACTTCGGGGGCGAATCGCTCGAGGTTTTCCGGCGAGATAGCTCCTTCAGGCATAAGACCCTCACGCTCCCATGAAATGAGAATTTCTCTTATGCAACCCGGACGCCTCCGAGAAAGCCCACAAGCGCCTTGGCTGAACCAGCTTGGGTTCTGTAGTTGAGTTGCGGGCCGCGTCCGCCAACAGGGGCCGGTACGTGTAGAAACTCTCGAGGTGGGCCGGGGAGCGCTCCTGTGCAGACCTGCCGTCGGCCTCGAGTGCAATAATGAATCTAAGCAGGAAAAGAACCGCCGCTATGCCGATCAAAGTGAAAACCGCGGAGAGCAACATACAGACCTCCCGAACGGACGACAATGCCGTCTTGCCTTCCACTTGATTGGATAACGGGGCACCTAAAGCACGAGTAAAAAGTGCCTAAATTCTGCCTAAATTAAGGGTGGCCACGAAGGTTGGTTCAAGAGGAGTTGTAGGCTGCAAGAGTCTTAAAGACCTCCAAGTGGTATCTCAGGGCAGTTGTGCCTATCCGGAGATACCGCGGTTTGTGGCTGAGAGTTCGCTTGAGATTCTATGGCAGGTCCCTGCAAGACCACGTCAGGAACTGGCGGTGGCACCTGCTGTCCCTATCGCTGAGAAGTGTTGGCTACACCTTTATCATCAGACCACTGCAGGCATTCTCCAACAGAGTTCCTCTATCTTCGAGACCGCACCTCTCGATGAAGGTGTGATCGATTCCTAGATCATCCTGCATATTGGGCCGCAGGCCGGTGCTCACGCATTCGGCAATATGGACCGCTAGGAGCGGAAATGGTTGGCTGACGGGACTTGCAGAGGGCAGATGATGCCATGCGACGGCCTCGACAATGTGGATGGGAAGCCCCCAAGTCGCGAGTAGATACGCACCGATTTCAGCGTGACTGCAACCCAGCACTTTAAACTCCGCGGAGAGAGAGCTGATGTTTTCGGTTGCCGCGAGCTTCGCGATTTCTGTGTATTCGGCATTGAGCTCGGACGCCAGGATGAGTTCTCCGATGTCATGAAGCAATCCCGCGGTGAATGAGTCGTCAATCATCGCTGCATCCGCCCCGCCGAGTTGCGCAGCTCTCTGCGACATTCGGCTGACCATTATGCTGTGGCTCATGAGATTCTCACCAAGATCGGGATGGAGTTGATGATTGTTTAGCTGTGAGAATATATCGAAGGATAAGACAAGTGATTTGACGACCTCTGTTCCGAGCAGTGTAATGGCATAAGCGGGGTTGGCCACATGATGCCCGAGTCCAAAGAACGCCGAGTTAACCATTTGCAGCATCTTGGATGTGAGAGCCATGTCGCGCTGAATGATTTCAGCAAGCAGTTGAGCTGAGGCATGAGGGGACTCCAATGTGGCGAGGAGATCACAATACACCGCGGGCATGGTCGGCAATGAATTGACCTGCAAGAGCACTTGCTTCAATCGCGGGTTTTCGACGATGTCCCGCAGCGCTAAAGAATTTGTCAGTCGTTGACAAAGTTCACCCAGATCGCACGGTTTAGCCAGAAACTGGTGAGCCGAGTTTACGATCCTTAGGGTTGCGTCACGATCGCACTGGCCAGAGAGTATAAACCTGAGAGTTTGCGGATACTGAGCACTCACACGCTCCAACAGTTGCGAGCCGCTCATCTCCGGCATGCACATATCTGTCACAATGACATCAAAGCGCGAACGCGCCATGGCCTCCAAGGCGGCAGCGCCGCTGGTTACAAATTCAGTATCCCATTGGTCACGCATACGCCGCAGATTACGCTGCAGCCCCATAAGCAGCATCGTCTCGTCGTCGACAAACAGAATCCTAGGCTTCGGCATAATTGCGGTTCGCTTCCGCGGAGAGATTTCTCCGCCACTGCTGCTATTGCGTCAAACTTGAGGCGGCGGACTGAACACTAACAGCTCGTCTGGGATCATGTTCCGCTCATTGAAGTTGTTGAGTCTAGCCAACAAGAACTTCGTGATCTCTGTTCCCTTAGCTACGATCAAAATCCCGACATTAGACCTCACGTCTTCGTCGATAATCATTCCGATGGCTAGAGTACTAACAGGTCGGCGTCGTACCTCCATTTGCTCGCTGTCCAGTTCCACATCGGCCAGCGCGTCGACAACGTTAGGTAGATACTTTCCCGTATAGCTGAGCCGCTGAAGTGCTTCTTTCTTGCTCCTTCCTTGCCCCCTCAACTGATCGAAAGCTAAGGCCGTCCTCAATATTTGTGCCCCCAGTTTGACACTCTCGTCCGTCATCGAAGCGTCGATCGCGATCGCGGTGGCTGACGCTGCATTCTGCTGTGCGATCATCCATGCGATTGGTTCCATGCGTGGGATCTTCGATAGTAAGTCCTGGGCGATTCTTGGGTGCGAATCGTAATGGGTCTGGTCCTTTGTGGACAGCTTCTCGTCCGCGTACACCGCATCGATCATTTCAGAGGGCAGAGTGACGCAGCCTAGCTGCGACATCATTGCCGCAACGTCAAGACGCCAAGCACCGGGTACGTTCATCTTCCTTGACAAGTGCCGAACGTATTGCTGCACCCGAACCGCGCGGCTGAACGCGGCAGGATTTACGAGGCTGAGGACCTCGGTTAGGACCTTGATGCTTCCGCTCAGCGTCTTCTCGAGGAGTTCCTTCTCTGCAGTGACTAAGCGAAATTGCTCGAGGCCCGCGGTCAACGCCGAGGCCAATGTCTCTTTCGTTACGGGCTTGGTCAGAAACCTGAAAACCCTGCCTTCATTGACTGCGTTAATTGCTGTATCCACATCAGTATTGCCCGTGAGCATGATGCGAACGCTGTCCGGGGCGAGGGCTCTGATCTTGTTAAAGAGCTGGATTCCGTCCATACCGGGCATGCGCATATCAGATACAACTACTGCGTACGGGCCTGCTTTCTCTACCTGGGAAAGGCCGGCAAACCCACCCAGCGCAATCTCCACATCGAATTCACGGCGTAAGGATCTCTGGTAGCCCTCCAGTACGGCTGATTCGTCGTCAACGAAAAGTATTTTTTCACTCATGGCGTTACCCCAATTTTCTGACCCGTAAACCCTTTGATGTGACAAAGGTGCGCTCCGGATAAATACTTAAGGCGTTTCCTGCGTAGAATTTAACGGCAGACGGATGATGAACGTGGTTCCGCCTCCTTTCTTGCATTCAAACCAGATCTTTCCTCCGTGCTTCTTCACAATCACTGAGTGGACTAGGGCCAGTCCTTGGCCAGTCCCCTTGCCGACTTCCTTCGTAGTAAAGAATGGCTCGAATATCCTGGTATGGATTCGCTCCGGTATTCCCCCACCTGAATCCTGAATTCTGACTTCCGCCCAGTCGCCGTCTCGCTGGGTCGTGATTCTGATAACTCCCACGCCTCCATCCTTTTTTACGACGTCGGCGATTGCATGCGACGCATTGACGAGCAGGTTCAAAATAACCTGGTTGAATTCTGCTGCGAAGCAGGGAACCAGCGGCAACTCCTTATCCAGGGTAGTCTGTACATCAGCTACATACTTCCATTCGTTTCGCGCCACAGCCACAGTGGTTTCAATTGCCCGATTGATATTTACAGGCAGTTTGTCCTCCGATCCCGGATGCGAAAACTCCTTCATGGATTGAACTATCTTGGCGACGCGCTGCACGCCTTCGAGCGTTTGGTCGATCGCTTTCGGGACCTCATCGAGAGCATAGTCGAGATCCGCATCCTCGCTCGCCTGATCGAAGGCTGCGAGTTCCTCGGGCGTAGTGGTTCCGGTTTCGAACCCCCGTCGCATCTCACGGGCGGCGCGGAGAACGTTGCCAACTCCTCCCCAAGTCTCTCTTAGGAAGCGAGTGTTATCTCCGATGAACTGCGTCGGAGTGTTGATTTCATGTGCAACACCAGCGGCCAATTGTCCGATTGCTTCCAGCTTCTGGGCTTGGCGAAGTTGCGCCTCTAAGACGATTCGCTCCGTCACATCGGCACCAACAATCAGAATTCCAGCGGCCGTACCGCCGTCTGTAATCGAAAGCAAAGTGATGCCTAGGAACTGTGTTTTACCATCGCTAACGAATGGCACATTCTCGACGTGCCTGCTGTCGTGCATCCTCAATTGCTCAGAAATCTCAGCCTCCAAGGTTTCCCTGAGCCAATGAATTCCACACTTACCGAGAGTCTTTCCGCATACGTCTGTCAGACGCAACCCGAATAATGTTTCGGCAGCGGCGTTCCATCGGATGATCTGTCCTCTATTATCCAAGCCGATCAGAATCGAGGGAATTGCATTAAACAGGACTTGAATCTCCTTGTGGGCGGCTCGCAGTTCGTCCTCAACTTGTTTGCGCTTTGTGATGTCATGATTAATGACCAAAACAGCGACTGGCTTGCCATCGTCATTAAGCTCTATGGAGCAACGGCTAATTGAAACGGATTCATCACCAGTTCGACTCGCGCGGCTTGTCTCACCTTCCCATGTGCCGGTCGCGAAGAGTTCCGCCTCAATTTCTTGGAACGGTTTTGGGAAACGAGTGTGCAAGAGTGTAATGGCATTTTGGCCGATAGCATCTTTCTTCGTCCAGCCGTACTGGTTCTCCGCGCCTTGATTCCAAAAAGTAACCCTGTGATCTGTGTTGACTACATAGATCGCATCCTGTGCGAGGTCCAGGAGGCTGCCCAGCCTCTGAATTTCTAGATCACAACGATCACTCTCCATCCGGGTCCGTGTGTACCACCACAGGCCACCCATCAACAGACAGAGTGATACTGCGTCGGCGATCGCAACTTGCAAGAAGAGTTGGCGTGACTCAGTGGCTATTTCGGAGTGAGACGTATGGGAGACGACCTTCCACGCGTATGCACTCCGCCGGGCATTTGCCTGGAAGTCAGGCGTGGCCTGGGGCTGCGAGATGTTGGCTTCGGAAAGAGGGCGCAGGGTGCGAAATGCGAAGAATCCTTCCTGAGTATAAAAAGCTCCCGATTCGTCATTCGCAATAAGTCCCCAGGCGGATGGAAAGGAGTTGACGAATGTGCGGTGCGTTCCGCCATCGGTCATAAAGCCCCAGTCGTCTTCCGGTTGTATCCCTTTGAGCCAGTACCCATCCGAGTTTACAAGTTGAATTCTGCTCTTAGAAGGGTAGAGTCCGGAGTTGACTTCGTCGAGCAGGAGTTGGCCCTCATAATTGATGACGATAACGCCGCGCTTACGGTCGCGCTTATCAAAGACCGGAATGCAGAAACGTATAGTAGGGTGCTGTGGTTGTTCTATTTTGTCGTGTTCGACGTTCAGGTCGAGAGGGGAGACATAAACTTCACCCCTCCCGAGTTTGAAAGAATCTTGGAAGAAGTATCGAGCCGACCTATCCTGAAGCTCCTCGGTGGCAACTATGTAGGGACTGCCGTTATGGGAATTGACTCGAATCCATTCCTTCCCCTCCGCATCGATGAGCCGAATCTCGTAATACTCTTTCTTTGTCTTGCACCAGCGACGCAGCTCTTCCCCCAAGGATTGCCGGTGAGTCTCATCGTTGTGCTCCAGGAGTGCCTGCAGTCGCGGTTCACTTACCAGCAACAGTAGATCGACAACGATCGGGGGAAAGGCATCTGATAGCCTTCTCTGAACCGTGGTCAAACCTGCAATCTGGTCTGATTCTCGCTTCAACCGGATGAACTTGTTTTGCCAGGAATACCAGCCAATAGAGAGTGTGATCCCAAGTATCAAGAATCCTAAGAATATCGAGGGCACATAACGAACTACGTCGCCCAAACTGGGTTTTCCTGATCCAGAAACTCTCACGACGAAACCTCGATAGTCCTTAAAGAGCAGCAGCACAGCTCGCGCAATGCCTGTTGGATTCCCTATCGGTAGGTCTGTCCACGAACTCCAATCCTGCGGGTATGCCAATTTTCGGTATTCACGACTCTCGACATAGGGGCCACGCAATTCACATGAAGAATTGTCGGTGAATTGCCGATATCACAAGCATGCTGTGATGTAGAACTCACAGTGGGAGTTCACACGATGTCTCTGGCCTCACGCAACAATCCAATGAAGGGAAGCATAATTGTCTTCGGGATTGGATTCGTGGTTCTCCTAGTCGGCATGCAGTGGATGGCACAAGCGGGCCGGGAGCATGTCAGAACAGCTTCGCAATTCTTGTTTCCAGCTGCGCTCGAAAGCCAGGAAGCGAGCGCAGCATTCGAGAGAATGAACCGCGAGTACGCCGAGGCGGTTGTTACGGAGCAGCGATCTCCGCTAGCTGAGGCTGAACATGCTGCGATTGTGGCGCGTGCATCTCTCGAATCCACACGCGTGAGTATGTCGTTCAATGTGAAACGCGAGAAACAGATCGCCGATCTTATTCGTCGTCTCGATGATCTACACGACAGTTCGAAAACAGTTTACCTGCAGTCTACCGACTCCAGCCTGACACTTGAGATGCAGTCTAGGCTCGCCAACCTAGCGCATGAAAACAAGCTGGATCAGGCTTTGATAGATTCGCTGCGGAATGAGATTGCTGGCGACTTCAAGGAGGAACTCGCGCAGATTCAGAGGTTGTCAGAGCTTCAATTCCTATTTGGGGCCGTATTATTTGTTGTAATCCTCGCAATTCTGTACTTCAGCACTCGCGCAATCATTGACATAACAGCGCAAAGACGTGCGGACGAGGCTTTACGGCAGGCACACAAGGAGACTGAGGTTCTGCTAAACTCCGTCCCTTCGTTGTTGATCGGCGTGGACCCCGCAGGCTGCATTCGCAGGTGGAACAGGGCTGCGTCACTGATTCTTGGATGGGATGAGAGCACCGTCGCCGGCAGGTCTCTGGGATTTTGTGGAGTAAGCTGGCTAACCAACGACCTGGATGCAAAGTTTCTCGACAACCTGCGTGACAGTGCTTCAGAAGGGCTTGACCACATCAGATTTGATAAAGATCACAATGTGCGATTTCTGGACCTCAAGGTAATTCAATTATGGTCGGACGACGGAACACTGAATGGCGGCCTTGTGGTGGGCGCTGATATCACGGAGCGCACGGTTCTCGAAGAACAACTCAGGCAAGCTCAGAAGTTGGAAGCTATTGGACAACTTGCGGCCGGTATCGCGCATGAGATAAATACACCCACACAGTTTGTGTCTGACAATGTGTCCTTCTTCAGAGACTCGTGGAACCCGATAGCAGCTTTGCTTCGATTCACGCAGGTCATGCAGAGGGAGATAGTTGCAACAGGGGAAGTCTCAAGCGAGTCAGGAGCGCAACTTGCGTTGCTGCTGGAGGAGTCCGATCTTGAGTACTTGTTGACCGAAATCCCGATTAGCGTCGAGCAGTCACTCGATGGTCTTCAGCGGGTGGCGAAGATTGTCCGGTCGATGAAAGAATTTTCTCACCAAGGATTCGAAGGAAAGACTCCAGTCGACATCAATCGAGCAATTGAAACTACGATAGCTGTGGCAAAAAACGAGTGGAAATATGTCGCGGACCTAGTAACGAATTTTGACGAGAATCTTCCTTTAGTCCCGTGTCTTCGCGGAGAATTAAACCAAGCAATCCTCAATTTGGTGATCAATGCGGCACATGCCATCGCCGACGTCAAAGGGAGCGAGTCCACGGAAAAAGGCAAGATAACTATAAGCACAAGGCGCGACGGCGGTTCCGTGGAAATTGCGATCCAGGATACCGGAACCGGAATTTCGGAAGAGGTGCAAAAGAGAATCTTCGAGCCATTCTTTACGACCAAAGCGGTTGGCAAGGGAACCGGGCAAGGATTGTCCCTTGCGCATTCCACAATCGTGAAGCGACATCAAGGTCGTATCTGGTTTGAATCGGAAGTGGGCAAAGGAACAACATTCCTCATCCAACTCCCGTTGGAAGTCAACCCCTAGCTTATGCTTCTCACCAACAGTCGAATGCGCTCAAGTTGGATCCCTCGAAAGCTCATGACATACTTGGCTGCGCGCTTGCACAAAAAATGATGCGACCTGTTTCGATTTTCATTTTGCTTGTCAAAAGAAACTCTGCTATAGTTCGCACATGTTTTCGACGACCCGTACAGTTGAAGTTTCGCACCGCGACGTTTGTTGTTGTATGTGCGCGTGTGCCTGCGTGGGTTCGGAGAGAAGTGAGTTTCTGATTATCTAGGTCAAGACTCATTCAATTTTCTAAGCCCACGATCCATGATCGTGGGCTTTTTGCTTTCGGGAGTCCTAAGTTTCAGTGAGTGTTGGTCGGTGGAGTCTTTATGTTACTCAGAGTTTCAATGTCATCGAATGCCATCAAGACCGGTGCATGTTGTCGAGGCTTTATCGACCATGGCATGGGTGTGGTCATCGGAGAAACGGCCATCGTGGGCGACGATGTCACGATCTACCACGGTGTGACCTTGGGTGGCACCAGCCTCGAGAAGAAGAAGCGCCATCCCACCATCGCGACCGCGTCGTTATCGGCAACACCTCGAGCGTGCTCGGAGACATTGATGTCGGAGACAATTCGCGCGTGGGGGCCGGGTCTGTGGTGTTACGCGACGTGCCGCCAAACTCAACCATTTTCGGTGTACCTGCGCATCTTGTATATCGCGAAGGCAAGCGCGTACTCATCACTGAGCCGCACGAGATAAAGACCCCTTGAGCGACGCGCTTATCGCGCTGGCCAAAGACGTTGATTGGCTCCGCGACCGTCTGGATAAACTGTCTTACCTGGAGGCGTCGGCTGCGCCATCTGAGGAAACGATGGCCGGGTGCCGAATGAAGACAAGGAGCGTCGAGACTATCGCAGCGAATTCGACAAGAGCGGGTTTGATGATTACGGCGCGGGGATATAGTCCGACGTCACACACGATCGGGCCATGATTTTCACCTGCTAAGTGAAAGAATGGACCATTGAGAAGACGGATCACTGCACCTCGATCCGTCAACCTTGCGCTGCTCGCTTCGGTCTCTTGCTCCAATCTCCGCAGTGCTGCAGGCCGTATTACGTTCCTACGATGGCAAGTGGAAAGCGCGCAAGCTCTATCGGCGTTGATGCGTCTGGAACGGAACATCCCGGTGTTACGATGTATTTGTTTCCAGCCTGCTCGCGTGCACTAGTCCACTGTTTTCTGATCTCCTCGGCAGAGAGTTTGTCGAAATCCACCTCATCTACTCCGCCCGCGATTACTTGCGAATACTCCTTGAGCATCTCTGCGATAGGAATTCCGCTAGTCTTTACAGAGTAGTTAATTATCGGAGCATGAAAGTCTTTGAACTGGGTGAGGTGAGATCGGTCGAGAGTGTGTAAGTGGAGGAAGGTCAGTTTTGTATCAGCTAGCGCATCCAGCACACGCTTGTCATAGGGGCGGCTATACCGTTCGTAGTCCGAGACAGAACCAAATTTGTTTGTTGCATTGAAGATGCTGACCAGTGTTCCGGAAGCCCCCAGTTGCTGTGCACGATGAATATGATTGATCGTGGACTGGGTGATCGCTTCCAATGCGTTTTCCCAAGCGTGCGTGTTTTCTTCTTGAAAGGCGTGCAACCCGCGGATTACAGCATCCGAAGTGCCCTCGGACTTGCCTCTGTTGGCAAACTCTGGCTGTTCCGCGAATAGCAGCATTGCTGTCATGTATGGGCCGTAGAGGGTGTCAATGAAGTACGCATCTCCATTCAGCCCGTCGCGGATTAACTCGAGAGTCCGGAGCTGTTCAGGATATGGCGTGTCATGTGGTTTTAAGTCGTACCAATTGCTGGTTGTTGATTTCGGATAGTCAAAATCGTTCATAACCTTGACGATATCGGTGTTGTAGGTCCGATGAAACTCCAAATGGTCCTTTGCTTCCAATTGCGCGGTCGGCCTCTTATAGTGATGCCAAAAAGTAAACGGAGGGCGATCCAGATCCCGTCCGGCTAACGCGCGGTCAACCCGTTCCTTGTGCGTAAGCTTGGCGGGCTTCGCAAACGAAAACGGGGAAGATTGCAAGGCTGCAAGCGCTGTGGCTGCAGCGGCTGACGAGAGAAACTGCCTGCGATTCAACATTGCGCTCCTCTCAGAGCAGTTGCAAAACGTACTTGTAAGGAGAGAGAGGAAGCTTACAGAGCGGATGAACTACTAACAACAACATGTTCTGCAAGCCGGGAGGCTCGATATAACATCGAATCCTTGAACAAGGAAATTCACCGTTAGATGAAACTAAGAGAGGATGCCTTCGATGTCAAGTGCCAATAGGGCACATGTCAGTAGAACAACGGCTCTTCGTCACCAGCTACCCTCGTGGCAAGAGATAAGGGAGTTGTGTGCTGTTACAGCAGATCCCGATCCCTTCCTGCGAACGGTAGGAGACTTTGCTTAAAACCGCCTCGCGCTCGCCTCTACACCTTAAAATAGCTTTCCCTGCCCACGCCAAATCAAAGAATCGTGCTTGACAGTGCAACTCAGGAACGGTTATAGAATTAAACTATGTTGCATTCCTCTTCTACCGGTTGTTGTTGTTCGCACAGCTTAGTGCTGGGCCGGTGTGCGTCTATTTGGACGTGATTACGTAGAGAATAGAAATTCGATCTCGCGTAAGGCCCGCTGACCAGTGTTACTGGAACGGGCCTTTTCTATTTTGGTATGGCGTTGCCGGACGCCCAAGACCGAGATGGAGAGCTTACTGGGCAATCAAGAGAGCAGAGCATGATAACCGCTATCTCAGACGGTACGTACCTGAATTCGGCTTTGATTTGCTGCGCCGTGCGGTGCCGTGTCTGTGTTCGCTTCAAATCCCGTCGGATTTACGAATCCTCTTGTTGTTGTGACTTCTAACTAGACCATTTTTCACCATCGCGAAATTCAAGAACTGTACAACCGAAATCAAGGAGCGGTATGCGTATCTATAGGTGGGGTTCACTCATTGTCGGCTTGAGTCTGCTGTTATCTGTGCGGGTGGCGGTTGCGCAATCAACGTTTGCCGGTATTGTTGGGACGGTTCAGGATTCAACCGGTGCGTTTGTCGCGCAGAGTTTGGTGACTCTTCGGAATACGGAGGAGAACATTTCTCAAACCAAATCGACCAACGAATCCGGCGAGTTTCTGTTCCTGAATTTAAAGCCCGGTAAGTACGAGGTAAAGGCCGAGAAGGCGGGATTCAGTCGCACTCTGGCTACCGGCATCCAGATTGACGCGCGTCAAGAGCGGCGCGTCAGTCTTCGATTGAGTGTCGAGTCGGTGGGACAAACCGTCGAGGTGACGGAAGCCGTGACAACAATTAACACCGAAAATGCAACCATTGCCGATACCAAAGATGGCCAGCAGGTCATTGGCCTGCCCGTTAATTATCGAGGCGCAACCACGAGTCCGCTGGCTGCCTTAGTCGCTGTCCCTGGTGTGCAGCAGGACAGCGGCGGAGCGCTGTCGATTGGTGGTGGGTTACCTTCGACGATCGAATTCTCCTTGGACGGAATCTCCACGGCGAATGTCCGGAACACCGGAGCCAACGTAAATATGTATCCATCCTCGGAATTGATTGGAGAGCTTCGGGTCTCGGCGGTCAACAATAATGCGGAGTTCGCGCAAGTTGGTGATGTCACGGTAACAACCAAGAGCGGAAGCAACCTGATACATGGCAGCCTATTCGAGTATCTTCAAAATCGTGCGTTGGACGCAACCACGTACGGAGCTCTCATAAAGCCAGCGAAGGTGAACAACACATTTGGCGCAAGCTTCGGGGGACCCATCGTCATTCCCCACCTGCTGGACGGACACGACCGTACATTCTTCTTCGCTGATTTTGAGGGCAATCGCTTGCGTGGGGATACACTGCAACAATATCTTGTGCCCACTGCGGACGAGCGCGCCGGCGACCTAAGTGCATTTGGGCAAATTATCGTGAACCCGGTGACGCAGCTTCCTTACACCAATAGTAAGATTCCCCAGGTAAGTTCCGTAGCTACCAAAGTACTGCAGTATTACCCGCTCCCTAACACGGATTCCACTTCTGCAAACTACGTTGCCAATGTTCCAACTCCGGCCAGCACCAATGGGTATGATGTTCGAGTTGATCACGTGATCAACCAAAGATCGCAGATATTTGGTCGTTGGAGTTGGAAGGCGCTCTCCTCTACGGGGTGGAACTCGGCTTCCGGCACGTCAAACAGTACGCTTCTTCCTTCCAGCCAAATTGAGGAACACAACCGAAGCCTCATTATTTCTCACAGCTACACGATCCGGCCATCATTGCTAAATGAGTTCAGGTTTGGACTTAGCCTGTGGAAGAATGCGGAGACCTTTCCTTTGAAGGGTGTGGCAGTAGACACCGCTCTGGGCCTCACGGGAATGGACCTGTCCGCACATCCAGAAGCCGGGGCCTTTCCCGCATTCAATTTCATCGACGGGACCGGGTTTACACCAATAGGACGACAGAAAGATGGCCCGACGGAGTCTTCTACCTATCAATTCACTGACAATGTTTCTTGGAGCAAAGGTCATCACACGCTGAAAGCTGGTGTCGATTACAGGCGGCTGGCGTATCAGGACGTGGAGCACTTCGATCCCGGCTCGGCAGACGACTTTGGCTCATTCACGTTCTATTCAAATGCATTTTCTGGAAACGCATTTGCGGACTTTCTTCTTGGACTGCCTTACGACAACCAGGTTACGATAACGGGCCCGAACCTTGATAGCCGTGCACAACATTGGGGAGTCTACGGCCAAGATGAGTATCGTTTGACATCGAGGCTTACCGTAAGCTTTGGATTGCGATGGGAGCTCCACGCACCTTTCACGGAACAGAAAGGCAACATAACAAACTTCGATCCTGCCACGGGCAATGTAATTGTGCCAGACCATACGCTGGCGGCTTCCCCAGCATTCCTAGCTTCGATCAATGCTTGCCCGGGAACGAACAGTGCTCTGCCGTGCTCCAGTTTGGTAAGCGCGAGTACGGTGGGGCTCGGTCCCGGACTGCGAAAGACTTACTTTGGAAACTTCGATCCACGGCTGGGCATAGCCTTTCGCCCGTTTAGTGATTTGAAGACTGTTTTTCGCGCTGGCATAGGAATCTTCACGGCTTCGAATCTGGGTCCGCAGTCCTTCCTGCTCTCGGGCATCCATACTGCAGACTTTGTCGATTACATCAACTACACCGGACCTGGAATTGCTCCACTCTTCCAATTGCCGCAAGCAACTTACACGAGTTCCACGGCTGGCGCGGCAAATGGAAATGCAGCGTTCGAGGTAGCGGTGAACACACGTCTCCGCGATGCGGAATCTGCACAATGGAATGTGACCGTCGAGCGGGAGTTTCCGGGCGCATCAACCGTGCGACTCAGCTATATCGGAATGAATACTTACCGGCTGCAAAATATGGTGGACTTGAACCAAGTGCGGCCCAGCAGTATTGCATACGATTCCTCGCGAAAGCCTTACCAGAACTGGGGGCAAGTGTTTTATAGCGACAACAATGCCGGAGCAAATTATCAGGCATTTCAGGCCCAGGTAGATCACCCTTATATGCGAGGCCTCTACCTGCAGGGAAGTTACACTTGGGCAAAGAGTCTCACGAATGCGGAAGGCACCGCTCCGACCGGTTTTCCAGGAGCGTATGGAGGATCCTACACGGACCGTTTTAACGAACGGGGAGATCGCGGCAATGACTACGGCACGCGGCGTCATCGTTTCCTTCTGACTGGAATCTACCAACTTCCAATGGGAAAAGGACACAGTTTGTTGCCCGATGCGCATGGAATTACGCAGACTGTCCTGGGCGGATGGAAGCTAAGCACAATCACTCTGCTGCAAACCGGACCATACCAGACGCCTACCATCAGCGCCTCTTTGGATCAGGCAAATATCAACGCTGCGGGCAATGGAGCCTCGGTACGGCCAGACAGGATTGGAAATGGAAATATCTCAAAGCACACGCCCAATCAATGGTATGACATCAACGCATTCCAGGCTGTTCCGGACGGAGCGGGACGCGACGGAAATTCCGGGGTCGGCATACTGGAGGGGCCGGGAACAATTGCCGTGGCCGCGGGACTGGCAAAGGAGTTCTCGTATCAGGAGAAAGTTAAGGTTAGATTCGAAGCAAGCTTCACGAACCTGCTCAACCATCCGAATTTCGCGCCGCCAGGGGTCAATGTTTCTAATCCCTCTACGTTCGGAGTTACCAACTCCGTACAGACGGCTGAGAATGCGGGAAACCGTGCCGGACAACTGGCTCTGCGTGTGGAGTTTTGAAACTGTGAATCCAGCGGCCTTGAACACAGTGAAAGCTAGCGTTTTGTGCGTAGGTAGATAATCTCCGACAACCTTTGTATTTTGCGATGGAGCCAGTTGCTCCATCGCGATCTGCCAGGCAAAAAACATCGCGTCACGAGGTTATATTGGTGTCGCCATTCTTGGCAGGTAGCAAACCATAACTTCTCTTACAAGAAAAGGCTCCTCTATGTCATTTGTGCGTCGTAGAAAGTTTTACAGTATTGTGTTGCTCCTCGTTGCTGCATTTCTTATTTTGCATGATGGGGCGCAAGCTCAAGGCTCGAATCAGGAGACACAAGATAACAGCGGTTATGCCTTGACCTCATTGCTCTATCAGACCCGGAGCGGCGTCACCCTCAACTATGTGCAGCAGGGAGATCCCAATGGCTCCGTGCTTCTCTTTCTGCACGGTGGCGGAGATTCGTGGCACTCCTATGACCGTGTCTACCCGCTAATTCCGCAGCGTTATCGCGTTTACTCGATTACGCTGCGCGGGCATGGTCTATCTGACCATCCTGATAAAGGCTATGCGACGGCGGATTTTGCCGGCGACGTTCTCGACTTCCTTGTGCAAAAGAATATCCGTAATGCTACGCTGATCGGCCACTCGCTCGGTAGCTTTGTTGCACAAAAAGTAGTTGAAACTGATAGCAGTCGCATTGATCGACTGGTATTGATCGGGTCTGGATCGTCGATCAACCAGTCGGACAACGACCACAATGAACCCTTCAAGTTTTTTGCCACACTGCACGACCCGATTCCGTACAGCTTTGCGCGGGACTTCCAGGCCAGTACCATCTATGCTCCCGTGCCAGCACAGAACTTTGAGATTTGGGTCGCCGAGGCGCAGAAGGTGTCAGCCGCGACCTTGCGCGGCATTGCCCATGATTTTCGGAGCTCTCCGGATGCTCTGAAAGCGATTCATATTCCCACGCTTGTCCTGTGGGGAGAAAAGGATTCGATCTTTTCCCGCACAGACGAAGACGCTCTCGTGCATGCACTGCCGAATGCCAAGCTCTCGGTCTATGCAGAGACGGGGCATGCACTGCATTGGGAGCGCCCCAATCGCTTTGTGAGCGAGTTACTTGAGTTTGAACGCAGCTCAGCACCACAGCCAAATCAGCAATAGCTCCCGGACATCGAGCTTGGTCGATTTGAATAACGCAGGTAGTCCTAGCGACCTAGCTTCTTGACGCAGGGCTCTGTGATCAGGTATATTCCGGCAATGTTCAGTTTCCCCATAGCGACTTGTTGTTGTTCGCACAGCACGATGCTGGCGAACCGGGGAAACGTGTAGAGCAAACGTTACTACGCTGAGACAAACCTAAGTCTTACGTAAGGCCCGCTAACCAGCACAACTGGAGCGGGCCTTTATGTTATACAAATGCCGCGCTCCTAAAGCTTCCGCAGAAAAGACGAGTTGCAGTCTTGGAGAATAGGAATGAAGAGCGCCATTACGTCGAACCTTGCAGCCCTGGTGCTAGGTTACTTGCGAAACGACTTCGGCGGAGCTGGAGTCGGGATCGGTACAAGCGTCTATTACCACGCCTCACGCCATGAGAAATCTTCGGTGCTCAACTCGCCTGCAACGCTTAATGTTTTAGTGAAAGCCATTACCTTCCACCTTTCTTGCCTTGCGCCTTGTACTTAGCGATGGAGCTAGTTGCTCCATCGCAATCTGCCAGACCAATCCAATTGTTTCTGAGTGAAAAGCAGGGGTGCGTGCAATGCAATCGCACGCGACACCCGCAAGGAGGAAGTAGTGTACGCGAATAGGAAATCACTGTTCCACATAGGCGTTATCACTTTTGGCCTTATTCTGGGCCTCTCGTCCAATGTATTCGGGCAATACACCACAGGCAGAGTTGAGGGGACCATCTTTGATGCAAGCGGAAGCGTAGTGGAGGGTGCTAGGGTAACACTTCGCAATCCGAACACCGACGCAGTGCGAGAGTTTACTACCCACACCGATGGCATCTATTTGTTTTCGGCCGTTCCCCCAGGGAGCTATGAAGTTAGTGTCGAAGCCAAGGGCTTCCGGAAGGGTGTCATCGCGCTGGTAGCAACCTCCGGTGGTACGACCTCGCAGAATGTCGTCCTCGCTGTCGGTAGTGGCGACACCACGGTTGAAGTGAGGACCTCAACAGTGGAAGAACTGAAGACCTCCGATGCTCAACTCGACACCACCCGTAACTCTGTCGAAGTCAATGATCTTCCAACTCAAGGACGCACGGTCAGTTCGCTGGTCGCGTTGGAACCCGGTGTTCAGCCGATGTACACGGCTGGAAGAGGGTCGCTGGTGAAAGTGGCTGGCGCACAGACCGGATTGATCACCGCTAACGGCGGACGTCCGGAGTCCAGCAGCGTGGAGATTGACTTCACGGATGCCAATGACTGGGAGTTCGGTGGCATCGCCGTTGGAGACGAGCCGGCGCCGGACTTAGTTCAGGAATATAAGGTCATTACGTCCAACGCATCTGCTGAATACGGAGTGAAGTCCAGCGGAGAGATCCAGTACGTTACCAAGAGCGGAACAAACTCCTTGCACGGCGATGCTTACGAATTCTTGCAGAACGATTATTTGAATGCCCGCGACTACTTCGACACGACAGGGAAGGCTACTCGCATCGACGAGAATAACTACGGCTTCTCGGGCGGTGGGGCGTTGGTTAAAGACAAGACGTTCCTGTTCGGTGGTTTTGAACAAAACAGGACAATCGGTGGCGGATTTTCCACTCTGGCATCTGTGCCTAGTGATGCTGCGCGAGCTGCTGCAACGGACCCGGTGATTATTGGCCTCATCAATAAGTATCTGCCGAAGGCAACCAGTGCTACTTCTGATCCCAACATCGGTACGGTTGTGCAGCAATTCGCGGCGCCAACAAAGAGCTATCAGTTTCTGGTGCGTGGCGACCAGCGATTTTCCGCCGCTCATAACCTGTCTGCCCGTTACTTTCACACGACGGGTAACTCGGTACTGACTTTTCCAGCTTTCAACACACTGACCGGATATGATTCGCAACTGCATTCGGAGTCACGTAACGCGAACATTACGGATACCTATTCGCTTTCACAGGCAAGCGTGAACGAACTGCGAATCGGATATTCGCGTTCCCTCGCGACGTTACCTCCGCAAAACGGCTTAATTTCTCCGCGTTTTACGATCAGCGGATTGGTCGGATTCGGCGCTCTGCCGTACTTTCCCCAGGGGCGCACATTCAATCTTTACCAAGTCAATGATGTGTTCAGTCACGTCGTCGGACGGCATATATTGAAGGCTGGGTTTGACATACGGCAGATACAGGACAATTCGGCGAACGCGACAAATAGTCAGGGCTCGTATGGCTTCAGTTCGCTCTCTAGTTTTCTGTCCGGACAACTCTCCAGTTGGTCACAGTCTTTCGGTCCAACGGCTCTCGGTTTTCGCAGCGGTCTATTTAGCGCCTTCGCTCAGGACGACTATAAGGTAACTCCGACGTTGACGTTGAACCTGGGCCTGCGCTGGGAGTATCAAGGGGCGCTTACAGAGTCTCGCGGAAGAGTCTCAGTGCTGGACCCAACTCTCACGAGCGCAATTGGCGAGGCCGGAACCGGCGCGCTTGGCGCGTTCCGGGTAGGCAATCCGGTGATCAACAGGAATCCAGCGAACATTGCTCCGCGGATTGGTTTCGCGTGGAATCCTAACAAGGGTAAGTTGGCTGTGCGTGGCGGATACGGAATCCACTGGGATTCCTTCACCTTCTCTCCTCTTGCCCAAGCGCGCAATAATCCGCCAGTACACTATGCTTTCGGTCTCAGCGGAACAGCAATCACAGGAGGGAACGACTTCGATGCGCTGGTGGGCGGCACGGCTCCGATTATTACCGAGGCTAATCAGCAGCTAGGATCATTTGGAACTTTGACCAATTTTGGTTCAGTGACCACGCTAAATCGAAAGTTGTCGAATCCGTATGTGCAGCAGTACAACCTGAGTTTGGAATACAAGTTGGCTCCTTCTACGGTCGGCACGATCGCCTATGTCGGATCCAAAAGTTCGCACTTAGGGGTTTTGGTTCCCGTTAACTCTGTGGTGACCAAGCCAGCAGCTGCTACCAGCGTTGCCGATGAAGTGGCCCGTCTGCCCCAGTTCCAAGCGGCTTATGCATCGGAAAATGGAGCAGGGAATAATCGTCTCGATCCAAGGTTTGACCAAGTTAACCTTGTCACGGATCTGGCGTCCGCAAACTATAACGCGCTGCAGATTGGGTTGCGACACTCGCTACGATACGGGCTCACTCTGCAAGGTGCGTACACGTGGTCGAAGTCGATTGACAACGCTTCGTCAGAAAACCCGACCCAAGAGGCAAACGATAACAGCTTCCCTCAAAATGCGGGCGCACTCTTGAAAGAACGGGCCGTATCAAATTTCGACACTCCACATCGTGTCGCGATCACTGGAGTGTGGAAGCTTCCGTTCTTCCGTGAGCGGAACGATCCGGTCTCCAACATCTTGCTGAAAGAGTGGACCTTTCAGTCGATTAATACCTGGCAGTCTGGCGTTCCCGGGACGATCCTTTCAGGTGCGATGCAAGGAATCAGCGACGTCAATTTGGATGGTAACTTCATTCCCAACGGCGATGACAATACTCGCGCCAATTGCAGCTCGGGTGCTGGATTTACTCTGAACGATTCCGCGTCGATTGTGAGTCAGTCCAGGTATTCGCAGCCATTGTTAGGAAACGATGGAACCTGCGGACGCAATACAGTTCGACTGAAGAACTATTTGGATTTGGACTGGGCACTCCAGAAGGATTTCAAACTGGGAGAGTCCGGTCCCCAAGGCTCCGGTCCGTGGGCGCTGCAGTTCAGGACCGAGGTTTATAACGTATTGAACCACCCTTATCTACGCCCCTCAGGCGATAACTGGCGTACGGTGTCGAGTTCTGGATTCGGCCTCCTCAATAGCGCTGGCCCCTCGCGTCAACTCCAACTCGCATTGCGATTGGTCTGGTAAAGGCTTTTATGTTTCCGGTGTCAGTTGCGCTCCCATGTTTGCGGGAAGCGCAACTGGCACCGGAAATACGGCGTTCAACATTTCACAGATATTTGTTACGGCTGTCGGTCCTGTTACAAGGACTTCGCAACGGGAGAACACAGAGAGCTATCATGCCGGAGAATTTGTCTACAGCGCCCACGCTCAAGCATCCTGTCGAAGACTACGGCCTGCGCAAGGGTATCCTGTCGCAGTGGGGAACATTAGCGCAGTCGCTTTCCAGTATTGCGCCTACGGCAACTCCTGCCATGGTTGTGCCCCTGGTCATAGCCGTCTCAGGGCGTTCATCATGGATTGCCTACCTATTGGCGACAATAGGAGCGGCATTGGTGGCGTTACATATCAACGTGTTTGCTAGGGATTCCTCGTCGCCGGGCTCGCTCTATGCCTTTGTGCAAGAGGAACTGGGACCCTGGGTCGGGCCGATCGCAGGGTGGGCCGTGCTGATCGCTTATATCGGTACGGCGGCCGCAGTCACCGGCGGAGTTGTGCAATACGCGCAAGGCCTGTTAGGAGGATTCTTTCTCGGACCCACCGGAGCCAGCCTTTTGATTCTTGCGAGCGTATCTGTTGCCACCCTGCTGGCCTATAAGAATGTCGAACTGTCTTCCCGATTCATGCTCTGGGCAGAGGCAGTGTCCATTTCCCTAATCTTGCTGTTGTTTTTCTTTCCAGGACGTGCCCATCACATCGCTTGGGACCCAAGCCAGTTCTCACGTGAGGCGTTTCGGCTGCCGCCAATTCGCGCGGGTTTGATTCTTGCAATCTTCAGTTTCGTGGGATTTGAAAGTGCCACTGCACTCGGGGCGGAGGCCGCGCATCCGCTACGCACAATCCCGCGTGCCGTGTTGGGTACGGCCTTGGTGTCCGGCGTGTTCTTTGTGTTCTCCGCTTATACGGAGGTGGCCGCCTTCGGGGGAAGGTTGGATTTGCTTACGAATAGCTCTGCTCCTCTGCAATTACTGGCGCAGTTGAAAGGCGCTCTGTGGCTGGCTCCTCTTCTCACGGTTGGCGCGGTGGTTAGTTTTTTCGCCTGCACCTTGGCTTGCATCACGGCTTCAGCGCGGACGACGCTATTGATCAGCGCTCATGGATCGCTTCCTGCATCATTCGGTTGGGCTCACGATAAGAATAAGACGCCCCACATTGCAGTTCTTATCTCTGGTCTCGCTACTGTCATACCGGCTGTCTGGCTAACGCTCCGCCATGTTTCAGGATTCGATATCTATGGCTGGGTCGGAACGATTGCGACTTTCGGTTTCGTCACCGCATATTTTCTGGTCGTGGCTGCCGCGCTCGTAAGGCTGCAACGCCGTAAGCGAAGCAACAGTTGGAATCGTGCGGTCGGTGCCGTAACCCTTCTACTTCTCGGGTGGGCATTTGTTGGAAGCCTGAATCTGGGAGCTGCTGGACCAGAGCGACTTCTCGCTCCCGTCTTTCTTGCTCTTCTTTTGGTGGGTGCCGCATCCGGAGCTATCTTTCGGCGGACGCAAACAAAGGTCGTAGCAACCACTGCGGAAACTGCCGGTTTGACCATTCCAAAAACTTCTGAAAACTAAGAATGCGAGGAGAACGGATGAAGTACGAGGTCGTGTTGGAAATCATGAAGAGAATACTAGGAGTGGCTGCGACCGCTGGATTGCTGTTGCTTGCTACGATCCCGGCTCTTGCGCAGTCAAACAACGTCGCCGACGCGAGCCGTCAGCAATCGCTGTTGATTAAGCTTCCATCGGGCATCACCCTGAATTACGTCGTACAGGGAGATCCGAAAGGCGAGCCCATCGTCCTGCTTCATGGGGCTGGGGACTCATGGCATTCCTATGAACTGGTTCTGCCGCTTCTGCCCTCGAAGTATAGGGTCTATGCCGTTACCTTGCGAGGCCATGGTTGGTCAGACCATCCAACAAACGGGTTTGCTCGGACCGACTTTGCGGGCGACATTACCGCTTTTCTGCAGCAATTGGATTTGAAGGGTGTTGTGCTCGTAGGCCATTCCCTCGGCAGCTTTGTCGCACAACAGGTTGCAGCCGACGATAAAGGACGCTTGGCAAAACTCGTCCTGATCGGTTCCGGACCCGGTACAGTGCACGATCCTCAGGTGCGCCAATCCATCGTCTCAACCTTTGAGCAACTCCGTGATCCTATCGATTACACGTTTGCGCGCGATTTTCAGGCCAGCACCATCTATGCACCGGTTCCGCCTGCCTTCTTTGAAACTCTGGTGACGGAGGCACTGAAAGCTCCAGCCAATACCTGGCACGGAATTGGCAAGGGGTTTCAAGTGGCAGAAGATCCGACCCTGCTATTACGAATTAGAGTTCCCGCACTTGTCTTCTGGGGCGATCACGATGAAATCTTCTCGCGTGCAGATGAAGACAACCTTGTCGCTAAGATTCCACACGCACGGCTTGCAGTGTATGCCGAGACCGGGCATGCACTTCACTGGGAACGCCCTGAGCGGTTCTCTGCCGACCTGTTGAAGTTCATAGCTGAATAGGCGCAACGACTGCGGTGCTTTAAGAAATTAAGGAGAACAGATGAATCGTCGTGAGTTTCAATCGGCATTGATAGGCGTTGCAGGTGCGGCCATGTTGCCCAGCCTTGCTTTTGCCGCCGGAGAAGAAGTTTTACCTGAAGCCGATGCTGGCAGTATCACCGACGTAGACGGTGTAATAGTGGGCCATTTCACTGACAAACGCAGGCCGACCGGAGTTACCGCGCTTCTGTTTGAAAACGGTGCCTTCGCGGGTGTCGATGTCCGGGGCTCGGCGCCGGGAACGCGTGAAACTGACCTGCTGAACCCTGTCCACGGGAACCATAAGATTCATGCGATTACCCTGGCCGGCGGCAGTGGCTTTGGACTTGACGCCGCGTCTGGAGTTGTCCGTTATCTGGAAGAGAAGGGAATAGGGATTCATTTCGGAGGTTATGTAATTCCGATTGTTCCGGCGGCCATCCTCTTCGATCTCCCGGTAGGAGATGGAAGGATTCGTCCCACAGCTGAATCCGGCTATGAAGCTGCGCGCGTGGCTTCATCCCGCAAGGTTGTAGAAGGCAATGTGGGGGCGGGCGCAGGAGCGACGGTTGGTAAAGCCTTTGGTTTTGATCGCGCCACCAAGACTGGCCTTGGCACAGCAAGCATCAAGGTGGGAACTACCGGTGTTGTTATAGGTGCGTTGGTTGCGCTGAATGCCGTGGGAGACGTTTTCGACCCCACTAGCGGGCGGATCATTGCCGGAGCCCGTAGTGAGGATGGCAAATCGTTCATCGGAACCCAAGCCAGAATCCGTGGAGGATACGGAGTTCTGGAACAAGCTCTGCCACTGACGAATACCACGATTGCGGTCATCGCAACGAATGCCACGCTCGATAAAACCCAGCTCACAAAAGTTGCGCAGATGGCCCATGATGGACTGGCGCGCACCATCAATCCCATACACACCTTATACGACGGCGACACAATCTTTGCTGTCTCCACCGGGCGGCTTACGGCAAACGTGAACCACGGTGCTGTCGGTTCGATCGCCGCCGATGTTCTGGCCACGGCCGTCATTCGTGCGGTGACACAAGCTACGGCCGCTGCTGGCTTGCCAAGTCATCGTGAGTTACACGGCCTTACCGCAGACGAGGGAAGGATTACTCCCCGTGGGTGAGTCAGAGACTCGATTCAACATGTTTGGCTATGAGAAACGGTTAAACGTTCGTCCGAGGAAAGTAAGTATGACTCTATTAAGGAGGTTGTCTGCGGTTGGGTTCGGGATCCTGCTCGGGCCATGGAGCGCAACCGCCCAGACCGCCGGTAACGCAGCGGAAGCTTCCTCGATTGCGGGAGTATGGGCCGCTACCGTCAACGTGAACTCCTTCCATGTCCCATTTCGTTTCGAAGTGACACAAGCTGGCAATATCTTCACCGGCGTGTTCTTTGACGGAGAAAGGCGCATTACCTCGAGCGATGGCCTATATAAGAATGGCAAACTGCACCTACATTTCAACGAGTATGCGACCGATCTGGACGCCACGGTTATCGCTGGGCATCTGTCAGGTATCTACAGTTACCCTCATAGCAAGAAACGCCATGCGTTGTCGATTTCCGCGGAACCCTACAAGAACGGTGCCGCACCTGAGAACATAGAGCCTCAGCTTTCCGGTAAGTGGGAACTGCGCTCCACAACTGATGAAAAGAATGGCTATGTCGGAAAGCTAATTCTAAAGCAGACAGGAGCGGAACTGAGGGGCGCACTGTTGCGTCCCGATGGCGATAGCCGGGCACTGAGCGGGAGGATTCGTGGTGACAAGATCACCCTTAGTCATTTCGCCGGAGACGCGCCCACGTTATTGGAAGGAGTAGTTACCCCCGACAGCTCTCTGGAGCTGTCGAGCGTAACAGGCCATGGGGTCAAAAGTCTGCGAGGACTTCGCCCAGATCAAGCGCGGACTCTCGGCTTACCTGCGCCCCCGAATCCCTACCACATGGTTCGCGCCAAAGACGCAGAAGAACGTTTTCATTTTCGTTTCCATGACCTGAACGGACGAGAAGTTTCGGATCATGATCCGCTATTTCAGGGCAAGGCACTGATCGTGAGCATCAGTGGCAGTTGGTGCCCTAACTGCAACGATGAAGCGCCTTTCCTGATTGATCTATATCGACGTCACCACAACGAGGGATTGGAGATCGTGGCGCTCAGTTTTGAGATTGGAGAGGATGCCGATTTTGATCGAGCGCGTCTCGCCTCCTTCATCCAACGTCATGGTATTCCCTATCCGGTCCTGCTGGCAGGCTCCACGAACGAGCTCCAGCAGAAACTCCCTCAGCTAGATAACTTAAAAGACGTGCCCACAACGCTATTCCTGGGAAGAGATGGAAAGGTCAAAGCGATCTACGAAGGTTTTGCCAGCCTTCCGACCGGAATCGAACACGAGACCTTGCAACAAGAGACCGAGGACTTAGTGAAGCGGCTATTAAACAACAAACCTTTACCGCCGGAGATAGCAGTCTCTGGGCAGTAAGTACGTTCGGCATCACGCCGAAAGTGGACAGACTGCTTGTGATGTCAACCGAACATGTCATCTGTTACGAACACCGGATCTACGAGGAACTATGACCTTATTTTCGAAGGGGGCTCAAGAGCCCCAAACACTCGATCCAACAGACAGCCAATCGACCGCCTCATTACCCAATGGCCCTGGTAAAGTGCCGTCTAACAGACAAGAGCGGGTAACCGTCGACCGAAACCTTCTAATTCATCCTCAGCATCATCCGGATGAGCATCTGAATCCCTTCATCTGGGTGTCGGGACAAGGGTCGTCGCTAACAGATATCGATGGGAAGACCTACCTCGATGGCCTCAGCGGCATGTGGAATGTTCACCTTGGGCACGGACGCCGAGAGTTGGTGGACGCTGCTACCAGCCAACTCTCGCGCCTTGCCTTTTCGACGGCATATGCGGGAGCTACGCATCTGCCCGCGATCCGGTTGGCGGAAGTACTGCGTGAGATCGTCTACCCCTCGATTCACGCCTTCTACTTCACAAGCAGTGGCAGTGACGCAACAGACAGTTCCATCCGTACGGCGCGTTTCTTCTGGAAAGCCCAGGATCGTCCCGAAAAATTCAAGATTGCTGCACTTGAACTCTCCTACCACGGCTCGACCATCGGAGCCTCCAGCGCAACGGGCGTGTCCGAGTTCTCCGAGGTCTTCGGTCCACGTCAACCTGGATTTTTTCATATTCCCTCCCATTATTCCTACAGGTTCAAGACCGGCCGTACAGACGTTACCCCTGGCGTGGCCGCAGCCGACCTGCTCGAAGAGGCGATCTTGCGCGAGGGACCTGAGACCGTCGCCGCCTTCATCGTGGAACCTGTGCAAGGTGGAGGCGGTGGCATCCTCATCCCTCAGGCCGATTACTTCCGTCGCATCCGCGAGATCTGCGACCGCTATGACGTCCTGCTAATTGCCGACGATGTCATCACCGGCTTCGGACGCACTGGACGTTGGTTTGGGCTGGAACATTGGGGCGTGCAGCCCGATATCGTTCAGTTTGCAAAAGGCATCACCAGTGCATATATCCCTCTTGGTGGTATCGGTGTCTCGGAGCGCATTAAAACAGTTCTTGACTCCGCTCCTCGGAACCGTCGATGGTGGCACGGTTACACGAACTCGGCTCATCCCGTCGCCTGCGCAGTGGCCATTGAAAACATTCGCATCTTGCGCGACGAACATCTGATAGAGCGATCAGCGCAACAGGGTGAGCGCTTACTCAACCGTTTGCGGTCGGCGCTGGGCCATCATCAGAACGTTGGCGAAATACGCGGCTTGGGATTGCTCGCTGGTATCGAATTAGTCGCCGACCGTTCTACCAAGGAACGGATTCCCGGTGATCTCGGCCTCGATCGTCGGCTGCGTGCAGAGTTATTGAAGCGCGGACTTTATACCCGTGTGCTGACAGATGTGATCTGCCTCGCGCCGCCACTTACTACTAGTGAAAAGGATCTTGATCATATTGCTGACGCAGTTATCGAAGCGGTAACCGTTGTCTTTGAACGGCCCTCTGATGCAACAACGAAATTCTAAAGCTGACACTCAAGGAGACTACACAATGGCACGTATCGATCTAGTTATTCCCGAAAAAGCCTCACCGGAAATCAAGGCGGAGTATGAAAAAGTTGTGCGCGAGCACGGCCTCACCAATATGAAAGCGACCCTGTTGCACTCACCAGTCGCGCTAAATGCCGTGTTGGAGTGGTACAAGCTTTTCGATCAAGTGAAGCCATTTCTGGGTGAGCGCCTCGCCATTCTTTTCAGCGACGCGATATCACGCCAGAATTCCTGCGAACTCTGTGCCACGTTCATGCATCGCGAGATTGTCCAATGGGGAGAAGATCCCTTCAACCTGAAACTTACTGAGCGCGAACAAGCCGTCGTGGATTTCGGCCGTCAGCTTGCCGCAAACGCCAATAAAGTGTCGGATAGTCTCTATGCCCGCCTGGCCTCGCACTTCACGCCGGCGCAGATCGTCGATCTGACTGTGTTCGGCGCATTGATGATTGTCAATAACGTATTTAACAGCGCTCTACAGGTTGATCTGGATACGTCCCTCGACGAGTACCGAATCCAGCCCGAGAAGTACTTTGCATAGCCAAGTAAATTCAATAGGAGTCGTTGAATTCGATCATGAGTGAAAGAACGCTTGGCTTTGACACACAGCAACTGCATGCAGGACAAGTTCCGGACCCGACGACGGGCGCTTGTGCCGTGCCCATTTACCAGACGACCTCGTTCGTCTTCAAGGATTTCGAGCACGCCAAGGCGATCAGTTCGGCGAGCGAGGCCGGTTACGATTACACGCGAATCATTAACCCGACCAATGAGGTGCTCGAAAATCGTGTGGCGACGTTGGAAGGCGGAAGCGGCGCGCTGGCCGTGGCGTCAGGCTCTGCCGCTACGGCCTACTCCATCCTCAACATTACCCATGCGGGAGATGAGATCGTGGCCGCCAAGACGCTCTATGGCGGTACCTTCAACCTCTTCGTCAACACGCTGCCCCGGCATGGCGTACACACCAAGTTAGTCGATCCGTCTGACCCGGAAAACTTCCGCCGCGCCATCACGGAAAGAACGCGTGCCGTCTTCGTTGAGACCATCGGTAACCCTGACATCAACATCATCGATTTCGAGGCTGTGGCGCGCATCGCCCAAGACAACGATATCCCGTTGATCGTGGACAATACCTTCGCAACTCCATACCTGTTTCGGCCATTCGACTATGGCGCCAACATTTCCGTTCATTCAGCCACTAAGTACATTGGTGGTCATGGGACCAGCATCGGGGGGCTCCTGGTCGATGGAGGAAACTTTAACTGGGCCAATGGAAAGTTTCCAGATTTCACTACACCAGATCCTGCCTATAGCGGGTTCGTACACTGGGAGAAGTGGGGAAACACCGCTTTCATCATGAAAGCCCGTCTCCACTATTTGCGTGATTTTGGTGCCTGCATGAGCCCGTTCAACGCGTTTCTGTTCCTGCAAGGACTGGAGACGCTTTCGTTCCGGGTGCAGCGGCAGGTTGCCTCGGCTCAAATCATTGCTGAGCAGCTAGCGGCGCACCCACAGGTGGAGTGGGTCAACTATCCCGGATTGGAGAGCAGCCCGTATCACACGCTAGCACGGAAGTATCTCCCAAGAGGTCCTGGTGCCATCCTCACATTCGGAATTAAGGGTGGCCTTGCACATGCGAAGAGTTTCATCGAGTCGTTGAGGATTTTTTCATTTCTCGCCAATGTTGGAGATTCCAAATCGCTAGTTGTGCATCCGGCCACTGTCACACACGGACAACTGACTGAGGCTGAGCAGCGGCAGGCGGGCGTCAAACCGGAACAGATACGGCTCTCGATCGGGACGGAAAATCTAGAGGATCTTCTGTGGGACATTGATCAGGCATTTCAGAAAGCGCTGTAGGTTCGGGTCAGATCAGCGTTACTTTGTTGATATTTCATTGAACCTGAAAAGAAGTTTGGAGTTTCACCTATGAAGATACTTATTACCGCCTGTCGTTGTCCTACATATCGAGTGCAGGCGGAAGAATGCTCGATTTCTACTGGATAGAGATCTCATTCATCTGGAGTCTACAAGGTCCGCCTGCCTTCTGTAGGAGCGGGCCTTTTTTCGTGAACCACTTTGCAACAGGGGACAACTGTTATGGAAAGAGTTCCTCTGTTAGGCATTGAATTGCAAAGCGTCCAACGGTAATTGGACGGCAACGAAACGGACCGAAAAGTAAAACAGCTTTTCGGCCTGTACGGTCGGGAGCGGGCCGGCACCTGCCTCCCGACTGGGATAACATGGCCGTCATCGCTACGGCAACTACTGGCTGCATCGGTGACCTGTTCTGGAAGTGAGAGTCATCGCACATTGACGGGAGACAGCCAAACGTGAAGCCCGGAAGCGACGTATACAGAAAGATCGAACGCTTGCTGCGTCAACATGGAGCGGTACTCATGAAATCGAAAAAACATCGGCACTGGAGGTTTCCCAGTGGTGCCGCTTGGATTGTGCCCTGCTCACCCAAGAGCGACAGCGGATTCTATAACAACCTCGCCGATTTAAAGAAGTATCTGCGGACTGGACATTCCGCGTGCGCTCCACATCGGGATGTTATTTTCAGGCGAACGTCCGGCCCCCAATCGAGAGGGTTGTAATCGAGTCCTCGTCGATGATCCAGTAACAATCGTTATTGTCATCTTTTACGCTTGACGCAACCGTTCACAATCATCTACATTCCATTCATGAAAAGTTTCCCGGTAACGTGTTGTTGTTCGCACCGATTGGTGCTGGCAGACCGGGAAACGTCTAACGACGTGACTACGTAAAAGATTTAAATAACTGAATCTTGCGTAGGGTCCGCTAGCCAGATAACTGGAGCGGGCTTTTTTCATTTGGAGTGGCGTTGCCGGACGTCCAAGACCGATGAAGTAGCTATCGCATTGCTTCTTTCCTGGAGACAAAGTTCCTAACTAATGTTAGGGACCCTGGGGCAGAGCGCGAGGGTAGCAACGGGTTTGGAGCGCAGTACATGGCAACGTGCAAAATACCGGAGTTACCGGCCAGACCATCTGAGTCTAATCTCCTCTCATCTCGTGCTGACCACTTAAAATTCCTGCCATTGGCTCGTACTGCCTTTGGAGTAGTTGCGTTGGTGCGCAGGCGGCGAGTGCTGATGCCCGCATCCATCCCCTACCTATCGCAATTCCATGTTACACAGTCCCGAGCGCAAAGCTGCGCTGCAGGCTGAGAGGTTTGCGTTGCGGTACAAAGACAACGCGGAATCGAGCGTGACAATGAGCATTAAGGTCGCTTTTGCAGTCAATCCAGACGGTAGTGTGTTGGAACATTTTGGTTTCGCCGAGCAGTTCGCCATTTATGAGTTTGGCGAGAGCCATCCGGTGGCGAGCGAGGTACGGCATTCTTCTGCCTTCTGCCGTAGGCCAGACAAGGAACTCAATCTGCAAACGGTAGCTGACTTGTTAGCAGATTGCCAAGCGGTAATCTGCGCAGTAATCGGACCATGTGCTCGACAGGAGCTCGCGGCTGCCGATGTTGAGGCATTCGAATTCGACGGAACTGTTGAGAGTGCAATCCAGACCATTGCTCGCCAGCCTTTTTTAGTCAGGCGAGCTCAATAACCAAAGTGCGTCAAGGGAGTTTCGACAATGAGTGCACCACTTAAACAGATCGCAATCTATGGCAAGGGCGGCATCGGTAAGTCTACCACCACGAGTAACATCTCAGCAGCTCTTGCTGGCGCTGGCCACAAGGTAATTCAAGTCGGATGCGACCCTAAGAGCGATTCGACAAACACCCTTCGCGGTGGGCAATACATTCCCACGGTACTAGAGACTCTTCGCGAGAAATCTAAAGTCACACTCGAAGAAGTCGTTCATGAGGGCTTCGCCGGAGTGTTTTGTGTGGAGGCGGGTGGCCCGGCTCCCGGAGTGGGCTGCGCAGGACGCGGCATCATTACCGCTGTCGAGTTGCTCAAACAACTGCGTGTATTTGAATACCTGGGGGTAGATGTCGTGATCTTCGACGTGCTCGGAGACGTGGTTTGTGGTGGGTTCGCGACGCCGATCCGCGAAGGCATCGCCGATCACGTGTTCACGGTGTCCTCGGCAGATTTCATGGCGATCTATGCAGCGAACAATCTTTTCAAGGGCATCAAGAAGTATTCGAATTCCGGCGGTGCGCTTTTGGGCGGGGTGATCGCAAACTCGATCAATGCTTCCTACCAACGTGATCTCGTAGATGACTTTGTCTCCCGGACCGAAACTCAGGTGATGGAGTACGTTCCTCGCTCCATCACCGTTACCCAGAGCGAGCTACAAGGGAAGACCACGATTGAAGCCGCTCCCAATAGCGAGCAGGCCGGAATCTATCGTCGTCTCGCAACCAAAATCTACGAGCACAAAAAGTCAATCACCCCGAAGCCCCTAGACGAGAAGGATCTGCGTGCTTGGGCTGCCAGTTGGGCCACCGACATACTCAGCATGGAGGCCGAGAGCGGTTCGTTGGCCGGTGCAGGAGTCTAGCGAACCGTTCAAACGCGGTATGTGGAGAGTGGAACTGCCGTTGGTGTGCGGAGAACCCTATGCTGAAAGTCTTTCAACCCGACGAGAAATCAGAGAAGGCAGCGGCATGCCCTGCTCATCAGATGCGGATGGTCGCCCCCGCATCGCTGACGCAACTGGAAGGCCAGCATCCCTGCTACAGCGTGACTGCCGAAGGTCACAGGAAGAGCGGAAGACGGCACCTGCCAGTTAGCCCGGCATGCAATATTCAGTGCCGTTTCTGCCGGCGCGATTTCAATAGATCGGAGCAACGCCCGGGAGTGGCGCACAGGCTCCTCGTGCCGGAGGAGGCGGTGGATATTGTGGGACGAGCTATGCTCTTGTGCCCAGCGATCAACGTAGTAGGTATCGCGGGGCCGGGAGATGGCCGACTCAACCTTTTCGCATGGCTGAAGCTCTTAAGCAACAGGTTCCTGAGGTCGAGGCAGATAGGTAATAAAAGATTTCATTTCTCTGAAAGCGAAGAGGCACTTATGGTGAGTAGTTATAGCGGTCCAGCTGTCCTGTTAAGGGCAGAGGGAGTACCAATTGGATCAGCTCCAAATGCTGGGCTGCGTCTCAAAAGCCTTGGACCGTGGGCTGTCCTGGGGCAGTCGATCGCGAATATAGGCGCGTCGGGTGCGCCACTGATATCGGTCCCGGTTGTCGCCGCAATCGCTGGCTCGGGAACCTGGTTGGCATTTCTGCTAGCCACCGTTGGCGTGATTCTTATCACCTTCAATATCAATTCTTTTGCACGCGAATCCTCAGGCACGGCGTCCCTCTACGAATACATTGCACGTAGCCTCGGGGCCACCGTTGGTGTACTGGGTGCGTGGGCCCTCGCAATCGCTTACATCGGGTGCGGTGCCGCATGCGTTCCCCTGTTCGCCTACTACTTCAACGCACTGCTGGGGCCGCTGCACGTTAGCGTCTCCCCGCTGCTTCTATCAACGTTGCTCCTCTTGGGGGTATGGTTCTGCGCGTGGAAGGATATGCGTTTGTCTGCCCGCCTTATGTTGGGCATTGAGTTCGCAGCTATGGCAGTTGGAATTGCCCTGGCGGCAGCAATCTTGTTACGGCAAGGCCATCTTGATTTGCCGCAGTTCCAAACAAGGAACTTATCATTTACCGGAGTCGGCCTCGGATCGGTACTCGCTTTTATGGCCATGGTCGGTTTCGAGAGCGCGGCCTCGCTCGGCGACGAGGCGCATAATCCGCTACGAACCATCCCACGCGCCATTATTGTGAGCAGCGTCATCGCCGGAGCATATTACGTGCTTCACGCTTATACGATGGTTTCGGGTTTTCGTTCCTTGCCCACGCGCCTGACGGACAGCCAGGTTCCGCTGTTTGATTTGGCAAAAGTCTACGGCGTCTCTTCGCTGGCATGGTTGTTAGTGTTCGCTGGGCTGGTCAGTGGTTTCACAATCGTGCTGGCCAGCGTCAACGCGGGGCCCGCACCCTATTTTTGCTGGCGAGACACGGTGTTCTCACGCGGGCTTTTGCCCGCATTCATCCGACGAATCAGACGCCGAGCTTTTCCGTTGCAGTCGTCTCGCTGCTCTGCCTGGCGATCATTGTTCCTCTCATCCTGGCCGGTTTGCCCGCCCGAGAAATATGGGGATACGTCGGGAGCGTCTGCACTTTCGGGTTTCTTCTGGCATATCTTCTGATCACGATTGGAACGCCAGTGTATCTCTATCAGCGAGGTCGCCTTAGAGTCTGGAACATAGTGGTGTCGGCGTTGGCGGCGCTGGTTGTTCTTATCCCTTTTATCGCGAGTCTCTATCCGGTGCCTCCGTATCCACAGAGCATTTTGATTTACGTGTTTGCGGGCCTACTTGCAATTGGTTTTGGGTGGTTTCTTTTTCTAAAGAGTCGTCGCCCCAGCATTGTTGTGGAGATCCAAGGGCATCTGGCCGAAACGTATGAACGTTTTTCTGTTGAACGTGCTGCCGCAACCGGCGCAGTGAAGTAGGAGAAAGACCATCGATGACTCTAATTAATCTGAAGAACTCCAATATACAAGCTCGCGAACACCGGCTTGGGTCCATCGTTTCCTATGAAGGAAGCGCATCGGACTTGGCTCAAAAGTCGCGCACTGGCTCGTTGCAGGATCGGCCACGCTCGTTCACCCAAGTCAGTTCGTGCTCCTCGTCATGCGCGATCTGTTTGCTTTCATTGATTCAGGATGCCGCAGTAGTGAACCATGCGCCCTTGGGATGTGCCGCAGACTTTTCCATGTTCAATCTCACCAACCGTTTCGGACAGGTCAAGCGGGGATTGACCTCGGCCAATGCTCATCTGGTGAGTTCCAATCTCACTGAGTCCGACGCGGTCTTTGGCGGAAGCGCTAAGTTGGAACAAGCATTGCGCGATGCACATGCAAGATTCAACCCCAAGGCGCTTTTTGTCACTGCCTCTTGCGCGTCGGCGATTACCGGGGAAGACATCGACGCCGTAGCCGATCGCCTGGAGACGGAGTTGGGAATACCTATTGCCGTGGTGCACTGCGAGGGATTTCGATCAAAGGTGTGGACCACTGGCTTCGACGTTGCATATCACGCGATCTTACGGAAGATTGTGAAACCTCCGCGGACGAAACATCCGGAACTCGTGAATGTCATTACATTTTGGGGAGAAGACGTATTCACCGAGTTGTTCGGGAAGCTGGGATTGATACCCAACCTCATTGTTCCATTTTCGAATATTGAGCAGCTGAGTCATCTCTCGGAATCGGCTGCCACCGTACAGATGTGTTCGACGCTCGGGACCTATCTTGCCGCCGGACTAGAGTCACTCTATGGCGTGCCGGAAGTAAAGGCCCCGCCTCCCTACGGAATGGCAGGAGCCGACGCTTGGTTGCGTGCCCTTGGCCGCACCGTTGGAAAGGAGACCGAGGTCGAAGCGCTGATCGTCTCGGAGCGAGAAGCGATAGCGCCTGCTCTGGCGGAATTGCGCAAAGAACTTAAAGGGCTTACCGGATACGTGGCTGCAGGTTCAGTGCACGGACACAGCACTGCTGCCATTTTGGCAGAGCTCGGAATGAAAGTTGTTGGAAGCTGCTTCTGGCATCACGATCCCAAGTTTGACAATCAGGACGCCGCGGCAGACAGCCTCCAGCATCTTGTCGAGAACTACGGCGACATTCCCGTGTCTATTTGCAATAAACAAACCTACGAGGTGGTCAATCAGTTGCGTCGCTTGAAGCCCGATGTGTTCATTGTGCGTCATCCTGGCATGGCTGTTTGGGGAGGAAAGCTTGGGATTCCCACATTCCTCGTGGAGGATGAACACTTTGGATTAGGTTACCGGGGATTGCTTCGCTACGGACGCAAGATTGCAGATGCGGTCAACAACCCAGCATTCTTTCAACACCTCGCACAACACACACGTGTGCCTTACACCGACTGGTGGCTGCGGCAAGGATCATTCACCTTTCTAGGAGCCGAGGAATGAGCACTACGATCGAGCAGCCAAGACAATTCTGCACTCTGGGTGGACAACAAAGCGTACTGGCCATTGAGCGCGCTATCCCAATTGTTCACGGCGGACCGGGGTGCTCGGCAAAGCTCTTTGGGGGAATGGCTTTTTTCAACGGCTTCCAGGGATCAGGATATGCGGGTGGCAACGCCATTGTCGGCACCAATAGCTGCGAACAAGATATCGTCTTCGGCGGCGAAGATCGACTTCGCCAAGTGATTGATGGGGCCCTAAAGGTAATGGACGGCGATTTGTTCGTCGTGCTTACCGGGTGCACCGCAGATCTGGTCGGTGACGATACTGCCACCGTCGTCAACGAATACCGAGAGCGAGGGATTCCTATCGTTCACGCTTCTACCGGCGGCTTTAAAGGCTATAACTATCTCGGACACGAGTTGGTAGTACGAGCCATCATCGATCAATACCTTGAACCCGCGCCTGAGAAGATTCCACCCCTAGTGAATGTCTGGTCGGTTTTGCCCTATCAAGACACGTTTTGGGCAGGCAATCTGCGGGCGATCCGCCAACTGATCGAGGGACTGGGGCTACAGGCCAACATTCTCTTTGGTCATGATTCGGGTGGAGTCGCAGCTTGGAAGAAGGTTCCCGCAGCAGCATTCAACCTTGTACTCTCCCCCTGGAGTGGCGTGGCGATTGCCCAACGATTGGAGGAGCGCTTTGGCACTCCCTATCTGCACCATCCCATCCTCCCAATCGGCGCAGTTGAAACCACGCGATTCTTGCGGGCGGTAGGAGAGTTCGCTCACCTCCCACAAGCCACAGTTGACCGATACGTAGAGAAGCAGGAAGCACATTTCTATCATTACCTCGATCGTGCGGCGGACTTCTTTATGGAGATGTGCTGGGATCTGCCTGCGCGATTCATCAATATTTCCGACTCTTTTTATAGCTTAGGAATCAGTCGTTTCTTGGTGAATGAACTTGGACTGCTACCGGGTCATCAGTTCGTGACCGACGCGCCACCGGAGGAATATCGTCCGATCCTGTCGCAACAATTTGCAAGCCTTGCGCCAAAGGTATCGGCGGAGGTCACGTTCAGTCACGATGGCGGCGAGATCGCTCGCATTATTAAGAGCGGAACCTACAGTGATCCTCCTTTAATCATCGGCACCAGCTGGGACCGCGACCTGGCGAAACAGATCGGTGGGTACCATCTGAGCATAGCGTTGCCGATCACCGATCGTTTGGTTCTGGACCGGTCCTATGTCGGCTACGAGGGCGGATTGCGTCTCATTGAAGACATATACGGCGCAGTGCTGGCGAGGTACTTCTAGGGTGTGAGCCAGACGAGCCTATCGGGGCGGAGTTGCCGGACTCTCGTCATCCGATTTACCTCAGACGCTGTCCCCGAGGCTGTTGCGCCTGCTCGCGATACTCCTGAAACAACACGAAAAATTAGTTACTGGAGAAACATAATATGACAACCGGCAAAACATATCAGTCTTTCGTAAGACCATTAATAGCGGCGCTTGATTCGCGAAATGAGTTACTTCGCACTGGTGCCAGCCATTCGATCGTCATCCTTAGCAAGAGCTGCACTTCCTGTTGTTGTTGACCAGAATCCCGCCTCATACATCCCGTTCATAACCAGCAAGGCCAACAAGCAATGGAGAGAGCTATGCCTATCAGGAAATGGAGCAGATTCTTAGCCGCGGCCTTCGTCGCCGGAGCGTTAATCACGCTGGGAGGACGGGTTGCGGTTGCGCAGTCCACGTTTGCCAGTATTGTGGGGACCGTTCAGGACCAAACGGCCTCGGTCATCAGCCAAGCCACCGTAACAGTTAGAAATCTGGATGAGAACTTCTCCCAGACAAAAATTGCAAGCGATTCCGGAGAGTTTCTGTTTCTCAATCTCAAGCCCGGACGATACGAAGTAAGCGCCATCAAAAACGGCTTCAATAAGGTTCTTCTATCCGATATCAGAATTGAAGCGCGCCAGGAAAGGCGCGTCACTCTCAAACTCAATGTTCAATCCGTCGGAGAGGTGGTGGAAGTAAATTCTCGTACAAACAACCTTGGACACTGAGAACGCAACTATTTCTGACAGCAAGGACGGGCAGCAAGTCATTGAACTGCCCATCAACTATCGTGGCGCAACCACTAGCCCTCTTGCGGCAATAGCCACTGCTCCTGGGGTGCAGCAGGATAACGGTGGAAAGATCTCGGTTGGCGGTGGCCTGCCGACGAGTGTTCAATTCTCCTTGGATGGGGTCACCTCCGACAACGTCCGGCACACAGGACCGCTTGGAAATGTTTATCCCTCTTCCGAATCAATTAGTGAATTTCGGGTCTCGGCTGTCAACAATAATGCCGAGTTCGCACAGGTTGGCGATGTTACTGTGACCACTAAGGGCGGCACCACCAGCTTCATGGAAGTGGCTTTGAGTACTTACAGAACGCCGCCTTGGATGCCACTACCTATGGGGAAGAAAGTAAGCCGAAGAAAGTCGGAAACACTTTCGGCGCCAGCCTGGGCGGTCCGTTGGTTATCCCACATTTGTACGATGGAAGTAACAAAACATTCTTCTTCGTCGACTTCGAAGGCAATCGTCTCCATAAGGAAACAGCGGAGCAGTACTGGGTTCCGAGCGCAGCCAATCGTACCGGGAATCTCAACGACCTCATCGGCACTACGAGCCTCGTTGATCCGAGCAAGTCTACTGTCGGGAATTTGGTGTATTTCTCTCCAGGGCAGATTCCAGCAGAGCAAATCAGCGCCATTGCGAAGAAGTTATTGCAGTACTATCCCTTGCCTAACGCCAGTCTTGCCAACGGGAATTACTCCGCCAACATTGCCACTCCGATTGACACCAACGGATACGATGTCCGCGTCGATCGCGTCGTCACCTCGAAGCAACAGATCTTTGCCCGCTGGAGTTGGAAGTCGATAGACAGCACGACCGTGAACTCACTCCTTCCATCCAGCCAGATTACCGAGGGTGATCGCAGTTTGATTGTCTCCCACAGTTATGTGATTAAGCCCTCGCTGGTCAATGAATTTCGCTTCGGCCTGAGCTATTGGCGGAGTGTAGAGAAATTTCCGATCAACGGTGTAGCCGAAGACGAATACCTTGGGCTCACCGGCCTGGATCTTTCGTCTCATCCCGGGTCGGGTGCGTTTCCGTACTTCGACTTCAGCAGCGGTGACAGTTTTACGCCCATTGGGAGAGCGAAGGACGGTCCCACCCAATCGACAACCTACCAATACGCAGACAATATCTCCTGGATTAAAGGCCGCCACTCTCTGAAATTTGGGTTTGATGTTCATCAACTCGGATACAAGGACGTGGAACACTTTGCGCCGGCGGATGACTTCGGCACCTTTACTTTTGCTCAGGCAGGTTTCACCGGAAGTGCTTTCGGAGATTTCCTGTTGGGTCTACCGACCAGCACCTACTCTGCGTTTACCGGTCCCGATCTCAACAGCCAATCCACGCACTGGGGCATCTTCGGGCAAGACGAGTTCCAGTTGACTCGCCGAGTGACAGTCAGCTTCGGTTTGCGTTGGGAGCTTCATCCGCCATTCACGGAAAAGTATGGCAATATTACCAACTTTGATTTTGCTCACGATGCAGTCATTGTCCCGGACCACACATTGCAACCGGCGCAAGGCTTTCTGGATTCGATCAACCTGTGCCCAGGAGGCGCCTATCAGTCTAGTTACTATGATTCAACGTATCCGTGCATATCGTTTGAGACTGCAAGTCAGGCGCACTTGGGACAGGGACTCGGAAGTAACTATTACGGAAATTGGGACCCACGCCTTGGAGTCGCCTATCGTCCTTCCGGAGATTCCAAAACGGTTATTCGTGCGGGTATAGGAATCTTTACCGCAGGGTCTTTTGGAACGCGGTCCGCACTGCTTTCCGGGGTGCACACTGCGAACACGCAGTTCTATCAGAACTTCCAACAGCAGGGTATCGCGCCCCTGTATCAGTTACCGCAGGCTCTTGCTGGAAATGGAAATACAGCAATCGGAAGTGCCATGTTCATGTGCGGAGTGAATCCCCATCTTCGCGATCCGGAATCGGCGCAATGGAGCCCGACCCTTGAGCGAGAGTTGCCGGGGAACTTCACGGCCCGAGCGAGCTACATTGGCATGAACACCTATCGTCTGGAAAACATGGAAGACATGAATCAGGTGACCCCAAGTACACAGAAATATGATTCGTCGCGCCGCCCGCTACGCAATTGGGACATGATTCACATGCTCAACAATAATGCCGGACAGAACTACCAATCCTTTCAATCTGAGTTGGATCACCGCTATGGTCACGGCCTTTATTTCCAGGGAAGTTACACCTTGGCCAAGAACCTGACGAACGCCGAAGGGACGGCCCAGCTGATACCGGGATTTCCTTATGAAGCCGGTGCGACATTCACCAACCGCTTCGATCATCGTGGCGACAGAGGAAACGATTTTGCCACACGGCGGCACCGCGTGCTTTTATCGGCGGTCTACCAACTTCCAGTTGGACACGGACACAATCTCCTGCGCGATGCACATGGCGTGACTGAGGCGATACTTGGAGGATGGAAGCTTAGCACTGTTACCCTGTTTCAGACCGGCCCCTATCAGACTCCCATCTCCGCCATCACCGATGATCCAGCGAATATCGGTGTTGAGGCAGCAGTGGCGGGATGCCACGAAACTGCAGTTCGACCAGACAGAATTGGAAACGGAAACATCTCCCATCCCACGCCTGGAAACTGGTACGACATCAATGCCTTTACGCCTGCCCTAAAGTACTTGGCCGACGGCACACACATCGGTGTAGGGCGCGACGGGAATGCAGGTGTAGGAATTCTCGAGGGGCCAGGAACCGTGACCATGAGCGCTGGGCTGGCGAAGGAATATGCGTTCAGTGAAATGGGGAAATTGCGTTTTGAGGCGACGTTTACCAACTTGCTCAATCACTCTAATTTTGCGCCACCAGCCATAGACATCTCTAACTCTCAAACTTTCGGAAAGACTTCGACTGTACAGACCGCCGATAACGCGGGCAATCGTGTAGGCCAACTCGCCATCCGAATCGACTTCTAGAGAAACGTCCATCATGCTGCCGGGCGGTGTTACTTCGCAGTCCGTTCGGCAGTATCCAAGTCTTGTGCGTACGAAGAAAACAGGAGTCTTTGCAATGAGAATGTTTGACGATACCAGTTTCGGAAGGAAGTTGTTGTGACTGCGAATCTAGATGGTGAGTCAAATCTCGCGATCCGTCGCGGGCCCGGAGTGGCGATCCGTGAACAGCGGCTTGGCTCCATCACCGGGTATTAGGGGACTGCCGCAGAATTAGTTCAGCTCTCACAATCCGGAACTCTTCGCGAGCGCGAACGCTCATTCACGCAAGTTGGGACTTGCAGTTCATTTTGCGCGACACTGCAACTATCGCTCATCCAGGACGCGGTAGTGATTAATCATGCCCCGGCAGGCTGTGCGGGAGATTTTCCTTTGTTCAATCTCTATAATCGATTCGGCCAATTCAAGCGGGGGTTGGATGTCGCCAACGCTAGGCTCATGACTACGAATCTGAACGAGCAGGACACAATTTTCGGTGCAACACAGAAAATGTTAGACACCATTCGCGAGGCGTTTCGCCGCTATCACCCCCGTGCGATCTTCGTAACCGCATCGTGCACCTCGGGCATCATCGGTGAGGATCTGGAGAGCACGCTCGACGAGGCGGAGAAAGAATTGGGCATCCCCGTTGCCTCGGTGAACTGCGAGGGCTTTCGTTCGCAGGTCTGGGCGACAGGGTGGGATGCTGCATATAACGCCATTCTGCGAAAGATCGTTAAACCGGCTCAGACTAAGCGGCCCGAGCTGATCAATATCATTACCTTCATTGGGGACGACTTCTTTTCGGAGTTGCTGCGTCCACTTGGCCTCGTGCCCAATCTGATCGTTCCATTTACCAAGGTTGAGCAGTTGGAGAGACTCTCCGAGGCCGGGGCCACAACTCAGATGTGTTCGACGCTTGGAACATTTCTGGCTTCGGGTTTGGAGCGAGACTTTGGAGTTCCAGAGATCAAGTCACCGCCACCCTATGGACTTGCCGCAACCGACAGGTGGCTTCGCGATTTGGCCCACGTTACGGGGAGGGAAGACCTGGTAGAGGAGTTCATCGCCGCCGAGCGTCGAGCAATACAGTCGGACCTAGAAGATCTGCGCAAGCAGTTTGCAGGCATCAAGGCATTGGACCAGCGCACGGACATAGCTTTATGAGTGTTCTACAGGATCTTGGCATCGGGCTCGTTGGAAGTTGTATGTTCCATCACGATTCCAAACTCGATCACGGCGATCCTACCGGCGACACATTGCACCCCGTAGCCAAACTGCAAGCTAGGTTGCCGTACAGTGTATGCAACAAACAGTTCTACGAATTGTTCAATCTGCTACGCAAACTGAAACCCGATCTGGTGCTGATTCGGCATCCCAGTCTGACGCTGAGCAGCGCCAAGCTTGGCATTCCAGCCATCTTCGTGGATGACGAACACATTGGTCTGGGGTATCGCGGCCTCATCCGTTACGGTAGGCTAATCGGCGATTGGTTGAGCAATCCGGCAATCGAGCGCAACCTCTTACAGCATTCTGCATCCCCCTATACGTCCTGGTGGTTGGACCAAGCGCCCTTCAGTCTCCTGGGAGGTGAAGCGTGAGCGATATGATTGAGCATCCGCGGCATCTGTGCGCTTTGGGTGGCCAGCAGACGGTTGTAGCTATCGAGCGGGCGATTCCGATCCTGCATGCCGGACCTGGTTGCGGCTACAAGCTTCATACCGGCCTGGGAGCTTGTAATGGATTTCAAGGCGGAGGCTACAGCGGCGGTGCTGCGATGGTGGGAACGAATATGGGCGAGCGGGAGGTTGTCTTTGGCGATGAAGATCGTCTGCGCTCGGTGATCGACGGTGCCTTCAAGGTGATGGACGGCGATCTCTTCGTTGTGCTGAGCGGATGCACGAGTGAACTGGTCGGAGATGATACCGAGCACATTGTAGCGGACTTCCGAAGGCAGGGAGTCCCCATTGTTTACGCAGCAACGGGTGGGTTTCGCGGCAATAGTCTCGTCGGACATGAAATCGTGGTTAATGCGATCATCGACCAACTCCTGAAGCCGACGGAGAAGATTCCAGGGCTGGTGAACGTTTGGTCGAGTGTGCCTTTTCAAGACACGTTCTGGGCCGGAAATCTCGCTTCTGTTCGCGAACTTCTGTGGGGACTTGGTCTGAAGCCTAACATCCTCTTTGGGCCGAACTCCGGGGGACTGGAGGCTTGGCGGAAGATCCCAGCGGCTCAATTCAATCTGGTGCTTTCTTCCTGGACAGGAGTTTCGATTGCGCGCAATTTAAGCGAGCGTTTCGGAACACCGTGGTTGCACTATCCAACACTTCCCATCGGCGGACTTGAGACTAGCCGCTTCCTGCAGACTGTGGCGGAATTTGCTAGGGTTGATGCCTCGCACACTGACAACTACCTTAAAAGGCAGGAGGCGTCCTTTCATTACTTTTACGAACGCATGTCAGAGTTCTTTCTCGAGTTTCGCTGGGGGCTTCCAGGACGCTTCGTTACAATCGCGGACGCATACTATGGAATTGGCATCAGCCGTTTACTGACCAATGAGTTCGGCCTGCTGCCATCGCACCAGTTTGTGACCGACGATCCACCGGAAGAGTTTCGTGCAGGAATTCTGGCGGGTTACTCTCAGATTTGCCCGGGTGTGTCCCCGGATGTCACATTCACTTCCGACAGCGGCGAGGTTCGCCAAAGTCTGCGATCATCTGCAACCTCGGCACCTATCATCTTAGGCAGCGGATGGGATCGCGACATAGCTCATGAACTCGGAGGCTCTCATCTGAGCATTGCCGGGCCCATGACTGACCGCTTGGTGACGAGTTGCAGCTATCTTGGTTATAACGGAGGTCTGCGCTTGATCGAGGATTTGTATTCCTCGATACTGGCGACAGTACAGTAGGCAGCAACGCAGAAAGTAACGGTTTGCTGGCGAGAAGAATTTCGGGATCTTTCCAGCTGCTTTCGCATCTTGTAGGCACCACCTGTGGAACTGACACAGTTGAAGTCAAGCCTCAAGATAGCCAAGTTTGATGAAAGCTACGACAGTGAACACACAATTGGGTATGGACCTTAAGGAGCGCATTGGCAACACGCCACTGCTGCGTTTCGAGCGCTTGAGCAGAGGGTTAAACGGAGTTCAAGTTCTCGCGAAGGCCGAGTGGGCAAATCCTGGTGGCTCAATCAAAGACCGAGCGGCGTCCAACATTGTTGCAGTGGCCTTGAAAAACGATGAGTTGGGTACGGGCAAGACTCTGCTTGACTCCACCAGTGGTAACACGGGAATTGCCTATGCTATGCTCGGCGCGGCTTATGGCATTCCTGTGATGCTATGCATGCCGTCGAATGTATCGGCGGAACGCAAACGAATACTTCGGGCTTATGGAGCGAAGATCGTCTTCACCGATCCCGGCGAAGGCTCGGATGGCGCAATCCGCAAGGTACGGGAGATGGCCGCAGCCGATCCGGACAAGTACTATTATGCCGATCAGTATTCGAACGATGCCAACTGGCGTGCACACTACTCCAATGGAACGGCCGACGAAATCTGGCTGCAGACCGAGGGCCGGGTGACCCATTTCGTTGCCATGCTCGGCACCAGTGGAACCTTCGTTGGAACGTCGCGCCGATTGAAGGAACTTCATCCGCAGATTCGTTGCGTTTCGCTGCAACCGGATTCGCCCTTTCATGGCATTGAAGGCACCAAGCACATGGAGACCTCGATCGTTCCGAAGATATATGATCGATCCATCGCGGATGCCAACCTGGGCATCACCACAGAAGCAGCACACGACATGGCTCGTCGATTGGCGAGAGAAGAAGGATTGTTGGTAGGTGTCTCGGGAGCGGGGGCTCTGGTTGGTGCACTGGAGGTGGCGAAGACTGCCTCGGAAGGGTCAGTGGTTGTCACCATCTTTCCCGACTCTGGTGATAAGTATTTGAGTGAGCATTTCTGGGAAGAGACCGCTGCGAAGTAAGAGAGCTGAACGGGTTATGACATTAAGAATGCATCGAACGCTTTTCGCGCAACTGAGGCTGCACGGCGAAGAAACTTACCCCCATGAATGCTGCGGAGTGCTTGTGGGCGAGTTCGACGAGGCCGGTACGAAGACAGTCCAAAGGGTCACGCCCTGCGGCAACACTCGTACGGATTCCCCGCAGAACCGCTATCATATTGGCCCCGCTGAACTGGTGCGCATTCAGCGTGAAGCCGGACTGGCAGGGCAAGACATTCTGGGCTTTTATCACTCCCATCCTGATCATCCCGCGCAGTGGTCTGCCACTGACTTAGCCGAAGCGTATTGGACCGGATGCTCATATGTCATCACCAGCATTGAAAAGGGAAAAGCCATCCTCACAAACTCTTTTTCATTGCTGGGTGAGGAACACTCTAAACATTTCGAAAACGAAGTGCTTGAAGTCCTTGAAGTCGAAGATGAATCCGAGAATGCTAGAGCTGTCTGAAGGAAGAACAATATGCCGATTAAGGTCCTGATTCCAACGCCACTCCGTCCCTATACTGATAAACAGTCGAGCGTAGAGGTAACCGCCCAGACTGTTGGCGAAGCCCTGAACAACCTCGTCTCTCAACATCCCGATCTTCGCAAGCACCTCTTTGCGGAAGACGGTAAGCTGCGCTCCTTCGTGAATGTTTACTTAAACGACGAAGACATTCGCTATCTGGAAAGAGACGCCACACCGGCGAAAGAAACGGACACGATTACGATTGTGCCCTCTGTCGCAGGAGGCGCCAAACCTTGCATCGACTGCAGTAGCGCGAGATCCTAAGATCCTAACTGCCAGTAAAATCGGAGAAACTAGTGGCCACCTTGAACGAAGCTCCAACAACAGTTCTGAGCAACGATGAAATTCTGCGTTACTCGCGGCATCTGATCATGCCTGAAGTCGCCATGGAGGGTCAGTTGAAGTTAAAGGCCGCCCGCGTCTTATGCATTGGAGTCGGTGGCCTCGGCTCGCCCCTAGCCATGTATCTGGCTGCTGCCGGTGTGGGAACGCTAGGACTGGTTGATTTCGATGTGGTGGATTTCACCAATCTGCAGCGCCAACTGCTCCACCATACCAGCGACGTAGGCCGCACCAAACTTGACTCGGCAATTGATAAGCTCAAGGCGATCAATCCCTTCGTGCAGATAGAGCGTTTCGATACGCTGCTCAATAGCCAGAATGCGCTTGAGATTTTCCGCGGCTTTGACATCGTTGCCGATGGTACGGATAACTTCGCCACCCGCTACTTGGTCAACGACGCTTGTGTGCTCACGGGCAAGCCGAACGTCTATGCCTCGATTTTCCGCTTTGAGGGCCAGGCCAGCATATTCGGAACCGAGAACGGTCCTTGCTATCGATGTCTTTATCCTGAGCCACCACCGCCCGGGCTGGTGCCTTCCTGCGCGGAGGGCGGAGTACTCGGAGTGCTGCCGGGGCTTCTTGGCGTCATCCAGGCGACCGAGGTTATCAAGTTGATCCTTGGAGCTGGCGAGCCGCTGATCGGCCGCCTGGTCTTGGTAGATGCACTCGCGATGCGCTTCCGCGAGTTGCGTGTCCGCAAGGATCCTAACTGCCCAGTGTGCGGCACGAATCCAACCGTCAAAGCATTGATCGACTACAACCAGTTTTGCGGAATTCGAGGAGAAGAAGCGGAGGCCGCGGCGAGCACAAAGATTCCAGAGGTTCAGCCCGAGGAACTGAAGCGCCGCCTGGATGCGGGGGAAGACATCTTTGTCCTCGATGTTCGCGAGCCCCACGAGTACCAGATCTGCAACATCAAGGGGCAACTGATACCACTCGGCGATCTGCCCAAGCGCATTCACGAACTCGATTCAAGCCGTGAGATTGTCGTGCATTGCAAGAGCGGCGCACGAAGTGCCAAAGCTGTGAATTTCTTGCGCCAGTCCGGTTTCAAACATGCCTTCAACCTGACCGGCGGCATCCTCGCATGGTCGGACAAGATCGATCCTTCCATTCCGAAGTATTGAACGGCGAAGGCCAGTCTCTGTACGAAGACTGGCCTTCCTTTCCTGATGCGATCCAGAAGCAAAGTCGGGGACAATGGCCACATTGAGGCTCCTTTATTCTCCGGCCTGTGCAATCTTCTCAGGCAGCAGCTTTATCCCGAATCTCTGCACTTGGGTTCTCGACCGGCACGTTAACAAGGTTTCCCCACTCCGTCCAGCTACCATCGTAATTGCGAACCTTCGAGAAGCCGAGCAGGTAACTCAGAACAAACCATGTGTGACTACTGCGTTCCCCAATTCGACAGTAGGCGATGACGTCATCCTCAGGCCGTAGCTTATTCTCTTCCGTGTAGAGCTTTCGTAGCTCGACAGCATCTTTGAATGTGCCATCTTCCGTGTTAACTGCGCGAGCCCACGGTATGTTAAGCGCACCGGGTATGTGTCCGCCGCGAAGAGCCCCTTCGTTCGGGTAGTCCGGCAGATGTAGCCGCTCTCCCCGGTACTCCTCTGGGCTGCGAACATCGACCATTGGCAGCTTTTGTTCCAGATGTTTGAGGGTTTGATCGCGGAACACACGGATGCGAGTATCGTCGCGCTCGGGTGACTGATAGTTGCTGGTTTGATATTTTGGAACATCACGCGTTACCGCCCGCTTCTCCTTGATCCACTTCAGTCGCCCGCCGTCCATGATCTTGGCGTTCGTGTGCCCGAAGAGTTGCAGAACCCAGAACGCATAGGTGGCCCACCAGTTATTCTTGTCGCCATAGAGAACAATGGTTGTTTCCTGCGTTGCCCCAATCCTACGCATTAATCTTTCGAAGGCGGTTCGTCCGAGGTAGTCGCGCCGAATCGGATCATTTAGATCTTTGGCCCAGTCAATTTCGACCGCGCCTGGAATGTGATCGGCGCTGTACAGAAGCGGGTCTTCGTTAGATTCGGTAATGCGAATCTTGGGATCTTTCAAGTGTTCCGCAACCCAGTCCGCAGAAACTAGGACATCGTCATTGGCATATCCGCGCTCATTGATTTTTTTGCTCATGTTGGAGCCTCCAAAACCATTCGATGCCTGGATCACGATTGAGGGGGCAACTATCCGCAGTCACTCTGGGCCAATGCTGATGCGGTCGATCTTGCATGCGAAAGCCTATCCGCGATGGCGTATCAACCAGACAGCATACTACCCGCAGGCATCCATCAATCCTCGAGCAAACGAGGAAACGGAACCTGCCGTACAGTCTCGCTCACCTTCCGAAGTATTCCGGCCCCGCACCGTGTCTTCTACATCGCGTGTTTCTGGATTGCGTTAAGCCACTGCTTATGAAACACGCTCTAAGAAGCCAGCTAAGAAGGCCAGCCTCTTGCGAGTGGCTGGCCTTTCTCTGGAAGAGCCAAGTCAGTTTAGATCGGTCCTGGATTGCGCCCCTGCCGCAGATCCCACAACGCGGCGACGAGCGCATCAACTTCTTCGCAAGTGTTGTAGAGAGCCAAGGATACGCGAAGCGTGCTCTCCAACCCGAAGCGGCGAAGGATTGGCTGAGCGCAGTGGTGGCCTCCGCGAACCGCGATGCCCTTGCGGTTCAGGAAGTCGCCAATCTCCTCCGTTCGGAAGCCATCGAGTACGAAGGACAGAACGCCGGCTTTCTCTTTTGCCGTGCCGATAATATGCAGACCAGGAATGCGTTGCAGGGCTTCCGTGGCATACACGAGCAACATGTGTTCGTGGCGTGAAATGTTAGCCATTCCGACGCGATCCAGATAGTCGATCGCCGCTCCCAAGCCAACCGCATCGGCGATATTGCCGGTACCGGCTTCGAAGCGTTGCGGCGGCAACTGGTATAGCGTCTTCTCGAAAGTTACATCCTGGATCATGTTTCCGCCGCCTTGCCAGGGAGGCGTATTATCCAGAACTTCAGACTTGCCATAGACGACGCCGATACCGGTGGGCGCAAAGACCTTGTGTCCGGAGAAGACGTAGAAATCGCATCCCAGTGCCTGAACGTCCACTCGCATGTGTGACACAGCTTGTGCTCCGTCGACCAGTACTCGCGCGCCGTGACGGTGAGCCGCCTCGATCATCGCGTCGACAGGTGTGACCGTACCGAGCGCATTGGAAACCTGCGCGATTGAGACTAGCCGTGTTCTCGGTCCCAGCAACTTTTCGTACTCATCGAGCAGGATCTGTCCAGTGTCATCCACCGGCGCGATGCGAAGCTTCGCGCCTTTTTCAGCGCACAACATCTGCCACGGAACAATATTGGCGTGATGCTCCAGCCACGTAATAACTATTTCGTCATCTTTTTGAATGTTGCGGCGTCCCCAACTCTGAGCGACCAGGTTGATTGCCTCTGTGGCGCCGCGAACGAAGATGATCTCACGCGCCGCGCTAGCATTCAGGAAGCGACGCGTCTTCTCCCGCGCTGATTCGTATGCATCAGTGGCACGCGCCGCCAATTCATGTGCGGCCCGATGCACGTTAGAGTTTTCGTGCTCGTAGAAATAGCTGAGACGATCAATGACCGATTGAGGTTTTTGCGTCGTCGCCGCGTTGTCAAACCAAATGAGCGGGCGCCCGTTGACGCGCTCCCGCAGAATCGGAAAATCGCGGCGAACTGTTTCCACGTCAAAGAAATAAGACGAAAGATTGAGATTGCCCGGCAGGTTCGGCTGCGTTTCTACCGGAGTTACAACTGGCGCAGCGTTTAGTGCAGCAAGCGGTCGAGCCTGGCGTTCTGGATCGTAGGAAGCCGGGGCGCGAAAATCCAATGGGTGAGCCACGGTTCCAAAAAGCTGAGGTGACTGCAAATCGAGAGGCGCAGCAAAGGGATTGGCACCGCTGGCCGCGTGTTCCTTCACGGGTGCCGACTTATCCGGTACAGCAGAAACCGGAATTGTTGGAATTGGACCCGTCTTTGCTGGCGGATTTGAAAACAAGGGCCGCGCATCTTCCATGAAAGAGAAGGTTGGGATCGCCGATGAGTCAACCGCACTGAGAGCACCTGGAACCGTTGGCGTGGGCGGCTGCAAAGATTCGAGGGCCTGGGATGGTTGGACATCTGCACCTAAGGATGAAGCGATTGCAGCGTATCCCGCATTATTCGGCACAGCGTTCTGGAATGCCGAGGAGGGCGTACTCCGGATTGCCGGTTCCGTGGCCGTTTCCGTAAACAACGGGCGCGCGTCTTGAAGGAATGACAACGCAGGTATTGCCCCCGATGAATCAGTCGAACTTAGAACACCTGGAATTGTCGGAACTGTTGCACCCGGAACAGGTGGGTGAACCGCTGGTGCCGCGCCTCTGTCGAGAGTGCCCGTCACAGGGTTGGAATGCGGAAACGGTTGTGCATCAATCGAGCCAGCCACCAGCCCTGGCACGGCTGGCGCAGTTGGACTCGGCGCAACTCCGTGTGGATTCACGTTGACAGGAGATCCCGGTGGTACTGGTGCGGCGGGCGTGATTGAAGCAGGTGGCTGGAATTTCTCCGGCAACGCCGTGAAGAATTCGTTGGCCATGCGCGCCAGTTCCACAGGATCAAGCACACCGGGAGGTACGCTTCCACCTAACGGCAATGTCGTCGTTAGGTGGCCAGTCTCCGGAATAGTTGAAGAGGCTCGACTCTCGTCACTTGTACTCATGGTATTGTCCCACGTCTACGTCTTCGAGAAGGGCAATTGCATCGTCGGTGAGCACGGCGGCGGAGCAGTACAGCGCGACCAAATACGAGGCGATAGCTCTCTGGTCGATGCCCGTGAGGCGAACCGACAAGCCGGGGCTCTGCTCACCGGGTAATCCCGGCTGGAAGAGGCCAACCACGCCCTGCTTCTTTTCACCAACCCGGACCAACAGGATCTTGGACGTGGAGTCCTTGCTTCGCACGTTGATTTTGTCCGTTGGAATTAATGGGATGCCGCGCCAAGTCAGGAACGGTGTACCGAACAATGTCACGGTCGGAGGCGGGACGCCGCGGCGGGTGCACTCCCGTCCGAAAGCTGCGATGGCACGCGGGTGAGCCAAAAAGAACGAGGGTTCTTTCCAGACTTTCGTCAGTAGTTCGTCGAGATCATCTGGGGTCGGTGCACCCTTTCGCGTCTTCAGCTTCTGCGAACTTGCAACATTGTTTAGGAGTCCGTAGTCGGCGTTATTGAGGAGTTCGCTCTCCTGTTTCTCTTTGACGTTCTCGATAAGAATCCTCAGCTGCTCTCGGACCTGATCATAGGGATTGCTGAAGACGTCGGAAATGCGAGTGTGGACGTTGAGAATAGCGTTAATGCTGCTCAATCGGTATTCTCTCGGCTCCTCGGAGTACTCAACATAAGTCGAAGCCAGAGTTGACTCATCGGATTGGCCACAGGTGGATTCGATCGCCTTGGTCTCATCGACCCGGTTTACACGAAATATTCCCGCCTCAAGCGGCTTCCAGTCCAGCAAACGAACTAGCCAGCGTGGTGTGATGGCCCCGTACTGCGGCGCAGTTTTAGTAACGTTCGCGAGTTGATACGCTGCATTCTCGCTCAGAGAAGCTCGACTTACGTCATCTGCCACAGGATTGCCTCCGTCTGGATTTCTACCAATTAACGCGCAATTCTAGTCTCTGAGGAAGCTGTTCACAAATCGACGGCTGTATTTCAACTTACAAATTTCAAGTCGGGAACTACCTCGTGCGGTCGACATTTAGTACTTCTTGACGCTGTGGTCCACGCGATCCGACCAAGCGTGAATCCCGCCCGTAAGATTTCTGACCTTTGTAAATCCAACCTTATTAAGCAGTTGAACGGCTTTGGCACCGCGGGGCCCCATCTTGCAAAGGGCTACAATCTCGCGACTGGAATCGAGTTCGCTTAGCCGTCCAGCCAGTTCTGGCAATGGAATCAAATGACCGCCAATATTCGAAGTTTCATACTCGTCCTCGTTACGCACATCGAGCAAATAGAGATTTTCGCCTGCATCCAACCGCCGTTTCAATTCTTCGGCCCGAATTTCAGGAACACTCATTATTTTCTCCCCACCACAGGTCCAATTCGTAATCACTTGCCATACGCTTCTTTTCAGCCCAAAACACAAAACCCACCTGCCAACTTCTGGCGGTGGGTCAAAATGAGGTGTCGGCTTGTAACTCGTTCTAGCCTTGCAGATCCCTCACGCCAGAAGACAGGAATGCGCAACACATACATGCGCAACAACACATTTCCGTCGTCATGGCGATGATCTTCATGTCCGTTACGATAGCACCAATATCTCAGAACAGCAATCATTCTAATGTGCCAAATTCCGTACGGCTGGTGCCGCACCGTATTTGCCGTCCATGCGTGATGATGTTATTCTCGATTTTCGATGGTATCCAATGCCAAGACGTTCACGAGCTGTTGTCGCGCCTGTACCTGCTGCGCACGTGTGTCTTCTGGTGTTGGGAGGCTAGGCCGCATCTTCTAAAGCCATAGTCCTTAGCTTAGGTTTCTTGAGCCCACCGCCAGAACTTCTTCTGGCAGGTGGGCTTTTCGTTTTGCACGTAGCAATAACTGTGATGAAACCCGCGAGGACGTAAGGAGGGAAAGGGTATGTATCTTAACATCAGACGAAGTCTGATGGCTGTGTCTATGTTGATGCTGTCTGCTAATTCGTCCTTCGCAACGGATGGCTACTTCGTAACCGGATATGGCGTAAAGCAACAGGGACAAGGTGGTGCGGGCGTTGCGTTGCCGTCAGATAGCCTGGCAGGTGCAACCAACCCGGCCGGACTCGTCCTTGTCGGAAACCGCTTCGATGCCGGTCTCACTCTCTTCCGCCCGACCAGAAGCGCAACCATTACCGGTAACCAGTTGCCTCCTGGATATCCAGATGTGAATGGAACCTATGATGCAAGTCGGGTAAAGAACTTCTTCCTCCCTGAGCTCGGGTATAGCCACCTGCTTGGGTCCAAGGTTGTCGCGGGCGTGGCAATCTTCGGAAATGGAGGATTGGACACGTCCTACACCACTGCCATTCCACTGCTAGGCAGTACGCGCGGTGGCGTCGATGTTGAGCAGTTGTTCCTTTCGCCCACCCTGGACTACAAAGTGAATGACCACAATTCATTGGGACTTGCCGTGAACGTTGCCTACCAGCGCTTCACCGCCGAGGGCCTACAGAACTTTACTACCTCCAGTACTTCCAGCGACCCTGCCCACGTGACCAATGCTGGGCCTTAACCGGTGCATGCCCTGGTCCGCTGTTCGCCCTTATTGGCAACGGCGTTTCTGTGATGGTCGTGGGTGTGCCTAGCGCTCTGCTCGGCACGTGGACCTACGGATGGTTGAGACCGAAGCTTCCTCATTGATGATGAAGCTGACTTCGTTGTTACTAAAAAGGTTTCGGAGAAGTGAATGACTGAAGACAGAAAGTTTGCTCTGAGAACTCGTGCGCTTCATGTGGGGGAGAAGCCAGACCCTACGACAAAATCAGTGGAAGCACCGCTCATCCTGTCTACGAATTTTGTAACTGACCCTGACAGCTCTGGCTTTTCTGCCGTGGACCTCAAAGATGGCGATCCGTATTTATACGCTCGATGGTCCACTCCGACAGTGCGGGGGCTCGAGGAAAAGCTTGCAGACTTGGAAGACGCCGAGGACGCGCTCTGCTTCGCGAGCGGTATGGCCGCGGCGGCCGGACTTTTGTTGGGAACGCTAAAGAGTGGTGATCACCTTGTTCTTAGCGACGTGTGCTATGCCGGTGTTGCCGAACTCGCGCGTGACACGCTGCCTGGTTTTGGTATCGAAGTGACAACTGCAGACTTTTCGGAATTAGAAGCGGTAAGCGCCGCGATTCGTCCAAACACAAAGCTACTCTGGGCGGAGTCACCGTGCAATCCAATCTTGCGTTTGACTGATCTTGCCGCTGTGTCCATCATCGCGCATCGTGCCGGAGCACAACTTGTCGTCGATTCCACCCTCGCTACGCCACTTGCCACGCGACCGATCTTCCTCGGAGCCGACTGGGTTGTTCACTCGTTGACGAAATACTTGAATGGCCACGGTGACGCGCTTGGCGGAGTTGTGATTGGCCGACGCCAGCCATTAGCTGAACTCCGCCGCAACTCTCTGATCCATTTCGGCGGCGCACTCAGCCCATTCAACGCGTGGCTCATCCGGCGCGGTCTGCACACCCTTCCACTGCGCATGCGTGCACATGAGGAAAGCGCATTGAAAGTCGCAAGTTTTCTTGAGGCGCATCCTCAAATCAAGAGAGTTATTTATCCGGGATTGCCCTCGCATCCACAGTACGATCTTGCGCGTCGCCAGATGGCGAACTTTTCCGGGATGCTGACCTTTCAGGTGAAGGGTGACGGTCTGGTCGCCGCACGTCGAATCGCAGAGCGAGCCAAGCTTTTTAACTACGCAGTTTCCTTGGGTAAGCAGCGCAGTCTCATCTACTACATTCCGACCGCCGATATTCTGCGTAGCTCCTTCACCCTTGCGGCACGGGCTGAACAGAGTTATCGGTCCTACGCTGGAGAAGGCATCTTCCGCACCTCAGTTGGACTGGATGATGCCGATGATCTCTGCCGTGACCTGGAGCAGGCGCTCCGCGAGTAGTCAGCAATCGAAACTGAAGATTTCATCCATAAGTAATCACGAGGTTATATGTTCGAAGACACAGTAGTTAGTCAGCGTGGCGTAATCATGAACAACATACTTGAGAGCATTGGCCATACTCCGCTGGTCCGCCTCCATCGTTCGGTCGAACACCTAGCCCCAACCATCTGCGCCAAAGTCGAGTACTTCAATCCTGGCGGAAGTACCAAAGACCGTGTTGCCCTGAACATGATTCTTGCCGCAGAGCGCGACGGCCTGTTAAAGCCAGGCGGCACGATCATCGAAGCAACGGCCGGAAACACCGGGCTTGGACTGGCGCTTGTGGCTGCGGTTCGCGGATACGCCTGCATCTTCGTGTTGCCGGACAAAATGAGCGAGGACAAGGTGCGCCTATTGCGTGCCTATGGTGCGGAGGTGGTGATCACGCCGACCAACGTCCCGCCCGACTCGCCCGAAAGCTACAACGGTGTGGCCAACCGCCTCGCGCGTGAAATCGAAGGTGCCTGGCGAGCTGGACAATTCACGAACCTTGAGAATCCTCTCACGCATTACGCGCAGACTGGACCGGAGATATGGGAGCAGACCGAGGGACGCGTTACTGTATTTGTAGCTGCTGCTGGTACAGGAGGAACAATCAGCGGCATAGGTCAATACCTCAAGGAACGGAATCCACGCATCCGCGTGATCGGCGCCGATATCGAAGGCTCGATCCTGAGTGGAGGGACTCCGGGCTCTTGGAAGGTAGAAGGAATTGGGGAGGACTTCGTTCCTAGCACCTTGAACGCGCAGGTGGTCGATGAGTGGATCCGTATCACCGATGCCGAGTCGTTTACTACGGCGCGCGAGGTTGCTCGAAAGGAAGGCATCCTGCTTGGAGGATCGAGTGGAACTTCGCTCGCGGCCGCATTTCAATACGCGCAGCGCTGCTCGCCTGAGGATTTGGTCGTCGTGCTATGCCCGGATACTGGGCGGAATTACCTCAGCAAGATGTATGACGATACGTGGATGGCGCAGAACGGATTTGTAGAAGTAGTGCCCGAACGAACCACTGCCGGAGATCTGCTGCAAGCGCTAGGTCGCGAAGGAAAATTGGTATGCCTGCTACCGGACGAGTCGCTTCAGCATGCGGCGGAGACATTTCGTGAGCATGGGATCTCCCAGATGCCAGTCGTTCAGAATGGCAAGATCGTCGGAGCCGTCCAGGAAATCACCATCGTCCATGCTCTTCATCGCGGCGTAGACTCGCGTACGGTCAAGGTGCAGGAGGTCATGGCGCGATCGATGCCGGAAGCCGATGTGAATGCATCCATACAGGAAATCTACCGTCTTCTTTTGGCCGGGAATCAGGCCGTTGTCGTCTTGAAACAAGGACGGCTTGCGGGCTTGATCACCAGGTCTGATCTTATGGAGTTCTACGAGAAGACGTCGCGTTGAGGACGGTGGGTGTTTCAAGTGGCGAAGCAGGGTAAAACCGCAATGAGAATCACCTGAACTAGACATCCACCTGGAGATCTTCTTTTTCGAAATGCTTGGACTCTTCCTCTCCGACCAATTCGAAAGAGTTGGTCTCGGTGGCTCGGCCCTTTTGCACGCTGGTGATCACGTAGGAGCATCCGGTCCAGTGCGCTTCTTCCAGATCGTTCCGCGACCAGCGTGCCGGCCAGTCCGGATGCGAATGGTAGAAGCCGATGATGTCGTGTCCACGACTGCTGGCTTCCCGCTCGATACGCATCAACTCAAGAGGATCGATGTTGTAATAGTCCTGGGACGGGTCGGTGTGAGTGTTGATGCAACGGACGGCGCAATGGACCTGTTTGATGTGGTCCCCAGAGATACTTCCCAGCAGGATCCCACAGCACTCTTGTGGGTAGCTTTCCTCGCCATGGAGGCGAAGTTTGTCGAGCTCGCTTTTTGCAATCTTCAGAGTCACTGAATAACACCTCTCAATCCTTGCTGGAAAAGCACACAGGCCAGCATTGTTGCAAATACAGCGCTCAAATGAAAATTGGATGTCGAGTTCCAGCTGCTTCGTCACAATATCGCGCTCCAGCGAAGCGCGCAGACATTTAGTACTATGTTTCTGTCTTTCAGGCACTTTGGCCGGAAAGCGGGATACCATTCATTCCCGATCCTTGCGATGCAACGAGGGCAAATGGCTGATCAGCTCGACATGGCTACACGATTGGTACACGCGGGCGAGCGACGGGCCGTTCCGAACGGCCAGCCTGTCTCCACACCGATTTATGCCTCAACCACCTTTACTTATGAGTCCATGGCAGAAGCAGATGCCGTGCTGGGAGGTGAGAAGCCCGGATACATTTATACCCGCTATGGCAATCCCACGGTCGCCGCGTTGGAGCAGGCCATGCAGTCGCTGGAGGGCGGTGTGGGTGCCTGTGCTTACGCCTCTGGAATGGCTGCACTCCACGCTGCTGTTCTGGCCTGTGAACTCTCCCCGGGCTCGACTATCCTAGCCTCGCGCGATCTCTATGGAGCAACGCTCGATCTGCTCGTCAAGCTCTTCGGCCAGTTCGACATCAAGACCATCACTGCCGATTTCTCCGAACTAGCAGCGCTGGCAGCCAAAGCTCAGGAGGTAAATCCACGCGTCCTGATTGTGGAAACGATCTCCAATCCACTACTAAAGATTTGCGACATCGATGCTTGCGCGGCAATCGCTCGGATCCACAACGCAAAGTTAATCGTGGATAACACCTTTGCTACGCCCTATCTATGCCGTCCGCTCGAACACGGAGCCGACCTGGTCGTGCACAGCGCCACCAAGTACCTCAGCGGCCATGCGGATGCAATGGGAGGCGTCGTGGTCGTGAAGGAGCGTCCGGAACATGACGCGCTGATTAGCGTTATGAAACTCGCCGGCGGAGTTCTCGGACCCTGGGAGGCACACGAAATTCTGCGCGGCATCAAGACTTTAGGCCTGCGTATCGAACGGCAGTGCGCCAACGCTCTCCAGATAGCTGAACAGCTTTCCACCGATCCTCGAGTGACACGGGTTTTCTACCCCGCACTGGCATCCAGTGATACGCGTGCGACTTTGCGGCAGACTCTGACCGACGGCTATGCTGGAGCCATAATGTCCATCGAACTTACGGACAATTCCCGCGCTTCCGCTTTCCGGTTTATGGGTGCTCTGAAGCTCTGCGTGCGCTCGACAAGCCTCGGCGATATCTTTACCAGCGTTCTGCACCCGGCAAGTTCTACCCACCGGGAAATGTCGCCAGCACGACGCCGTCAAGCTGGAATCAGTGACGGCCTAATTCGGATCTCGGTTGGAATCGAAAGTGTGAACGACATACTGGACGACTTACGACAGGCGCTGGATGCGGCCACGTCCGTAACGAGCGAAGACACTGAGCGAACCTAGGAGCTCTCACGGCTAAAAAAGAACGCCGGTCCCAACGATGGGGCCGGCGTTCTTTTTGCAGAGGTAGCGACTACTTAGAACTGCAGCCGCAATGCAAGTTGGATAACACGCGGTCCGCCGCCGCCTAGGCCAGGATTGCCCTGTGCCACGTCCGGGGTTTGACTGATTACGCCAAAGGTAGAAGACGACGGATCAAAGTTCCCGTTGGGAAGAGCAAAGTTCGGATGGTTGAAGATGTTGAAAAACTCAGCGCGTAACTGGGCATTGAGCTTCTCTCCGAATTTGGTCGTCTTCTCAACCGAGAAGTCCGTATTCACGAATCCCGGTCCAAAAATCGCATTACGGCCGAGGTCTCCGAAAGTACCATCGGCCGGTTGCGAGAATGCTGCAGGATTCAGGTACCCAGTCGACGGTGTCCAATGCGCAGCAATTGGGTTTACGCCCGCAACCACATTGGGGCGCTGGCGATAGTTGTAGAGTCCGCTGGTGTCATTCGAAGTAACGATTGGAATCGGACGACCGGTTTGCACGGTCACAATGCTGCCAAGTTGCCACCCTCCCCTGAACCACTCGGGGCCAACTCCGAAGTTGGGAATGGCGTAAGTAGCCGCGCCCGTGAAGCGCTGGCGCGTGTCGAAGGTGGAGGGGCCACGCTCGGCACGCAGGTTGGTTGAGTCCTGCGGGAAAGCAGCGCCCGGAGTGAAGTCGATTGCATCCGAAGCATCGTCGATCGATTTGGCCCAAGTGTAGTTGGCAAAACCGCTCAAGCCTCTCCACGAGCGTGCCTTCAATGTTGCTTGCAAGCCGTGATAGGTGGAAGCGGAGTTGGTGCCCAAAGTGTCGATGGCGGCGTAGTTCGGATTGGTGAAGTTCTGGTTGGCATCGTAGAGACGGGAAAGATGCGTACCTTTGGAACCAACATATCCGATCTCAAATGAGGCGGCCTTCGAGATGGACTGTTGGATGTTGAGATTCCAACTCTGCACGTAAGGAGTTGTGAAGTTGGGTGATGTAACGAAGATGCTGTACGGTCCACTGGTCTGCGCGGTGAAGACCGAGCCAGAACCGGTGGACCAATTATTGGAATCGGCATCGAAGAGCAGCGGTAGCACCGCCTTAGAGCCAAGCGGATTTGTGGTGATTCCGGCAACGCTCGTGTAGTTTGTAGTGATCACATTTTGCGGAATGTAGTCGTAGTACAGTCCGTATCCGGCGTGGACCACCGTACCTGGGTTAACCTGCCACGCGAGACCGACGCGCGGGGAGAAGTTAGTTAGTTTCCGATCCCATGCGCTCTTTACTCCGCCGTTGCCGACCATGTGTAGCAGACCATCACTGCCGAGGTTAGAAAGCAGGTTATTCTTCTCAGAGAGTGGTCCGAAGTACTCCCAACGCAGGCCCAGGTTCAGAGTAAGCTTGCTAGTGGCCTTGTAGTCATCCTGCAAAAATAGAGAAGCGCCATTGTTGTAAGTCGTACGTTGCGTGTTGCCTTCATACGCGGATGCAGTGATATTGCCGGTGTAGTAGCCGTACAGCGTGTCTACGACAGCATCGCCCGTATAAGCAGGATCATCGGAAGAAGTGCCATTGACATAAAGCAGGCCGCGTTCCAGATTGTCATTGAAGGAATTCACTGCCACGCGACGGTATTCTCCGCCGAGTTTAAGAATGTGGTGGTTGAGAGTCCACGTGAAGTGATCCAACCCTTGGAAAGTCTGGCTGACGCGGGCGCGAGGAATGCTGTAAGCCGAAGCTCCGAGATTTTCTAAGACGCCGTTGAAATCAATTTCAGGAAGTCCGGTCTTCCCTGTGCCCATGTTCAATCCCAGAGAACTCGGGTCAACATTGCCGTCGGCGCTGGTGAAACTGGTGCGATAACGCGTGTACCCGAAACGCAACTCGTTCAGTCTATTTGCGGAAAGGGTCGACAGGAGGCTGGCGGAAAACACTTGCACGCGGGTTGGCGAAAGCTGCGCGAAGTCTGCGATGCGTGAGCCCGCTCCGTAACCTTCACCGCCAAGCGGGTAGCGCTGGTTGCCTCCGCTATAGGCGTAGCGTGCCGTAAAAGTTTCCCGATCGCTGAACTGGTGATCAATCTTGCCGATGGCGCTGTTCAGGTTGTTCTTATCCTGCACGGCGACGTCCGTCGTGCCGTCTCCGGTGCTTGGGTCGATGCTCTTGGGTGCGGGAAAATACTTGGTAAGTAAGTTTGTCAGCGCTGGGTTTACCGTTCCGCCCACGGCAATCACCAAGTTTTGCGCGGCGGCAATCTGCGTCGCAGTGGGAACGAAAAACACGAAGTCACTGCTGACGCGTTCGCGCTGACCTTCGTAGGCACCGAAGAAAAACGTGCGTCCCTTTACGATGGGACCACCAAGGGATGCGCCAAACTGATTGTTCTTGAATGGACTCTGAGGGTTCTTCGTTCCGTCGGGATTTTCGTCGGTGTTGAAGTAGTTTCTAGCGTCGAGCGCTGAGTTGCGAAGGTACTCAAAGACGGAGCCGTGAAACTGGTTGCCTCCGGACTTGGTCAGTACGTTGACCGCTGCTCCGCTGTTACGCCCGTATTCGGCGGTCGCTTGAGTCTGGAGATTGAACTCCTCGATCGCATCAATTGGCAACAAGGACGCGGGTGCGCCGGTGATCCCAACCTGATTCAGCGCCGAGTTATTAAAGAAAGGATCGTTGTTGTCCGTGCCGTCTAGCAGGTAGTTGTTGGAGCGGTCGCGGTTTCCGTTGATATTGAATTGGCCGAAACCCTTTTCCGTTCCGGCAACGCCTGATCCTTCTACGGTGACGCCGGGGGTAAGCGCAATCAGTTTGCCGAAGTCGCGCCCGTTCAAGGGAAGATCGATTACAAGTTTGTTTTCGATCACCTGCGAAAGGGTGTCGCCCGAGGGATCGACCAGGGACGTGTTGGCCTGCACCTCAATCGCCTGCTGTACTTGCGCAAGTTTTCCAAAGTTGAAGTCGAGAGTTGTGTCTGCGCCGACGTCAACCTTGGCAGTACGTTTTACCGGTTCCAGGTTCGCGCTGGAGACCGTCACCTCGTAGCTTCCAGAAGGTAGTTCGTTGATCGCATAACTGCCGTCGGGGGAGGTACGTGCGCTGCGAGTCTGCGAGGTTTGAACGTTTCTTGCCGAGATCGTCGCGCCGGGGATAGATGCTCCGGAAGAATCCTTAACCTGTCCGCGCAACGATCCACGGAAACTCTGTCCGAAGGAAGCAGCTGCCAAGCAGGAAAGAATGAATATCAAAAACGCGTTGGATCGAAGCCTAGTCATTTTGTATCTCGCTCCTGAAATCGAACAGACTAGTGAGTCTGAGCCTTGGACTTAATATCTAGTGTGGCAGGAACCTTTACCGCATAGCGTTCCGCAAAGCTGGACTGGTTGACGGCGAGCCCAAGATGTCCGCGCGAATCGATGTAAAACAGCGGGCTGCCAACCGGAACATCGCTGAAGGTCTTCACGAACGGGATCTCTAACCGCTTGCCCGCCAAAGTGAATGTCACGTTCTCGCCGAGCGAGTAGCCCAGTTTCGCAAAGTCCTCGCGGTTGATGTTAGTCACAAGGTTTCCGAAAGGCCCGTCAGTCCCGATTACGGTCGCCGAGACCCCGTTTCCATCGAGTGTGGCTTTGCGGATGGGCAACCGTACGAGGTTCTTGACGTTCAGCGCAGGGCCTACCTGTGCAGGATTCTCGCCACGCGCGATGTGTGCTCCCACAGGGGAGAAGATATCGCGTCCGTGAAAGGTAGACGACAGCGCGCTGCCAATCATCCACGTCGGGTTTTGAATGTCATATGCCGAGGCGATGCCATCCTGATCCTGAACGAGCGTAAGAAGTCCATTGTCAGGAACCACAAAATACTGGCCTCGGTTCGAGCGCGCCACAATCGCCTTGCGTGCGCTGCCTACTCCAGGATCAACGACCACCACAAAGACTGTACCTGCTGGATAGTAGGGAACAGTGCCGGCTAGAAAACGCGCCCCGTCCAAAACGTTGAAAGGCGTTACATCATGGGTCAGATCGATGATGCGAAGGTCAGGAGCAATTCCTAACATCACTCCCTTGCAGATCGGCACGGAGTCATCCACATGACCGAAGTCTGTCATGAATACCAGGGTTGGATGCTGGGCGGGTGCGCTCGCCGCCTCCTGCGAAAACGCACAACAGCACAACATAACTACGAGAATTGCGAAACGTGAAATGTGAACTCGCACGGGTGATCTGGTTCCTTTCTTCCAATACCTGAGTTTCTATTCTGAGACTATTTCAGCACGGCAAAGCGCGTGCCAGTGGTCCGGCGCGTGGTAGTTGAACCCTATGCCAATGGAAGAACTTACTTGGACACGTTCACTCCGCACAGCCCGGGGCGGTAACGTATGGCACTACACGCCACAACGAGGCACATTCGACAGGCTCGGGAGTGAATGAGGTTTGTCATCTTGCTGGAAACAAAATGCTATCTCCAGTAACTCTAGCGCTTTTGATGTGAATTTGTCGAGAGTCTGAGCGCAACTGCATGTACAGATGCTTTGTTCCCCTCACACTAAATCTCCGGCGAAAGCTGCAATCCTGCCGTTCTCCGAGAAGCAGATCTGCATTCATCAAGTATTGATCAATCCCGCGTTATCATACTTTGCGAAGGGGAGCATGAAACTCCGGCGACGAGTAATTCTACTAACCGCATCATGGTGCCTATGTATCGTTCAATCGCGAGGTGCCTTCTGCAGCGAGCTACCAACGACGCCTTGCCCTCGCCCTCACGTCGGAAGCGTGGTGGGCGAACCTGAGGATCTTCGTAGCCAGAATGGCTTGCTCGAATTGTCCTTGACAATTCGCAATTCCATAGCTGAGGACGGTACGGCCCGTTACTGTTACATCGATGGGGATGGCAATGAGTCCCCAACTTTGCGAACGAGACCCGGCGATCTTGTCATCATCAATCTGAAAAACGATCTGACAAATCTACACCCCGAGACACCCTCGAAGCACCACCACATGCACGCCGCCACGACGAGAACACCGGACCCATGCACGAGTGGCGTAATGAGCGCGATTTCAACCAATCTTCATTTCCATGGCACCACCATTCCTCCAACCTGTCATCAAGATGATGTGTTGTTGACCTCAATCCAGCCGGATAACCCGCCATTCCAATATCGCTTTCGAATTCCGTCAGGCGAGTCACCAGGCTTGTATTGGTATCATCCGCACATCCATGGGTTCAGTAAGCAACAGTTGCTGGGAGGAGCGTCGGGCGCACTCATCGTCGAGGGCACAGAACGGGTGGATACCGCGGTAGCAGGATTGCCGGAGCGAGTACTGATCATTCGCGATCAGGATTTAATGAATCCCAACGCTCCGCCGTCGAAGTCCGAGCCAGTAACTCCGAAATTTATGGTGGATCGCGACGGCGATGCGACGAATAGTGGGACAGGTTTTGGAAAGCCTGCAAAGGATTTGTCAATCAATTTCGTGCCAGTTCCTTATCCGAATTACCAGCCCGCCATGATTGAGATGAAACCGGACGAACGGCAACTATGGCGTGTGTTAAATGCTTCCGCAATCACGTACCTCAATCTAGAAATTCTCCTAAACCGAGTTCCGCAACCACTTGGCCTCATCGCTCTCGACGGCGTTCCTTTGAATCTGAGCGGAGGTCCGGCTGACTTAGTGGATTGGCAGACTCACCTGGGAGTGCCACCTGGTGCGCGCGTAGAGTTCATCACGAAGGGACCACCCCTAGGTGTTTCTGAACTTCTTGTAACTCGCAGCGTAGACACAGGGCCGGGTGGAGAGAACGATCCAAATCGAGCTCTCGCCGTGATCTCATCGTCGCAGAGTGCACCTGAACCCCGCGTCAGGTTGACATCTGCACCGCAACCGCGGCCTTCCTTGAAAGAGCCGTGGTTGGGAACTGTCCCTCCTGTGCGCGTGAGAAAGCTTTATTTTTCCGAGAAGTTAGACGATCCCAACAATCCGGCGAGCGCCACAGAGTTTTACATTACCGTCGACGGCCAGTTGCCCCAGCCTTTCGATCCAAGTTCAGGAGTCCCAAACATTGTTGTAAACCAGGGCACGGTAGAAGACTGGATCATCGAGAATCGTTCGAGTGAACTCCACGCATTTCATATCCATCAGTTACACTTCATGCTGCTCGATTACGCAGGCACACCAGTTAACGAACCTTTTCTTCGCGATACGGTCAACGTCCCCTACTACGATGGCAGAGCTCTCTCTTATCCCAGCGTTCGCTTGCGCATGGACTTTCGTGACCCCAACATAGTGGGTACGTTTGTTTACCATTGCCATCTTCTCGAGCACGAAGATAAAGGGATGATGGGAGTAATCCGGGTACTGCCTGCCGATTCACTCCAAGGCTCGGGATCATGCGCGGGCACGACACCACGATCGTGCGCCGAAGCCGAGCACAGCTCTCTCCCTCAGAAGTAACAGCGTCCACATTTGCGCTAAAGAGCAGTACAACGTCTACCTTACTCCTTACATATTGGAGCTGGAGGCAGACGGACTATTACTATGTTTGACCAAACGTTAACACGGGCGCAACATTCCAAAACATCACACACTGCTATTGGGGTTGGAACCCCAATGTGGAGGATGGAATGGATTTTAAGCAGATCGCATCGAAGACGCTCCAGCGTTTGCGTATCGGACTAGTATCAACTGCGATGGTTCAGTTGATTACGGGTAACTCGTTCGCAGCTGCGCCGCCCCAACCAGAAGTGAAAGATGCGGACACACGCACACCCATCAAGCACGTGATTGTGATCATCGGTGAAAACCGTAGCTTTGATCACGTCTTCGCCACCTATGTTCCGAAAAGAGGAGAAAGGGTTTGGAACCTTCTGTCGGAAGGCATCATCAACGCCGATGGCACACCTGGACTCAATTTCAACAAAGCTAAGCAACACGCCGCTTCTGATGTTGCTCCTGACGCCTTCTTGTTGAGTCCGGCAAAGACAACGTTTCCTGACGACAAGCTGCCAGCTCCGCTTGTCGGTGGTCCCAAGGATTCTTATGTTAAGGATGATAGCCTAGCCCTTGCCGAAGCATCAGAAAACGGGTTGCCGTCTGATTATTATCAATACTTGGTCTCTGGCGGAAGCGGCCTGACCTCTAGAACTCCCGACACCCGAATCAAAAATGTAAACTCGATTCCTGCTGGTCCATTTCAGCTGACAAACGATGAAACCTTCACCTATAACTCTTACGCCGCGAGTCCCGTGCACCGCTTCTATCAGATGTGGCAGCAGTTGGATTGCAACGCGCAACGCGCTACGCGGTCGAATCCTTCCGGCTGTGATGCCAAGTTGTTCCCGTGGGTAGAGGTTACTGTTGGAGCCGGAGCCAACGGAATCAAGCAGCCAGCCGACTTCAGCACCGAGTATTCTCCCAGCGCAGTTACAACCGGTGAAGGCGCGACGGCCATGGGATTCTACAATGTCCAGAAGGGTGATGTGCCTTACTTCAAGAGCTTAGCGGACACTTACTCGATGAGCGATAACTTCCACCAGTCCGTCAACGGAGGTACCGGTGCCAATCACATCATGTTTGGTCACGGCGATCTGATCTGGTTCAGCGACGGCGCGGGTCATCCGAAAACCCCGCCCAACAATGTAACGGTCGCTAAAGGCACAGCGAACGCAGGCGTTGTGAACGAGGTTGAGAATCCCAATCCTGCAACTGGCACGAACAACTGGTATAAGGAAGACGGTTACGGAGGTGGCTCTTACGGTTCTGCCTCCTACGGCGGCGGCTCATACACTGATTGTTCGGATCTTTCTCAGCCGGGCGTTGCTCCGATCGTGAAATACCTTAAGTCATTACCGCGACCAACCAATCCGAACTGCGAGGCAGGACACTACTATCTGCTGAACAACTACAACCCGGGATACTTCGGTAATGGCAACAACGCGTTCACCGATACAAATCCGAATAACACCGTGTTCACCATACCACCCTCGTCGGTGCGCAGCATTGGTGACGAGCTACTCGCCAAGAACGTCTCGTGGAAGTACTACGGCGACCAGTGGAATAACTACGTGCCAGATCCGTACCAGCTCAATTATGGTGCGATCGGTGCGAATTCAGACGAGTACTGCAACATTTGCAACCCTTTCCAGTACGACACATCCATTATGGCAAATGCCAAGGTCCGCAAAGCTCACATTCAGGACACGGCGAACCTGTACAGTGACATCGCGAACGAGACCCTGCCCGCAGTATCCATCGTAAAGCCGAGTGGTCTTGTCGATGGACATCCTGCTTCTTCAAAGCTCGATTTATTTGAAGGGTTTGCTAAGAAGATCGTAGACGCGGTGCAGGCCAATTCGTCACTGTCGAAGGATACAGCTATCTTCATCACTTTCGATGAAGGTGGCGGATACTATGACTCCGGGTACGTGCAACTGCTCGATTACTTCGGAGATGGTACGCGTATCCCGCTGATTGTTGTTTCTCCCTATAGCAAGGGAGGACAGATTTCACATAGCTACTCGGACCACGTATCGATCCTGAAGTTTATCGAGAGAAACTGGAAGCTGGGCCCCATTACTAGCCGCAGCCGGGATAACTTCCCTAATCCCATTGTCGATGGGGACAACCCTTACGTTCCCATTAACAGACCTGCGATCAGTGACCTGTTCGATTTGTTTGATTTCAAATAGTGACTGTTTTGAGCACAAGAGCATTAGAAATAGGCAGCAGAAACTGCAAATCCGGTACGTTGGCGATGTGCTAACCAAGCAAACGAACTGGCCGAGAATCTATGCCCCTCGGCCAGTTCGTTCTGATGCGATTACTCAACTGGCAGGTTAGGGTTTCGTGCACGTTCTCTTCGGCAATGCAGTCGGTAGCGTTTCGTGGGCATGGGTCTCTGACGCAATTACACGTCGATGGCCTTTTCTGGTGATTTCCCTAATGCAGCTCGGCCTTTTCTGGATGCTCCCTAATATCGCGACCGCGAGTCTGCTCAATGCTATCGCCTTCATCGTTCTGATGTGTTATAGCGGCGGATTCTGCACAATGCCAGCATTTGCAGCCGACTATTCTGGTTCGAAAAACGTGGGATCTATCTATGGTCTCATGCTCACTGCTTGGGGGTTGTCCGCGGTCTGATCCCTATTCGTTTCTTTTTCCTGCATAATGGTAGTAGGTCTGTTCAGCTGATGAAGGCGGATGTATACCGCGAGTTAGACCCGAGCGTTGGAATACAGATTTCATCCCTGATATTTTCCCGACCTCATAACAATTTGCGAAGACGACCCGCCGGGTTGAGGGGATTTGCCCGGCCATTTAATTAAAAGGATGTTTCCGAAATGCCCTTGAACTGCGGAATTGTAGGCCTGCCCAATGTTGGTAAGAGCACTATCTTCAATGCCCTCACGGCGGCAGAGGCACAGGCGGCCAACTACCCGTTTTGCACAATCGATCCCAATCTCGGCATCGTCAGTGTTCCAGACGAGCGGATCGACCGCATCACTGAATTCGTTAAACCGAAGAGCATCGTTCCAACGACGATCGAGTTCGTGGATATTGCCGGCTTGGTCGAAGGCGCAAGCAAGGGAGAGGGACTCGGCAATCAATTTCTGGGACACATCCGCTCGACCGACGCGATCTGCCACGTTGTGCGCTGCTTTGCCGACCCGAATGTGATTCACGTGGCTGGCGGCGTGAACCCGTTGCATGACATCGACATCATCAACACCGAACTGCTGTTGGCTGATCTTGATACGGTCGAAAAGCGTCGGGCCAAGACCGAAAGAGCCGCGCGCAACACCACGGACGCGGGTGTCAAGTGCGAGGCAGAGGCTCTGAAGAAGCTCCTGGAGGGCATTCAGTCTGGCCGGCCTGCCCGTGTTATTGAACTCACCGCAGAGGAGCGGATTGCGGCGTACGATCTCCATTTGATCACAGCCAAGCCGGTGCTGTTTGTCGCCAATGTCGATGAAGAGTGTCTCAAAGATGGCAACGAGTGGGTAGCCGCCGTGGAAAAACGCGCTGCGGAAGAAGGCGCTCAGGTGGTGCGGATCTGCGGAGCCATGGAGGCCGAGATCGCTCTGCTCGAGCCGTCTGAGCGGGCGGAGTTTCTAGCCGACATGGGGCTGGCTGAGCCGGGGCTGAATCGGTTGATTCACGCTGCTTATCGATTACTAGGACTCATCACCTACTTCACAGCTGGAGTGCAAGAGGTGCGTGCATGGACCATTCCCGACGGCGCCAAAGCCCCGCAAGCGGCTGGCGTAATCCACTCTGACTTCGAGCGTGGCTTCATTCGCGCCGATGCCTACCATTGCGAAAGTCTCTTTGCCTTGGGCAGCGAACAGGCCGTTAAGGAAAAAGGCCTTTACCGCTCGGAAGGGAAAGAATATGTCGTTAAAGATGGCGACATTTTGTTTTTCAAGTTCAACGTGTAAGTGAGTGCTGAGACTAAACAGAGTGCACACGTGCAGACCGGTGTTTGACCTCTCTGACCTGCTCGGCATTGGCAGAGATGTCGCCGCAGAGCAAGGCACGGTGACCCAGACCGAAAGCGCCAGAGTCAGCTGCAGTTCGAGGCTGCGAAGTAGTCATTCGTTCCTCTCGGCTCACTCTGTTGCGCCGCTGTCCTCTTTTGGCACCAGGACCGTCAAGGGGCGCGGTGTGCTGAGGTCATCTCACACAGCAGCAGTTCACACGGAAGCACTGCGAGAGACTGCGGTACAGTTAGGGCTGCGAGTCGGCCAATGCAGATACTGATTGTGGAGGACGAAAGAAAGTTCGCCTGTGTGCTCCAGCAGGGATTAGAAGAGGAAGGCTACGCAGTGACGGTGGTTTCTTCCGGCGAGGAGGCGTTGCGAAGAATTGAAAGCGGCGTCGCTCCTGATCTAGTGCTGCTCGACGTCATGCTGCCCAAGCGCAATGGAATAAGCACTCTGCGTGAGTTGCGCCGGAATGGATTCAGCGCGCCGGTTTTGTTGCTGACAGCGCTGGATTCTGTGGCGGACCGGGTTCTCGGTTTGGACGTCGGCGCCGATGACTATATGGTAAAGCCCTTTGCATTTCCGGAATTGCTCGCACGAGTGAGGGCGCGTTTACGCAGACCTAGCGCGAACGAGCAGTCGGTCCTGGACTTTGCTGGATTGCACATGGATCTTGCAGGGCGCAAAGCTACCCGCGACGGCGTGGCGCTCGACCTTACCAGCAGGGAATTCGATCTTCTGGAATACCTCGTGTTGAACCGGGGGCGCGTCGCATCTCGCGAGATGCTGATTCGCGACGTTTGGAGAGAGACCTTGCGCTATACGTCGCTGGACAATGTGATCGATGTGCAAGTTGCACGACTGCGTCGCAAGATCGACGATCCGTTCCAAAACAAGCTTCTCCGTACCGTTCGTGGTGTCGGCTTTGTCCTCAGAGAAGAATGATGCACCTTCCTTTGCGAGTGGGTAATCTCCGTCTGCGTTTGACCATCTGGTACGGAACAGCCTTTGCCGTTCTGCTGTTGCTGCACATTGGTGTGGCGACGCTTGTGCATTATCGGCAACTGCTCGATCAAGAGTTCTATGCCGAGATACAGGAGGTAGAGACGGCCGAGGGTTTGCTATTTCGAACTCCTGATGGGTTGGTGTCGATGAATGAGAGTTACTTCAACCGCCCTCAAGCTAGACGAAGTCTGGATCGGCTGTTGGAGGTATTGGCGCCCGATGGACGGATTCTATATCAGAACAACAAGTTGAAAGGCATTGCGCTTGGCGGTTCGCCGATGCCCGATGAAGGGAATGGCACGTACAACCGGCGGCGTCTCAGGCTAAGCGACGGCAGGAGAGTGGTGCTGGTCAGTCATTCTCATTGGTTGGATGGTCAACTGATTATCATGAGGCTGGCTTACGACGAGGCACCTATATTCGCGAGCGTCACTCGGTTCTTGGGTGTCCTGATTCTGCTCGCGCCTTTCACGGTGCTCTTCGGAGCGTGGGTGGTCTTCCGAGTCACAGAGAGGGCGTTATCGCCCCTCAATACGATGGTACTTCGGGCTGAGCAGATTACCGCCGAGCGACTTGATGAGCGGTTACCTGTCAGTGATCCCTCCGACGAATTGGGCCACGCCGCACGAGTCTTCAATCGGCTTTTTCAAAGACTCGAAGACTCCTTCTCGCAACTCAAACGATTCACCGCGGACGCCTCGCATGAGTTGCGGACGCCGCTAGCCTCTCTGCGTAGCATCGGAGAGGTTAGTTTGCAAAACAGCCATTCTGGCCAGGAGTACCGCGAAGTAATTGCCAGCATGCTCGAAGAGGTTGGTCGCCTGAGCCATCTCGTCGAGAGCTTGTTGTTTATCTCGCGGTCTGGCAGTGGCCAGATCCCACTGACACTATCGACCTTCTCTTGCCTAGAGTTGGTTCAGGAGGTTGCGGACTTAGTGGGCATCCTCGCGGAAGAGAAACACCAGACCATTCGGGTCACGGGACGCGCGGAAGTAATGGTTCGCGCAGACCGCGGCATCTTGCGCCAAGCCATCCTGAATATCACTGATAACGCGATTAAGTATTCGCCCAACAGTACTGAGATCCTGGTCGAAGTCGACGTTTCAGAAGAGATGGCCAAGATCTCCATCACGGACCAGGGACAAGGTATTTCGGCAGAGGAGCGAAGTCTCGTATTTAATCGTTTCTATCGCACAGATGAAGGTCGGTCGCGTGCAAGCGGGGGCGCCGGACTCGGCCTGTCCATCGCTAAGTGGGCTGTCGAGATTCACTCAGGTTCAATTGGAGTGTTGCCAGGCAGCTCAGGAGGCAGTTGCTTTTTTGTTTTTCTTCCGCTTAACCATGGCCTCTAGCTAGTTGAGCAGTCAAGAAAATAGGGCGCAGCTTTTAAGCTTCGCCCTATTCTTATCTGGCCTTCTGGGCCTTGAAGCTACTCAGATTCAATGACCTGGAGCAGAGCCGCACTTTGGGCATATAGTTTCACCGTGTGCTGTCGTGATTCCAACGTAAAAGTCCCGCCCTTTTTGCTTCCATTCTCCGGCATGTAGTTGGTACTGAAACCATAGAGTCCGCAGGCGTTGGCTGAAAAAATGCCAACCGATTGTTCAGTATCCGTACCGTCGCAGTGGAAGTCTGCATAATCGTTCGCGACGAGTCGGGCGAATACGCCTTGCTTGCGGGCATATCCGACGACATTGCCTTCGGGAGACATGACCTGTTTATCGAGGCCGTAATACCGGTCTCCGCCGACCAGTACTCTCGTACCTACCCAGTCAGTCTCGTCTAAGTAACTGGGTACGGTGGCTTCATGTGTGGCGCTAAAACTGGACAAGGCGCGAACCGAGAGGCTCACCGGAATCTTGTGTCCGTTTTCGACTATTTGGTCGAAGTGTATAGAAAGCGCGGAGGGCGTCTGGACCGCATAAGGCGCTGGATTGAAAACAAATGGGCGCGATTCGACCACGTGCCCAATAAGTGTGCTTCCGTCGCGAAGGACTCTTCCTCCAGGCAGCAGTACGACTTGCGTTGTCTTTGCGGTTACGACCTCGCCCGGCTTGTCCCTGCCTGCTTCAACGGTGCGGGTGAAAACCACCGGAATTGCGGAGGAAGAAGGCACGGTCGCCGCCTGGGACGGAGTGCTTGCCACTAATAAAGCGACGAGGCCGAAAAACCCGGCCAGATCTCGTGCATGGAGTGAAGAACCTGAGAGCGTCATTGAGAAACTCCTTTCGGGGATAATCCCGAAGCAACACAATTGAAATTAAAACACGTAAGCTCCTTACACAAACCTTACATTTTTCTTTAGATGCTCCCTGATTCAGCCGACGTCGGAATGAAAAACGCCGCAGGCGAGTGCCTGCGGCGTCAGAATGCTGACAAAGTCCTCGATTTTTCGAGGGCTTTGTTGTATTCAGAGTTCATGCTGAAAAAGGCAGAGGTTTCGCAGGAAGAGATGGAGTTTGTGACGATCGGGTCGCTGG
>Ga0224528_1000039_pt1 | contig 104457 bp, 83 predicted proteins | sample CBST25metaG_2_FD_179888 | JGI IMG/M metagenome (GOLD analysis project Ga0224528, IMG submission 179888) | Peat soil microbial communities from Stordalen Mire, Sweden - C.B.S.T25 | ecosystem: Environmental > Terrestrial > Soil > Wetlands > Peat | place: Sweden: Norrbotten County, Stordalen Mire...
ATTTCACGCGGTTATCGTGCGAGGCGATAATCTCCCAAGTGCCGCCGCGCTTTAGCCACGTATCGGTCCAAACCTGGCACACCTCTGCGTTGGGCTGAGACTTGTCTTTGCCGATCGCATGTTCGCTGCCATAGACAAGGGCAAGGCTGTCTCCGAAAAAGTGCACTTTCGCATCATCAAGTCCGCAATCGTGAGCAGTGCGAACGCTCTTCTCATCTTTGAGCTCATCTGCTTTTGAGAAGCGCACACCCAGGGTGGACGTGCCCTGGAAGTCGTCGGCAAGCAGACTGGCGACGACGCAGTTATTGACACAAACACCTTCGGCCCACTTGCGTTCCATATCGATGATGTACTTCGCGGTCTTATCGCCGGCTTGAGCCCAATGACTCTGCTGTGCTGAGCCTGAAACAACAAGCAGTGTCACCGCGATTGCGGAAGCAAGCTTGCGTCCGTGCATTTTGCGCATCAGTCAATCCTCTACAACGGTTTTTGACGGCTAGATGAGATTGCGTTTGTACAGTGCGAGGAGTTCGGCCCAAGCGCGTTCGGCGCCGACTTCGTTATAGACCTGGCTGCCACGCACCGTCCAACCGTGATTGCAGCCGTCGTAGACCTCTACCGTTGCGGTCAGACGCGCAGCGGCGAAGGCGGCTTTGAGTTTGTCTTTGGCGGTGGGATCGCGCTTGTCGTCGTTGTCGGCGACCGCACAGAGAACTTCGGCTTTCATCTGCGGGATGAGCAGATGCGGGCTGTCGGGTTTGTCGGTTACCAGACCTCCGCCATGGAAGGTGGCAGCGGCGCCGACGCGAACGGGGGCAGTGGCCGCGGTGCGGAAGGTGAGTGGGCCACCCATGCAGTAGCCCTGAACGCCCATCTTCTTTTTCTTATCGGTTTGGGCCTGTGCATCGAGAAAGGCGACGTAGGCCCCGGCGTCACTGATGCCGGCGTCAGCGGTGAGAGCTGCCGCCATCGGCATCACTTTGGCGCGGTCTTCGGGCTTGCTGAAATCGAATGTACCGTCGACGACGGGCGCCTTCGCATTGCGGTAAAAGGGATTCGGCACCAGAACCAAATAGCCCTGGGCTGCGAGCCGCTGGCCCAACTCGCGGAAGACGGGCCGGAGGCCGAGGATATCGGTCCACACCAGGACGGCGGGCCAGCTGCCTTTGCCCTCCGGATGGAAGAGCGCAGAGTCAGAGACGCCACTGGCCATGGGCACGTTGACGTCGGTCTCGACTACTTTGGCTTGTGCCGCCGCAGCGGGTATGTGCAGCGCGACGGCCGCGGCTGCCGCTCCGAGCCCGAAAGCGCGGCGCGAAACCGTGGGATCGTGGGTTAGTCCCTGGTGAATGAATTCATCGCACATGCGGTTGGAATCCTCCCGTTTTCGTTCCGGACAGTATGGAAGAGAGAGCACGGGTTTGTCGATTCATGGAAGAGAGGTAATTTGACCAAAGGTGAACAGGCTACCGGAAACACTCTGGAAGACGGAATCTGACTCCAAAACCCGCTCAGCACACGAGCATGTCTGTGAGCAAGCCGGCTGCGATGACGAGAGCGGCGATCCGCACGCGATGTCTCTTATCCCAGATTCGATGTATCCGCTGCCAGTCGGCCACACCTTCTGCCACACGGCTATTCAGTGGAACCAGGAAAAGGATCGATCCCACCTACGACCGTGCAGGTGTGATGCAACAGCGACTGTTGCGAGCATTCGAACAATCTGACTATCAACTGCGAATCCGGCGCTCGCTCTGATGACAGATAATTTGTCCGCCTTTCTCCAGCTGGATACATTTACGAGTCGAGAATAGTAGGCAAAATATCCGCACAGTAGGGGTAATATCCGCACAGTTCACGAAATTGTTGTTCGTCACCACCACAACCAGGCGCACACATTTCGTGCTTACTCGACGGTGACTGATTTGGCTAGATTACGGGGTTGGTCGACGTCGCAGCCACGGCGGACGGCTATGTAATAGGCGAGCAATTGCAGCGGAACGATTTCAATCAATGGTGACAACATTTCGCTGACCGGAGGTATGTGAATCACATGCTCGACTTGCGCGCCGATGGTGGTGTCGCCTTCGGTAGCGATGGCTATTACGCGGCCGGAGCGGGCGGTGACTTCTTGAATATTGGAGAGAGTTTTTTCGTAACGAAGCTTCGATGCGGGATCGGATTCGTCGCGCGTAGCGAGCACTACAACGGGCAGCGTCTCATCGATCAAGGCGTTGGGGCCGTGCTTCATTTCGCCGGCGGGGTAGCCTTCGGCGTGAATGTAGGAGATCTCTTTCAGCTTGAGCGCGCCTTCAAGGGCGATGGGGAAGTGGATGCCGCGGCCGAGATACAAAAAGTCGCGGGCATTGCAGAAATCCTTGGCTAACTTTTCGCAGGTCACCGAACCTGTACGCAGTACTTCTTCAATCTTGCTGGGAACCCGGCCGAGTTCTTCGATGTAAGCGATTGACTGATCGCGAGTGAGTTTGCCTCGCAATTGACCGAGTTTGAGAGCGAGCAGAAAGAGTGCGGTCAACTGGGCGGTGAAGGCCTTGGTAGAGGCAACACCAATCTCCGGGCCAGCGTGGGTGTAGATGGCTCCGTGAGCTTCGCGAGCGACCATGGCACCGACCACATTGCAGATGGCTACGGTCTTCGAACCGAGCGCCACCATTTCGCGTTGCGCGGCGAGGGTGTCTGCCGTTTCGCCCGACTGCGTGATCAGCAGGCCAATTGCATTGGCGTCGGGAATGGGATTGCGATAGCGATATTCGCTGGCGTAGTCGACATCGACGGGGAGGCGGGCGAGTCGCTCAATCATGTATTTTCCGGCGAGCGCGGCGTGCCAACTGGTACCGCAGGCGGCGATGTTGATGCTGTCCGCGGCGGCCAACTCTTCATCGGCTATGTCCATTTCACCGAGATAAACCAGTCCGGAATCGAGCGAGACGCGGCCCATGGTGGTGTCGCGGATGGCCCTGGGCTGCTCCCATATTTCCTTGAGCATGAAGTGCTTGTAGCCGCCCTTTTCCGCCTGAATCGGGTCCCAGTGGATGCGGGTAAGTTCGCGCTTGATGGGATTGCCTTCGAAGTCAGTGAGCTTAACTCCATCGAGAGTGAGGATGGCCATATCGCCGTCGGCGAGAAAGTAAATATTGCGGGTGTAATGGAGGATGCCGGGGACGTCGGAGGCGACAAACGATTCGCCCTCGCCTACGCCGATGACCACGGGAGGACCGGAGCGCGCGGCAATAATCTTGTTCGGCTCGGCAGCCGATAGGATTCCCAAGGCGAACGCGCCAGTGAGGCGTTTTACCGCGCGGCGTACGGCGTCTTCGAGCAGGATGGGAGCGCCTTCGGCCTCGGCATCCTTCTGGATTTGCTCAATGAGGTGAGCGATGATTTCAGTGTCGGTTTCGGTTACGAACTTGTGGCCCTGAGCGGTGAGTTCGCGCTTGAGATCGAGATAGTTTTCGACGATTCCGTTATGGACAACGACGATGCGGCCGGTGCAGTCGCGATGAGGGTGGGCATTTTCTTCAGTGGGACGGCCGTGCGTAGCCCAGCGGGTATGGCCGATGCCGAAAGTTCCATCGATGGGGTGTTCATGCAAAATCTCTTCGAGATTATGGAGTTTGCCGGGCGCGCGCGAAACTTCGAGCTTGAGACTACCCGGATGCCCCACGGCAATCCCGGCCGAATCGTAGCCTCGATATTCGAGGCGCCTTAGCCCCTCGATGATGACAGGAACGACTTTTCTCGGACCGACGTAACCGACAATGCCGCACATGGATAGATTCTATGCGACAAGGGTGCGGACTTTCCTGCCACATTTGAGTCAGTAACTCGTGTTTTACGTGTCGATTCGGTATGTGAACTCTTCGATTACCGGGTTGGTGAGCACTTCGCGGGCGATGCGCTCGACTTGGGTAGCAGCGTCTTCAACACTGAGGCCATCAGCAAGCGAAAGAGCGAAATATTTGCCTTGGCGCACATCGGAAATGTTGGAATAACCGATTTTACGCAGGGCGTTCTGGATGGTCTGTCCCTGTGGATCGAGGACAGAAGTTTTCAAAGTGACATAGACATGCGCCTTCATTATCCGTGATTATAGTAGTTCCGGCGGAAGTCGGAAGGTGCAGAAATGCACCTCAATTGAGGCAAGGCCGCGAAACGGGCGGCAATTCGGCGATTTTCGGCATCTTGGAAGAGAGAGACCCATTCGGCAGCGGCTTCTTCGTTTGATTCTGCGCCGCGCACATTAACCCCCTGATGAATTCCCCACCCTATTGAGGAGAGCAAGAGCGATGATTAATTATTTGGAGTTGCCAATTGGCGATCGGTCCCCGGAAGTGTTTCGGGCAGTAATCGAGATCCCCAAGGACGGCACCAACAAGTTTGAATATGACAAGCAACTCCACGTTTTCAAGCTGGACCGGAACTTGCATTCGCCCGTTCATTACCCTGGCGATTATGGATTTATACCATCGACATTGAGCGACGACGGCGATCCGCTGGACGTGCTGGTGCTGGTTCCAGGACCAAGCTTTCCGGGTTGCGTTCAGGAAGTACGTCCGATCGGCCTGCTTGAAATGCTCGATCAAGGGATTTTGGATGAGAAAGTCCTGGCTGTCGGCAAGAACAACCCCCGCTATGCGAACGTGTGGAACTACACGGATATCTACCCGCACATGTTGAAGGAGATCACGCACTTTTTCTCGATCTACAAGGATCTTGAGGGCAAGCGGGTAGAGATCAAGGGCTGGCACGACGCGGCCTATGCACGCGATAAAGTCATCCAGTCGGTGAAGCAGTTCGATGACAACAAGGCCAGCAAGGCGCAAGCGAAAGAACCAGTCAAGTAATACTTTCCGTCATTTTAATGGAAGGCTAACCGGGCCGCCGCCTAAAGGGGCGACCCGGTTTTTGTCCTTCAATCGTTGGAGTCATAGGGCAGGAGCGCTCCCGCTCTTAGAGTCGGTACCGAGACCGTGGGTTCGTGCAATCTGGCGGATCATCTTATAGTGCTCGGCGATTACCTTTTCACCCTTGGTGGCCGCTTCCTTGACCGTGGAGGACTGGCCGTCCGCTACTTCTTTTTTGAAGTCCATCAGGTCTTTGCGATGATCTTTGACCATGGCGCGAATATAGGCCTTGTCGAAATCATCGCCAGATAGAGCTTTGAGCTTGAGCTCGAGAGCCTTATCCATGGGAGAAAGCATGCTGGGCGGGTCTACACCAATCTGTCCCGCAACTGTTTTCATTTGATCCCCGAGCCTGGTGTGGTCGTCAACCATCTTCTGGCCAAACTGCTTGACATCTTCGCTATTTCCTTTTTGCGCGGCGATTTGACCGAGTTCTACCTCAGCCATACCGCCCCTAAGCGCTCCAGTTACAAAGCTCTTGTCATCTGCACTGGCGTCGCTGTTTTGTGCCCGCATTGCGGGAGTTCCACTTAGCAGCAAGATAAGACAGCCGGCACCGGCCAGAGCTGCATTCCGATTGAATTGCATGAGACCCTCCTTATTGCTGTGCCCACGAGGACGTGAACATCCGTACTCTACGAAGGCCGGGGCGCAGTTGAAGTTGCTTGAAGCTGGCCTCATCTTAACTTTTTCTTTTTTTCAAGAGCTCGATGGGCTTTCCGAATCCCGGGCAACCAAGACCAACAATTGCCTCTCCTAGTAGCTGAACGGAGGGCCTTTTTCCGCCGACATTTCATTCATGGCTAGTTTGTCCGCTGGGCGGGCGCGATGGTCACCTTATCTTGCGAACACGAATAGCTCAAACAGAAATCAAACAGAAATGGGAATCGCCAATCGTCAATGGGGCGCACCGCGAGCAGAATGCGTCTTAGACAAATGCTTAAAACCGCTCCGCGAGCAAGCGGAGATATATCAGACCCCAGGGAGGAATATCCAATGAAACTGTTCTCAGCACACATTGAAGATCTACGCACACTTTATGTAAGCAACCTCAAGAAGGCTTTGGATATGGAACAGAAGATCACCAAGGCTCTGCCGGACCTGATTGAAAATGCCTCAGATCCCGAACTTTCCGACGCTTTCCGGCTGCACCTCGACGAGACGCAGGGACACGTGGCGACAGTTGAAAGCCTGCTGCGCACCCATACGGGCGAGGCTCAGACCGAAACGTGCAAGGTCATCAACGGCCTTACCACGGAGGCATCTGACACGATCAAGGATGCGACAGATCCTTCGATCCGCGATATCGCGCTGATTGGGGCTGCCCAACAGGTCGAACATCATGAGATTGCGGTTTATGGCACGCTGCGCCGCTGGGCCGAGATCCTGGGCCTGTCGGAGGACGCGGCGCTGCTCGAATCGATTGAAGCGGAAGAAGAGAACGCTGACGCTGTGCTGACTGAAATTGCCGACCGGGTCAATCTCGAAGCGACGGTTTAACCTCGACCCAGAGACGGCGCGAAAAGCGGTGGGGGGAAGGCCCACCGCTTTTTTGTGTTTATGTCGGTCGGCTCAGTCGCCTGCGGGTTCGACGGCGGGCATACGCCGCAGACGGGGCAAGGCCGTCAACCAATAAAAGATCGGCCCCAACAGACCAACGGCTAACGAAAACATCAGCGAAGATATGGAACTGTTTCCGAATTTCACTTCCTCGGTTCGAGAAACATAGAGGGCATAACCGATTGCTGCGGCCGGCCCTATTCCTAAAGAGCAAGCGAAGGCCAGACCGCCAGCCTTGAAGGGGCGCACGAGATTTGGTTCGCGCCAGCGCAGTACTGCCAGCGCCACAAATTCCAGAAGCAAGCTCGTGCCGTACAACACCAAGTCAATGGAAATGAGCTTTTCGAATGGCAGCTTGAGGGCCAACGCCCAGGCCAGGCCGCACAACAGCACGCTTACCCATGGAGTATCGCGACCATTCTTTTTCGCGATCCAATTGGGGAGCATGCCGTCTTCCGCCATTGCCATCGGCAAACGGGAGTAGCTCATCACCAAAGCATTGAACATACCAATGCCGGTGATAACTCCACCGACAGCTACGGCAATTCCCAGCAGTGGGCCGCCGACCGCAGCCGCGGCAGTAGTCCAATCACCGGTAGTGAAGCTGTCCACGGGGATCCCAGCCAGGGCGATACCAGCCAAAGGCAGGATATAGGTAATCGCGACGAGCAGGGTGCAGGCGATCATGGCTCGGGGATAAGTTCGCTGAGGGTTATCGACTTCCTGCGCGACGGTCGAGGCATTGTCCCAACCCATGTAGTTCCACATGGCGACCAGAATCGCGGTCGACAGGGCCGAACCGGACGCGGGGCCACTCCATTGCACCGCGGGATGGAGGCTGACTCCATGCCAGAGACCGAGAGCTACGAGCACCCCAAACGGGGCCAGCAACAGCGCGGACATCCACACCGAGTCGTTGCCGACCGCCGGAGCACCACGAAGATTCCAGGCACAACACAAGACCACGACGGCCAATGACCACGCGTATCCATGCCATCCGCTGGTAAGTCCCGAGCTGAATTTACCGAGATAGCTCACCACGAAGGCCGGATAGATCGCCATGTCAAAGATGCTGGCAGAAAGCGACAGCCAACCCTCCTGGTATCCCCAGAATGGCCCCAGCGCGCGGCGCACCCAGATATAGAAGCCGCCGTCGGCCGGAATCGCGCTCGCCAGCTCGCCGATCATCAGCGCGACGGGCAAGCTCCAAACCACGGGCAGCAGCAGTAGGATAACGATCGATCTGGCAAAACCGGCGCCACCGAGGATGTCTTCAATGGCGTAGGGACCGCCTGAGACCATGAAGAAAGTGGCCGCAATCAGCGGGAGAAACCGCATTTTTCGACCCGTGGCTGCAGAGCCAAAACGCATGATTGAAAATCTAACAACATTGGGTCTTCAAACAAAGAAGAATCAGGGGGAGGCGCAGGTTTTTTTCATAATTATTGCGGCGGCGATCCAGCGGGGTAACTTCCGGTATAATCCGAGTCAGACCCGGAGAGATGGCCGAGTGGCTGAAGGCGGCGGTTTGCTAAACCGTTATAGGGTCAAAAGCTCTATCGGGGGTTCGAATCCCCCTCTCTCCGCCAGCAACTTATCTATATCGTAGATTCCAGATGTAAATACGTCAAAATAAAGAAGTTGTTGTGGTTTTTGAATTTCTCCATAGTCTCCACGTTTCCCTCCTATGCCTTACAAACCCCGGTAAAGACCTTACAACCTGACAAGTGCCTTACAACGTCCTTTTGCGCTATTAGGCAGTGAGCAGACCTATGCAGCTTTACTACTGCGATTGCTGCTCAGGTGGCCGACCTCCTGCTTGTCCCAATTTATCTGATTGATTTGGACGGTCTTGTCGATACATACTGAGCCATGGCCAAGACAACGAACGAAGATCGTCTATGGCTGGTCATCAGCGTTGTGACAGGGGTAGTGGCAGACATAACGTTGAATAAATACAGCAGTTCATTGCCAGACATTGTTGTGATGGGAATTTGGGCACCTCCAGCGATTTTGTTCCTTATTTGGATTTGGCAAGTGGAGGCAAAGTTTAGATCGTTTCAGGAGAAGTTTCGACAACATCCGATCTCTTACATTCTCCTGATACTGATTTTGATCCCCATCGTGTGGCAAGCCACGACAATGATGCTGTCTAAACTTCGAAACCAGAAGCCACCGGTTCAGCCCTCAGCGACCGTTCAAGTCAGACCATTTCAGTCTTTGCAGCCCGTTCCGTCCCATCAAGCTCCGACGATTGACTCTACTACACCACAATCCGCTCCGAGTAAATTTGAACCGCCACAGAAATTGAAGTTGATGCGAAAGGTGGATAAGCCACGATTACCTTCGGCCCAACCGTCCGTGACCCCGACCAGAGCCCAGTCTGCCGCACTTGCCCCAATACAGTCGGCGGAGCGCGGCATTATTAACAATGGAGTTAATTTTGGACAGCAATTGGTGGACAATCGGACATTTGGTGTGGCCGACGCACCACCCGTGATATTGGATCAGTCAACGGAGACTTTACCCGTAGGCAAGAAGGTGTCAGATGAATATGTGGGCTTAGAAACCCACCCAGGGATTACTGTTTCTTTCCAAATGGACCGAACATTCAATAACCCCGTCTTCGTCATCAAATGTGATCGGCCATGCAGAGCGGTGCAGGGTGAGCTATCCAGCGGGATGTGGCAGGCAGAAACAGCGATTGCAATGGATAAATCAGCAACCCGTATCATCCTCCATGGTGCTCCGATAATGACAGGGACTACGGTCACGATCTACCTCCGGTCTCTCGATGACAACCCTGTCACCGTGACTTCTCTAATTCCCTACATCGAGCCAATTAAGAAATGACTCTCAACTCTAAGGAGTTTGTTGACCCCCTCACCTAGTTGTTTGTAAAGCTCAACGTTCCGAGGCTCCAATTCGTAGCACGCCTGACATTTACACCCTGTAGCTACATCGTAGAAGATAATGTACGACCCATCTTGTTCATTCAAATACAAGTTACCTGTACACCCTTAGCGTAGCCTTTGACGCCGTAACTACGTCGGTATCGATGGTGTCTTGTACATCGAACGCTGACTTTGACCTAACACATCCTAGTCACACTCGCATGTATCCTTGAGATCACTACTATTGACTAACTGGTAACCACTATGCTAGAATATGTTAGTAGTTGAATAATAGATAAACGGGCGAATCGGTACATGAAAGAACGATATGGAAACAGAACAGTAATAAAAATCCTCACCCCAACTCGAAAGGGTCGCCGCGTGGTTACAGTCTGCGCTTCTTGTCGATTGGATGAACCTGTTATCTCTCATCGGGTCGATTTGGATAAGGGGCGGATTCCCGTCTGCACAGTGTGCGCTTCCAAAGGTCCAGAACTATATCGTGGGCCGGGTTATTTACGGGCCGGTGACAGATGCGGAAACCTGTTTGTCTGGGCCGATCACAAGGGCAAGGGGACTCTCGTGTCCTGTGCTCTCTGTAATCCCAAACTCGTTCAAGCCAAGTACATTCCCCGCAACCTTGCCCGGAATGGAATGTGCCCGAACTGTGACGCCGACAAGATCAAAGAGCTTGCTACTTTCCGAAAGACATACCGTACCGAGCTTGCATCTATACGCAACGCCCGTCGTCGAATCAGGCGAGAGAAGACTTACCTCCGTGACGGAATTTGGATGGACGCCTATCTGCACCAAGAGGAGCAGGGTGATTGGAACTTCGTTACATTCATGGTCCAAGGATCACTAGGCCGACGCCCAAAGGGTCTCTCACTGGGCAGAATCGAACAACGAGGCAACTACGCAATCGACAATGTCGCCTGGACAACGCGCGAATTTGAGAGCCGGAACCGATCGACGGTCAAGTTATACCCATTTCAGTGTGAGCAGATCACTGTTACCGCCTTTTGCAATGAGTTGAAACTCCCGCGTAGACTCGTGAAACTCTGGATGAGTTGGGGCAGGAATCTCGACTACATCGCCGCTGTTGTCTCTGCGCAGAGGTCGCTCCGTTCCACTCTGGCCGTTCATCTCGAATATCCGTGGCATAACCTTCCTTCATCGCAGGTTGTTTTGGCAGCATGACCGGCGTGTCTTGATCAGAGGGCGCACAGGTGTGCGGGACCGCGTGACGCATCCCCCTAAACATCCAGACACCCACCTTAGTTAAGTGCATTTATTGTCTTATATTTACATCGATATTTTCCTTGACACAAAAGCAACCAATTTCTATCTTGAAGCAGTAATATCACTTCAACCAATGAGGTCATTCCCTACATGGAAACCACTGCTCTCTGCGCGTTTTGTGATCGTAACCGGCCCGAAGATATGTTTTCAGAGTGCGTGCAATGCGGCGCGGAATTTTGTGACAAGTGCGTAGGATGCGGCAACTGCGAGACCGCAGTTCAGTTGGCTGTGTCACAGCTAATCGACGCGATTGTGAAAGACGTAATGTGGGCGAATACATCAATACGTAGTCAACCGGCTCAGTGATCGATCCTAGGGCATCTAGGGCGCGTTCTGGGTGCCTTCACTTTGTCCGCTACACCGTCACTACCCCGTACCGGTTTGGTGGTCGAACTGGACTTTTCTAGGTTGATTACGCGCCGATTCCTTGTTTTTTGATTGTCTACAGCGTTTTCGTCGTACCAAACCCTTGAATCACGCGGTTCATCGCAATAGGACAGCATATAAAGGGTCGGTGCGGTGCCCGGTTCGACTGTTCGCGCCGTGATTCTTAGACCAGTCGCATAGGCAGCCCTAGGATTCCTAGAGAAGCGCACCACGAGGACTTAAGCGCAGACATGGAAATCGGTACGTTCAACCCGGTACGAAGAGAATTCGGCATTATACGCGATTTCACTTGACTACACTAACTCCCAAATTATACACTAATAAAGTAGATAAGAGTTCGTCAAATTTTCGGATAAGTGAGAAGTTGAAAATCCTAGTCGGTCGCTACTGTGAGAGCGGTAAATTCACTAGGTTCTCCCATAAAGACAAGTTCTAGAGCTTCCATCTAGGCCGTTATGTCCTAGGTCCTGGTGGAAATGCACAGTGTGCGCCCCGTCGACGCTGTATCGCCGCGAGACCCGTCCATCGCCATGTGGCCGCTATCGCAGCTTGATCTGCTCCGGGGTCACACTGCGCCGTATCAAGGTTGTCGCTCTACGGAGTGGCCTCATTTCAAATCACACAAGGAACCCACATGGCACTTAGCCCCAAACACCAGTTACGAATTTCAAACCCCACACAACCGGAGAAAACCACCCATGTCTAATTCTTCCCTGTCTAAAGATGCCGAACTCGCCCAATTGCGGTCAGAGCTAGAGCAGACCAAAGCGGAACGCGCTCAACAAGAAAAAGAGTCTGCGAAGTCGCGCGAAGAGATTCAACAAATAACGAAAGAGATGAACCAGATTCGGCGCAATGAAGCCGTCACAGCAGCTTTTGCCAGGTCGAGCGTCCGTTTTAGGCTGCCCAATAACGAGGTTATGAGGCTCGTCGAAGGTGACGTTGCCCTAGGAGAAGGGAATGCTCTTACAGTGGCAGGAAAACCGTTCAAGACGGCGCTCGAAGAGTTGGCGACACGCTACCCATATCTCGTCGATGGCCGAACCACAAAGTCACTTCGAAGTGCCCCAGAAGAGCAGACACGCAAGCTCACCAAGGGCGACCTTAAGGACGCCAAGGCGAAATCGGCTTACATATCTCAACACGGATTGGCCGCGTTCGAGGCATTGATTTTGGGACGGTAGACGGCGTAAACGACAACGGACGCACTCTAGGATTTCTAGGATGCGTCCGTCATCATCCAGCACAGTGTGCGCTCTAGGAAGACTTGATCGTTGTGAACATCGGCGAACTAACTAGGCATCAGGACTATTTACCTAGCTTGTTCCGCTGTAAGAATGGCTCAATCCGAGTCTGAGTTAAAATACCGCGCAAGAGAGGTCACCATGGGGACGTTTGAGGATTTAAGGACGCTGGCACAAGACTTCATCGTGCCGGAGTTCAAGGAAATGGCAGCGAGGGTGAGCGCGGTAGAGAAGAACGTTGATCGCCTTGAGAAGCACATGGAAAGACGCTTCAACGAAGTCGAGACTAAGATCAACCAGCTTATCGTCTTCAACGAAGCAAAGACCTTTTGAGGACAACGGACGCATTCTAGGATTCTAAGGGAAGCCCGCGTCGTCCTGCACAGTGTGCGGCTAGGCTTTCGGCTTCACGATCCGATTAATCGTGCTGCCATACCAAAGCAAACCAGAACGCGATTTGATACCCTCATCGTTCAATGTAGCGGCGATGGTATCAACGGCCATGCCGGAAGCGCGCAGCGCCTTCATACGTTCAAGAATTGGTTGCTCTTCAGGACGATAACCGTAAGGCTTGCGCCCCTCACAGTGTCCGGCCCTGTTCCGAATGCGTTGACGAGCACCACGAAGTTTGGCAACCAACGAAGACTTCTCATACTGGAAGAAAGCGCCCATCATTTGACGCATTAGGACGCGGCTAGGATCATCGCCACAAAGGTCTGGTTCGGAAACACTGACGATCTCCAGTCCTTTGCGCTTGAAGTCGGCAATGATCGACTCCTGCACCATAAGATCACGTGCGAGACGGTCAAGGCGTTCCACTAGGACCACATGGGTTCCGTTGCTCATCAGTGCAGTCATCATCTCAGCGAAGGAAGGACGGTTCTCCCAGTCAGTTGTGCCGCTGACGCCCTCTTCCTTGTAGACCTTGACCAGTTTGATTTCACGGGCACTAGCGTACTTCTTGATAGCTTCAAGTTGACGCGGGAAACCATCGCCGTCAATTTGTCCTTTACCACTAACCCGGAGATACGCAAACGCTCGTTTCATGCTTCGTATGTTGTTCCACGCCTGTCGTACCTGTCAAGCGTATTCTACAGAATTAGCTAGATCGTTGAAAATAAAGGAACGGCTTGCAAGTCACCTTGGATGTAGTCGCATCGTCGTATAAGTCACCGGAGAAGAATGTCGCCGCTACTCCCCTTCGCCGGTCTCGCATCCTGCCACATGAAACAACCGTCGCCTTCCTAGAGACAGACGAGGGACCACGTGGATACTAAATCCTTGCATGAGACTAGGTTTTTGCAGTTATCCGGTCACAGTCGGAGACTGGCACGCCTCGCAGCAAAGCATGGTAGGGCGCGGCGGGTCGGTAAAACATCGCGTAGCCCGTGCGCAAAAATTAACCCCCATAATACCGGGTCACAGATTGCGACGACTTTGACTTCGTCTAACCTCAACCAAAAGGAACTTCGACTATGAACTTCATTGACCAATTGCTATACTCGCGCCGCGACGCCGCCCGCGTTCTATCGCTCTCCGTCCGCTCGATTGACAAATTGATTAGCAAGGGGCAGCTATCCACTGTCCAAGTCGGAACGCGCCGACTGCTTCCTAGGTCAGAACTCGAACGCATTGCCAGCCAAGGTGTAGCCGGACCCCTCGCCGGTCAATAGGATCACTTAGAGCCAGCTCGAACCGCACACTGTGCGGTTGCTCATAACATCTAGACACTAAAGGGGTTAGCTCTTGACAATCGGACGCCGTAAGTGTATGTTTGAAGTCGTAGTCAGGTTGGTTCTTAGGAGCATTCGGGATGTCTACAAAGGTCATGGAGCTGGTCTCTCCCTATAGCGGAGAGATGCGTTGCAAGGTCTGTGGCAGCACACACTTCGCAGCTATAAAACCCGGCAGTGAGGGACAATATCAGCGCGGCTCTTGGCAATGCGCACAGGTATCTTGTCCATCGAACGAGAAGGTCTGGGACGAGTCCAAAGAGAGTTTCATCAGGGCTGTGAACGCCTAAATCAATAAGGAAAACTGATAGCACTTGAAAACTAAACGTCGCTTGTCCGGCGACGCCGCGCAGTCCCACCAACACCCAAGGGCAAGCGCAAGCGCAACTCAAGGCACGTCGGACATTTCGGGAAAAACTATTCTAGATACCTTGCGTTCTCACAGAACGGCGATGACGGTCGAATACGTCGCCCATCTGTTAGGATCGTCGCCCAAAACCCTTTACAAGATGGTGAAGAGCAACCGTCTACCCTGCTATCGGCTTGGAGCAGCAATCCGCCTCGACCCGCAGATCACGGCGGACTGGCTTCAAGCACGTTCGACCATCTGATTGATTACCACCTGATCGCGTTAATGCGGCCTTGAGTCTCTTTAGTAGATGCAGGCCGCAGATAGCGCATCGTGGATTCAATGTCGCTGTGGCCCATGTAGTGTTGCACCGTGCGGAGGTCCACACCGTTGCGCAATAGCGTTGTCGCATACGTCCGGCGGAACTTGTGCAATGTCCATTCATGGCACTCTCTGTCTTTCCTATTACAACCGCGGCAAACATTGCAGTTCAGCTTAGCTCTCTTTGCAAGTCGCTTTAGTGCTCGGAGTAGTTTCTCGTTCGGTGTCCCCTTGCGGGTACTCAGAATCAGTTTGTTGTTCTTCGTCTTCTTCTTTCTCTCGGTCAGCGACTCCAGCAAATCTTGAGGGATCGGCACTTCCCTTTGTTCTGCGTCCTTGACCTTAAACTCCCAGTGCGGCTTTCCAGTCACTCGCAGGACGCTGTCCGCCCACCGAATGTCGCTCCATTCCAAGTACACAAGTTCTTGCTCTCGCAGACCACATTTCAGACCTAGTTGAATAACCAGTCTGAGGTAGTCATCACCAGCGGCGAGAATCGCCTCGATCTCTTCCGAGGTGTAGGTCGTCGGCAAGGCTTCCTCGTATGAGGGGGCCGGTGGAAGAACATCTTTAGACACTCCTGCAAAGAGCAGCATCGACTTCAGCCGCGCGTGCTTATTCGAAATGGTCCTGGGAGCCGCGCCGCGCTCTCGGAGCGCCTTGTGGAATCGGTAAACGTCATCCTTCGTAACTTCGTCCACAAACGTCTTTCGGCTCACTAGAAGGAACTCGTCTCCCACAAGGCGCGCTTGCTCCATCGCCTCAAGAGCGTTCTGATTCTCGCGGTCACGTTTGTAGTCCTCGAACGATCGCCGCAGGTACCTCCGGCTAGACTCTTCTATGATCTTCGCCCCCGCTGCCTCTGCATTCTCACGAGCCGCAAGGAGTTTGGTTTCTCTTTGCTGGGCAGCTACAGCGTCCGCAGCGTTCGTGCCTACAGGCTTGTACTTCATGCGGCTACCTTCATAGGTCCGCAATTCGTATCGACCTTCTGGGAACCGGCATTCCTTGCCGTCGACAATCACCGTGTCCGGCTTTACTCGTCCATTCTTACCGAAGGCAACGGGGTATCGTCTCCATCCGCTAGGAGTCTTGCAAATCCGTGTGAGAGTTACTTTTCTATTGGCCATGTTCGTTGTGTATCCCAGAGGTGTTTACCTTACAAAGATATTACAATGAGATAGGAGCCCACGCAAACACCCTATATTTATTGGACATTTTGGTGTCTGAATTAGAATCCCCCTCTCTCCGCCAGCGACCGATCTCAATCATTCATATACATATACTTCCTATTAAAAACGGTAGGTTCAGTGGAGCAACTATGGGACTAAAAAGGACGAATGCCCCATCTCAATAGAAGACCACTTGGAATACACCCATGCGGGACTGGAAAACAAGAATTCGCAGCACTTTTCGCCGTTCGGACTCTCACGCACGGCGAATCCAGGCCACGCATTGCTGCCAGAAACCCATGCTGGAGATCGGGACGAGCGTGAGAATCGAAGCCGCGATCAGTGCATAACCAATGGCCGTAACACGATGAACTCTGCGGCGTGACCAAAGGTCGTACGCGACAATCAGCAGCGGTAACCCGAGACAAACAGCGAGAGTACCGGGGAGCCGGATGGGCTCGGGAAACGGCCAGCGATTGACGGCCGGCCCAATCAGGGCCAGGGTGCTGAGGATCATGAGCCGTTTGTGCGCGGAGGCATTTCGGCGTGCGAGCATGGCCCAGCAAGTGAGCCCGGCAAAGAGAATCAATTCCTCAGTATCCCCGACAAGGAGGAGTTCCGCGGGAATTCCGGTGCCATTACGGCGGATGGAGTCATAAAGCGTGATCAGGCCAAAGACAACCATTAGTGGAGGCAGGATTATGCCGAGGATGCCGAGTGTCATGTGCCACCGCACGCGGCGCATGGCGACCAGCGCATTCTGAACCAGAAGCAGGAAAATCCAAGACACGAACAGCGCGCCATGGATATGCACAAGCGCATTCGGCAGCTTGGCGAACACCATGCCCGGCAGAAAGTAGCTTTGCGCAAACCCAATGACAACTACCGCGAGAATGAGCAGCGCCATGGCGGGGAAAAAGATGTCGTCTGAGCGCAGTGTTTTGCTTGTTGACCGAGGATCCTGAATCGCGTCTTGAATCGCTTGCTGCATCAAATACTCCGTGAAGACGGGCTAGGTTGAATTGGCGAGCTTGGACGGGTTGCGCTGTTCATCGCACCTGCCTGAACATGCGCGTTTGCATCATGGAAGCCGCATCGCGCTGGTCTACGCTCTGTAAGGGATGCAGTGGTGAAAAATGATAAAGATACCCGGTCGCTACTCCTGTGAATTGCAGGTAGGATTGGCCGAAATAAAGCAATTTCACGGCGAGGGAATCTGCAGACCCATTCTTCAGCATCTCGTCTCGCGGCTGAGCACAGCACATGATCGTTCTCCTTGAGAATTCGATTTCGGATAAGAGCAGCGGAGGAGCGTAAGGGCTATGGAGCATGGGATCAATAAAGTTTCCACGGATTTCTCGTGATGAGGGCTTGCCGGCCAGTGGAACGTTAGTGCGTGCTGGCGGTGATTCGATTCGTTGATCTCGATGCCGGAGTTGAGCATTGCTATACTTGGCTCGTCTGGAGGAGATAGAGATGTCGCCCGCTGTCCTTGGATACAACCAGTTCTCGCACGGCTTTAGAATCAGCGTCCTCAAGGGATGGTCAATCGTTTCTCAATTCCGACTCAATCGGGCCTATGTCTAATGATCTGAAAAACTTAGTGGCGTTTGAGGGATATGAAGTCGATCGTGCCCGGTGGCAGTTACGCTGGCGGGACGAACCGCTGCTGCTCAACCGAAAGACCTTTGACCTGCTGATCTATCTGCTGGACCATGCGGACCGGGTGGTTGGGAAGGACGAATTACTTCGTATCCTCTGGCCGGAGTCGTTCGTCGGCGAGAGCAACTTGACCCAGCACATCTTCCTGCTCCGCAAGACTCTTTCGCGCCACGAATCAGGACGCAAGATCATTGAAACCATTCCCGGCCGCGGCTATCGGTTCGCCGTTCCGGTCGAAATCGAGCCGCAGAACGATTCGGAAGAACGAGTTGAGTTGGCGTTTCTTGACGGCGCCAGCGAGCCTGCAGACCCCACCGTGGTCGAGAACGGCGCGATCGAACCGAAGGGCGTGCCAGTTCATCTGCAGCGACCGGGGCGGGAAGCCAGCCAAACATCGGCCAAATCCGCGTCAGCCGTTGCACCGCGGTTCAACTTGGAGCGATCTGCCAACCGCACATCTCCCGCCAAGCGCTGGTTACTCTCGATTGCGGTAGCCCTATTATTGCTGGCTTTTTATCTCGCGGCGCGATGGAACGGCTTGGCCCACCCTCGCATATCGGCATATACGCAAATCACACATGACGGACGTGCCAAGTCGATCGGGGGAACCGACGGAAGCAGAATCTACTTTACCGAACTGGAAAAGAGCGGCGTCGCCCAGGTTTCGGTTTCAGGCGGGCCGGTAGAGCCCATCCAGCTTGCGGTAAAGGAGCCTTGGAGCGGCGGTGTTTCACCGGATGGGTCCACTCTGCTGATTGTTTCCCAAGCGGGGGGACAGGGACCGGCAGCTTCGCTGTGGAGTTTCCATCTGGTAGGGGGCTCGCTTCGCCAACTTGGAAATGCAGTCACCGCAGCCTGGTCGCCGGATGGACAGAAAATCATTTACGCCTCGGCGAACGGCGAATTATTAGTGATGCGGCGCGACGGCTCGGACGCACATCGAATCGCCTCGCCGGGCGGGTATGTGAACTCCATCGCATGGTCGCCACGCGAAGAAACAATCCGATTTTCTCGTGATGATCTGTTGTGGCAAATCTCGCCGGATGGAAGCAATCTGCGCCAGCTTTTGCCCGCATGGAGCAAATCACCTACCCAGTCGAGCGCAGCGTGGGCTCCCGATGGGCGATTCTTCTTCGTTGCCGACGGACAGATCTGGCTGCTTGAGGAGGGGCGCGGTCTTGGTCTGAGAGAGACCGCGAATCCGGTTCAACTCACCTTCGGCCCTACGGTATGGGACCGGCCTATTCCCAGCCCCGATGGAAAAAAGATCTTCGCATCGGGCCGGACCAGGCGCGGCGAACTCGTCCGTTTCGACAAAAAATCCACTCAATTTACACCCTTCCTCTCAGGTATTTCGGCAGAATTCGTCACTTTTTCTCGCGACGGCAAAACCGTAGCGTATGTGTCCTATCCCGAGGGCATACTCTGGCGAGCCAATCCAGACGGAAGCAATCCCGTTCAACTGACCGAGCCTCCCGCCTACCCGAAATCGGTGTGCTGGTCCCCCGACGGGTCTCGGCTTGCTTTTGTCAGCCGCACAGCAGACAACGTTGACGAGATTTTTGTCATTGCTTCCGATGGGACCGGAAAGCCGCAGCGTATATTGTCGAGAGATCGCCAGCCGGAGACGGATCCAACCTGGTCCCCCGACGGGCGCAAGTTAGCCTTTGCTACGGCGCCAAATGTCGGGGCCAGTGCCAAGTCCAATCTTCGCATCTTCGATTTTGCGACTGGAAAGGCTGATGCCATTCCGGCTTCGGACGGTCTGGTGGTGCCGCACTGGTCCCCTGACGGTCGCGTGATTGCCGCCATGACTCTTGACGCTGAAAGTTTGAGATTGTTTGACCTATCGGCCGGAAGTTGGACGAATCTGGATACAGGAGCCGTGGCATTCCCCGAATGGTCCCATGATGGCCGATGGATCTATTACGTCCGTTGGACGGCCGACCCAGCAGTTCTCCGCATTCGCGTCGCGGATGGCGCCCAGGAAAACGTTGCCGATCTGAAGGGTGCGCGGTACACCGGCACATTTACCTTGTGGATGGGCCTTGACCCAACCGACACTCCGATGATGCTCCGCGACGAAGGGACCGACGATATCTATGCCCTGACGTTGGAACAGAAATGACGTACCCTTGAAGGCAATCTCCTCATAAACTCCATACATACACGAGATTTTCCCGATTGACCCTGGAGAACAAGTCGCGAAGTGCGGAATCCCTGTGACTCAGCTTTCGTTCGATCGTCCATGGTCAGTGCTTTCTTCTATGAAACTCCGCGCTTTGATGCCAAATTGATTTCGGCTTGAGCCCCACTTGAAGCCTAAACAGCTCTTCTTGCGAGATAACAGATCTGTAGTTGCGCTTCCCCGTTCTCTCGCAACGAATCAGGAACAGCCGTCACTATAAATTGGAATCCCCAGGAGGAAATCCATGCTTAAAGAAGAGGTCCCGGCCATCATCTCCTTCGCATTCATAGCCACTGTGTTCCTGGCAGCGTATTTGCAGGATACTCGCACCATGCGTAAGCGTCTCGCCCGTCAAGAGCGATTCGTATCTACAATTGCGGATACCACCCAGAATCGAGGCCATGCGCGTGAAGGAATTGAATAGAAGGAACCTGTTGCAGCCAGGCATTGGATCTTAGTCGTGCCTCCTTCCAGAATCACAGCCTAACCCACGGTCAGCGCGCTGGCCTGGTCACTCCATTTTGACTAAGTCTTGGGCGTCTGCATGTATCCGGCGGCGATGCCCAGGATCCAGGTCACGATCTTCTCCGATATGAGCCCGACAGAGAAGGAGAGGACCACGACGACTCCGGGCTTGGAGAGCCCGAGCAGGTCAAGTATGTAGTAGGTGACGATGGCTAGAAATGGTGCGGAAATGAGGTACATGTACTGGTTCAGAAGCTCAACCCGCCAACTTCCGCCGAGGATCTCACGCAGTCTGGGACGGCTCACGTACCATTCGTCGAAATTACGGTAACCGCGCAGCGTGGGCTTGGTGCTGGCGGCGAAAAGATTCTGCATTTGGCTCACAAGCGCCTGCATTTTGGGTACGATGATGGCGGTGTCGGTGTTGCGCTGGATCTGACTGGGCACCATGCTGTCCAGGCCGTGGTCGATCAGTGTCGCCTGTTCTTCGAGCGAGAGTTTAGCGTCGGCGGAGGGCTGTGCCGCGGCTGCATTGCCATCTCCCGCTTTGACAACCGCAGCGGATTCAACTTCGGCTTTGTCGTCGCCGCCTTTGGGATCTTGATCGACGGTTTGTGACTCGGATTGGTACTGGGCGAAGAGGATCTTTTGACCCTTGCTCGGAGCGCTGCTCTCTCCCTCTTTCTGGAAGCCCGGGACCTTGCGGGTCATGTTAATGGCACCGCCGATGACGGAGAGCACAATCACGTAGAGCGGGATAACGAGTCCGCCCTCCACCTTTACGATGTCCGGGTCAAGGCGTTCGGGGTGGAGAAGGTCGTCGGTGAGATTTGGCTGAGCCTGGGCGGAGTCGTCGCGGCTGGCAATGCCGCCGTTGCTCGAATCGGTTCCAACATCCGCGGTGTTGGTCGCGGTCGTGTCTGTGTGAGCGGCTGGCTGGTTGGTGCCGGCGGCCGCAGTGGTTGGTGCGGGAATCGGCGCCTGGTTCTTTGCGCCGCCGGGCGCGGAATTTCCGCTGCCAGGGTTGCCGCTCGACGCTGCGTTGGGAGGCGTACTCGTCGTCTTCTGATCAATCGGCTTTGTCGGTGAGTTGGGTGAGGGAGCGGTTGTGGAAGCGGAGTTGTTTTTTGCAGCGGCGGCCTGCTGCGCGAGCGTGCCGGCATCCAGGCAGAGGTCGACGCAAACGTGCGAGTACCCCCCAATGTTTATTGCCCACTGAGCGTTAGCGTGGGGCGGTTCGCCGATGCGGGTGACGACCAGGCCCGCGGGATAACCGATCATGCCATCAACCGCGGAGGGAAAAAGCCGCAGCAGCAGCACCGGCGCCACAATGGGAACGGCGAGGAAGAGCACGATGACGACGTAGGAGAACTGAATGGCCCAGCGATTTTTGACGCGGCCCGTTTGCCCGGTAAATGCGTAGAGGAAGATGACGGTCAAGGCCAGGATAACGATCACGATACTGAGGATGACGCCCCACTTCTTGCCTGGCGACGCGCTGTTGAGCTCGATGGTGCGGGTCGCATGTCCCTCGCTGGAGGTCAAGTCGGCCGTGATGGTAACGGCGGACCCTGGATGGATGGAGGTGAAGGCGTCGTCGGGGGAAGCGAAGTTGCCATGATCGTCGAGCGTGACGAACATCGACTGATTAAATTTGTAGGTGGTAGAGACCACTGTGATATTGACCGCACCCTTGGCAAGTGGCGCGCCATCCTTATAAACCTGGCCCTGGACCTTGAGGTGACTGCTGGGATAGGCCTTGTTGCCGGGATCGTCAATGGGTTGGTGGTTAACGATGAAATGAGCGGAGAGCCCGATAAGGGCATTGCTCTGGGGCGGGGCGCTCTCTTTGCTGCAGCCTGTGGCGAGCCACGCGGCGAGGGTGAGCAGGACAAGATAGATCTGAAGGAATGCCGCAATGTGCGTGCCGATTCGTTTCATGTTCCTTCTCCGTTAGGACGACGTCATAGAGGACTCAGGAGAGCTGGCCGCGAATCAAAAGAGCGAGGGACGGGTCGATCCTCCGAGCAGGGATGTATTAACGCCGGCTATTGTATGTGTGCCCTCGGGACCGCCCCAAGCGAAGGCCAGCGATAGCGCCGGCAGGCCTCCGGCGCGAAGAGTAACGCCAACCGAGAAGCTGTGCGCAAGATGATTAAACGCGACATCGTTGCGAGCCAACGCGACTTTCCCCTGATCGCTCGAAAAGGCGAAGCCAATAGGACCCCAGATGGAGTGCTCGAAGGATTCGCGTAAGAGCAAGGCATTGGGGGCGCGGAAACGGTAGTCGTTGTAGCTGGAGAGCCAGGAGTTGCCGTTGATATCGGATCCTCCCATGGTGGGCTGGAAGTAAAACGGCACAACGCTGCCGGCCGAAGCGATGGATTCGGTGATGAACAGGCGCACTTCAACTGAGCCCTCTCGATTGCGCTGGATGGCTGAGCACTTGGTTGCTCCGAGTGCGGCGGCGCAGTCGTCGGGGCCATTGGTGGGCTTGGCGCCGTAGGAGCCGGCATTGTGGTAAAGGGGTATGGTGTGATCGAGGTCGAACGTGTAACGGCGAAAGGAGTAGTGGCCATCTGATGGTGCGACGTACTGCTGGAACTGCGCCAGATAGTTGATTTGCAGATGATCGTTCAGGAGCGTAGGTTCGAGTCGCACTCCCTCGCCCAATTGGACGAAGGCCGGTTGCGTCGCGAGCCCCGGCGCTGTGGCCTCGGTGAAAACCGTTTCGATGGATGGCGTTGATTCGCCGTGATTGCCGCGCAGATTAACGAAACGCCCATTCACCTCTCCAAGAAGGGACGCATTCAGACCGTGGCTTAAGGGCACGATTGCGTTGGCGCCTGCGATGGTCTCGGTTAGGCCAAAGACGGTGGCATTCGTGCGCAGCGAATCGGGGCCAAGGCCATAGAAAAAAACCTGGTTGAGTGAAATAGATTGGGCCGTGAGATTGAACACGGTATAAGGGTGGACGCTGAGATTGGAATGCGCCGGTGTGCCGTTGGTAGTGGTGATAGCTTTGATCTTCTCAATGGGCGTATGAATCGCCTTGTAATAGAAGCCGGCGCGCCACGAGCCATTTTCAGAGGCGACGGCGTCGGCGTCCCAGCTTGTGCGCCAAAGCTGGTTGGGCGTGTAGTGACCCACGTAGGCTCCGCCCGCGCCAAACCCATTTTGCGGGGCAATACTGCCGACGGCGATATGAAGAGGATGGTCGGTGAAGAGCAGGTCAGCGCATCCGGGAATCTTCTTGAGCGTGAAGCCTTCGCAGCTCGCTTTGAAGCGCGTCGCTTCGCCCCGGAAATCAGCATGAATCTGACTTTCCTGAGCGAAAACGCCGGCGGATGACAGCCACAGGATGGCGAGTGCGAGGGGGAGTTGTTTTTGCATCGTTCCTCCTAAGTGGCTGCCAGACTCGCTGCAGGGTTCGGCTTCGGCGACCTCGGTTTCCGGCGCCGTTGCGGGTGGAGAATTTCTGTGATCTTGGCGATGTAAGCAGCCGCTTCTGCCTCTGTTTTGATTTCCTCGGGATGACGTCCATCGCGTTTCTCCCTGGGCAGGCGGCCGCTCTCCGCATGGTGAAAGTGGCGCAACTGGGCTTGCAGGAGGCAGCCTGCGGGACGGTCTCGATTGAAAGCAGAGGCGGGTGGGATCGGAACCCGAATCGACGTGTAATCGCCAGGATCATCGGAGGTAGTCTGTGGGGCGGCCGTGAGGTCAATCTGGTCCACCGCTTTCTTCTTTTTTCTTCGCGCATCGTTCATGGCAATTGCTCCTTTCCGGTCACATGCTGAACACCACGTTATCCGTGCGCATGGCGGGCAGCGAAAGCAGGTCGAGAAATGTCTCCGCAGCCTTCTCCCGCGCCGTTGCTGCGGCATAGGCGCCCATAAAGTGGCTGGTCACAGTATTGGGTATGGAAGCGTGTTCAAAGACCCTGTCCGCACTTACGACTGTGCCCTTCGGAATCCACGGGGATATAAGCACGGCAGGCACACGGACACCGAGTCGATCGAAGTTGAAAGTGTAGTTCAACTGCGTGTCGGCAGGGCCCGCGGAGTATCCGTCACTCGTGCAACCCGGTGGAGGCACGTGATCGAAGATGCCCCCGTGCTCGTCGTAGACAACCAGGAGCACGGTGCTGGCCCAAAGTGCGGGATTGGAGTGGATGGCATTGTAGACCGAGGCAATGTAAAGCTCGCCAGCCTGCACGTGATGATCCGGGTGCTGATCTGAGGCGAGTTGGGCGCCATCATCGTTGTCGTGGTCGCTGTAGTTAGGTTCCACGAAGCTGTAGTCGGACAACGTTCCGGATTTGCAATCGGCAAGGAACTGGTCGTAAGTCCCAAATAGCTGAGGTTGGTGTTGGAGCAGGTTGACGACTTCGAGACTTGAACTTTGCTGATCGAAGTAGTAGAGCTTGGCCGTGTGGCCAGCCTCCTGCAGGCGCTCGTAGACGCTCTTGCGCTGAGGGTAGAAGACGTTCATGCCGACTTGCCCGAACGAGGTCCCATAGTGCGCAAAGGCGCGGTTGCAGAGCGTAGGACCGGGGATGGAAGAGAACCATCGGTTGAAAACGGCGAAGTTCAGCGCCAGCGAAGTTAACACGGGCAACTGGTCCTGGGTGAAGTTGTACATGATCTTCTGCGAGTGGGCCACGTCTTGCCGTTGCTGAAAGTAGTTTTTTACGAAACCCTGCATGCTGGGCACGCGCGGGTTGCTCTGGTCGCCATTGAAGATCTGCTGATCGACAGCGGGGAAGGCATGATCGGGATCGGGATCAAGTTGGCCTTGAAACTCGGCAAGCGGCTGCGCCAACACCTGGTTGCCCTGGGTGTCGAGATTCCCCTGCGACCCGTCCAGGCCGTCAATCTCTTGATTCACAGCTTTCAACGATCCCAGCATGTGGTCAAAGGAGCGATTTTCCATCATGAGCACGACAATGTGTTTTAACGCGTCTAGACCTGGGGGCATAGAACTCTACCTTTCTTTGGGGGTGACCGGGCTTGCACGGTCGACGCGATTATTCGAAGCCTTTCCGCGAATCTGTACGATCGATCGAGAGGCCCGGGGAAGCGGGCCGAGAAGTGCGATCAATTGTAATAACTAAAAGTGGTGGCGGCCATCATCATTTTTGGGGTCGCTTCAAAAAATGCATTGTATGCAGTTCAAGTTTGTCATTACCGAGTGAGCGCTAATGCATGGAAAATAACACCGGCATAGAGTCTAAAATCTCCCGCGTTCCTCCTCGATGTTCCGCCGCTCACCCAACGGTTGATACCAAACAGGGAACGCGCCGCTAACACTAAAGTTCGATCAAATCCACCTACGTGCCCTTCCCTAAGTGACCAGAAATGATTCATAAGGGAAGTAGCATCCCAGCGAATAGTAATCCTCTGAGTGAGGAACTGCATCGGAATTGCGCGGCGTTGTAAGCAGGTAGAACCATCAAGGCGGCCGCTCGCCCGCGCAGAGTTTGGGAGACCTGGAGGCGCATGAACAGGATCTTTCGTTTGCGACTCGGAGTCGCTTCAATCCTCGTGGCATTGGCCTGCGCGCCACTGTTGCAGCCGCAGCGGCAGCTATTCCATCAATACGGCTCTTCCGACGGACTGAGCAATCTGAACGTGAGGTGCCTGCTGCAGGACCGCACCGGTTATATCTGGGTCGGCACGGACAATGGCCTGTTTCGCTACGATGGCGGAAAATTTCTCGGCTTCGGGCATGCAGACGGATTCTCGAACACTGAAATCCTCTCGCTCGCCGAGTCCCCCCAAGGCCGGCTCTGGGTGGGTACGAACGACGGGGTCGTCACGCTTTCCGGCGACCGCTTCCAGAAGATTGAAGTGGGTGCGCAAGGCGCCACGTATCACATCGGATTCGACTCCGCCGGCGAAGTCTATCTGCAGCACGACTCCGGGATCATTCGCGGAATCATGTCGGACGCGGGAAACTACAAGTTTCGATTGCTAGTCCCAGGAGCCGTGAGCGGTTTGTCTGTGAACGGCGAGGAGATCTGGTTCGGAAAAGATGGTGGTCTATGGCGCCTAAAGGGAGAAAGCACGCAACAACTCCAAGGCAGTTTGGGGCTGCCCAAGGCCGAATGGGATTCGATTACGCAGGATAGTCTCGGTAACAAGTGGATTCGCAGCAGAACACAACTCTATGAAATGCCGCGCGGACAATCGCACTTTGTTGATCGATCCAGAGGAATCCCGCACTCCGTCCAAGCCCTCGTTTACGCAGACCTGCATGGAAGAATTTTTGTCCCTACTATCTCGGGGATTTTTATTCTCGACCAAAATCACCGCACTGTAATCGATGCGCTGCACGGTCTGCCTGCCGATCCATCGGGGCCGATGTTAATTGATCGCGAAGAGTTGCTGTGGATGGGTACGGATGGTGGCGGCCTGATTCGGCGCCTTGGTCATGGAGAATGGGTCGCGTGGACAGAAAGCGACGGCCTGCTAAGAAACAGCGTTTGGGCAATTAAGAGCAGTCACACCGGAGAGGTTTGGGTGGGCTCAAACGGCGGCCTTAGTATCCTCGGCCCAGATGGAAAGCTTACACATTCCTGGACGCATCAAAATAGACTCAGTGGCGATCGCGTCTTGTCCATTGCAGAAAGTCCCATTGGTGACTTCTTCGTTGGCACCGATGTTGGCGGCATCAGCCGTTTCAGCGCGCGAGGCGTCTTACTACATACCTATAAGACAGAGTCGGGATACCTGGCCAAGCGCGTAAGTTCGATGGCCTTTGATCGTGAGGGACGGCTCTGGGCAGTCGGGTATGGCGGCAGCTTCCGCAGCCATGAACCGGTCGCAAGAGGCCCGATCGAATTCGATCGTATGGACATCCCCGGCATCCCCGCACAGACGTTCTTTCGGGATGTCATCGTCGACGATAGCGGCTCGGTGTGGATCGCTTCGTCGCGAGGTCTGGCCCATTTCGCCGGCGATCGCTGGAGAGTCTTTACTGCCCATGACGGGCTGAGATCCTCCGATCTCGGAGTCGTCGCGCAGGCGCAGGGCGCCATCTGGATTGCCTATCGCGATGCCCTCGGCATGAGTCGAATGCAAACCTCCGGAGCAGCCCTGACGCACATTTCCGTGCGCGACGGGCTCCATTCCGACCAGGTTTATGCAATCGCCGCAGACCACAAAGGACGCGTCTGGATAAGCACGGACATGGGCGTAGACGTGCTCGAAGCAAGGAAGTGGAAGCACTATGGGAACGAAGACGGCTTGATCTGGAACGACACCGACTCGCTCGCGTTGAATATCGATTCCGAAGATAGCGTGTGGATCGGAACATCGGCGGGACTGTCGAAGTTTGCTCAACCGGAGTTTCCCACGGGTGAACGGCCTCCGCCAGTGGTTCTCACATCCATCGCGGGCATTTCCCATCAATACCAGGCGAGCGACGTTCCAACCCTTGACTACTCGGCGCGCTCACTCTCCATTCAATACGCCGCGCTCGCGTACGAAACTGGTTCTTCGATTCGTTTCCGTTATCGGCTCACCGGATTAGATGAAAACTGGACGGAAACTCGAGAGCGCGGTGTTCATTTTGCCGCTTTGTCACCGGGGCGCTATGTCTTTGAAGTCACGGCAGCAGGACCAAACGGATTGTGGAACCCGGTCCCTGCCCGATTTGCCTTTGCCATTCATACACCGTGGTGGCTGACCTGGTGGTTCATCAGCTCCTTGGTGTTGTTGGTTGTGATGATCGGCTCAGTGTTTGTACGGCTCCGCATCCGGGCTCTTGAAAGGCAAAAGAAAGCGTTGGAAGTGCAAGTTGCCGATCGCACCGCCGAGCTGCGCGCCAGCCACCAGCAGCTTGAAGAGATCGCCTATTGCGACATGCTGACGAATACCTCAAATCGCCGCATGTTTGTTGAGGAATTTCGCAGGCACATTATGACCACCGGGGGATCGGAGCCATTTACTCTTTTACTCATCGATCTCGACTACTTCAAGAGTGTCAACGACACGTTTGGACATGATGCGGGAGATGCGGTCCTGGTTGAGATTGCAGCGCGCATCAAGTCGGAGGTACGCCACTCCGATTGCGTGGCTCGCCTGGGCGGCGATGAATTTGCAATTCTTCTTTTTTCCCTTCGCGATATTGCGGCAACCGAGACACTATGCAAGAGACTTCTGGGAGTCTTGGGCAATCCGGTTTATTACGGAGATTTGAAGCTACAAGTCGGCTGCAGCATCGGCATCGCCAGGTTCCCGTTTGACGGCGACAGTCAGGAAAGCCTCTACAAGGCCGCGGACAACGCGCTCTATCAGGCTAAGCAGAATGGCCGAAACGTGTTTTGCTGGCAGGAGGAACACGGCGAGCGGCCTGTGCATGCATCCGTCAACTAGGGGCGCATAAAGTGGGGCCAAGATCACCGCTGATCGGCCATCGGGACCGTACTTGAGATTGTTCACGATATATCAGTAAACGATCGAGAGTGACGACGGCGGTTGCCACCCGGCACATGGAAGTGATATTTAAGTGGATCATGTCCCGACAGTCTGGTTCTAACGACACACTCCGAATTCGCTCGCTCGATCGCCGCAAATTCCTTAAAGCCGCCGGATCCGCTGCGATTCTCCCTGTAGTTCTTCCCGCTTTCGGTGCGCAGAGTTCCCCTACGTCTGCCAATAACCGCATCAATCTTGGCGTAATCGGCATGGGCTGGCAAGGGACCGGCAATACGCAGTCCTTTTTGCCGTTGGAAGATTGTCAGGTCGTCGCGGCGTGCGATATCGATACGAGTCATCTGCAAGGCGCAGTCAAGATGATTAACGACGCTTACGGAAATCAGGATTGCAAAGGCTACCACGATTATCGAGAACTGCTTGCGCGTGACGACATCGATGCCGTGATGATAGCTGTGCCCGATCATTGGCATGCACTCGTCGCCACTGAAGCCGCGCGCCAGAAGAAGGATATCTACGGCGAAAAACCACTCGCGAAGACAATCGCAGAACAGCAATCCATTGTTCGCGCCGTGCAGCAGAACCGCGTTATCTGGCAGATGGGCTCATGGCAGCGCTCGGTTCCTCCTTTTCACAAAGCTGCTGAGATCGTGCGCAACGGACTTATCGGCACGGTAACGCATGTAGAGGTCGGCCTGCCCGGTGGCAATTCGGATTTCGATGATGTAGGCAAGCAGGCGCTGGCCAAACTGGCTGCCCAGGGAGTAACTGCGGCGAGCCTGGAGCAAGTAGTGCGTGGGACGAAAGCCTGGGACCTGCTCGTCACCGACCCTCCAGCGGAATTGGACTACAACACGTGGGTCGGCCCGTCGAAGATGGAGCCTTACATCAGGGCGCAGTCTCATAAATCGTGGCGATGGAACTACAACACGGGCGGCGGCCAGTTGCTGGACTGGATCGGCCATCATTGCGACATTGCGCATTGGGGTTTGGATTTCGATAACTCCGACCCATCGGAAGTGGAAGGCAGCGGCGACCTGCCGCCAGCCGAGGCAGTTTGGAACACCGCGCCGAAGTACCGCTTTGAATTGAAGTATCCGCAAGGCATCACCATGACCATCGCCGGCGGTTATCCTGACATCAAGCCCGGCGTAAAGTGGATTGGCACCGAAGGCTGGGTGTGGGTGGATCGCGAGGGGTTTGACGCTTCGAATTCAGCCTGGAAGCAAGGCAAATCCCTGCCCAGAGAACTGCGCAAGGTAAAGCTTTATACGTCTCCACACCATCAACAAAACTTCCTAGACTGCATAAGAACGCGTCAAGCAACCGTAACGCCCGTCGAAGTCGGGCATCACTCGGCCATTCCCGGACACCTTTGTCTAATCTCCATGCTCACCGGAAAGAAGATCCGTTGGAATGTGAAGGAAGAGAAGATTATCGGCGATGAAAAAGCCAGCAAGCTAATGACGCGCGAATACCGGGCACCCTGGAAGCTAAGCTAAGCTATTCTGTAGTCACAGTCGGCCTTCTCGTTTCCGCCGGCTGTCAGCAGAACCGTTTTCATACATCGCAATTCGACCTTGGCATCAACCGAGGAGACATGACTGATTCGACTGCACGAGGACCGGATTCTGTCCGGAAAATCAATTGGGATTTTACTTTCGCCTTTCTGGTTTTGCGGCTTTGGCTAGGCGTCCGCGCCCTGTTTGTTGGCATTCAGAAATTCGGCGCCTATAAATCAGTGGCGATGCCGCTCATCGATCCTGCTACAGGCCAGCCCGATGCGAGCGGCGTGATGGTTAACGTCAACATCAAGTCCTACGCGCTCGCCAATTATGCAGGCATTCCGACGGCGCTTAGAGATAAGTTCTCCCATGAACCCTTGTTCCCAAAGTTTGCATTGGTTGCGTTCGATCGTTTGATTGGGCCGGCATTTATTCTCACCGGAATCATGCTGCTGATCGGTCTGGGCACTCGCCTCTCGCTGCTTGCCCAGGGGGTACTGTTCATTGCGTTGACCGTGGGCCTGGTGCTGATCGATCAGTCGGACGGAGTGGCCTATCTGGGCATACATGCAGGGTTGGTTGCCGCAGCATTCCTGCTCGCCCAACATAATCGATTTGTGGTTTTGAAAAAATGGTAGATACCAAGCTCAATCGTCGTGAATTCATCGGCGCCACCGCGGTTGCTGGCGCCGGCCTCTTGCTGGAGGCCTGCAAATCCGATTCCGGCACAAAAACGGCTGCTGTCAAAACTTCGTCTCTGAGCACCATCAACATAGCTCTCATCGGCTATGGCGAAGAAGGCAAAGTACTGCTCGAATCTATTTTGAATATCGAGGGCGTCAGGCTTGTGGCGCTGTGCGATATCTGGAATTACCACCTCGACGCGGGCGCACGCTACCTCGAAAAAATCGGCAATGTGGTCCGCACGTATGAAAACTATGAAGACCTGCTCGCCAAGGAAAAAGACCTGCAGGCGGTCGTCGTCGCTACGCCTGATTTCTGGCATGCGCCCATCACCAACACATGCCTCAAAGCAGGCCTGCATGTGTACTGCGAAAAGATGATGAGCAACACGATTGACGGAGCGCGCTCGATGGTCGTGACCATGCGCGAAACCGGAAAGCTGTTGCAGATCGGTCATCAGCGACGCAGCAACCCGCGCTACCTTTTCACCCTGAATCGACTGCTGCATGAGGCGCAGTTTTGTGGCCGTCTGACAGCAGCACAGGCGCAATGGAATCGCGCTGTCAAGGAAGACTTCGGCTGGCCAAAGAAATACGAAATACCCGCCGGCACGCTGGCTAAGTACGGCTACAAAGACATGCACCAGTACCGCAATTGGCGCTGGTACAAGGGGCTCGGCGGCGGTCCGCTATCCGATCTCGGCTCCCATCAAATCGACATCTTCAATTGGTGGCTGGGCACGCCTCCCAAGTCCGTTATCGCCAGCGGTGGATTGGACTACTACAAAAACCACGATTGGTATGACAACGCGATGGTCATCTATGAGTATCCACTGGCTCAGGGCGTGGCGCGCGCGTTCTATCAAGTGCAGACGACCACCACATCAGGCGGCGGATACTTTGAGACGTTCATGGGCGACGACGGCACCATCAAGATGTCAGAAGACCCATCCCTTTGCGCGATTTATCGCGAGGCCCGTGCCACTGCGGTTTCATGGGACGACCTGATCCAGAAGGGCTATGTTCGCGCCAAGGCAGTTTCCGCGGACGACGCCGCAAAGGTAGACGTGCGCGAGACCGCCCAAGTAGCCGAGTATGAAATACCAGTGTTTTTCAATAAGCCACCGCATCAGCCGCACCTGGAAAATTTTTTCAACGCCATCCGCGGAACGGCAAAACTGAATTGTCCTGGCGATGAAGCTTTTTCCAGTGAATACACGATCCATAAAGCCAACGAAGCTGTTGCCGCGCAGACAAGACTTGTGATTACTGCCGAAGAAGTGAGAGCTTAAGACGATGATGAGAATCCATTCGAAGAGTTTTTCCATCCTGACAGCACTGGCCATTGCAACCAGCGCCCTCGCGCAGAACCAGGTCGTTCTAAAGACTCAACTCCCTCGGCCTCTCTTTGTAGGAACGCCCGCGCCGCTCAACGCAACCAACCTTGAGCCGCCGACCAAGGGCAATCGCCCAGATTTTTTGGTGCCTGCCGGAACGATAAACCTCGCCAAGAATAAAAAGGTCACCGCAAGCGACGATAACCCCATTGTCGGAACACTCGACATGATCGACGACGGCGACAAAGATGGCAACGAAGGTTCATGGGTCGAACTTGGACCAGGTAAACAATGGGTAGAAATTGACCTCGCGAAGAATGCGAATATCTATGCAGTTCTCATCTGGCACTTCCATTCGCAGGCGCGCGTATATCGCGATGTCGTAGTGCAAGTCTCAGACGATCCTGGCTTCAGGTCGGGCGTTACAACCATCTTCAACAATGACATTAAGAACGAACTTGGTCTCGGCGTTGGCAAGGATTTGAATTACATCGAAACCTATCAGGGGAAGTTGATCGACGCCAAAGGTGTAAAGGGCCGTTACGTGCGCCTCTATAGCAACGGAAACACGTCCAACAAACTGAACCACTACATCGAGGTTGAAGTGTGGGGCAAGCCTGCCGCTTAAGATGTGTGATGATCGGGACACATCGCCCATAAAGCAAGAATCCAGGACCATTTCGCCTTGGATTCGCTGGTCGGCGTTCCTTCTGATCGCCCTTCTCGGGTTGCTGATTCGCCTGCCGCAACTGGGTGCGCGCCCCATGCACACCGATGAAGCTGTCAACGCATATATCGTTGGGCAATTGCTGGCAGGTGACCCGTTCACTTATGATCCGCAAGACCGTCATGGTCCTGCGCTGGCCGCTTTTGCGTTGCCCCTCGCCAAATTGCAGGGTACAAAATCCTTTTCCGAACTCACGGAATCGGAACTCCGGCTGACAACGGTCTTGGCCGGAAGTGTCACGATTTTGCTGTTTGGCGCGGCTACCGAAATGTTCGGATTCGCACCATGCCTGATCGCCGCTCTGCTATTCGCTTGCGCTTCCCTTCCCGTCTACTACGACCGATACTTCATTCATGAGTCCATTTTTGTTACCGCCACATTTGGACTGATTTTGGCCGGATGGCGCACTTGTCAAAGGCGCTCCGTCGCACACGCCGCCATAGCCGCTGCCTGTGCCGCATTGATGCTCGCGAGCAAAGAGACCGCCGTTCTGCACTTCTTCGCCCTCGCCGGCGCCGCATTCCTCTTCTGGCTCTGGAATCTGCACGGAAAACGGCCTGATAATTGGTTGCGACCAAAGGCAGTGCTGGCCGCCACTTCCGTTTTCCTCCTGCTAAGCGTGATTTTGTTCACATGGTATGGTCGCAATTGGAATGCACTTCCCGCGTTGCTGCAGGCAGCACCTCATCTGCTTGCGCGCGCAAGCGGCGAGGGCCATCAAGAACCCTTTTGGTATTATCTGCGGCTCCTAACCCGCGGCTGGTCAGGTGGAGTGATGTTTGCTCTCGCCTGTTTGGGCGTGTTCCAGATCGCGAGAAAACGCAATCCTTCGCCATATTGGTTTCTAGCGTTCTACGTCTTTCTCATCGCCATAATCTACAGTTTGATTCCATACAAGACGCCCTGGCTGGCACTGAATTTCTGGCTGCCCATCGCCCTGTTCGCCGGTCTGGCGGTCCAATCGCTCTGGCGCATACCGGCGAAACATCCCTCTCTGCGCAGAGCTATTCGCGCCATTTGCATTCTGCTGGCAATCGCGGTCGCTATGCTAATCGCCCACGATACGCGGCAGCGCGTGTTTGTTCATCCCGCCGATGAAGCCAATCCTTACGCTTATGCCCACACGTCGGAAGATCTGCTCGGACTCCCTCTAGAGATTGAAAGGCTGGCGCACCAAAATGCGATCGCATCGCCGCGCATCGCCGTGATTGCTTCCGATCCATGGCCGCTGCCGTGGTATCTGCGCCACGTTGCCGAGGTTGGATTCTGGCAACCGGGTCAGCAACCCGGAAAAGCGGATTTCTACATCACCTCCGCCGAAGCTATGGACCAATACCAGGATCAACTGTCAAATTTCAGTCCGCAGTTTTTTGGCGTACGGCCTGGTGTTCTCATCGTCCTATGGTCGCCTGCGTCAAAATGAAATCCTATGACTGATATTCACCAGTTCAACCATCGCGCCATGGCGACTCACTTTGAGGTGCGGATCGCCGATGAAGACAGAGTCTATGCCGCGCAAGCTGCGCAGGCCGCGCTCGATCTGTTGGATAAGTTGGAATCGAGCCTAAGTCGTTTTCGCGCCGACAGCGAAATAGCCCAGATCGCTCTGCTCGCTCCGGGCGAAAAGATGCGCCTGAGCGAACCAGCGTTTGCCTGCCTCGAAATCGCACAGAAAATGAAGTTGGCCACGCACAGCGCGTTTTCCATCACCGCTGCTGCCATGCAAACGCAAACTTCCATTCCGCAATGGCATTTACTTCCAGATGAACTCGCGATTCGATGCGAGACCGGACCGTTGCAATTCGATCTGGGCGCGGTCGGTAAGGGGTTCGCACTCGATCGCATGGCGGTACTGCTGCATGGTTGGGATTGCCCTGCCTTTTTACTGGTTGCCGGCGGCAGCAGTATTCTTGCAGGCGATCCGCCGAAGAACACCCCCGGTTGGTCCTGCGGATTGGGTGACGACCAATCGCCAGTGCGGTTCTCTCTTAGCCACACATCACTGAGCGGATCGGGACTTGCAGTAAAGGGAAATCATATTTTCGATCCGCGCACTGGACAGCCAGCATTGCGACAAAGCCGGGCCTGGGCCTTGACCGATACCGCGGCTGAATCAGACGCACTCTCGACAGCATGCATGGTTTTGAGTGAGACGGAACTGGAAGAAGTTCTAGCACAAAATGACTCGTGGCTGTGTTTTCTCGAGACGGACAAAACCGCTCGACCGATAGGAAACCGGATGCTACCGCCGCCAGCCTGACTCATTACGATAGGGCAATCGAATCAAGCCCGCCGTCCTGAACCCCTTATGTAACTTGTTGGCGTCAGTCCACGGACCGCACTCGGCTATGGCCTGCGAGCAATGATGCGAGCGTATATTTGTACAAATGTCCGACAGCGAGGAATTGGAACTTCCTGCGAGAAAGATAATCTCGTGAGGTGTATTTACAGGCCGATTTGCGAAGAAATTGTCATGAGTTCTGCAACAAACGGTACTCACGACCGTCTTGTTGTTAGGTCCATCTTCTCAACCATAGCCAGTTCCATTGTGGGTTTCGCTTTTCGTTCGTGACTCGTCGAGAGAAGGAGAACTTTCCATGGCCAGACGTCTCCCATCCTGCGTACTCAATCGCCAATTTCTACGCACATTGATCTTTGCCGTAACTGCGATCGTTACTTCGATAGCTGCCATTGCCCAAGCTCCCGCCGCCGCGCCGCCCAATCCGCGCGATATCGTCGGTACCTGGCAGGGGACGCTTCATATCCCCAGCGCGAACCGCGATCTGCGCATCGTCAACAAGATCAGCAAGGACGACAAAGGCGCGCTCAAGGTGGAGGACTATAGCATCGATCAGGGCAGTCAGCGCATGGTTGCCACTTCCGCCAGCTTTGAAGACGGCGTGCTGAAGTTCGCCATCGAGACCATTCAAGGCAAATATGAGGGAAAGATGTCGGCAGATGGCAAGACCATCACGGGCACCTGGACGCAAGGACCGGCGGGGTTGCCACTCAACTTCGATCGTGCCAATGCCGATACCGCGTGGGCCATGCCCGAGCCGCCGAAGAGTATGCCCGCGGATGCGAAGCCAAGCTTCGATGTAGCGACCATCAAGCCGAGCGTGCCTAATCGCCCTGGCAAGGGCTTCGGATACGATGGGCATCACTTCAGAACCGTGAATACGAATGTGAATGACCTAATAGCATTCGCTTATGATCTGCACTCCAAGCAGATTATCGGAGCGCCGGACTGGTTTGGAACGGACCTCTTTGACATCGAAGGCGTGCCTGACATCGAGGGTCGACCCAGCCACAAACAGATGCAGATGATGGTGGAGAAACTACTAACCGATCGATTCAAGCTTGCCTTTCATCGCGACAAACGAGAACTTTCGGTGTACATCGTGACCGTGGCGCCCGGTGGACCCAAACTCACCGAGACCACCTCGGGACCGAATGATCCGAGTGGATTCCAACTCAGGGGACTCGGAGATCTGATCGTGCGCAACCTGACGATCGCCGGATTTTCCACTTGGATGCAATCGGGCGTAATGGACAAGCCCGTCGTCGACCAGACGGGGCTCTCCAAGAGATACGATTTCAATCTCAAATGGACGCCCGACGAATCGCAGTTTGTGCAGTTTCGCGGTACCGGAGCAGTTGTTCCCCCGCCTCCTGACGATCCCAATGCACCACCCTCGCTCTACACCGCGATCCAGGAACAAATTGGGTTGAAGATAGGACCTGGAAAAGCTCCCGACGACGTGATGGTGATTGATCACGCAGAGAAACCTTCGGCTAACTAACCAATCGCGGGGAGCAAATCGATGAGGCGATGGTGGGCCAAAACTCTGCTGATTTGCTCGCTCGGCCTTCTGCTTGCAACCAGGGCAGCTCTAGCATCGGAGTACTACGGTCAGATCACATTTGGAGGCGTAGCTGTCCCCGGCGCAACGGTGACAGCTACGCGCGGCGATACAACGATCACCGTTACTTCCGATGAACGCGGCTTATATCGTTTTGCTGATTTGAGCGAGGGCCAATGGACGATCGAAATCTCGCTGCAATGCTTTAGTTCGATTCGGACCGATGTCACAATCGCCGCAACAAACTCTCCGGGTAAGTTTGAATTGTCACTGCTCCCAGCCGATAAGTTGAAGGCTCTGGCGACAGCGCCGCAGCCTGATACCACGGTTACTCCGGCGTTACAAACAACTCCTCAAACCCAAGCGGCTAAAACGCTCGCGCCCAACGCTCCGATCGAAATACCCAAGCCTCCGAGTGACGCGAATCAACAGAGCTCCGACGGCTTCCTGGTGAATGGCAGCGTCAACAACGCGGCCACATCGCAATACTCGCTCGATCGCGCCTTTGGAAACCGGCGCCCTAATTCGAAGAGCCTATACAACGGGGGCGTCTCGCTTGTCCTCGATAACTCGGCGCTAGATGCACAGCAATACTCGTTGAGCGGCGTGGGCACGCCCAAGCCAACTTATAACCGCGTAACTGTGGGATTCACATTTGGCGGACCGCTCCGCATTCCTCGCCTGCTGCCGCGCGGACCTAATCTATTCGTCGCTTACCAGGGCACCAGAAATCGCAATGCGCAAACGGATTCCGCCTTGGTTCCCACAGAGCAGGAGCGCGCGGGAAACCTTGCCGACGCAGCCGGACAACCTGCGACCATTATCGATCCAACTACGGGATTACCCTTTCCCGGCAACGTGGTCCCAATAAGTCCGCAGGCATCGGCCTTGTTGCAGTTATACCCGCAGCCGAATATCACCGGGAACGCTCTCTATAACTACCAAATTCCGGTACTCGACAGCAGTCATCAGGACGTGGTGCAGACCAAGGTAGACAAGACGCTGGGTCGTCGCGACCAACTATCCGGAAACCTGAATCTACAGAGTACGCGAGCGGGAAACGTCAACCTCTTCGGCTTCGTCGACGACACCGACACGCTGGGAATGCACTCGACTATTACCTGGGCTCATCGCATTAGCCAGCGGCTATTTTTCTATGCCACCTATCGGTTCAGCCGCTTGCGCACATTGGTGCGGCCTGAGTATCAGAATAAGCAGAACATCGCCAGCGATGATGGCATCACAGGCACCGATCAGACAGCGGCATTCTGGGGACCTCCGGCGTTGAGCTTCTCCAGTGGACTGGCGCCCCTCAGCGACGCGCAGAGTGAATTCAATCGCAATCGTACCGATGGATTTTCGGGATCGGTAGGCATTTATCACGGAAAACATAACCTTACGGTGGGCGCCGACCTACGCAAGCAGCAATACAACGACTTTTTCGAGCAAGACCCTCGTGGCGCCTTCACCTTTGACGGAGCAGCCACGGGATCAGATCTCGCCGACTTCCTCATTGGCACGCCCGATACCAGCTCGATCGCCTACGGCAATGCCGATAAGTATCTTCGCCAAACAGTGATGGATGGGTATGCGACCGATGATTGGCGGATACTGCCAAATCTAACGATCAATGCCGGAGTTCGCTGGGAATATGGCGCGCCGATGACAGAGCTTCATGACCGATTAGTCAATCTCGACGTAGCCACGGGCTTCGCCCAGGTAGCGCCGGTGCTGGCAAGCGATCCGGTCGGCGCGTTGACGGGAGACCATTATCCACGCTCGCTGATACGGCCCGATCTCAGCGGTTTTGAGCCGCGCATCGGCATTTCTTTGCGACCGATTCCCGCATCCACGCTTGTGATACGCGCAGGCTATGGCGTGTATCACGATACCTCGGTGTATCTGAACCCGGTGCTGCAACTCGCGCAACAGGCGCCGCTCTCAAAGAGCGTGAAGGTGCAGAACAGCAACACGTGTCCGCTCACGCTCGCCAATGCTTTCTCTCCATGTGCCACGACGACCGCCGACACATTCGCGATCGACCCGCATTTTCGCATCGGGTACGCGCAGACATGGCGGCTGTCGGCGCAGCGCGACCTGCCATGGGCTTTACAAATGAACGCGACCTATCTTGGCGTGAAAGGTACACACGGCGTGCAGCAGTTCCTGCCGAACAGCTATCCGCTCGCCGGCGTGAATCCTTGCCCGAGTTGTCCTTCAGGTTTCGTTTATCAAACATCCGGCGGCAACTCAAATCGTCAAGCCGGTCAACTGCAGTTGCGACGCAGACTACGCGGCGGGTTGATGGCTTCACTGTTGTATACCTATTCGAAGTCAATCGATGATGACTCCGTCATCGGCGGCCAGGGACATGCAACGAATAGTTCGTCGTCTTCTTCATCCACCTCGCAGAACGATGAGAGCCCGTTGACAACGGAGACAGCGCAGTCGCCGGCCATTGCCCAGGACTGGCTTGATCTGAAGGCCGAGCAATCGCTCTCGTCTTTTGATCAACGCCATCTATTAAATATTCAGGCGCAGTATACATCGGGGCAAGGTCTGGAAGGTCACTCGCTCCTGGGCGGTTGGCGCGGCCGGATATTGAAGGAGTGGACGTTGCTGGCGCGCAGCAACATCGGCACCGGAATGCCGGAGACGCCGCTCTACTCTGCTCCGGTTCCCGGCACAGGCGTTGTCGGACCGCTGCGGCCTTCGCTCACCGGTGCGCCAGTCGCATCGAGCCAGCCAGGGACGCACTTGAATCCCGCGGCTTATGTCGCGCCCGCCGCTGGGACCTGGGGAAACGCGCCGCGATACTCGATCACGGGTCCGGGTCAAATCAGTTTTGACAGCGCCCTGCAGCGCACGTTTAGACCCGGAGGCCGGTTCTTTCTTGATGCACGCATCGACTCCACAAACTTGTTGAACCACGCGGTTTTCAGTTCGTGGAATACCACCGTCGGTAGCACACAATTCGGACAACCGGTCTCGGTCGATGCCATGCGCAGCCTGCAAGTCACCTTTCGATTGAGGTATTGATATGCGTACTCTGCTCGTTGTTGCTATGGCGGCTTTGCTCCCCATTTCGGCGAAGTCGCAGACGATTGGGCAAAATCGGCAGGCGGATTCTCCCGGTACCTACACACTTTCGTTGAAGGTGCAGCTAGTAGTGGAGACGGTCGTAGCGAAAGACAAGCAGGGCAAGACGCTGCAAGGACTCACCACCAAAGACTTCACGGTGAATGAAGACGGAGTTCCACAAACCATCCGCTTTTGCGAGCATCAGAATCTGAGCGCAAATGCTCAACCGCTTCCCGCATCGAAGCCGGGTGAGGAAGACCTTCACATTTATAAGAAGCTCGCGCGCACCCAGATAGCGCCGGAGGCCACAGAAGAGGAGCGCTACAAAAACCAACGCCTGCTGGTTCTCTACTTCGATATGTCGGCCATGCGCCCGGCCGATCAGTTGCGTGCCTTGCGTGCAGCGGAACAGTTTATCCGTACACAGATGACGACGGTCGACCTGGTTTCGATCATGCGCTACAACAGCGCTTCGGTCGATGTATTGCAGGACTTCACCGCCGATCGCAACCGCCTGCTCAGCATTCTGCAGACAATGATCGTCGGCGAAGGCCAGGACTCCGCGGAAACATTGGATGAGGCTAGCAGCGCCGATACCGGCTCCGCCTTTGGGCAGGATGACAGCGAGTTCAATGTGTTCAACACGGACCGTCAACTCTCAGCGCTGCAGACGACCGCCAAAATGTTGGGAGAGATCAAAGAAAAGAAATCGCTGATTTATTTTGCCGGTGGGCTGCGCCTTAACGGCATCGATAACCAGGCGCAACTCCACGCTACTGTCGACACCGCGATCAAGGCGGGCGTCTCGTTCTGGCCGATCGACGCGCGCGGGTTGGTTGCAGAAGCACCACTCGGCGATGCCACGCAGGGCTCGCAAGGGAATGCCGGCATCTATACCGGCGCTGCTGCAAATGCCGTGAACGCTGCATTCCAAGTTTCGCAGGACACGTTATACGCGCTGGCCGGAGACACGGGCGGAAAGACTCTTTTCGATTCCAATGATCTCGATCACGGAATCGTCCAGGCGCAGCAAGATGTCACTGACTACTACGTCATCGGCTACTACACGACCAATACCAGTCACAACGGAAAGTTCCGCCACGTACGGATTGAACTGAACAATGGCAACCAGGCATCGCTCGATTACCGGCATGGCTATTATGCCGAGAAAGAATTCACCAAATTCAATGATGTAGACAAAGAGCGTCAACTCGAAGACGCCTTGATGCTCGAGGATCCCATCACGGATCTTTCGATTGCGATGGAGATCGATTACTTCCAGCTCAATCGCGCTGAGTACTTCGTCCCGATCGTGGTCAAGATTCCCGGCCGCGAACTGGCACTCGCCAAGCGGGGCGGAGCCGAACACACCTTGATCGATTTCGTCGGAGAGATCAAGGACATGATGGGAGGCAACACAGTTTCGAATGTCCGCGACCATGTCAACATCACGCTCTCCGATGCAACGGCGGCGGAGCTTGCGCATCGACCTATCGAATACGACACCGGCTTTACCCTGCTGCCCGGCAAATACATGATCAAGTTTCTGGCGCGAGACGATGAAACGGGTCGCATCGGGACGTATCAGACCACATTCACTATCCCCAACCTCAACAAGGAAGAAAAGCGCGTAGCAATCAGCTCGGTGGTTCTCAGCAGCCAGCGCGTGGAGCTGAAGGATGCGCTCTACGATGTAGAAAAAAACAAGGCTCGCGAAAAGGAAGTCGCGGTCAATCCGCTCGTGCAGGATGGCAGAAAAATGATTCCCAGCGTCACCCGGGTCTTCAGCCGGCAACGAGCGATTTACGTCTACCTGCAGGCGTATGATCCAACTCCGGCATCCGCGCCCGCGCGAACGCAGCCGCTTCTGGCCTTCGTGACATTCTATTCAGGAGATAAGGTAGCGCTGCAGACGCGACCCGTCGCCGTTACTCCACTCGATACCAATCGCCTCGGGATAACGCCTCTAAGCTTCTCGATCGATCCGAGCGGCCTTGCTCCGGGCTCATACCAGTGCCAGGTTTCGGTTGTCGATCCGGTCACGTCAAAGGCTGCTTTCTGGCGAGCACCTGTCCTGGTTATCCCATGACTCTTCGTACATTTTGCAAATTGCAGCAAGGCAAGAAGTCGAGCTCAACTCTGAATCACGACATCTCATATCCTTGTGTTCTTCAACGCCCATCTACTCGAAGCCGCCGCACTATTGACGCATGGCAGATTGGGGTTGGCCTAGCAAGGATGCAACTTTGCCCGTGCTTTCGCGTGCCCATAGCGTGGTCGAGATCCAGGCTACGAACAGAACAACAGCACCACATGCGGTCATCAGCCACCAGATCGCGTGCGTAGCCTGAGTGAAATCTCGAACGCTCGCTCGGCTTGTGCTGACCACTGTACCCGCTATCGCAACACCCAGGGCTGCTCCCACCTGGCGACTTGTCGAGGCAATGGCAGCGGCGACGCCGGCTTGCGTGAGCGGCATGCCAGACACTGCATTGTTGCTGATCGCCGGATTGATCATGCCGAGTCCGATTCCGAAGAGCGCATACGCCACCATCAATAGAGATAGTGGTGTAGCTGTGGTAAGCCGCGTGAGTATCAGCGTGCTCAGTACAAATCCAACTCCGGCAATCATCACTGAAGGGCGAGTACCAAAGCTGCCAACCATGCGCCCGGAGAGCGGCGAACAAACAAACATCATGATGGCGAGGGGCAGCGTATAAAGGCCGGTGTGCAAGGCGGAGAAGCCTCGCGCCTGTTGCAGGTACAGTGCATTGAGAAAGAGAAATCCGGCAAATGAAGAGAATGCTAACAAACCGAGAAGTGCTGCGCTGCTGAAGGGTATGCTGCGGAAGAATCGCAGGTCGATGAGCGGATCGGTGCGGCGCGGTTCATAGATGAGGAAAGTTCCAAGTGAAACGGCAGCGGTGGCGAAGAGGGCAACGATGGAGGCTGAGGTCCAGCCAGCATGTGAACCTTCGATGATGGCATAGGTGAGCGAAGTAAGGCCGATAAACACCAGTGCCTGACCGACGGGGTCGAAGGTGCGTGCTCGCGGCGCCTTCGACTCCGGCACGAACTTTGCGGCGAGCAACACTGCGGCGAAGCCGATGGGCAGATTGATCCAGAAAATTGCGCGCCAGCCGATCGCTTGCGTCAGTGCGCCGCCGATGACAGGTCCCACGGCCAGCGAGACGCCCGCAACCGCTCCCCAAATGCCAACCGCACGAGCTCGATCTCTCGGCTTCGGAAACACATTGGCAACGATGGAAAGAGCCACAGGATTAAGCATGGAAGCGCCAAGGCCTTGCATGGCTCGAAACAAAATAAGTCCATTGATGCTATGTGCGATGCTGCATAAGAGCGAACCAGCGCAAAACAGGCCGAGACCAATCTGAAACACCAACCTGCGGCCGAAGCGATCGGACATGGAACCGGAAAACATGAGCAGGCTGGCAACGACCAGCGTATACGCGTCGAGAACCCATTGCAGACCCGAGATGGTTGCGTGAAGGCTGTGCTGAATCGCAGGCAGAGCCACATTGACGATGGTGACATCCATACCGACCAGCAGCAGACTCATGCAGCAGATGGCAAGGACGAGGTTGGCATGGACTGGCCTGGCTGCCTCAGCAGACATCAATGGGATCTCCAAATTTGAGCTTTCCTCAACTTGTATATATCGCTACTATACGGGGAACCTCCTGTTGCTTACGCCTGTTGAAAGTGATGGCAAATAGCAAGGCTCGGTTGTCCGGGCAGGACTTCCGAGCCTTTCGCGATGATTAGTGGCTAAGGGGTAAATTCACATACGGCAAGACAGCAGAAGCCGTTATAATTTTCCATTTATTCTCAACGATGTGGATGGGTTTTCAGACTCCCGAGATTCTTTTGGATCACGCTGGTGTGGCCTGTTGTGCTAAGTGGCCTCGACATTTCTGTCGCGAATACCATTCCGCATCGACATCTACTGGCGCACCGCAACAATAACCCGCACTCGGTCTCGAGCGCAAACTTGACGATGCAACGTCAGATTACGCGCACCTCTAAACAGATCGTCGCGCACGCGATGGATTGCTAGCGCTGCCTCGGCTGTCGACATAGCGCTCACTCACATCTGATTCACGATCAACGCCACGCGTCCGGCAATCTGGCTTGTGGGCGAATCTCCAGGATCGAGTTCGATCAATTCCACAGAGCAAGAAAGGTTATGGGGGCGCAGCACAAGGCGGTTGGACTTGAAATCGAGATAGCGCAGCGCCAAATGGCCCTCATTGCTCAGGGCATAGATATTAAGCCGGTCGGGGCGATAGGCCGTGAGCGAGTTGTAGCGTCGATCAAGCAGCAGGAGCGCCTCCGGCTGGACCAGCGGCTCCATCGGCAAGGCTTCTTCCGCAGCCACCCGAATTGCCACCCAGCGCTGCCAGGCGCGCCGACTAGGAGTAGGGCGCGAGCGCGTGGTCTCGATCAATCCTCGGGGCATCTGGATCATTTGTTGCACGGACGCGGCGCGAATGTATGGCTCATGGAGCGCGGCAGAGTAGGAGACGAGAGGTACTTCGCTCCGGTCCAAATCGGTTGGTGGGTATTCATAGCCGGATTGCATCAGATCCGCTGCAACCATGTGCTGCGCGTCGAGGACGCGGTCCATAGCCTCAAGCGAGAGGTGACGCCGGCTGTGCAAAAAGTTGGAGAGGTGCGACTGTCCGAAGCCTGTCTGCCGGGCCAGAAGCGAGACGCTGAGCGTGCCCCGCTGTATCCTGCGCAGAAGTTCCAGGCGGAGTCGTTCGTGCATCTGGATTAGTTTCATCGGTTGAGAATCCGCCACGAGCAATAGGTAATGAGAGTTTTAGTTTTCCTCTAGCAAAGTTATTGTGGCGAATGGCCCCTATTCTCAAGGTTTGCCAAGCGCTTGCAAAGATCACTTCGGGAAAAGAGACTATTCACGTTGACGCAGAAGATAGGTTTATCTAGATTTGCTTTACTTAACTCGCATAAGTTTGTGGGAACTAAGAGAGGAAAAGTGATCATGTCCGCCGAAGTGAACGGACCGTATAGCTGCCCCTACCCGGCGCTCATGAACATTAAGCAGAATCAAAGTGAACCAGTTTTTTCGATCCCTGGTAACGTTACACTTTGGTAAGAAACGCCGGGTGGACAGTCGGTTCTGGTTGGACACTCTAATTCTGCTTTTATTGTCGGCCGATTCCGCTCACGGCCGATTTTCCGGTTCCCTCCTTGAGACGCTCGATAGAGGCGCCCAAGGCAATCTTGCCCGAGAATTCCCGGTTTTGCGCGCTAAAAAGCATGACAAAGAACGAGGGAAGACAGTGGGCAATCCCCCATCAGGACATAAGAAGCCTGAGTCGCCGTGTCTGGTTCCCTCTAATCCGGCCTAAAAATAACGTCAAAGCAAGCGGCCGGGAGTTTGAAACACGGGAGAATCAGTTATGGAATTGCGCGTGCAATTGAAAACTTGCGAAGGTTGCGGCTGCCTTTGGTATCGCCTGCAGCATCAAGGGACTGTATATTGTTTTCGTTGTGAGATAAAACTTAAAGATTTTCCAACTCCAGAAAGTCGTAAAAGACGCGGTCGTCCGAGCCGCAAACCATTACAAACAGCGTGGGCCATGGCCACGGCAAGCGGGGGTGCGGAATGAGCGCAGCCCTTCAGTTGCCGACCGTTTGGGCAGTAGGCAGTGCACAGGCCATGTGGACTGATGTAAGAAGGAAGGTAAGACTTCCGGTAAGAAGATTCGCAGATTCGGACGAGACAGATACTGCCGAACCGGCGACCAGCCTGGCTTTTTATCGCAGGCATACTGAAAAGATTCTGCGTCGCTATTTATATTCCTCGATGCAGGTCGGCCGCGCGCCTTCGGTCCTGGGCGATTCAGTAGGGCGGGGATGGGCCTCGAGCCGTCCGATCAAAACTTTTGAAGATGCCATTATCTTTGTGCTCGACGTGGAAAGGTGCCTGGACCAGCTAGGAAGCCTGGATCGCCAGTTACTGACACGCGTCGTTTTGCAGGAATTTACCCAGGCTGAAGCGGCACGTTTGTTGGGGATGAGTGTACGTACCGTCTGCTACAAATTTCCGCGGGCGCTTGATCGACTCACGAAGAAGCTGCTTGATAGCGGATTGCTGATTCTGCCACGATAATTTAACCGTACATCCTAGATAGACAAAAAGGCCGGGCGCGTCATGCGTCCCGGCCCTTTTTAATTGATTCTTCGCTTAGAACTTACGCGACCACTCGCGCGGCCAACGCTCGACGATTACTTTCTTATCGGTGAAAAACTCAATGGCGTCGCGTCCCTGCGCGTGCATCACGCCGAAGAAGCTGCCCTTCCAGCCGGAAAACGGGAAGTAGGCCATGGGCGCAGGCACGCCGATGTTTACGCCCACGTTGCCGGTAGAAACAGAGTTGCGAAACTTGCGCGCCGCCGCTCCAGAGGAAGTGAAAATGGAACTCGCGTTTCCGTAAGCCGAACGCTCAATGATCTGGATAGCTTCATCGACCGAATTGGCGTGCACAACCGAAAGCACCGGCCCGAAGATCTCGGTTTCCATCAGCGGGCTAGTTGCCGGCAATCCCTCAAGCACGGTGGGGCCGACGAAAGAACCGTTGGATGTCTTGATGTCCCGCCCATCGACGATCGCGGTAGCGCCCTGCTCCGCGCCCTGGGCGATAAGGCCGATCACGCGTTCGCGGCTGGCGGTGGTAATCACCGGACCCATTTGTGTCGAGGCATCGAGGCCGTTACCGACCTTGAGGCCTGCGGCAGCCGCGGCGATCGACTCGCGAAACCATCCCTGCGCCTCACCAATCGTGACCGTGACGCTGACGGCGAGGCAGCGTTGACCGGCGCATCCAAAGGCGGAGTCGGCGATGATTTTGGTGGTGGTCTCCGGGTCAGCATCGGGCAAAACGACAACATGATTCTTGGCCCCGCCCTGGCACTGCACCCGCTTGCCGTTAGCTGAGCCACGGGTGTAAACATACTTGGCCACCGGCGTCGAACCGACAAAACTCACCGCCTGAACCAGCGGGTGATCGAGCAGCGCGTCGACGGCCGGCTTGCCTCCATTGACCAGGTTGACCACGCCCGCAGGCAGGCCCGTCTGGGCGATCAGTTCAACCAGCCGGGCCGCACTGAAGGGCACACGATCACTGGGCTTGAGCACCACCGTGTTTCCGGTAGCGATGGCGTACGGCAAGAACCACAGCGGAATCATGAGCGGAAAATTGAACGGAGTAATAATCGCAGCCACGCCCAGCGGTTGGCGCACCATGATCTCATCGATGCCGGGAGCGACGTCCTCAAGAGAGTAGCCCTGCATGAGCACGGGGATGCCGCAGGCTACCTCGACATTCTCGATGCCGCGACGCAGTTCCCCCTTCGACTCACTCAGCGTCTTGCCGTTCTCGACGGTGATGAGGGCGGCCAGTTCGTCGAGATGTTCCTCGAGCAGGGTTTTGAGCTTGAACAGGTATTGGACGCGATCGCCGGCCGGTGTAGAGCGCCAGGCAGGGAAAGCCGCGTGCGCTGCTGCGACGGCCAATGCCACTTCGGCAGCCGAGCCCGCGGGAGCGCGACCCAGCGGCTCCCCGGTCGCTGGATTGGTTAATTCGAGGCCGGCGTCGCTGATGGGAGTCTGCCATTGCCCGCCGATGAAGTTGCGAATTTCAGTTGTCGCCAGAGTCGTCATGGGAATTTCAATGTATCGCAGCGGACGTTCGATCGGCAGCAGGAATCTTCGCTTTCATACGACGTGCGCAAAAGAATCGATTTTCTTCGCCTAGAATGGACTTGCTTTCTAAGGAGTTGTTCCCGATGCGCGGAAAATCTTGCCTTGCCCTGTTTCTGGTTTTACCGGCTACTGCCATGCTCGTCGCGCAGCAACCCGACCCCCATCCTGACGCGCCCAAGCCCACCACGGCGGCCGAAGCGCCCACGCGCGACACCAGCTATATTGACGAGAAGGGCACAGCGCACGTGACCCGCGTTGTACCGGTGCCTGGCGATCTCAGCCCGCAGGCGCAGTTGGCGGTGGGCCACGCGGAGCCCGACCAGGGTCCCCCTGAACCGCTCGAGCAACGCCGCAAGATGACCGACGCCTACACTGCGCGCGCCAAGGTGGCTTGGACCCGACTCTGCCCCAATACGCTGGTCGAGGACAAAATGGCTGGCGTTCCGGTGCACGTAGTCACGCCCGATGGCATGCCGGAAGCCAACAAAGACAAGGTGCTCTTGAATCTGCACGGCGGCGGATTCAACTCCGATTCCGGCTCATACACCGAGTCGATTCCCATCGCCAGCTACACCAAAATCAAGGTAGTCGCAGTACTCTACCGCTTGGCTCCGGAGTTTCCGTTTCCCGCCGCAGTCGACGATTCAGTCGCCGTTTACAAGGAGTTGCTGAAAACCTACAAGCCCGACCACATCGTCATCTACGGCACCTCGGCAGGGGCAATTCTCACCGCAGAAGTCGCCGTAAAACTCAAGCAACTCGGCCTTCCTCAGCCCGCGGCGCTGGGCATCTTCAGCGGCATGGGCGACTTTGCCGTTCCCGGCGACTCGATAGCGATGTATGCACTGCGCGGGCTGTCGGGCCACCTCGATCCGCCCGATCCCGGTGCTCACGATCCGTTTTATGTGGCGAAGACCGACGCCAAGGACCCCGTGCTTTCGCCCATCTACGCCGACCTGCACGGACTGCCGCCGACGCTGTTTGTCACCAGCGGACGCGACCTGCTGTTGAGCGGAACGGCCAACCTGCACCGCGCGTTTCTACATTCGGGAGTAGACGCCGAACTGGTGGTCTTTGATGCTCTCCCGCACGCATTCTGGTATGACCCGCGCCTCCCCGAAGCCATCGAAGCCAACCACTTGATGGCCGACTTCTTCGTGAAAAAACTCGCCAAATAAACAAGGCCGGGACACGTTACGCTGTGTCCCGGCCTTGCTGCAAAGGAAAGTCCCTTACCAAACCCTGCAAGCATTCACCGGCCGCATCGGCTGGCCCGCCTTGCAGCCGAATGCCTCCCCGAATTCCTGTATATTTCTCACCACTCCGTTGGCGCGGAAACGGTCTGGGGCGTGCGGATCGGTCTGCGCCTGGAGACGCTCCGCCTCGGGCCGTATTCCTCCGCACCAGTTTTGCGCATAGGCCAGGAAGAACTGCTGCGGTTCGGTATAGCCGTCGCGCTTCTGAGTCAGGTCGAGCGATTTTCGCTTGGCGTCGGCCAGAAATGCCATGTAAGCCAAACGTATGCCGCCGTTGTCCGCGGTGTTTTCACCCAGCGTCAATTTGCCGTTGACCTTCACGTCCCCAGGAACCGTGAACTCCCCGTACTCCTTGACTTCGCAATCAGCCTTTTCCTCGAATTGCTTTCCGTCGCCCGCGGTCCACCATTCCGCCAGGTTGCCGTTGCCGTCAAATCGCCGCCCTTCATCGTCAAATCCGTGCGTAAGCTCGTGGCCTTCAATGCTGCCGATATGTCCATAGTTCACGACATCGGGCTCGCTCGAATCATAGAATGGCGGTTGCAAAATACCTGCGGGAAAGTTGATGTCATTCATGCTGGGGTTGTAGTAAGCGTTGACGGTGGGCGGGCTCATGCCAAACTCGGCGCGGTCGACAGGCTGCCCGATCTTGGCCAGCTCGCGGTAATTCTCAAACTCGGTCCCGCGAACTGCATTGCCCAACGCGTCGCCGCGCACAACCGAAAGGTTTGAATAATCGCGCCACTTGTCGGGATAGCCGATTTTGTTGGCCACGGCCTGCTGCTTCTCTTTCGCTTTTGTCTTAGTCGCCGCGCTCATCCAGTCCAGTGTGTCGATGTCGGCATTCATCGCGGCTTCAATATCTCTGATCATTTGCTGCGTCGAGGCTTTGCTCGAAGGAGGAAAGTTCTGTGCCGCATAGACCTGGCCCAGCGCTTCGCCGAGCGCAGCGTCGGTGGCCTGCACACAGCGTTTCCAGCGGGGCCGCTGTTCAGGCTGACCGCTCAATATTTTGTCGTTGAAGTTAAAGTGTTCGGCGTCGAAATCATGGGGCAGCATGACCGCAGGCAGGCCGTCGACCAGACGCCATTGCAGGTAGATCTTGATAGTTTCAAGATCGGTCGACTGCAGCACGGCCTCGAGTCCCTTGAAAAACGGCAGGTAGGTCACGTTGAGATCGGTCAGCGGCTGCACACCGGTTTCGGCAATGAACGCCTTCCAGTCAATCGACGGACTGAGTTTCTGAAGGTCGGCAACAGTCACGATGTGGTAAACATTGTTGGGGTCGCGCTGCGAAGTGATGTCCTGCGACACCTTGGCCAGCGCAGTCTCGATCTGCATGATTTTTGCGGCGTTCGCAGTAGCTTGCGACTCCGCCTCACCCAGCAGCTTGAGCGTATTGGCAACGTGTTCGACATACTGCTTGCGAATCTTCTCGTCGTCGGCTCCCGTGCGCAGATAGTAGTCGCGCTCCGGCAGTCCGATACCACCCTGGTCTACCGACGCAATCTGTTTGCGTGCATCCTTGAAGTCCTGCTGTTCGCCAAAGCTGAGGAAAGCACCGACTCCGATGCTCTGATCATGCGCCAACAGGGCGGTCAGGTCGCTCTTGTTCCTGAGCGCCGCGATGCGGTCAAGTTCCGGTTGCAGCGGCTTCAAGCCTTCCCGATTGATCGCGCTTTCGTCCAGGCATGATGCGTAAAAATCGCCGATCTTCTGCTCATTGGCAGTCCGACTCGCGCTCGATTGAACTTCTTTTTCGAGAATCGAATGCAAGATGATCTGGTTATTGTCATAAAGTAAATTGAATGTCCCGAAGGAGGAATGGTCGGAGGGAATCGGATGGATCTTGGCGAAGTTTCCGCAAGCGTATTGAAAAAAGTCCGTGCACGGATCGGCACTTTTATCAATAAACGAAGGGTCCAGTCCAGACATGCGCACAAGCGCGGATGCGTCGGTCGCAGCCGGCGACTGGCCTTGTGCGGCGACTTGCACCACGGCGATGAGGAGCAAAGTAAAAGCAGCAGCGATTCTCATGTGTTTCATGTTTCCCTTTTGCCGGAACGCCGGATTCACTGGGCATTGAGTCGCGCATTGGCGGCGGAGATGAAGCTGAATAGCCGCACGCTTCGAGCTTCGATTCGTCGCGCCAGATGATTCTTGCCATCCTACACGAGGGGCATGTGAATGGAGAAGAGTTGAAAGCGTTTTCCGTGCTGGCCGCTAGGGGATGGGCTTAAGAGGAGTGCAAAGGGCGCAGTCGTTGCGGGGAAAGAACTCAAAGGCCGCGGTAACGGCGGTGAGTTCAATGATTTCCCTGGGGCTGAAAAGTGCAGCCATCGCATCAAACGCCGCATCCTCTATTTCGCCGCCTCCGGCGTGAATCAGGTCGGAGAAGCGAAAGCCCGCCTTTTCTTTCTCCGTAAAGGGTCCTGTCTCGTATGAATCGAAGTTCGCCACTTGCTCGAGCGCTGCGCCCCTCTCGCCAGCCCGGAAGCGATGCACACTTACGCAGGATTCGCAGTGATTGAGTGAGGCAATGCGGGTAGCAATAAGTTCCTTATACCAGCCCGGTAGCGCGCCACGATCGGCCAGCAAATCGTCATAGAGTGTGCTGACATCGCCAGAAATCTGGTCGCGTCCAACGAGCGGAATGCGGGAACCTGAAGCTTCGATCGTCATCGAATGTTTCTTTTCTGGGGGTATGGACAGTGTAAATCGGATTTCCGAATCGGGACTCCATCACAAAGTGGAATTCTCGCCTGATTATTTGACGATGTTACTCGCTTTTTAGTTGAGGGTTGTGCCGATACCTCCTAATTTTGCCAAATAGAAACATTAATTTTGACCCGGGCCAGGAAGGAAAGTTGTGGGCGGCAACGCAGTTCAGAGGTTCGCTGGAGCAGGCGTTCCACCAAGGGACAGGCTGGCTACCTGCGAGCTGACCGGCAGCGGCCTGATAGCAGAGGCCTTGCGTTATCAGGGCATCCTGAAGCGCGATCCGCGCCATCCGGAAGCGCTGATGGCCATGAGCCTGGTCGCCTTGGCCAGCCGCCAGACTGACGCCGCAATCCAAATGGCGACAGCGGCGGTAACCGCTGCACCCACTATGGGTAATGCGTGGGTAACACTGGGGCAAGCGCTGCGTGCCGGCAAGCGATGCGACGACGCCGAACATGCTTATCGTGCGGCCATTCGGCTCGACGGCATGAATCCCCTGGCGCGCATGGGGCTGGGCGAGCTGATGATCGCATGCGACCGGCCCGAGGAAGCAATGACCAACTACGAGTTGGCATTGCGCCGTGAGCCCGCGCTGGTACCGGCGATTCTCGGCATGGGGCACGCCTTGGTGTGGTTGGAGCGCTACGAAGAAGCTCTCCAGCGGTATGAACAAGCTTTGTCGCTGCGCCCCAAGCTTGCCGAGGCGGAGTTTGCCGCCGGCTTTGTGCTGGCACGGCTAGGTAGAGTCAAAGACGCCGAAATGCGCTATCGGCGCGCGCTGGTGCGGCGACCCGATTTTGCCGCGGCCTGGATGAATCTCGGCTTCCTGTTGCGCGAACAAGGCAGCGAGGTTTATGCAGAGGCGGCTCTCAGGCGCGCGGTCGAGTTGCGACCCGACATGGTTGCAGGATGGATCAACCTGGCGCTGCTGGAGCGCGAACGGCATCATCCCGCAGAGGCGGAGGCGCATCTGCGTACAGCTTTGGCGCTTAATCCCGAGCAGGTGGAGACGCTTGTTGCGTGGGCGCAGTTTCGCGCTGCGGAAAAAGATATACCGGGTGCGTGGGGTTGGGTGCGTTGGGCGCTGGCACGCGATCCTGAGAATAATGAAGCTCGAAACATGTGCGGCATCCTGCTCCACAATGAAGGCCGTTTCACCGAAGCTGTCGAGGCGTTTGATCAGGCAGAGGCCGTGGGCAGCCGTCCTGCTGCGTCAAATCGCGGCAACTCACTGCTCGACCTGGGGCGTGTGGATGAGGCCCTGCTGGCGCACGAAGCCGCTGTCAAGCTCGATCCTCTCAACCCCGGCGCTCGCTACAATCTAGCCCTGACGCAGCTGCGCACCGGCAACTGGGAACGTGGCTGGCCGGGGTATGAGTCGCGCTGGAATTTTCGCGAAGTGCACCGTAGCCCGCGCACATTTCGGCAACCGCGCTGGCATGGTGAGCCGCTGGGCGGACGCCGCATTCTAATCCATGGCGAACAAGGCCTGGGCGACTCGATTCAGTTTTGTCGATTCGCAACGCTGGTGGTGGAACGCGGCGGCGTTCCGTTGCTGCAGGTTCAGGAACCAGTCGAGCGCCTCGTGCGTTCGTTAGCGATCGTACGCGCAGGGAAGGCCGAGATCTCACTGCTCGGATCGATACCTGCGGCCTTTGACGTTGAATGTCCGCTGCTGAGTTTGCCTGCGGTCTTTGGGACGACTGTCGACACCGTCCCGTGGACAGGCGCTTACCTTGCTGTAGAGCCCGATGAAATTGAAAGCAAACGGACGCAGTTTCCAAGCTGCAAATATGAAACCACAAATGGGCCGCGAGTAGGACTGGCATGGGCCGGCAATCCTCGATACAAGGGTGACCGTCAAAGGTCGATGCCTCTCGCCACGTTGCTACCGCTGCTACGAACGGAGAATACTACGTGGATTTCGTTGCAAAAAGGCGATGCGGCGGATCAGATTGCCGCACTCGGCAACGATATTTTCATTTATGACGGATCAAGCCGCGATCGCGATTTAGCCGAAACCGCTGCCTTGCTTGCCACGCTCGACTTAGTCATTACGACCGACACATGCATCGCCCATTTAGCTGGGGCGATGGGCAAGCAGGTTTGGATCCTGCTGCCGCACCTTGCTGATTGGCGTTGGATGCAAGAGCGTGAGACGACGCCGTGGTATCCCACCGCACGGCTGTTTCGGCAAAGCGCGCCCGGCGACTGGAGCGAAGTAATCGACCGAGTTCAACGCGAATTGGCGCATTTCAACTGCGCACCGGATCGAGCGACGCTCGCACCCGTCGCATGATTCCGAGATAGTAAGCAAGATTGTGAATGGAGTTAAGAGTGCCCGATAGCGCCTCGCCGGAATGCATCAAGTGGCGCAGATATGCCCGCGAATAGCGCCGGCACACCATGCACTCGCAAGCCGGGTCCGGCGGTCCCTGGTCCTCCGCATAACGCTTGTTCTTGATGTTGAGCCGGCCCTCGCTGGTAAACAGCAATCCGTGGCGCGCGGCGCGCGTCGGCAGCACGCAATCCATCATGTCGACGCCCAGGCGCGCGTACTGCTCGATCTCATCGGGATAGCCGACGCCCATCACATAGCGCGGCTTGTCTGCCGGTAACAGAGGCAACACTTCGGCGATCATTTCGAGCGTCAAGTCGCGCGGCTCACCCACACTCAGACCGCCAATCGCATAGCCATCGAGGTTCATCTCGACCAAGCGCTCGGCACATTCGCGGCGCAGGTCGCTATACATGCCGCCTTGCACAATGCCGAACAGACTCTGCGTGCGACCGCCGAATTCTTGGTGCCAGGGAACTTCGTTCTGATGACTGCGAAAATGTTCAAGAGAACGCCGCGCCCAAGCCATCGTGTAGCGCAGACTTTCTTCGGCCCGCGCGCGGTCGGCGGGATACTCCGTGCACTCATCAAATGCCATGGCAATATCGGCGCCCAGCGCGATCTGCACGTCCATCGAGTGTTCAGGCGTAAAGAAGTGGCTGCTGCCGTCAAGATGCGAACGAAAGCGCACGCCTTCGTCCGTCACCTTGCGCAGCGCGCTCAGGCTGAATACTTGAAAGCCTCCCGAATCTGTCAGCATGGCGCGCGGCCAACTGATGAAGCGATGCAGGCCGCCCATGCGCCGAATAGCTTCATGCCCAGGGCGCAAATAAAGATGGTAGGTGTTCCCGAGGATGATCTGCGCGTCCAGCGTTTCGAGCACGTCCTGCGGCACAGCCTTGACCGTGCCCGCTGTACCGACAGGCATAAACACAGGCGTCTCGACGGCTTGATGGGGCAGATCGATTTGCGCGCGCCGTCCGCCGCCGGCGCTGGTTTCAATCAGATTGAATTTGAGGCTCACCTGTCGATTCTACCGGGCTTTTCCGGCCTATCCTGACCCCGCCTACTTGGAGTGTTCCCCGCCCAGGTTCACCAGCAATCCAACCCGCGCGACACGCGGCGTGCCCAGCGTGGTCGTTGGAGTCTTGGCTACTTCAATGTTGCGATCAAATAAGTTCTCGCCGGCCGCGAACACCTGCAACCGCTTGCCAAGATCGTGCGAGCCATAGGCATCGAGACGAAAAAATCCATGCAGCAAGTTGGCGTTGGCATCGTCGTCGTACTGGCGGCCACTCAGTCGGCTTTGCAGACTCAGAGTACCGAAGCGCGGCTTGAATGCACGCAGATTAAGCGAAGCCATATTGCGAGCAACCTCGGGAATCCAGTTGCCTAGATCCTGCGTACCCCTCGTCACGGTAGCCTGCGCGTGTTGGTATCCACCATCGAGAGCCAGCCAACGCTGCGGTGCAATTTCAAAATCAATGGCCACGCCGCGACTCTCGATCTGGCCAAGATTTTCCCGCTGTAACAAGATCGGCGAAGACTTCGCATTGATCGTTACTGCACTGATCGGCCGGTTAATTTGAGTAAGAAAATAGCTCGCGCGAATCGTACCCCAGCGCTCCTGATTGGCGATGCCCGTCTCCCATCCCGTGGCGCGTTCGCTCTTGAGCGATCCGTTGGGTTTGGTCAGTTGGTTGCCGACTTGGGTGGAGCGATAAAGCTCGCTCGGCGACGGTGCGCGGAAGGCGCGAAAGCCCGATGCCGACAGCGCCCAATGATTCCATAGCTTGCGCGACAGTCCCATGCGCGGATCAAAAACGCGCTGATCGAATTGGGGAGGCTGCGTGGCCGATGGCGCCCACATTGTGCCATTCCAAGTGACCATGTGCCCATCGTAATTCTGAAACCAATCCATGCGCCCCGATGCAGTCGCCGTCCAGCCCTTGTGCACCCACATCAGTTCTGCATACAGTCCCGGATCACGCTGATGCACGCCGAGATTGGTGAGTGCGGTGCTGCTGCCGAACGATTGCTCGCGGTCCCACACACGCACATCATGCACATCGGCGCCCGCCAATACCAATAGTCCGGCTCCCAGAGGCTGGCTCCAATGCGCCGCTGCACCGAGTTCGTTATCAGGGAGCAGAACAAACTTCGAAGGAGTTTCACCGCAGCGATAAGTGCAGTCCGCATCGCCAAAAATCGGCAAGTTTGAAATGCTCGAGAATGTCTGCCGGAAATGTTCTGCCGAGCCGTAAACGCGAACCCCCAGCGTGCCATCGCGCCGCCCTTGCCAATCCCCGCCAGTCGCATAACGCCACAGCCGCGTTCCGTTGGTCTGATAAGGAGTGCCGTTGGCACGCGCTTCATTAAACCCGCTGCCGCGCCCAAACAACCGCAGAGGCCCCGCGTGATGCTCGATGTCGATCAATCCATTTTGCGCATGAACGTTGGAGGCGATATCGACCGGACCGCGCTGCCACGGAGCCTCTTGAATGAATCCATCCGTACCCAAAACTCCGCCGGTGAGCATAGCCCCCCACGGCCCGTGCGTCGTCTCTGCGCGAAGGCTATCGTCATAGGTGCCCTCCCCGCCATAACTCGACCGCAGCTCGCCCTGAGTGGCCGTGGGCCGCGCCAGGCGCACGTTTACAACGCCACCAATGGCACTTGACCCATAAAGATCGCTGGCACCGCCGCGCACCACTTCAATGCTGTTCACAGCGAGCTCGGGTTGCTCTTCCCAATGAATCCAATCGCCCACCGGGTCGTTGAGCGGCACATCATCGAGTGTGACGAGGGTACGGCTGGCCGAGGTCGACCCCAGCCCCCGTAGACTGATTCCCTGCGACGATGGATTGGCAACCAGCGAACTCGATCGCCGAAATAATTCCACGCCCGGCAACTGCCTCACCTGGTTATCCATGGTTATCGAAGCCGTAGTCGCGAGCGCTTGCTCTGACAGCTGGCGCGTGGTCACCGGGCTTTCCAGTTCGCCCAACGGCGTGCGATACGCCGTGACCGTTACCAGTTCAGCCCTGGCCGCGGGAGCAAGCAGGATGGTAGTGTTAGCGCTAACTTCAACATCTTTGCCCTCAAAGCCCTCAGCGTCCACGCGCAGGCGACAAGGAATTGCGCACTGCACGGTCAGTCGCCCGCTAGCGTCGGTGCGGCCCAACAACGGGCCCGACGCTTCTTTGATCGTTGCGCCCGTGATGGCAGCGTTTGAGCTATCCTCGACCGTGATCGTCAGGGCCACCGGGTCTTGCGCGCAAGCTATCTGCGGCAGCCAAATTATCCCGACAAACGCCAGGGCGCCAAATATCGCTTTGAACAGAAATGACCTCATCGCTTTGACCTGGGGAGCCCTTCTGCAGGGCGTATAGCAATTGTGTCACGGTCTTGCCTTGCGTGACATCAACGACGTCAGGATCGATCTCACACAAAGGTATTAGAACAAACGCACGGTCGCCGAGGCGAGGATGAGGAACCTCAAGGCCCGATTCGCGAATCAGCCGATCGCCATAGATGAGAATGTCGAGGTCGAGTGTACGCGGTCCGTTGCGAATGCCCGCCGAACGGTCGCGTCCAAATTCTTTTTCAATTGCCAGAAGACCTTCGAGTAACGCGCGCGGTTCAAGCTCCGTTTCGAGAGCAATAACGGCATTAACAAAACGCGGCTGATCGGCAAAACCGACGGGTTTAGTCGAGTACAAAGACGATCGATTGACGACATACCCCAGCGAACTGAGCCGCTTCGCTGCAGCAACCAGCGTGGCCTCAGGCTGCCCGGCGACAGACGCCTGGTTCGATCCCATTCCGATATACGCGGTCTGCATGGAATCAGATTAGCAACTCCGCGCGGATTGACGGTGTCTGAGGGCGGCCGGCTCGGCTGCGAAGAAACCGCTGAATCTGGTAGCATCTCTCTTCGGAGACCTTTCAGTATGGATGCCCTCAATAACGCTAGCCTTGGCGCTCGCCGCAACGAAGATATCGCTCTCGATCTACTCAAGTTCGTAGCCGGAACCGCTGGCGTCGGCCGCCCCGCAGCGTCCTCGACCGGCTTCATCGCCGCATCGGGATCGAAGCCCGAAGAGCACGTAACCGAGCTGCTAGAGCTTTACAGCCGCTGCCTCAAAACGGTGGAAGGCAAAGGGCCAGAAACCGGGGCCGTAAAATAGCAGGCGAACCCACTTTGCGCATTGCAGTAGCCGGCGCCGGCGCGTTTGGCCGCAACCATCTTCGTGTCTATCGCGAACTTGAGACTGCCGGCCTCGGCGTGGCACTGGTCGCAGCCATCGAGCCCGACCCGGGACGTGCCGAAGAAACGGCGTCGCAATATGCGATTCCCGTCTTCGCTTCTGCCAATGATTTGCTCGCCGCCGACTTGCACATCGATGCTGCTTCCGTCGCAGTTCCCACCGTGCATCATCACGCGGTCGCTGCAGAATTGCTCGACGCAGGCCTCGACTTGCTCGTTGAAAAGCCGCTGGCCGCCACCTTGGCCGAGGCCGACGACCTTGTCTCGCGCGCCGAAAACGGCAAGCGCATTCTGCAGCCCGGCCATCTCGAGCGATTCAACCCCGCCGTTCTCGCGATCGAGCCGCGCCTGCGACGCCCCATGTTTTTTGAGGCGCACCGCCTGTCTATCTTCACACCGCGCTCGCTCGATGTAGACGTGGTGCTCGACCTGATGATTCACGATCTCGACATTGTGCTGACCTTCGCTCGCTCTCCGGTGCGCGAAGTACGCGCCGTGGGCCTGCCGATCTTGTCGCCTAAGGTCGATATCGCCAACGTGCGCGTGGAGTTCGAGTCGGGCTGCGTGGCCAACTTCACCGCCTCGCGCGTTTCTACTGAGCGCGTCCGCAAGCTCCGCTTCTTTGAGCCGCGCCAATATGTGTCGATCGATTACGCTCGCCGCGAACTCCTCGTGATTCGCCTCGATTCAGGTACTCCAGGAAGTATTCCACCGGAGATTGCCGCGATGTTAGCCGCGGGCAAAGCCGATCCCGCAGTTTTGGCGCAGCTTGCCTCAAGCGGCCATCCCAGCCCCGGACTCACATTTGCCAAGCCTGAAGTAACTCCGGGCGAACCGCTGCGGCTTGAGATTGAGTCCTTCCTTGAATCTGTCCGCACCCGCCGCGAGCCTCGTGTTACCGCCCGCCAAGGCCGCGATGCGCTGGCATTGGCGCTTGAAATTCAATCCGCGATGGTCGCCCATGCCCATCGCGCCGGACTCGGCAACTTCTTCGAATCCGGCGCGTGAGCACCGCGTCACGCAATCCCCAGCACCCGGTTCAAAAATCCAACAATGTACTTCCAAACCAGGTAATAGCCCGCCAATGCAGCCGCGAAGCCCGCTGCGAGCAATAGGTACGGAACCTGAATCACCTGGAACCATGCGATGCCCGTCGCTTCGATCGCGAACACTCCGCATAAATATCCAACCAGTGCACCCACCGGCGCCATCAACAAAGGCAATATCGCACCATGCAAACCGATGGGCAGATGCGTGCGCACATGCGATATCAGCCAGACAATATTCCAAAGTCCGAACAACGACGGCACCAATGCCATGGGAAAGACGATGCCGCGCTCGATAGGAATGGGAAACTGCAAGACAAGCCGCACGATGATGAATCCCGTCAAAATCAAAGGCAGCACGAGTGTGGGTACAAATACGCCTGCCATAAATGCGCGAAGATACGGATGTGTATTCATTTGAAACTCCCTTTCTGCGGACGATTACGTCAGCCAGTTCACATGCAATAAAGCAGCATCGGGATCGATGCCGGAAATAACGCCATGAGCCCCAACACGCCCCCTGCCAGCGCCCAGTCAAACCACGGCACCTGCATGGGCTTCTCATCGAGTTTGCGCAGCATCTCGGGCCACAGATCGCGCCCCCATTCAACGTCGTTCGGCACAGGCAGCATCGCTCGCCGCAGCAGTCGCTCCATCGGTTCTTGTTCATGCTCATTCATGGTTTGATTCCCTGCCCTTCCAGATCCTTCCTGAGTAGTCGCAGTGCGCGAAATACGCGCAGCTTTACCGCCGACACAGAAATCCCCAACGCCTCGGCAACTTCTTTGTGCGTGAGTTCTTCTATCACCACCAACGTTGCCGCCACGCGAAGCTTCGGCGATAGTCTCGCGAAGGCCCGCGCCGTCTTGCGTCGCATCTCATCTGCCATGCAAAAATCGGCAGTCTGCGGGCTCGGCAATTCAGCGAAGTAGTCCGCCGGCATCGCATTCTCCGGCGGACGCCTGCGCAACCAGTCAAGCGCCGCGTGCGTAGCGATGCGCCGCGACCATGCCCCAAAACCTCTTGCGGAATCAAAGCGCGCATGCGCCCGATAGATCCGCCAGAACGTTTCAATGGTCAACTCTTCCGCGGCAGCAGGGTCGCGAACGATGCGAACGATCCAGCCATACACCGCGCGCTGGTGGTCGCGAAATAACGCCTCAAAAGCCTCCATGCTGCCCTGCTGGAATTGGTAAAGAAGTTCCAACTCGACTTTCGCTTCGGCCAGCATGCTTCTTTTTGCCTCACATCCCGACTTACGAGGGAGCAACGAGAAAGGTTACATCGATTCATCCCAGTTCAAGCGCTGTGTTTTGCGCAGTTTGCCGAAAGAGTTTTCGCAAAGCCGAAAATATCTGGCTCAGGCCTCTAAAATAAAGCGATTTTCCAAAGGAGAAATTCACCGGCACGCTGGCTTGACACGGCCCCCCGGTCAGCATTAGCGTTGCCTACCGGAGAGCGGGTAAACATTTTCCGGTAGCCAATCAAAAAAACATCTCACCCGCTTGCGAGGAAACCGATGAAGACGTTCGGATTGCAAATTTTAGCGGCCGCGCTCGCGTGCTGCGCAACGTGTTGGAATGCCGGCGCGCAGGCCGCACAAAAGGCCCCCTATCTCGATACAAGCCTCCCTCCGCAGCAGCGCGCGGCCGACTTGGTTCGCCGCATGACGCTCGAAGAAAAGGCCACCCAACTCGTGAACCAGGCCCGCGCAATCCCACGCCTCAACGTTCCGGCCTATGACTGGTGGAGCGAGTCGCTGCACGGCGTGGCCGTCAACGGAACTACGGAATTTCCGGAGCCCATCGGCCTCGGCGCTACATTCGATACCGCCTCCATTCATCAGATGGCCATCGCCATCGGCACTGAAGGCCGCATTAAACACGTGCAAGCGATGCGCGCCGGCCATAGCAACATATTTGAGGGCCTCGATTTCTGGGCGCCCAACATCAATATCTTTCGCGACCCGCGCTGGGGCCGTGGTCAGGAAACCTACGGCGAAGATCCCTTCCTCACCGCGCGCATGGGAGTCGCATTTGTAACCGGCATGCAGGGCGACGATCCCCGCTACTACCGCGTCATCTCCACGCCCAAGCATTTTGCTGTACACAGCGGTCCCGAGCCCACGCGCCACAATGCTGACGTCTCCGTCAGCAAGCACGACGAACTCGACACTTATCTGCCTGCCTTCCGCGCTACTGTCACCGAGGCCAAGGCCGGTTCCGTCATGTGCGCATACAACGACATCAATGGTCAGCCCGCCTGCGCTAACGAATTCCTGTTGAACGACCAACTCCGCGGTTGGTGGAACTTCCAGGGCTACGTTGTCTCTGATTGCGGCGCCGTCATCGACATCCACGAAGGCCACAAGTTCAACACCACCCAGGCCGAGTCCTCTGCCGTCAGTCTTCGTCGCGGCATGGACAATGAATGCGTCGACTTTACCTTCAAGGTCAACGACGACCACGATTACAAGCCCTATCTCGACGCCGTCAAACAAGGCTATCTCAAGGAATCTGAAATCGACACCGCCGTCATCCGCCTCTTTACCGCGCGCATGAAACTCGGCATGTTCGATCCGCCGGAAATGGTGCCCTACACCAAGATCGACGAGAAGGAACTCGACAGCGCCGAGCATCGCGCCCTCGCCCGCAAACTCGCCAACGAGTCCATGGTCCTGCTCAAGAACGATGGCGTCCTTCCGCTCAAATCCACAGCCCTCAAGATCGCCGTCGTCGGCCCGCTCGCAGATCAGACCAAGGTCCTGCTCGGCAACTACAACGGCATTCCCACTCACACCGTCTCCATCCTTGAAGGCATTCGCGCCGAATTCCCCAAGGCCACCATTAAGTATGTCGTCGGCACGCAGTTCCTCGGCCATGATGCCGAGCCCGTCCCCGCATCGGCTCTTACCGTCGGCGGCAAGCCCGGCATTAAAGCCAGCTACTCCAAGCTCGATATGTCCGACCTCAATACTCCCGGCGCGACCAAGTCGGTAGCCGAGCGCGTCGAACCCACCCTCGATGCCGCAGCCAATTCCATTCCATCGGAAGCGGCCAGTACCAAGCCCCTCGCCCTTCGCTGGGAGGGTTCGCTTACCGCGCCCCAATCCGGCGACTATAACCTCGGCCTCATTGCCAACGGCTTCTTCCGCATGCAGCTTGACGGCAAAAACGTAACCTCTTCCTATAACGGCGACGGCAAGGATGCCAAGCTCGGCCGCGTCCATCTCGACGCCGGCAAACCCGTTACACTCCACGTTGAATACTCGCCCGGAGAAAGCGAATCGCCCATCGCCAAGCTGGTCTGGTCCAAGGTCGACCTTCAGCCCCAGCCCGCCGCCATCGAGGCCGCTAAAGCCGCCGATGTAGTGATCGCCGTCGTCGGCATCACCAGCGAGCTTGAAGGCGAAGAAATGCAGGTCTCTGAAGAAGGCTTCAAAGGTGGAGATCGCACCAGCCTCGACTTGCCCAAGCCCGAACAGCAACTCCTTGAAGCAGTGGCCGCCACAGGCAAGCCTCTCGTCGTCGTCCTCACCAACGGCAGCGCGCTCGGCGTCAACTGGGCCAAGGATCACGCTAACGCCATTGTCGATGCCTGGTATCCCGGCGAAGAAGGCGGCTCTGCGGTAGCCGACACTCTGTCGGGCAAGAACAATCCCGCCGGTCGCCTGCCCGTCACCTTCTACACGAGTGTAAGCCAGCTTCCGCCCTTTGAAGACTACGCCATGAAAGGCCGCACCTATCGCTACTTTGAAGGCACGCCGCTCTATCCTTTCGGTTATGGATTGAGTTATACAACCTTCTCATATAGCGGACTGTCAGTACCCGTCAGCGCAGTAACTGCCGGTGAACCAGTTACTGCAGAAGTTACCGTCACTAATACAGGAAAACGTGCAGGCGATGAAGTAGCACAGCTCTACCTGAGCTTCCCTCAAGTAAAAGGAGCGCCGTTGCGTGCATTGCGTTCCTTCCAGCGCATTCACCTCGAAGCAGGCGCATCGCAGAAGGTTCATTTCGAGCTGAAATCGCGCGATCTGAGCATTGTCACTGAGGATGGCACTCCCATCATCGCCGAGGGACAGTATGCCGTCTCCGTCGGCGGCGGACAACCTAACACCAGCGCACCCTCCGTAGCAGGAACGTTCCAGATCAAGGGAACATTGACTCTACCTGAATAACATTCCTATAGCTTCACTCAAATCAAAGGGGCGCTCTCTCCATGAGAACGCGCCCCTTGTACTTTAGTCCAACATTGTAACTACGCTCGCGTCCCCCGCCGCTTAAATTCACAACAAAACAGAGACTGTCATTCTTGAGCGAACGGGGCCCCGAACGCTTTTCAGTTCGGGGGTTGTGAGCGAAGAATCTGCTTTTGCTCTTTCGCCTGTCTTACAAAGCACTCTAGAGACAGAACACTAGTTAGAAGCAGAAGTAACTGGCCTCTCCATCAATTCCTTGTTCTTGAGATAGATTGCGTTCGTCCACCCGAAGCCAATCACATTGGTTTTATAACCTGTGCTTACATGAACATCGGCATTCTTCGAGACCACGTTGTACTTTTCGCGAATGGTGTGGTCGGTAGCGAATCCATCGTCCACTGTTGCATCGAAGTGCTGCGCAATGCGCGCCGCATCCGCATGGAATCCCGCCGCCTCAAGCCCCGCAATGCCCATCCAGTTGGTCGGCGCCCATCCAAACGGCTCATCCCACTGCAGTCCGGTATTCGTGTTACTCATGGATAAGCCACCGGGCCGCTCAAACAGATTGAGCTTGGCTACGACCTGCTTCGCCTCTTCGCGTGTCGCAACGCCTGCCCACAAAGGATAGAGCGAAGCGATATAGGCATAAGTCGACGGTTTGTGACTTATAAAGTCGTAGTCTGCGAATACGCCCTCCTTCGCCTGCCAAAGATAGCGGTGAATAGCAGCACTGCGGCTCTGTGCACGGCGATCCCACTTAGCCGCATCGGCGGGTTTTCCGAGTAAGTGGGCTAAGTGCTCGAGGTCGCGCTCGTAGCGATAGAGCAGACTGTTCAAACACACCGGCGCAAAATGATGCGTGGCTCCCGAAAACGGCCCGAAGCGATTGCTCGGATCAAATCCCGATTCACGCATGGCCCGGTCGCCCTCATAGAAATCACGGCTAAGTCGATAGCCCTGGAACCAGGCCCGATCACAAACCACACTTGCATGCACATCGCAGCTCGTTTGCTTCAGTCGCCCCGTTTCACTGCTATCAGGATGCTCTGTGCCCTTAATCAGAAACACATTGCCACCTTCGTGCGGATGCGCAAGCAGCCACTGGATAACATCAGGATAGTAAGTGCTGTCATCGGACATCTCCGGCACAGGACCCACGCCGTAATCAAAGTATCGTGTGAGCCCAGTCGTTCCCGCCAGGTGTTCCGGTCGTGTCCACGTGGAGTAGTCCTTCTCCGCCAATGAATACGCGCGTTCGAGCCATGCCTTGGCCTCGGCACGGCCCGCCGATGTCTGCGCAAAACTCGCCGGATTCTCATACACCGCGCGAATCATCGAAGTTAGAAAGGGCGGCTGGGAGCGAGTCAGATAGTAAGTGCGGTTGGCATTCAACACCCCGCCGTAATGCTCAATTTCAAAAAGGAAGTTATCGACCACGCCCTTCGCCAGTGCCTCTTTGTGATCGGCTTCCAGTCCAAGAAGAATGAAAAAACTATCCCAGCCATACATCTCGTTGAACCGTCCGCCGGGCACAACATAAGGGCTCGGCAGATAGAGCAAACCTGCAGCAGGTAACTCCTCCGGCCGCACATCACCGAGTTTCTCAATGCGCCGCGGTAGAACCGACACAGTTACGTGGCACTTATCTTTAAGCTCGGAGACACTGGCAGGCGCAGGCACATCAGCCGGCATGTAGAGAATCGGATTCGCAGTGATTTTGATATCGACCAGCGAGTGACAGTCGACCATGGAGCGAGTGAGTGTATCCCAGGCCGCATGAATATAACTCAAAGTGGCTGCTGGATCGGGTTGTGAGTTAGCACTTGCGCCAGGGCTCGGCTCCTGCGCACTCAAGATAGGGATTGCGGCTACTGCAAAAACAAGCAAACGAAGCAATTTCATAGCATCTCCACCGTGACTTCCGGTTGATCCTCTGGAGTGTATCGCAACGCATCCAGCCTTTGCCCGCGCAATTTTGTTGCGCTTGGGAACACTTCGTTCAGAGCCGGTGTCTACACAAGCACAGTGGTACCGATACGGAAACGCGAAGTGCCTTAACTCCGTTCCCCGCGCCGTAAATCGCGCCCGGATCGGCTCGCCCGCTCCTGCGCGCAAAGGCCGTCCGCCTCCCGTACGGCTCGATTGATTTCACTTGGGGAGGCAGGCCATGTTTGAAGACTCCACCTTCGAATCCACAGGCAGAATCCGCACCCGCAGCCGCAGTTGGATGATCGCAACCCTGCTCTTCAACGGATCGATCCTGTTCGCGTTGATTCTCATCCCGCTCATCTATCCCGAAGCCCTGCCGCGCCAGATGCTCAACATGCTGCTCGAAGCGCCCGCGCCTCCGTCACAACCGCAGCCTGCGCCCAAACCTGCCGCGAACCGCGCGACTCAGTCGACCGAAATCCAGGACGGACGCATCTTCGCTCCGCCGAGAATTCCTTCGCGTATCGCACAACTCACTATCCTCGAGCCCGAACCAAGTACCACCATCCAAGGTCTCGATCAGGCGATGCGTGGACCCGGCATTCCAGGCGCGCTTTTCCCCGGTCACGCCGAGTTACCCACAGTGCGATCCGCGCCAAAAGGCCCTGTGCACTTGTCTTCAGGTGTGGTAGCCGGGCTGCTCCTCGATAAGACCCCGCCCGTCTATCCGCGCATCGCCGTTGCCATGCGCGCAGAGGGCATGGTGATACTACAAGCTTCGATCTCCAAATCCGGAACTATCGAGAATCTACGCGTGATGAGCGGTCCCTCCGTGTTACAGCAAGCAGCGTTAGACGCTGTGAGCCACTGGCGTTACCGTCCCTATCTGCTCAACGGAGAACCCGTCGAAGTAGAAACAACTGTGAATGTAATCTTTTCGCTCGGCCACTAAATGCGACAGCTAAACTGACTGCACAACTAAGTCGTCAAATGTGGCCACCACTGTGAGGAGCGCGGCTGAGCGAGACCGTGCTATCTCACCTTCGCCGATCACGCCCTGCTCGCGGATCGGCGAAGTACTTGACTGACGCACACAATCCACCATCACGAGCCATTGATCTGCAGTTTCTCTCGAGTAATTTCATTCCAAGTAGCAATCGCTTCAGGCATCGGTGGACTTATAACCCCCGGCATCACCGTTTCCAGCACCTTCTGCGGTTCAAGGTTCCCCTCGCGGTCGCGAAGCAGCGCCTTTACCCAGCCCACCGCGACCAGTCCTTCGCTCCCGGTAAACGTCTGCTCGATATAAAACCATCGCTCGTCCCAGCACACCAATCGCGAATCCAACATGAACCTCGAAAACAGCGGCAGAGACCGGCGATACGTCATCCAAACCGCTCCCACCAGCGGGGTCCATCGCGATCGCACCACATGCTCAAGCAGCCGCGCTCGCGCCAGCAGATGCGTGCGCCCATAATCCATCACGCTCAGATAGCGCGCGTTGTTCATGTGTAAATTTAGATCGATGTCGTTAGGCCACACCCGCATCGATAGCCGATCGGTCTCGAGCAGGCCCAGCGGCGCAAGCGGCCGCAGATGCTGGCGAATCGCCAACGCCGGTATCCGAACAAAGCTGATGAAGTGCGACAAGACTGCTCCTTCTTTCAGTGTAGAAGGGTGCCCGCGACTGGCGCTTTCGCCGTCTCATCGGCGACAATCGCTACTGCCATGGCAAATCATTCTCGCCGCGATTTTCTCAAGACTGCTTCAGCCGCCACTCTCGCCACCACCGCGTTGCCAGCCTTCGCCGCCAGCCAGCGTCAACGCGTATTCATCGGCTCCAACACGCCCGACGGCATTCTGGCCTTCGACTGGGATCCCGCAACCGCAGAGCTGACCGCAGTAGGGGTAGCCGCCAAGATTGCCAATGTGGACTGGGTCACGTTGTCGCCTGATCAGAAATATCTCTACGCTGCGTCTGAGGTCGATAGCTTCAACGGCAAACCCACAGGTGAAGTGGCCAGTTATCGCATCGAAAATGGCGAACTCCATCAGCTATCCGCGCAGAACTCTGCAGCCAACGGCACCTGTTACATCGCCCACGACCGCACCGGCCACATGCTGCTCTCTGCCGATTACGGTGGCGGCGCGACGGCGAGCTTTACCATCACCGACGGCAAAATCAGTCCCGCCGTGTGGACCGAGCACTACACCGGCCACGGCCCCGTAGCCGATCGCCAGCAGACGGCCCACGCCCACTTCGCCTCTTACTCGCCTGACAACCGCTATGCCTATATCAATGACCTCGGCAGCGACTCGATTCACATCTATCAATGCGACCCCGCCAGTGCCGAAATGAAATCCGCCGGCACTTACAAAGCCAAGCCCGGCTCCGGTCCTCGCACGCTCCACTTTCATCCCAATGGCCACACCGCCTACTGCATGAACGAGCTCAATTCCACGGTCGACATACTAGAGTGGAATAAAGCCGACGGCAGCTTGACTCGTAAGTCGAGCGTCGATCTGCAGCCCAAAACAATCCCCGGCGTCACCAGCACCGGATGCGACACGGTAATTACCAAAGACGGAAAGTTCGTCTACTTTGCCAATCGCGGCGACGACTTCCTCTTCACCTGCCGTGCTGACATCGCCACCGGTGCCCTTACGCCCATGGGCCGTTCCAGTTGCGGCGGCAAAATCCCGCGCAATATCACCCTCGATCCCACCGAACGCTGGATGCTCGTGGCCAATCAAGGTTCCGACCAGTTGTGTGTCTTCGCCCGCGATCCCAAAACCGGCGTCCTCGCCAACGAGGGGAAGAGTTTTCGCGCCGCAGCGCCCATGTGCATCCTGTTCACTTAGACTCAACACGTTGTTCGCATCGCCTCAAGGATGCGAACACCAGTCCTGCGATGCATCCCACGATTGGGCCAAGCAACAGAAATCCTGTCACCGTATTCAGCGAATTGAACAACGCCTGGGTCGCTGGAGTGCCGATCGCCAGACCTTCATATTGTTTCCAGGGATCAGAGGACTCAGGCGTCGCCACCGAGAAGTAGGCTTGCGCCAGGACTGTCGTGCTGGCAATCAGGCAACTCACCATCGCCGCCCACGTCGAGCAAACTACGCTGAAACCAAGCGAATGGCCCGACCGCGAGGTTCGCAGCCCGGTCGTGCCCCACAACAAGAGCGGCGCAGCCAGCAGTCCTATATTCAGGGCGTCAAGATGAGAAAAATCTCCTGTCACCACCTTGTTCGAGCTCAGCACAAGCCCCATCAGGATCAGACCGCCCAGCAGGCCCCACCCCACCCCTGACGAAAGCGACCTCCGTGCGGACGCTTGCCGCGCACCGCCAATCCAAACAAACAACACGATATAGCCCACCAGGCTGATTGCCGGGTCGATGGCCAAAGCCCCATTACCCGGCAGATTCACCACATCCTGCCAAGGCCATAACCGCACACCCAGGATGGCGATGCCGACAATTGCCAGCAAGATCAATGGAGTCTGTAATGTAGATGGTCGAGCATTGCTCATGAAGTCGTCCCGGCTGCTCTCACTTCTCGGTAAGGTTCGAATTAATCATCTCTTGGAGAGCTCTCGTGTCTGCCATCCGGTCGCGCTCGGCTTCGGCAATAACAAACTTCGCTGCGAGTGTCTCTCAGTCGTCCGTTCGACTTCGATCATCTCAGGCGAAATCACAGATTCCGCACAGTTTGAATGGGTCTCGACGGAATCTAATTTGACCATCGCACGAGGCCAATATAAAAGTGAATAAGGTGTCTCTATCGCTATATCTCTTTGGTGCGTAGGGAGTTGCAGTGAAGCTGCACAGAGCAAGTCCTCACACGCTCACGAAAGCGGGACCGCCAAAGGGGGCCATCTCCTTTTCAACCGCGGGTTCGGTCTCATCCTCGACCGGTACACGCGCTAACTCCCATGCGGAACGATCCTTAAGTAGACGCGAAACCAATGCAGTATGCATGGCGTGCCCCGCACGTTCGGCGACCACGTGACCTTCGATTCGCTTACCCGCCAGGGCCAGATCACCAATCAAGTCCAGCACCTTGTGGCGCACATATTCGTCAGCAAAGCGCAATGGGCCATTCTCAGGCCCGTCGGGACCAAGAATGATCGCATTTTCAGGACCAGCTCCCCTGATCAAGCCCATATCCTTAAGTCTTTGCTCATCAACCTTGTAGCCAAACGTTCTCGCCGGCGCAATCAACGTCCCGTACGTCTCCGCGGCCAAGTCAATGCTGGCACGCTGGTGACCGATCGGGAACGGAAAATCGATGGCGTACTGAATGCTGTATCCGGAGCCGGGATAGACGCCGATGAATTTATTGCCGTCGCGCACTTCCACTCCCCGCAATACGCGCACATACTCGCGCCGCCGCCGCTGGGTGCGAATGCCCGCGGAATGAAATGCCTGAACGTAGGGCAGCGCGCTTCCGTCGAGAATCGGCAGTTCCAAGTTATCGAGTTCAACAATGACGTTGTCGACGCCCATACCGACCAGCGCCGAAAGCAGGTGTTCGGTCGTTGAAATCAACACACCTTGCCGCATTAAACTCGTGGCATAACTGACTTTAGCCACATTTCGACCGGTAGCGGGAATTTCAAAGTTATCGAGATCCGTGCGCCGAAAGACAATCCCTGAGCCCGCTGGAGCCGGCAGAAGACGCATGGTCACCGGTGCGCCCGAGTGAAGCCCGACCCCCGAGAACTCCAAGGGTTCAGCTACGGTTTGTTCCAAATGCGCGTTTATAGCCAAATACAAACTCCAAAACAATGCAAACGGGGCGCTTTCAAAAGGTTAGACGCGCTTTATTACATCTGTCCTGTGGTTGTTTTGCCACACTTTGCATCAAAACAGGCCGGATTTGGGCCGGAACGAAGCTGAATCGTAATGGTGTAAAGGTCGTAGAATCTTAACGTCCGGCCGTATCAGGCTGAAAGGATTCTCACTTGATCGAAACTTCAGATAACTCCGTGCCGATGCGCGCATTGTTGGCAGGAGCCCGCCGAAAAGAGTCAAAATTGGTCGATTTTATCCAAAAAATAGTGCGAATTGAGTCCCCTTCTGACCAAAAAGAGGCAGTAAATGCATGCGGGGATCTGGTTTTGGAACACGCACGGGCCTTGGGCGGCCGCATCAAAATCCACCGGCAGCGGGAGTTTGGGAACGTCATTGAAGCCCGTTTCGGTCCGAAAGGCAAGGCTGCCGATGCCGGCCGAATTCTCCTCCTCGGCCACATTGACACCGTCTGGCCGCTCGGCACCCTCAAAACCATGCCTTGCCGGATCGCGGATGGGCGCTTGTGGGGCCCTGGAACCCTCGACATGAAGGCTGGTGTAGCGATGGCGCTCACCGCCATCGAAATGCTGACCGAGGCAGGCTTGCTCAATCACGAGGTTATCCTGCTGCTAAATAGCGATGAGGAAGTCGGCAGCCCGGTATCGCGACCCATCACGGAAAACCTGGCCTCTCAGTGCTCCGCCGTCTATGTTCTTGAACCGGCGCAGGTTCTGGCATGTAAGACAGCGCGGAAAGGCACTGGTAACTGGCGCGTCGACATTCAAGGGATAGCCGCCCATGCAGGCGTCGACTTCGAAAAAGGAGCCAGTGCCCTTAAGGAATTGGCGCAAGTGATCGACACAGTCAGCGGGTGGACCGATCTCACCCGTGGGCTCACGGTAAGCGTCGGCCTCGCCGGTGGAGGCAGTAAGACAAATGTCATACCGTCCGAGGCCTGGGCAGAAGTCGACGTACGCATCGCCCGCAAGGCTGACGGCCCGCGCATCGAGCGCAAATTCGCAGCTCTCAAGGCCGGGGACAAGCGCTGCAAGCTCACCATAACCGGCGGCATTAATCGTCCGCCCATGGAGCGAACCCGCGGCACGGTCGCGCTTTACCGGCGAGCACGCTCGCTGGCGGCGGATTTGGGATTCATACTCGACGAGGCTTCGACCGGCGGCGCCTCCGACGGCAACTTCACTTCTGCGCTAGGAATTTCGACCCTGGACGGGCTGGGAGCTGTTGGGGAAGGCGCTCATGCCAGCCACGAGTCGATCGTGATCGAACATCTCGCACCGAGAACGGCGCTCATCGCCGGATTGCTCGCGACTTAGCAGAATAGTCGTCCGTCAGCGAAGCCGACTCACAAAAAATGAAACTGAGTGCCCCATGTCTGGATTTTCAGACATGGGATCGCACAAACCCAGTGAACACAAATCGCGGTCCACCCACCCTACTTCGTCATGTGAAGATTCAGCGCAGACTGTTCCATCTGACTCATGTCCGCCGCCGTCTTTGCGTTGCACTTGAACACAATCAAAAAATCTCCCAACTGCGTAGCTATCACCGTCGCGGGTTCGCCATTCTGCGTATAGCTCAGCTCGTCAAACACCACTCCGTGCGCATTCTTTTTTTGCCCCCGGTTGATGTTCGAGAGAACCGGGCCCGGCCTTAAACTGTGCGCGATTCTGTCGACGAAGTCGGCGCTGTTCTTCACGCCTGTCGAGTGCGGACCTGCCACATTGAGCTTTTCTGCCACTACGACCACACCGTACGGCTGCTGGCCCTGTCGCGCGCTAAATAGCTTAAACGCATAGGCCTTGGGATCGTTGTCAGCTGCACTCGGAGCGGGAGCATTCATTGGCTCCAGCATCGCCGGCCAGCTATAGGTGAAGTGGAAGTATGTGTTGACATAGGATTTGGCCGCAACATGGCCATCGGTGGGCGACACAGCATAAGCGGCACTCGCAAAAAGCGCAGCCATAACGACAACAAGGATCTTTATCTTCGGCATAGGGGTAGTCTCTTCCATCATTATGACCGTATTTGCGTGACTTGTGCCATGCCGCACTCACCGCCAGGCATGCCCAAAATACCACTGAAATCGTGCCGGAAACGCTCAAAAGGACACTCAAAGGGCATGATTTTTTCGCGAAAAACAGTGCTTTTCCGGTCAAATTAACGCGAAAATCGACCATTTTTCGTGCCCAATTTCTCCCTTATTCGTCCAGATTCACGTCGTAGAGATTGACTGTCGACGTACGGGCGCTCACCACTGGAAGATCGCCGGGAGCCAGACCGATAAGCCGGTAATCGGTAGCGTCGATAGGGCGCAGATTGTTAAGTGTCGCCACCAGTTCAACTTGCCCGGTAGGAACAACAACCCGATAAATAGGCTTGCCGGCCTCAAGAAAATCCTGGAAATAGAGGTGGCGGCTATCGCGCGACCAGGACGGATCGCCGACGCCATGGGTTGTGAGCGTCGTCCATCGTTGGGCAGCGCGGTCATAGAGCAGTAAAGCCTGTTGATCGAGGCGGATAGCGGCAATATAACGCCCGTCCGGGGAGATGCGCGGACTGAAAAGCCCGGTAGACCCAGGAATCTGCGTCACCTGGCGCGTCTGTATGTTCACGGTGTATATAGCCTTAGGCTGGCGGCTGTCCATGCGATCGGGCAAACGGCCAAAGACCATCGATTGCCCGTCCGCCGCCCAATCGGGGTCGGCTTCGTTGCGATCTTCGCTGAGGATCGGAATGGGCATTCCGCCAGCGGAATCAACCAGATAGATCTTCCACGGCTTCCCAGGCTCGTCGGCCATCAGAGCCAGTCTTTTGTCGTCCGGCGACCACTTCATGGCAAAGATGCGGAGCGGAGGCGTGGTCAATTCGATGCGCTCGCTGCCGTCAACCCTGCTGCGCCACAACGAACTGTCAGACGCGTTGAGCCACGCCACCCACTGCCCGTCGGCAGAATACTCGGCCAAGTCGGAGCGGCTCAGATTCCTGTTGAGGGGAACAAATGGAGCGGATCGGCCTTGCGAACGAAGCAACTCCATCTGCCAGTTAACCCCAATAAAATAGACATGATGGTTGCCAGGAACTGTCGTAGGCGCTTCATAGTCCAACGGCCCGTTGGTGATTTGGCGAGGGGAGCGATCGCGCAGGATCCACGGGCGTTCACGCAGCTTCCAAATGTCGCTGTGACCGTTGTGGAGAGACTGGAAGACGAAATCCGTGCCGTCCGAAGTCCAGTTTCCGCAGCATTCTGACGCAGGCTGGCTCCAGCCGGGCAATAAAGGATGAAGTCCTGAGCCATCGGCCGCAACTTCCCACAGTTCAGTGGTTTGCCGCTTCGGATCGCGCAAGGTAAAGCGCAAACGCCGCCCGTCGGGAGACCATCGCAGCCAAAACGCCAGTCCTGGAGTCGAAATGAGCTTGTGCTGGTCGCTGCCATCGGGTCCCATGACGGTGAGTTCATTGCCTGAGGCCACCAGAAGTCGGCGTCCGTCCGGCATCCAGGTTGCGTCATGGCCCAGGACATTAGGAACCCGTCGTGCGGTACCGCCCAGGGTCGGGACGATCCACAAAGGTTGCTCTGGAGCGGCCTGCAAGTGGCTGCGAATAATCAGCCCAGAACCGTTAGGCGAAAGGGATCCGATCAGCGGCGCACCAATCTCCGATGGCAGGTGAAAATCGCTGATTTCCCCGTTGGCAGCCAGCGCGACCGCCAGTCCCGGAGTGCCGTTCTCAATTCGAGAAAAATAAAGCCGGGTGCCGTCACTCGCCGAACTGGAGAAGCTTTCGACGTCCATGTCGTTTTCGAGCACCTGACCGGAATAGGTAATCTTTGCCACACGATAGGGGCGTCGGACAGCAGGACGCATCAAGAGCGCCGCCGTGAGAACGAAGCCCATACCCACGACGCCGGCCGCCGCCCACCACCAAACAGCGCCACTTTTCGCTGGCGCGTAGCTTGCAATGGTTAGTGGGAGCATGACAGGCTCGGAAGCGGCCGGTGTGACCTGTGCTTCCACCACTTTAACCGGAGCGATGAACCGGTAGCCTCGCTTGGCCAGCGTCTCAATAAATCGCGGGTTCTCGGCCGAATCTCCAAGGGCATCGCGCAGTTTATTGACCGCAATGCCGAGGCCGTGGTCGAAGCCCACCGTTGTGTGGGCGCCCCAGAGCTTCTGTTGCAACACCTCGCGGGAAACGACTTCGCCCGGTCTCTCGATGAGCGCGGCCAGCAAATTGAAGGGCTGACTCTGTAACCGCACGCGTACACCTGAGCGACGGAGCTCGCGGGCAATCAGGTCAGCTTCAAAAACGCCAAACTGAACCCGATGGCCGTCACTACTGTGTTCTTCCAACGCCATTTTTGTGCAAAAGACCCCATATACAGTCTAACGGAGCGGATTAAAACCAGTGCACATTAGGGCCGGGTTGCCTTTAGGTTCTCATTTTCGGAAGAGATATGTTTGCTTATGTAATTGAAAATGAGCATTTTGTTCGGATAGCTCCAAATGATCGGGAGTGGGCGTCGGGTGGATTGACCACTGTTGTCTCAGGAGAGTTTCGTAGGTCGTGGTCACGAGGATAGGCATTGGACCCGCCGAGTCCACGGACCCGTAAGTGCTCGGTAGTTTTGGAGGATTCAAAGATGTTGAAGATGTCCACAAGGAAGCCCGACAGACGGCTCCTATCTCAAATGCTTTTATTCATACTTGTTGCTATTTCCATTCTGATGTTGCAGCCGAGACTGACTGCGCAATCGGATCTGGCTAGCATTCGAGGAAGCGTACAGGATCAAACCGGGGCGGTAATTCCCGCCGCAACCATTGAACTGCAGAACTTGGACACCGGCGTATCGCAGTCGGCCACCAGCGATGGAGTTGGCAACTTCCACTTCGAAGCGCTGGTTCGTGGCTCCTATAAGGCCACTGTCGCGGCTCAGGGCTTTGCCAGTCAAGCCGAGAGCCTGACGCTCAACGTCTCACAGATTCAAGCACTTAACTTCAAGCTGCAACCGGGCTCAAATACCACCACCGTCACGGTGACGGACGCCGCCCCGATTGTGGATACGACAACCTCCTCGACCGGCACAGTGATTGAGGGAACGCAAGTAACGGAACTCCCCCTGAACGGACGCAATTTCACGCAGCTAGCCTTGCTGGTCCCCGGCATCACGCGCGGCGCCTATGGCAGCGATGCGGAAGGCCTGAACGGAAACGCGGAAACTTGGCGGTACAGCGAAACCGGTGGCTCGGCCTTATCGGCAAACGGACTTCGCCCCCAGTCGAACAACTTTGAACTCGATGGCCTGGACAACAACGACGCGCTCGTGAACACCATCATCTTCATGACGCCCGTCGACGACACCCAGGAATTCCGCGTGACGAACTCCGTAGCCCCGGCTGAATTTGGCAAGGCAGGCGGCGCAATCGTCCAGAACTCAATCAAAACCGGCGGCGACAAGTATCACGGATCGGCTTTCCTCTTTGATCGCGATCAGATTTTTGACGCCAGTCCTAATTACTTCAGCCCCACGACAGCAGCTCCGTCCTTTCATCGCACCCAATTTGGTGGATCGGTGGGCGGTCCTCTGCCGTTTCTGCACAACAAAGTGTTCATGTTTGGCGGTTATCAAGGTTTGCGTCTGAAGCAGCCGGAAGGGCTTGCCTTCAATCCGGTGCCCACTGCGCTCGAACGTACCGGTGACTTTTCGGAGTTGCTCACCAACTCCGCCAGCGGAATTTCGACCACCACCCCCAACCAACAGGTGACCGGCTGCACCACCAATCCGGGGCCAAACGGAACGATCTATGATCCGCTGACCTGCCAGCCCTTTTCATATCAAGGCAAAGCTAACGTCATCGACCCGGCCCGCATGAACCAGGCGGCGCTCAATTATCTCAATGCATTTCCGCTGCCCAACAACGGTCCGGCACAGGGCAACAACTCGCTCCAGAACAACTACGTTTCAGAACCCTCGATGGTCCAACGCTACGACGATTTCGACGTGCGTCTGGATTGGAAAGCGACCTCCAAGGACAGCGTCTTCGGCCGCTACAGCTACGGCGAAGACGTTCAGATCAAGCAGAGCCAGTTTCCCAACCTGCCTGCAGGCTACGGTTCGGGTTACAACCCGGTTCACCCGCGCGGTGAGGCGGTCGGCTACACGCACGTATTTAACTCCAACATCGTCAACGAATTCCGTTATGGCCATGTCTATGACTTTTACGGTTACGTTCCCCCGATGGACAACATCGCGGTGTCGCAGAACCTGGGCATCCTCAATGCCAACCGCAATTCGCTGCTTGGCGGCGGTGCTGCCATCAATGGCGATTGGCCTGACGTTGCTTACACCGGTGACGGTGGACCGTACGTTGTGCCGCAATCGAGCAACCAGTTTGTCGATGCGGTTTCATGGACCAAGGGACCGCACACGTTCAAGTTTGGTTCCAGCATCGAAAAGCGGCAGGTTTCCTACTGCTGCGCCAGCAATGCAAAGGGCTATTTTGGCTTCAGTCAGGATTTCACAGGGTTTGCCCAGTCAGATATGTTGTCGGGCTTTGTCAACGACTACAGCATCGGCGTAGCCAGCAACTACTTTGTGACAAACAACTGGGAGACGGGATACTTTGCCCAGGACGACTGGAAATTTAACCGCCGCCTGACCCTGAATCTGGGATTACGGTATGACCTCTATACCTTCCCCTCTGAACAACATAACTACCAGTCCAACTTTGATCTGGCGACCGAGACATTGCAGGTAGCCGGAACCAACGGGTTGTCGGACAGCATCGTCAAGACCAACAAAAACAACTTTGCACCGCGCATCGGCTTTGCGTATGACGTCTACGGAAACGGCAAAACCTCGCTCCGTGGCGGCTATGGAATCTATTACTTCCTCGATCGCGGCGGCATCAACAACCAGTTGAGCGACAACCCTGATTTCAACGGCTCGGCCAGCTATTCCGATTCGCCTTCGCAGGGCAGCTACCGCAACACCTTTACCGGACAAGCCGCTCCGGGTGTCAACAACAACCAAGCCATCACCACGACGCTTCCGTTGCCGGCTTTTGGTTCAACGGTCGATCGCTCCAATCCGGTCAACTCGTCCTTGATTTCGATCAACACCAACATGCCAACTTCGATGATCCAGGAATGGAACTTGCAGTTGCAGCAGCAATTGACATCGAACACGTCGTTGAACATCGCCTATGTGGGCACATCGTCGCAGCATTTGAGGAGCTATTTCAACCTCAACGGCCAGGTGATGGATGAAGCGCCGCAAACCTATCTCTATCAGCGCTTTAGCACGATCAATCGGATCGAAGCCAACGGCGCCTCCAACTACAACGGCCTGCAGGTGTTCCTGAACAGCAACATGCAGCACGGCATTCAGTACACGGCAGCCTACACGTGGTCGCATTCGATGGACGACTCGAACGGCGCATTCGGCACCGGTACGAGCGGTTCGGGCATCTTCATTCTGCCTACAGGCCCCAGCTTCAAAGACAACTATGGGAACTCCGATCAGGACGAGCGCCAGGTATTCACGTTCAGCGCGCTCGGCGATCTTCCTTTCGGCAAGGGCAAGCGGTTCGGCACCAACGTTCCGACGGCGGTAGACGAAGTCATTGGCGGATGGCACTTGAACGTCATTTCGACGCTGGAAACGGGTACGCCTGTAACTGTGACCAACGGCAACTACTTCTTTCCGGGCGTGAATGGCGATCCGACCACCGCGTCGCAGGTTAGTGGTAGCTTGACCAACCGCGCCGACGTCATCAAGCCGGTTCACTATACCAAGAGCCTGCACGAGTGGTTTGACACCACGGCCTTTGCGCGCGCTCCTGTGCTCAACGGGAATGGACAAACCAGCACCTTTACCCGGCCGGGTACCCTGGGCCGCAACCAATTGTTTGGACCTGGGTATCGCAACCTGGACGCGTCTCTGTTCAAAGACTTTAGCGTGATCGAGGGAGTCGTTGGGCAGTTCCGCGCCGAGGCGTTCAATATTACCAACACGCCGGCTTTCACCAATCCTAACGCCGATCTGGACAACTGCTCCTATCCCGGTAATACGGTTACGGAAACTTGCCCGGCAAACATGGGTTCGGACAGCGGCAGTTTCGGACAGATCAACGGAACACGTACCCACTCAGAACGCCAACTTCAATTAGCTCTTCGCTTTACGTTCTGATCTACCTACAACCTGGGCCATGGCGGCGATCTGTCGCCGTGGCCACAGGGCATTCCTCCTATTTATCCTTCTCATTTCCGATTCCGGCTCGCGAGGCGCGTTGCTGGACTGGTCCTGCGCAATAGACGAAAGGTAATGCAATGACGCTGCCGAAGCGACTGATCGTGGTCGCTAGCTTCATACTGGCCTGCGGTATTTCTGCTTTGGGTCAAACGACTTCAGCTTGTTTGGCGGCTCAGGACGCGAGCAAGCCTTGTATCGACAAGATCGATCCGCCGGGATGGTGGGCCGGACTTCCCGATCCCATGCTGCTGGTGCATGGCGAAAATCTCAATCGCGCGCAATTCTTGGTCGACGGGAAGGGCGTGAAACTCGATCGCACGCAGACTTCCGACAATGGTCACTGGGCTTTTTTGTGGATTGAGACAGGCTCGGCGGCTGCGCAAACTTTGTCGATAACCGCCAAAAACAGTCAAGGCCAGGCGCGGCAATCCTTTGCGCTGGCTGCGCGTGCTCAGAATGCCGACGCGCATCGCGGATTCTCTTCTGCCGATGTGCTTTACCTGATCATGACGGATCGCTTTTCCCAGGGAGCTGCGACGAATCAGCCGGCAGGTCTCGATCGCGCCGATCCGCGCGGCTGGCATGGGGGGAACTTTACCGGCATCGAACAGCATCTCGACTATTTGCAGCAACTTGGCGTGACGGCGGTTTGGACGACGCCGGTGGCTTCGAATAGCGGTATGCGGCAGTCGTATCACGGCTATGCGGCGACGGATCTGTATGCGGTCGATCCGCACTTCGGGACCTTGGACGACTATCGCCAACTTTCGGATGGATTGCACGCTAAAGGCATGAAGTTGGTCATCGATTTGGTGCCGAATCATCTCGGCGTCAAGCATCCGTGGATGCTCGATCCTCCTGCGCCGGAGTGGTTTCACGGCACGCTGGAGCATCATCGCGGCGCGCAACATGATTTTCCTGAGCTCGTTGATCCGCACGCTCCCAAAGAGGCTTGGCGCGACATCACCACCGGCTGGTTCAGCGATGGCATGCCTGATTTGAACCAGGAAAATCCGCTGGTTTCGCGCTATCTGATTGAAAACGCGATGTGGTGGATTGAGACGGCGGATTTGGATGGGATTCGGCTGGATACGTTCCCTTATGTCGATCGAGCTTTCTGGCATGACTTCCACGCGGCGTTGCACAGTGTGTATCCGCACCTGACGACGGTGGGCGAGGTCTTCAATCGTGATCCGGAAATCACTTCGTTTTTTGCCGGAGGAGAGGCGCACAGAGGCATCGATACGGGCCTGGATACGCCCTTTGATTTTCCCGTTTATTTCACGGTGGGCGACGTGATCGCGCATGACAAGCCGATGACGGACCTTGCCAAAGTCCTGCGTCAGGACGCGCTTTATCCGCATCCTGAACGGCTGGTTACGTTTATCGGCAATCATGACACAGTGCGTTTTATTACGGAGGCGGGTGGCTCAGTGCCCAAGCTCAAACTGGCGCTTGGGTTGGTTTCCACACTGCGCGGTATGCCCCAAATCTATTCCGGTGACGAGATCGGGATGCCAGGAGGGAAAGATCCCGACGATCGCCATGATTTTCCGGGAGGCTTCGCGGGCGATGGGCACAGCGCCTTTGGCAGGGATGGCCGAACTGCGACGGAGCAGGAGGTCTTCTCGTGGACTTCGGGTCTGCTGGCCTTGCGTGCGGCGCATAAAGAGTTCCAAACCGGGATCGAACAAAACCTGTTTGCGGACGATCATGTCCTGGCGTTTGTGCGCAGTGCAGACACCGCGGGCTGCACACCCGACCATGCCAAGCAGCAGATGTTGATCGTGGTCAACAACGGTCAGCAAACCAGCACGACCGACTTGGCACTTGAAGATACTGCGCTCGCGGGCTGCAGTGTGTTTCAAGCCGTGCTGCCGGCCAGCGGAACAGCGCCGGTGATCAACACCGGCAAGCTGCATATCGATGAGCCGGCCGAGTCGATGACTGTGTACGAAGTGCGGTAGTTCTTCGTCACATCGAGTGACAGCCCTGCCGTCTCCCAGGGCTGTCATTTCGTATGGCTCGCCTAAGTTGGATTGGAGCGAGCGGCACGCCGATTGCCGAACGAATCCTAAAAGTTTTATGGGTCTTTATGCGGGTGGCCGTTACATTGAATTATGGTCCCGTATATCCTTCATCTCCTTCGAGTTCTGTGGCTTCCCGCAGCTTCATTCTTTGCCGGAGTTCTGAACACGATTGCGGGCGGGGGATCCTTTCTCTCCTTGCCCGCTCTATTGGCCAGCACTACGGCGGTCGGCGTGGGCGCGGTAACGGCCCAGGCCACCAATACGGTAGCCCTATGGCCGGGACAGCTCACATCGCTGGTGGCGTTTCGGAAACAGCTTCGTTCTTATGGTTGGAGCCTGCTGCCCTTGGGTGTGGCTTCGGGAATCGGAGGCTGGGTTGGCGGCTTGCTGCTGCTTCACACGGGCAACAAGCGGTTTCGCGAGATTCTGCCGTGGTTGTTGTTGTTTGCGGCAGTTATGTTCGTGCTGAGTTTCCCTCTGGGCAAGTGGCTCGCGGGGCTCTCCGGCGGGCGCAGGTATAACACAGCATTGGTTTTAGGGATGGTCTTGGTGAGCGTTTACGTGGGCTATTTCGGGGCTGGCGGAGGCTTTTTGGCGATGGCCCTGTTCGGTATCTGCGGCGTCCACGACATTCACGAGATGAATGCCCTTAAGGTGCTCACGGCCGCGGTTTCGATTGGCATTCCCGCCATTACGTTCATTCTTGCCAAGCGGGTTGAGTGGCAGTTTTGCCTCGAAATGGCGGTGCTGGCGGCGATCGGCGGCTATCTTGCAGCCCATTACAGCCCACGCGTCAATCAGAGGGTCATGCGTTGGACGGTGGCGACGGTCGGTTTTGTCACCGCCGGCTATTTCTTCCTCGACAATTATTTACATCATCCCTAAAAAGAAGCATGACCCCGACGTTTGGGGAGGTTTGCGATTCCATGTCTGAAAATCCAGACATCGCCTGACATTGCGAGAGTCCTGCTCCTACTACAGGCTTACAGGTACGGAAGTCATTTTTCGATTTGTACCTCCCGGCAAATACCGGCTACTTGTTTTCAATTCCAAATACGTGAGGGATGTATTGGATCGTGGCCATCCGGATGTTACAGCTTTTCAGGACGATATTGGAGTCTGGCAAAGTTTAGAAGCAACTGCAGATCCTTCACTACGTTCAGGATGACAGTGCATTGGGAGGGGTAGGGGTGACAGTGCGTCCGCTTTTGCATGGCTGAGGCTAGGCGGATTGTTCTTCGAGTTGCATCATCAGGTCTTCCCACTCGGCGGTGAAGGAGGTCAACTGGGCACGCAGCTCGGCGGCGAGAGCGGAGAGGCGCTGGGTTTCTTCGGCGGAGATGAAGACGCCTAATTGCTGCTCGGTGTGGGCGATGGCGGCTTCGATGCGGGGGACTTCTTCTTCGAGGAAAGTGCAGCGCTCTTCCATCTGCTTTTGCTTGATAGGGTTGAGGCGGCGGACGCGGTCTCTGGTCGCGGAGTCTGATGAGACTGTGCCGTTGGGCGAATCGAGAGTGAGGGCGAGATTGGGCCCGAGGCTGGCGGGCATGACTTCTTGAGAAATGGACTTGGGAGCGGGCGAAGAGGATGCGGCGGCGGCCTGCGCCTCTTTGCGGCGCTGATAGTCTTCGTAATTTCCTTCATGGCTGGTGACGGTGCCGTTCTCTACCTCTAGAACGCGGGTGGCGAGGCGGTCGATGAAATATCGGTCGTGAGAGACGAAGACGACGGTGCCGGAAAAGGCGGCGATGGCGTCGAGGAGCACGTCTTTGGCGCGCATGTCGAGATGGTTGGTGGGCTCGTCGAGAAGCAGAAAATTGGAAGGCGAGACGAGGATACGTGCGATAGCGTAGCGATTGCGTTCGCCGCCGGAGAGCACGCCGAGGGGCTTGAAGACGTCGTCGCCGCGAAAGAGAAAGCAGCCGAGAAGGGAGCGGAGTTCAAGCTCAGGGACTTTGAGGGCGGCGCGGCTGATGTCGTCGATCATGCGGGATTCGCCGTCGAGGACTTTGTATTGATCCTGGGCGAAGTATTCGCTGACGACGTTGTGGCCCATGCGGACCTGGCCGGAGGTGGGTGATTCGGCGCCGGTGAGGAGGCGGATGAGGGTGGACTTGCCGGCTCCGTTGACACCGACGAGGGCTACACGATCGCCGCGCTCGATGGTGAACTTGACGTCGTGGAGGATCTGCTTGGCGCCGTAACTTTTGGAGAGGGCTTCGGCTTCGACGACGACGCGGCCCGAGGGTGGCGGCTGCGGGAACTTGAAGTGAATGATGGGCTCGTCTTCGGGGACCTCGATGCGCTCGATTTTTTCGAGTTCCTTGATGCGGGACTGGACCTGTTTAGCCTTGGTGGCCTGGGCGCGAAAGCGATTGATGAAGGACTCGAGGTGTTCGATCTGTATGCGCTGGTTGCGAAAGGCTGCTTCAAGCTGGGTGCGGCGCTCGTCCTTTTGACTCAGATACTTGGTGTAGTTGCCCTGGTAGATGTTGAGGCGCTTGTTCCAGATTTCGACGGTGCGATCGATGGTGACGTCGAGGAAATAGCGGTCGTGGGAAATGAGGATGTAGCCGAAGGGGTAGCTCTTGAGGTAGTCCTCGAGCCAGTTGCGGGTTTCGAGATCGAGGTGGTTGGTGGGCTCGTCGAGGAGGAGGAGATTGGGCTTGGCGAGGAGCAGCTTGGCGAGGGCGATGCGCATTTGCCAGCCGCCGCTGAACTCATCGGTCTGGCGGGACCAGTCTTCCTTGGTGAAGCCCAAGCCGGTGAGGACGGCACCGACCTGGGCGTCGAGAGCATAGCCGTCGAGGGCGTGGAAACGCTCCTGGAGGAGGGAGAAACGCTCGGCGGCGGAGTCGTATTCGGGGCTGGCATGGTCGAGCTCGGTGAGCTGGCCGGCGAGGCGCTCGATCTCGGTTTCCATGAGGCGGAGTTCGTCGAAGACGGTGAGGCACTCCTCAAAAATGGAACGGCCGGCGAGACGGAGGCCTTCTTGCGGAAGGTAGCCGATGCTCATGCCTCGGGTCTGCTGGATGGCGCCGTAGTCGAGGGATTCGAGGCCGGCGAGGACTTTCATAAGGGTAGATTTGCCGGTGCCGTTGGCGCCGACGAGGGCGGTTTTTTCACGCGAGCGGATGAGCCAGTTGGCCTCAAGGAAGAGGATGCGGGGGCCGAAGCGCTTGCCGGCATTTTGGAGGGAGAGCATTCCTTTCTATTTTCGCAGAGTAGTGGGGGGGATAAGCGCGTTCGACGCCCGACGGGATGTTGGAGGGGGGAAACGGCCTTCTGAAGGATGAAATTAAGGGGCTAAGTTGTTGAAGAGTTGCGCGTTGGGATTGGTATAAATTATATGAGCGTAAAGCACTCACACTTTATGCATCTTTTATGCTATATTTCCCATCAGATGACTTGAGTGGCCTGGAGTCAAGCTCCGTGGGCCGCGAGAATTTTGGATAATCGTGGAGGAAATATGATCATGGCAATCAATCGTTGGGATCCCTATCGTGAGGTTGTTGCACTGCAGAATCGGATGAATTCGTTGTTTCAAAATATGAGCAGCGATGAGGATCCGGTGACGGCTTCGAGTTTTGTGCCGGCTGTCGATATCTATGAGGACAACGAGAAGGTCGTGTTGAAGCTTGAGGTTCCGGGAATTCCGGAGAAGGACCTGGACATTCGCGTGGAGAACCACACGTTGACGGTGAAGGGCGAGCGGAAGTTCGAAAAGGAAGAGAAGGAGCAGAATTTCCATCGGATTGAGCGGAAGTTCGGCAGCTTTTATCGGGCGTTTACGCTTCCTTCGACGGTGGATGTGGAGAATGTGGGAGCGAGCTACGAAGCCGGCGTGCTGAAACTCGAATTGAAGAAGAAACCCGAGGCACAGCCCAAACAGATCAAGATCAACGTGGGCAGCCCGAAGGTGGAAGAGCCGGAGTTGGTGGGGGCGTAAAAACAGCTTTCAGCCTTTAGCTATCAGCTTTTAGCTTTTCGGCGCCGGGAGGGAGAGAAATCTGCTGCCCGGCGCCATGTTTTTGTGAAACGGAAACACGGAACGCAGTATCTGAAGTTGAGAATGGACGTAAGGGAAATCAGTAGCGGAGAACAGGAGAACCATGGCTATTCGTTGGGAAAAACTGACGGTTAAATCGCAACAGGCGATGCAGCAGGCGCAGGAACGGGCGGCGGTGTTGGGCAATCCCGAGATCCAGCCGGCGCACTTGTTGTTGGCGCTGATTGAGGATCGCGAAGGGGTGATTCCGGCGGTGCTGGGCAAGATCGGTGTTCCCATGGAACGGCTGGAAAGCGAACTGCACACGATCGAGGAAAAGCTGCCGAGGGTCGCTGGTGCGGCGGCGCAGCCGGGTGTGGGGCAGGCGCTGAATAAAGTATTTGACCAGGGATTTCGCGAGGCTGCGAACTTCAAGGACGAGTATGTGTCGACCGAGCATTTGCTGCTGGGTGTGGCGTTCTTGAAGGGCGATGCGGCGCGGGAGGCGCTGGCGGCTGTGGGCGCCACGCATGACGCGATCTTGCAGGCGCTGACGGCTGTACGCGGGTCGCAGAGAGTGACGGACCAGAATCCGGAGGGGAAGTTTCAGGCGCTTGAAAAGTATGCCAAAGACCTGACGGAGCTGGCGCGGAGACGCAAGCTGGACCCGGTGATTGGGCGCGACGAAGAAATACGGCGCGTGATCCAGGTGCTGAGCCGGCGGACGAAGAACAATCCTGTATTGATTGGCGAGCCGGGCGTGGGCAAGACGGCGATTGTGGAAGGGCTGGCGCAAAGGATTTTCAAAGGCGATGTGCCGGAGAGTCTGAAGGACAAGCGGGTGATCTCGCTGGACCTGGCGTCGATGCTGGCGGGGGCGAAGTTTCGCGGCGAGTTTGAAGACCGGCTGAAGGCGGTGCTGAAGGAAATTGAGGAGTCGAATGGGCAGGTGATTTTGTTCATCGACGAGTTGCATACGCTGGTGGGCGCAGGCGCTGCGGAAGGCGCGATCGATGCCAGCAACATGCTGAAGCCGGCGTTGGCGCGTGGCGAGTTGCGGGCGATTGGCGCGACGACTTTGAATGAGTACCGCAAGTACATCGAGAAGGATGCGGCGCTGGAGCGGCGCTTCCAGATTGTGTATGTGGGCGAGCCGAATGTGGAAGACACGATCGCGATTTTGCGCGGGCTGAGGGAGCGGTACGAGGCGCATCATCATGTGCGGATCAAGGATTCGGCAATTGTGGCTGCTGCCACGTTGTCGCATCGCTACATCAGCGATCGATTTTTGCCGGACAAGGCGATCGATTTAGTGGATGAGGCTGCCGCGTCCCTGGCGATTCAAAAAGGATCGAAGCCGACGGTGATCGATCAACTGGAACGCGAAAAGACTTCTCTGGAGATTGAGCGCGAGGCGTTGAAGCGCGAGACCGATGTAAACAGCGGGGAACGCCGCACTAAGGTGGAGCGTGAGATTGCCGAGTTGAATGAAGAGATCACGGCGCTCGACGCGCGCTGGACAACAGAACGCAAGGCTAGCGGACGCATTACCGAGGTTAAAGACAAGATAGACGCGCTGCGTGCTGAGGCCGAAGAGCAGACGCGCAAAGGCGTTCTCGATCGCGCTGCGCAGATTCAATATGGCGAGTTGCCGAAGCTTGAGGCCGAGTTGAAACAGTTGAGTGCCGCGCAGGAGGGCAATGCCGGCGTGGCGCGGATGCTGAAGGACGAAGTGGATGAAGAGGACATTGCGGGAATCGTGAGTAAGTGGACGGGGATTCCGGTGTCGCGGATGCTGGAGGGCGAGGTAAAGAAACTTGTCCAGATGGAGACGCGGCTGAGGGAACGCGTGGTGGGCCAGGATGCGGCGCTGACCGTGGTGGCGAATGCGATTCGGCGTTCGAGGGCGGGGCTGAGCGATCCGAAGCGGCCGATTGGTTCTTTTATTTTCCTGGGGCCGACGGGCGTGGGTAAGACGGAGACGGCGCGGGCGCTGGCTGAATTTATGTTTGACGATGAGCAGGCCATGGTGCGCATCGACATGAGCGAGTACATGGAGAAGCACGCGGTGTCGCGACTGATTGGCGCGCCTCCCGGCTATGTGGGCTATGACGAAGGCGGGCAGTTGACGGAGGCGGTCAGACGCAGACCGTATTCGGTGATTTTGTTCGATGAGATTGAGAAGGCGCATCCGGATGTGTTCAACATTCTGCTGCAGGTGATGGACGATGGGCGATTGACTGACTCCAAGGGCAGGACGGTTGATTTCAAGAACACGGTCTTGATCATGACTTCAAACCTGGGCGCGCAGTTGTTGTTGGGCGATGCGGTGAAGACGGAGCATGATTTCGACATGGCGCGGGAGTCGGTGATGCGCGTGTTGAGAGAGCACTTCAGGCCGGAGTTTTTGAATCGCGTGGATGACATGGTGATCTTCAGACCGCTGGGTCATGCGCAGTTGAGCCAGATCTTGGAACTTCGGTTGAACGATCTGAGAAAGATGCTGGAAGCCCGGCAGATTTCGATTGAACTGACGGAGCCGGCGCGGCAGTTGATTCTCACGTCGGGCACGGACGCGGCTTATGGTGCGCGACCGATGAAGAGGGTGTTGCAGCGTATGGTGCAGGATCCGCTGGCGATGAAGATACTGGATGGCGAGGTGCTGCATGGGGCGCATGTGCGCGTGGATGTTGATCGGAACTCGAATCAGTTGAGGTTTGAGTCGATGACCAAGGAAGCGATGGCGTAACCACCTGCGGTGGGGCTGGCGGCGCTGGCGCGCGGATGGCTTGAGCTGTAACGGGCCTCGGAGGGTGATTCCTTCGAGGCCTTTTTGTTTGAGTAGCTATGAATGCCGCGCGGACTTCGACTGGGTTGCATCGCTGGGTGCGCTCTCGGCTTCGCGCAGAGCTTGATGGATGATCATCTTGAGATATGTCTGATAGCGGAGGCCGCGCTTCTCCGCCTGTACGCGGGCTTTGGCAATGTCGTCGGGATCGAGGCGGATGGTGGTGGAAGGCAGTGCTTTTCTAGCGACTGAGCCAATGCCCACACGGCCTTCGGCAGTAGCTTTTTCAAACTCGTCAGCCAGAGCGTTTTCGTTTGATTCCCACCATGCGGCTTCTTCCGCTTCATTCGCGAATGTCTTGTTCTTCAATTCTTCCAACATTGCCATTCCTCTTCTGCGATAGGAAGTATCGCCGTAACCGTTGCTTTGCAGGCCAGGCCGTGACGACACGTACTCTCTTGCCGCGCATGGTTGAAACCACGATCAGGATCTTGCCTGCGTCTGTTTCACCAATCTGAACGGTCCGCTCCTCGCCATTGCGAAGGTGCGATTCAAGATCAACGGGCCGGTTGAGGATTACCTGTTCGGCCTCGGATGATGAAATCTCATGGCGTGCTAAATGAGCACGATTCTCGTGGTTCCAATCGAATTGGAGGTATGCCGTGGGCAATTCATTACCCTCTTCCTCCCGATTTCTAGAATTGCCTCTGCCAAGACATCCTTATTGTAGCTACGTTGTAGCTATTTTGCAACTACGGACGCATATCTTCGATATGTTGACAATCTGATGACATTTGGCAGGGGGTGGGACTTTTAGAATGGCGAGTAGGCTGAGCCGGGAAGGCTGAACATCGGTTCGGATATGATCGGTGTCAACAGGAGGACGACCATTCAAATGCGAAAACTGACTTTGTTTCTGATGCTCTGTGCGGCCACGGTGATGGGGGCTGAGCCGAAGAGCATTTATGACTTCACGATCAAGTCGATCGACGGCGCGCCAGTAAGTTTGAGTAGCTATAGCGGCAAGGTGGTGCTGCTGGTGAATGTGGCCAGTAAGTGCGGATTCACTCCGCAGTATGCGGGCCTCGAGGCGCTTTACGAAAAGTTCAAGGACAAGGGATTTGTGATTGTCGGCATTCCGGCGAATAACTTTGCGGCGCAGGAACCGGGGACGAACGAAGAGATCAAGACGTTTTGCAGCCGCAAGTACAACGTGACTTTCCCGATGATGTCGAAGGAATCGGTGCTGGGCGAGGACAAGACTCCGCTCTATGCTTTCCTGACCGACAAGTCTGCAAACCCCAAGATTGGCGGGGACATCAAGTGGAATTTTACGAAGTTTGTTTTCGATCGGAAAGGCAATCCAGTGGCTCGGTTTGAGCCGGCGGTTACACCGGACTCGCCGGAAGTAGCGGCGGCGATTGAGAGCGCATTGGGGCAGTGATTTAATTTGTAGCGCGAGGCTACTGCCGTAACTCCACCAGCGTTGCGCCCTGGCCGCCCTCGTTTTGAGGGGCTTCGGCGAGGGTCGCGACGTGGGGATGGCCTTTGAGGAATTCGCGAACGCCACGGCGGAGGATGCCTGCGCCGTGGCCGTGAATGATGCGGACGCGGGGCAGGCCGGCGAGAAATGCGCGGTCCAGATACTTCTCCAATTCTTCGGTGGCTTCATCGACGGTGCGGCCGATGAGGTTGATCTCCATGCGCATGTCGTCGGTGTTGGCGCTGGTCACGGTGACATGAACATTCTTCTGCTGTCGGGCGGCGGCGAGCGGGTCGGCGCGCTCGGTGAGCGGAGAGGTTGCGACCTTCACCACTTCGGCGATGTCGTCGCGCTTGACGCGCATCTTGATGGGACCGAGGCCGACTTCAAAGACATCTTTCTCTACTTCCCGCTGCACGGTGGCGACCTTGTTCATGGATTTGAGGCGGACTTGATCGCCGGCTGAAACGTGGCGAACGATGTGGGGCTGGGCGTTGGCATCGCCCTGGTCGGCGCCGGTGCGATGAGCGACCACGGTCTGGTTGAAACTCTCTTGAAACTCGCGGCGCAGGCGGGTCATGCGGCGTTCCGCTTCCTTCGATAACTTTTGTTGCGCGGCGCGATCTTCGATGGCGCGGACGGTTTCGCGCATCTGGAATTCAAAGTCTTTGAGCAGGGACGCGAGCTTGGTTTCGAGCTCTCTGGTCCGATTGCGGAGCTCAACATCGCCTTCGCGGGCAAGCCGGGCGCGTTCAACATTGAGAGCGTATTGCTGTTCGCGGGCGGCCTTGCGCTCCTCTTCAAGCTGGGTCAGCTCGTTGTGGAGACGGTCGAGGAAGCGGGCGATGTCGACTTGCTGCGAGCCGAGACGCTGGCGGGCGTTGGCGATGATTTCAGCATTGAGGCCGAGGCGTTCGGCGGTCTGAATACCGGCCGAGGCGCCGGGCACGCCGAGACGGAGCTGGTAGTTGGGGACCAATGTAACTTCGTCGACACCGGCTGCCGCGTTGAGTACGCCGGCCGTGTTGGCCGCATAAACCTTGAGCGAGGTGTGATGGGTGGAGATGAGGGACCAGGCGCCGGCAGTGAGAAAGAAACTCGCTATCGCGACGGCGAGGGCTGAGCCCTCTTCGGGGTCGGTGGCGGAACCTAATTCATCGAGCAGGACGAGAGAACTAGAGTCGGCGAGGCGCGCGAGGCGATCAAGATTGGTGATGTGCGCGGAGAAGGTGGAGAGGGCGGCTTCGATGGATTGAGCGTCGCCAATGTCGGCGAGACATGCAGTGAAAATCGGAAAGCTGGCGGCGGTGGCGGGCACGGGCAGACCGGCCTGAGCCATCATGGCGAGCAGTGCGGTGGTCTTGAGGGTGACGGTCTTGCCGCCGGTGTTGGGGCCGCTGATGATGAGCTGACGATTTTCGCTGGTGAGCTCGAGGGTGAGAGGAACAACGTTGGTATTGGGACGGCCACCGGAGGCGCGCAGACGTTTTTCAAGCAAGGGGTGACGGGCGGCATCGAGGCGCAACTGGCCGGGCGTGATGGCGGGAGGTACGCAGTCATAGTCGCGTGCGAAACGGGCGCGGGCCTGGAGACTGTCGACGAGAGCGAGGACGCGGGCTCCCTCGACGAGAGCGGGTGCGTAGGTGCCGACCTGGCGCGTGAGGGCTACGAAGATGCGATGGATCTCGGCTTGTTCTTCTTCGAGGAGACGGACGAGCTCGTTGTTTTGCTCGATGGTTTCGAGGGGCTCGACGTAGACGGTTTGGCCGGAAGAACTGGCACCGTGCACGACTCCGCTGACGCGCCGCTTGAGCTCGCTGCGAACGGGGATGACGAAGCGATCGCCGCGAATAGTGATGAGGTCGTCTTGAGTTGCGCCGTCGCTGGAGAGCTTGCGCAGGGCGGCGCGAAGGCTCTCTTCGATCTGGCGTTGTTGGCGCTCCTGATCGCGGCGGATGCGGTTGAGCTCGGGGGACGCGTCGTCGGCGAGGGAGCCGTCGGGCTGGATTTTTCGCTCGATTGATTCCGCGAGGGGACGGAGGGTGGTCGAGAGGGCCGATGAAAGGGACGAGAGGCCGGGGAGACGACCGACGACGCGCGCGGGCGGCGATTGCAAAAGCGATTGCCAGGCGGCGATGTCATTGGCGAGGCGAGCGACGGCCTGGAGTTCATTGGCTTCGAGGGCGGCTCCGGGAATCTGGGCCTTGGCTGCGAATTGAGTGGGATCGAAGAGACCGCCGAGGGGGATGGAGGTCTGCTCTTCGAGCAGGAGGCGGACTTCGCCGGAGAGTTGATGCTGGCGCACGATCCAAGGCTCGTCGGTCGAGGGCTGGAGATCGAGAATGGCGGCGCGGCCCACGGGCGATGCGGCATAGCCAGCGACGAGGGCGAGTAGGGGTTCCCATTCGAGAGCGAAAAAATCGGCGTGGGCGACGGGCGACGGAATGGGATCGAGGAGCGGCATAGGGCAACTGCTATTTTACGGGTTCGTGGTGTGGAAGGGGTTGGGAGGCGCAGCATTGCAGCGGAGGTAATGTTTGTGAGCTATGAGTAGTCAATTTGAAGTGAGTTGAAGAACAAAAGCAGATTCTTCGCTCACCACCCCGAACTGAAAAACGTTCGGGGCCCCGTTCGAACAAGAATGACAGCTTCTGTTTATTGTCAATTTCGGGCGCGGGTCACTGGGGAAGCGCGTTGTCGAGCGGAAATCGGACCAGTGGTAAGGTGGGTTCGAGGGTGGAGTTTGGTAATGGTTTCCTTTGAGGGCGCAAAGCCTATAATCAGGCTGTCGTGTCACATCATTTCTCATTTCGTACGCGCCTGATTTGGCGGTTGGCTGCCCATGTTGGATTGGGGTTGGCGCTGATTTTTACATTTGGAATTCACGCCGACGGCCAGGCTGCGGGAGATGCTGCGGCGGGGCGAGGGCGGATCCTGCTGGTGCTGCCGTTTGATAACCGCAGTGGGCAGCCGAGCCTGGAATGGATTCGCGAGGCGGCGCCGGACCTGTTGAGCAGGCGGTTGGGATCGGCGGGATTTGCGCCGATGAGCCGGGCAGACCGGTTGTATGCGCTGGACCACCTGGGTTTGCCGCAGGGATTCCAGCCGTCGCGAGCGAGTGCGCTGAAGCTGGCACAGACGCTGGACGCCGATTCGATCGTGGTTGGCAGTTACCGGATGGATGGGTTGAGCATCCTGGTTGAAGCGCAGATTGTGGATGTGCCGCACTTGCGGATGAGCCAGGCGGTGACGACGCGCGGAGAAATGCGCGACATGATCGCGGTGTTTGATTCGCTGGCGTGGAAGCTGACGCGGCAACTTGATCCCAGTTTCAGCGTGGCCCAGGAGACGTTTGTGGCGGCGGGCGCGGGGCTGCGGGTGGACGCGTTTGAGCAATACATTCGGGGAATTTCAGAGGCGGACCAGGCGGAGCGTTTGAGGCACCTGCAGCAGGCGGTGAAGTTGAGTCCGGACTTTGGCGCGGCGTGGATGGCGCTGGGGCGCGAGGATTATAGCGGCCAACAGTACGAGCAGGCCGCGGCGGCGTTTGCCAAGGTGGGCGCGAATGATGCGGACGCGCTGGAGGCGGGATTTTATCGCGGGCTGTCGCTGATGTTTGTGGGCGATTATAGTCATGCTGAAGCGGCGTTTGCAGGCGTGGCGCGGGTGTTGCCGCTGGCCGAAGTTCTGAATAACGAGGGAGTGGCGACGAGCCGGCGGGGGCTCGATGGGAGCACGCTGTTTAAGCAGGCAATTGCGGCTGATCCGAATGCGGCGGATTTCCATTTCAACTTGGCGGTGAGTCTGAAGCGGCACGGAAGCGGCTCGGAGGCTATCGACGAGCTGACGCAGAGCCTGAAACTGCGGGCTAACGACAGCGAGGCACAGGCGTTGCTGTCGGCATGGAAGCAGCCGGCTGGGGAGCGCAGTGTGGATCCGCTGGAGCGGATTGTGCGCAGTTTTGATGCGGCGGCGTTTCGGCAGGCGGCGGTGATGATGGATCAGATGGAAGCTTCGCGGATAGCGGCGCTAAGTCCAGAACAACGGGCGCAGACGCTTTCGAAGCAGGCCAAGGATTATTTGAATCGCGGGCTACTGCTCGAAGCGGAGCGGGTTTATCAATCGGCGGTGGCGGTGGACGGACGGATGGAAGCGGCGCACGCGGGATTGGCCGAGGTGCGGGAACGAACCGGGGATGCGGCGGGGGCGCGGAAGGAAGCCCAGTCGGCTTTGGAACTGCAGCCGACGGCAGATGCGTATCTCGTATTGGCGCGGCTCGATCTGGCCGCGAGCCATCTGGACGAAGCCAATCATGAGGCCGGAGAAGCACTCAGGTTGAGTCCGAATAACCAGGCAGCGCAAGAAGTGATGCGCCAGGTGACGGCACGCGAAGGTGCGAAGAAGTAGGGTTCGCTTACACGAGCCCTGAAGGAGCAGGCCATGTCAGAATTCACACGCGGAATGGCCGCATTGTTGAGCGTTCGCAAGATTGTTTGGGTTGCCGCAGCGATAATGGCGGCGCTGGTTTGCGTGACGGGGGCGGGTGCGCAACAGCCGGTGGTGGAGAAATATGTGCTTGCCGATACCATTCAGCCGGTGAGTGCCGGGCAGCTTGATCGAGCGATTGCGCGGGCCAATGCGGACGGCGCAGCGGCGTTGCTGATCGAGTTGGACACGCCGGGCGGAATGGTGGAGTCGATGCGCGGGATGACGGGCGCGATCTTGAGTTCACGTGTGCCTGTGATTGTGTATGTGGCTCCGGCGGGCGCGCGGGCGGGGTCGGCGGGATTCTTTTTGATGGAGGCCGCGGATGTGGCTGCGATGGCTCCAGGGACTAACGCGGGCGCGGCGCATGTGGTGTTTGAATTTGGCAAGCCCGACGAGACGATGACGCAGAAGGTCGAGAACGATGCGGAGGCTTTTTTGCGTTCGTTTGTGGTGAGGCGCAATCGCAACGTGGATGCGGCGCTGGCGGCATTGCAATCTTCTCATGCTTACACGGCAGAGGAAGCGCAGACACAACACTTGATTGATGTGATTGCATCGAGCGACAAGGAACTATTGGCTACATTGGACGGGCGCACGATTACGCGGCTGGATGGAAGCAAACAAGTGCTGCATTTGGCGGGAGCGCGCATCGAGTTATTGCGGCCGACGCTGCGCGAGAATGTGCTGGGATGGCTGGTGAATCCGAATATTGCGCTGCTGTTTTTGGTGGGTGGGGCGCTGCTGATTTATCTCGAGTTCAACACGCCGGGAACGATTGTGCCGGGGGCGTTGGGCACGTTGATGGTGTTGCTGGCGATCTTTGCGCTGGATCTGCTGCCGATTCGTTACACGGCGGTGATGTTGCTGGTGGGGGCGCTGGTGCTGCTGGTGCTCGAGGCCAAAGTGGGCGGGCATGGTGCGCTGGCGATTGCGGGCATCATCTGCCTGACGCTGGGCATGCTTACGCTGGTCGCTGCGCCGGTGCCGGAACTGGCGGTGAACCCGTGGGTCGCGATTGCGGTGAGTACGGCGTTTGGTGGGATTACGGCATTCCTGGTGCGATTGGCGGTGCGCGCGCGGCGCATGAAAACGCGGCTGGGTGTCGATGCGATGGTAGGACAAACTGCGTCGGCGATGGAAGCGCTTAATCCCGAAGGCCACGTGCTAGTGGAAGGCGAGATCTGGCGGGCGGTTGCGGATGAGGCTGTGGCGGCGGGTACTTCGCTGACCGTGGTGGGCCACGAACAATATCTGTTGCACGTAACCCCGGTTGAGCGGTCGAGGACAGCCGCATAAGTTGCACTCTAGTACAATCCGTGCTGAAGTGAGGAAATCCTATGTCGATTCCGATTCTTGTTGTTGTTGCCATTGTTGTTCTCTACTTGCTGAACTCGATCAAGATACTTCGCGACTATGAACGCGCGGTGATCTTCAGACTGGGACGGGCGCTGACTCCGCCGAAGGGGCCGGGCATTATTTTTGTGTTCAGGCCGCTGGATCAGATGGTGCGGATTTCACTAAGGCAGGAAGTGCTGGAGGTTCCGCCGCAGGACGTGATTACGCGCGACAACGTGACTATCAAGGTGAACGCGGTGGTTACGCTCTACGTGGTGAATCCCAATGACGCGGCGATCAAGGTGGCTAACTATGTTTATCAGACTTCGCAGTTTGCGCAGACGACATTGCGCTCGGTGTTAGGCGAAGTCGAGTTAGACGAGTTACTAAGTCACCGCGATAAGTTGAACCTGCGCATTCAAACGATCATCGATCAGCGTACGGAACCATTTGGCGTGAAGGTAATTTCGGTCGAAGTGAAGCAGGTGGATTTGCCGGAACAGATGTTGCGCGCGATGGCGAAGCAGGCTGAAGCAGAGCGTGAAAAGCGGTCGAAGATTATTCATGCCGAGGGCGAGTTTAATGCGGCGCAGAAGTTAGTGGATGCGGCGGCGCTGTTGGCGACCGAGCCGATCACGCTGCAGTTGCGGTATCTGCAGACGCTGACGGAGATTGGTGTCGAGAAGAATACAACGATTGTGTTTCCGCTTCCGATGGAACTGCTTTCGTTGTTGAATAAAGTAGGAGCTTCGGCGACGGCAGCGGCTCTCGAAAAGAAATAGGCCGAAGTTAGACGTGGGGCCGACGCGGAAAGAAAGCGTCGGCTTGGAATGCGATGGGCGAGCTGCCTTCTCCGGTTGGCCGCGGCTCGAATAAGAGAGGGAATATGCAGCGTAGTTTTGGAGGGGGCGCGTTTGAACCGGTAGACGAGCGACGCGACAAAGAACTCACGCTTGGTCCGACGATGCTGGTGGCCCTTGCATGCGGGCTGCTCGTGCTTTGCGGCCTGTGTTTTGTTTTTGGATACGCGGTGGGGCATCGCAGTGGCGGCGAGGGTGCTGCGGCAACAGTGCCGGGCCTGGCCGCTCAGCAGGCCCAGGCGCTGGCAGCGACCGCGCAACCCAAGCCTTCGGCGGCGCAAGGCGGTAGTCAACTGCAGCCGGGCAATGCGGCTGACGAATCGAATGCGTCTGCGGCGGAGTTGACCCCGGTGGCTAGTGGTCAGAGTACCGCGACGCCAGCTCAGAGTGCGGTTGTTGCGACACCGAGCGGTGGTTCGGCCGCAGTGCAATCTGCGCTGCCGGCACAAGCGATGGTTCCGGCTGCTGTGCCGGGTGGTGGGGCGGGCGTGGCGCCGGCACTGTCGCAGGCTGGGACAATCATGGTGCAGATTGCGGCCGTCTCTCATCCTGAAGATGCGCAAGTGCTGGTGGGAGCTCTGCGCAAGCGAGGCTACGCGGTGACGGCGCGTCACGATCCGGTCGATGGAATGCTGCATGTGCAGATTGGACCATTTAAAAATCGGGACGATGCGAATGCCATGCGCACGAAGTTGCTCAACGATGGTTACAACGCGATTGTGCAGTAGCTGAATGCGCAGACTTATTCATTGATCCGGTAGGAAAGCAGCGACATTGCTTTCCCACCCATTCCCGCAAAGAGCGCGGGAATGGATGGGGCACCCCCAGATTACTGGCTGATCAAGGGTGGGGCGCCTGCGTTGTTGCGCATCCACTCGGGTAGGCCTGAGGCAATGGCTTCGCGAACGGCGTGCATGAGCTCTTCGCGATTGGCGAAATTGGCGGGGTAGATGGGTGGGTGAAAGATGATGTGCGCGGTGCTGGGACGAACGCGCATGCTGCCTTTGGCCATCATGGTTTCGGTACCGTAAATCGAAACGGGTATGCAGGGCGCGCCTGCTTCCATGGCAAGAAAGAAGGGGCCTTTTTTGAATGGCAGGAGACGGCCGTCGCGCGAGCGAGTGCCCTCGACGAACGTGGTGATGTGAATGCCTTTTTGAAGGACGCGTCGAGCCGCGGCCACACTTTCAATGGCGCTGGCGGCACTGCCGTCGCGATTGACGGGGATAAAATCGCCGAGCTTCATGCCGTAGCCGAGCAAGGGTATTTTCATGAGCGAGCGCTTGAGGAAGGCCGAGGTGCGACCGGGAATGCGGGGGATGAGCGCCGGCGGATCGAGGTTGGAGACGTGGTTGGACATGAAGATGCATGCGGTATCTGGAGGGACGTTTTCGCGGCCTGTGGTGACAACGCGGATGCCGATGAGACGGAAAGCGATGCGTACGACGAGTTGCGAGGCGTAGTAGAGGGGCGTCGCGTTACCGGTGATCATGGCCCAGGGAATGAAGAACAGTGCCACTGGTGCGCCGAGAACGAGAATACTTACGACTAATACAAAAGAAGCGATCATGCGACTTTCTTACTTACTTTCTAGATCCAGTTGAATCGATTTGAGGCGCGCGGGCAGTTTTTCATAAATGTCGTCGAAGCCGCCATTGGAAAGGATCGCGACCACATCGCCGGATCGAAGCAGGGGTGCGATTTTTTCTACGATCGCATCGGCGCTGGGGTAGAGATCGGCGGGCGTGCCCGATGAGTTGAGCTCGGCGACGATGTCTTCAGGGTGCAGTCGCTCGTCCTCTGGAATGCGCTGCTGCTGATAGACGCCGGCCATCACGACATGATCGGCGAGGCGCAGGCTACTGACTAACTCATGCGCGAGTACCTTGCGGCGCAGGGTGTTGGAGCGCGGTTCGAGGACGGCCCACAGGCGCGATTGGGGATAGACGGAACGGAGCGCGCGCAGGGTTTCGCGAATGGCGGTGGGATGGTGGGCGAAGTCATCGATGATGGTGATGCCGTGAATCTCAGCCCGGACTTCGAGGCGACGCTTTACGCTTTTGAAGCTGGCCAGCGCGGCTTGAATTGCATCTTTGCCGATGCCCTGGTTGAAGGCGAGCGCTGCCGCTGCTGTAGCGTTTAACGCATTGTGTTCGCCGGCGAGAGCCATCTCTAACTCAGCCCACAGCGTGCCGTCGTGCCAAACTTCCCAGCGCGTGAGGCCTTCTTCGTGGCGGAGATTTTGCAGGCGCCAATCGGCTTCGGGGGTAAATCCATAACGCTCGACGCGACAGAACGCGTGAGAGACGCACTCGGTGACGTTGGCATTGCCGTCGAAGGCGACGATGACTCCGCGACGCGGCACAAGGTTGACGAGACGCTTGAACGCGGTCTTTACGGCCTCAAGATCGACATAGATGTCGGCGTGATCGAACTCGACATGCGTCAGGATCAAGGCGTCGGGGAAGTAGTGGAGGAACTTTGGTCCCTTGTCGAAGAAGGCTGTGTCGTACTCATCGCCCTCGACGATGAAGGTGCGGGTAGGGCGGAGTTGAAAGCTGGTGCCGAAGTTTTCTGCGACTCCGCCGATGAGGAACGAGGGCTCACGTGCGGCATCTTCGCGAGAGGCGACTTGGTAGATCCAGGCGAGCATGCTGGTGGTGGTGGTCTTGCCGTGCGTACCAGCGATGACCAGAGATTCGCGCCCAATGAGAAACTCTTCGCGGAGCAGTGCGGCCATGGAGGTGAATGGGATGCGGACGTCGAGGGCGCGCTCGATCTCGGGGTTACCACGCGAGAGCGCGTTGCCGATGACGATGAGGTCGGGCGCGGGATCGAGGTTGGTTTCAGCATAGGGCTCGAGGATGGGAATGCCGAGCGAGTGGAGTAAGTCGCTCATGGGCGGATAAGCCGCCTTGTCAGAACCGGTGATGCGATGGCCTTGGAGCTGTAACAGTCCGGCGAGCGAAGCCATAGCTGTACCGCAGATGCCGCTTAAGTGAATGTGTCGCGATTGAATTTTCATGATGTTACTTGTCGGCTCTTTCTTTCATAAGTGCCGACCAATGTTCCTTTCGCCAAAACGTGGCCGCTCATGGCAGCCAGGACGTCTCTTCGCCGGGGCGGCGAGTTGAAAGTCAAGTTAGCATCGAGCGCAAAAAGCTGGAAGTAGTACGAGTGCGGTCCGTGATCGGGGATGGGTCCGGGGCCGCGATAGGCCATGGTGCCGACCGTGTTTTTGCCGATGCGGAAACCGTCGGGAATCGGTTGAGACTGGGCGGGCGGCGTGTTGGGAATCGCTGCCTCGGGCAAGAACGTTTCGGGCGGCAGATTATACGCGATGGCATGGACGAACGCAAAGGGAAGCGGCGCATCGGGGTCTTCGATAACAAGGACGAGGCTGCGCGTGGCCGAGGGAAGATTACTCCACGAAAGGGGCGGGAAGAGATCCATGCTGGACTGGGTGAAACGCACAGGGATTTCACCGCCATGAAGGAAAGCTTCGCTTGAGACGTGAATGGTGTCAGGGGCGAGCGCAACCTCTCTTGAGTAGCAGATCAGCTTGTCGTTTCCGGCGCGGATGTTTTTGAGCAGGCGGCCTAACATGATCTGCCTCGCAGGTGAAGGACAGCTTCGTCGGCCACAGCGAACTCGGCGTCGATGCCGAAGGTCAGAGTTACATTTTGACGCGAGACATGGCCGCTGCGGAGGCCGATCGCTATGGGACCGGTGAAGTCATGGAGCGAGTTGAGAATGGCTTGTTCGAGTAACCCAGGAGGTGCACCGGGGGATGCGCAATCGAGCATTTCGCCGAAGACGATGCCGGTAACTCCGGCTAACTTGCCGGCGTGGCGGAGTTGCCATAACATACGATCGATCTGGTAAGGCTTGGCGCCGGTGTCTTCGATGAAGAGCAGCTTGCCTTCGGTTGCGGGTTCCCATGGTGTGCCGAGTAGAGAGACGAGGATGCTGAGACAACCGCCGTAGAGAGTGCCTTGGGCGCGGCCGGGGCTGAGAGGGCGCAGGCCTTCGGCAGGGCCGACGGTGTAAGGCTCGGCGGCGAGCGCGGATTGAAAGCTAGGCAGGTGGACGCCATCTTCGCGATAAAAGTCTGCGGCGAGCATGGGGCCGTGAAAGGCGGGCAGGCTGAGTCGATCGAGTAAGTGGAGTTGGAGCCCGGTTAGATCACTATAGGCAAAAAATGGTTTGGGATGATTGCGGATCAAGTCCAAGTCGATGCCGTCGAGAAGATAGTTAGAGCCATAGCCGCCGCGCAAACACATGACGATGGACGACTCGGGATCGGCGAATGCAGTATGGAGATCGGCTAAACGCTGGGCGGGAGTGCCGGCGAAAAAGAGCGGACCGCGCGCGGATGTGTGTTCAAGGGAGCGTGGCGAGAAACCGAGAGAGCGAAGGCGATCAATGCCATGATCGATGCGCTCGGGGCGCGCGAAGGAAGCGGGCGCGACGATGCTGATTCCGGAGCGTGCGGGCACGGGAGGCAGACTGATGAGCGGCTTTGGATTTGGCTGCGGGTTCATGCGAACCATGCCTCTCCGCGGGCGATGAGTGAAGCTGGGCCGGTGAGTTGAAGTTCTGTGCCGGGGCCGCTCCAGGCAATGGTTTGAGGGCCGCCGGGGGCAATCACACTAAGTGGCGAAATGCAGCCGTGGAAGGCGATGGCCGCAGTGGCAGAGGCCGATGTGCCGGTGCCCGACGAAGTGGTCGGACCGACTCCGCGCTCGAAGATGCGAATTTCAATTTGAGTCGGGCTGATGACGTGGACAAATTCAACGTTGGTCTGGTGGGGGAAATCGGGATGGGTGCAGATTTCGGTTCCGATTTTTTCCCACGCGTGGCCGGCGATAGCGAAGTCAGCGTTATCGACGACGATGACGAAATGGGGATTGCCGGTGGAGACTTCGATACCGGCGATTTGCATCGCCCTCCCACCCAGCTCTTTGGTCGGGAGGGTGACGGTGCGCGATGCGAACGAAGGCACGCCCATGCCGGTGGTTACTTCGACGGTGTAGCCGTCGGCGGTGCTGACGGCATTGATGTGGCAAGAGCGCAGGCCGGCGTCGGTTTCGATTTCGAACTCATCGCCGGGTTGGGCACCTAGTTTTTCGGCTATCCATGCGGCCACGCAGCGTGTGCCGTTGCCGCTGATTTCGGCGATGGAACCATCGGCATTGTGGAGGCGAATTCGTCCTGACTTAGGGCCTGTCCATTGAAAAAACTCGATGCCGTCGGCGCCGATGCTGGTGTTGCGCGAGCACAGATGGCGCGTGAGTCGGGGCCAGTCTTGTTCTGCAACTGCTTCTTGAGCCATGATCAAAAAGTCATTGCCGCAGGCGTGAGCTTTGGTAAAGGGAATCAATCTTCCTCCGGATCGCGGAAGGTGAAGAGCGCATTGATAGCAGGTTCAGCGAGCAGTTTTACGCGCAGAGTTTGATGTTGTTTCTTAGTAGCCGTTAAGGCGAAACTTACTCGCTGCAATTCACCGATGGCATCGCGCTGGACGTCGGTGAGCCGTTCGCCGGCTTTGTCCATGGCGTCGAGGATGGATTGGAGCATTTGGGTCTGATCGCTTCCGCGTGCTTCGTAGACCATCGAGTAGCCTTTGAGATTGGCGCGACGTTCAAGGAAACCGACGACCTCAAGGGCGAGGATCACGATGACTGCTGCCACGGCTGCCGCCGCGTAGAGTCCAGCACCGCAGGCCATGCCGATGGAGGCGACTACGAAGACGCTGGCGGCGCTGGTGAGCCCGCTGACACGGCTGCGATTGTGGATGATGAGGCCGGCGCCGAGGAAGCCGATGCCTTGTACGATGTTCGAAGCGACGCGGCCTTTGTCGGGGTTGCCATCACCGGCGAGCACAGCCGAGAGCAGGGTGAAAAAAGCGCTGCCCATGCAGATGAGTAAGTTTGTGCGGACGCCCGCAGCTTTGCGACTGATTTCGCGCTCAAGTCCGACGAGGCCGCCGAGCAGGCAAGCCATCAGCAAGCGACCGATTGCGCCATTGACGACAACCACCTGTTGCAGCCAACTGAAGTTGAACGGTTGCGCGAAATGTGCGAAGGCGACGGTCATTAAAGGGGGTCCTTGCCCGATGCTACCACTGAGCAGGAGGGCTTGTTGAGATGCCGAAAGTTCAAGGAGTGGGCGAGGTATCGGAGACGTAAATCGTGGCCGGCGGAAGATCCTTGGCTTGAAATCGTTGAATTGGGCTCAGGCCGCGGGGATGGGCGTGAACAGCCTGATCGACCTCATCGCCTTGGAAGGCAAGGATGATGGCGGCGTGATCAGCGGGCGCAGCTAATGCGGCTTGATAAATATCCTGATCGGTCTCATTGATGGTCTGGCGGAGAGGAATGCCGGAGAAGGCGACGAGCTGCGGATAGACCGATGTATTCATCAGGACGGCGGCGTTGGGACGGGTGGCGAGGAGCGTGCGCATGACGGGGGGAATCTCGATTTCGTAGGCGCGGCGGGATTCGATGTTTTTTACGCCTTCGACGTAGACGGGCGGCCACTCGTGGACCATGAGAGCCGCGTTGATGGCGATAAGGGCGAATAGGATTGTCGCTGCATAGCGCGTTAATGGCGGCTTGAACTGGTGCGCGGCGGTGAGGGCGAAATGAGCCAGGAGGCCGACGCCGAGCGCGAAGGCGGGCAGTAATTCAAGGCCGTAGCGGGTGTTGTACCAGGAGTGCGGCCACCAGACGGGAAGGAAAATCGGCACGGAACCATAGGCGACCGAATACGCGTAGAAGGGCATGGGGAGCCACAACCAGAGCGTCCATGCGAAGGCGCGGCGGCGTTCGATCACTGCTGCGAATGCGGTAGCGAAAAGGCTCAGGAGCAGCAGCGTGTTCTGCCATGCGGCTGCGGCTGCATCCGTTTCAGCGGCCTTGACGAAGAACAGCAGCGACACCCAGGGATTGTGCCAGCCGGGATGGGGCGGACCTCCGGGTGAGGCGGTGCGGAGTTCGATGGCTTTGGCGGAATAGGGTCCGCGTAGAAAATCGAGCCAGTCGCCGAAGATGAGTCCGTTATACGAAAACCAGATGATGGGAGCGGCGGCGATGATGAGGCCTGCTAGCCAGAAATGCGGCGTGCGTAATCTGTGGCGGCGCGCGAGAACGAAGCCGATTGAGAGAAATGCGAAGCAGGCCAAGACCCAGCCGTCGTAGCGCGTGAAGATAGCGGCGACCAATACGAGGGCGATTGAATAAAGATGGCGACCGGAAGAGTGGGGCGGAGTTGACTCTGCATCGAGACTTGCTCGCCACTCGACCATAAACACGGAGGCCCAGATCATTTCGCACAAGAAGAGGGGCTCGCTCATGGCGGTGGTTTGGATGTAGAGCAAGTTGGGATTGGTGACGAAGAAGGCCAGCATGACGGAGGCTGCGAGCGGGGAGAGCCAGTTGCGGGCGAGGCGATAAAGACCTGCGCAGGCGGCGAGCCAGGCCAGCGAGGACGCGAAGAAACCGGCGAGGCCGTTGGCCCACCACGAGAACACGGCGACAAAGGGAATGAGGAGCAGGTGGGGCAGCGGCAACCAAACCGAGCCCAACTCCGATAGGCCGGGGTGGCGCGAATCGATGACACGGCGCGCGATGTGGAGATGGGCTACGGCGTCGCCATAGTTAAGCATCGCTCCGTGCTGCCAACTCCACAGGGCAGATGCGAGCGAAGCTGCGGCGCACGAGAGGAGCACCGCAGCCCATTCGCAGCGCCGGATAGATCGATCAGTCAAGGTGAGTCAACTCGCGGAATAGGCCGAAGCGCTCATCAATCTCAGCGCGGGAAAGCTGCTGCAGGCGTTCGGTGCCGAAGCGTTCGACGGCGAAAGAGCCCATGACGCTGCCGTAGAACATGGCACGACGGAATGCGCCGGGAGTTAGTTCGGATTGGGAAGCGAGGTAGCCGAAGAAGCCGCCGGCAAAGCTGTCGCCGGCGCCGGTGGGATCGACGACTTCTTCGAGTGGCAGGCCTGGGGCGCGGAACGTCTTGGCTCCGATCCTTGTTGGTGAGGCGCCGTGGAAGGCCGTCGCGCCGTATTCGCCGTGCTTGACGACGAGCATGCGCGGACCCATGGCGAGCACGGCGCGTGCAGCCTGGACCAGGTTGCTGTTGCTGGCGAGCATGCGTGCCTCAGTGTCGTTGATGAGGAGAATGTCGAGGCCTTTGAGGACTTCAAGGAGGGCAGGACGATGATCCTTGATCCAATAGTTCATGGTGTCGCCCGCGACGAGGCGGGCTTGCGGCATGGCTTCGCGAACGCGGCGCTGGAGGATGGGATCGATGTTGGCGAGAAAGAGGAATTCTGAATCGCGATAGGCGTCGGGGATCTTGGGCTCGAAGCTGCCGAAGACGTTCAGATCGGTGATTTGAGTCTTGGCTTCATTAAGGTTATCGAGGTAGGAACCGGCCCAGAAAAAGCTCTTGCCGGATGCGTGCTCGATGCCTTGGGTGTCGATGTTGCGGGCGCTGAAGACGGCCTGCTCTTCGGGGCCGAAATCTTCGCCAACGACGGCGATCACGCGGACGTCGGTGAAGTAACTGGCGGCGAGAGAAAAGTAAGTCGCCGCACCACCCAGGCATCGGTCGCGCCGACCGGCGGGAGTTTCAATGGAGTCAAAGGCTACGCTGCCCACTACAGTTATTGCCACTTATTCCTCACTTATGCGAAAGGTTCTTGCTTATTACAAACGATGTTACAGATCCACTTAGTGCGGTGACTCCCAAGTACATTGAGAATACGCGAAAGAACAAAAGCAGATTCTTCACTCACCACCCCCAAACTGAAAAGCGTTTGGGGCCCCGTTCGTTCAGAATGACAGTGCCCTGGTTTGATGACAGTGCCTTGGTCTGCGAACTTTGGAAGCAGACCCTAGACGAAATACTTACCGAATAGAAGACTTAGTTTTTCTTTGGTGGCTGCGGGGATGGCGTCTTTCTGCGTCAGGATTGCATATTGGGCAGCAGTGGCGCAGGCGCAGGTACGCTCCGTGGGCATCTTGGCGACTGCTGCCTTGACGACTTT
>Ga0224528_1000041_pt1 | contig 100678 bp, 91 predicted proteins | sample CBST25metaG_2_FD_179888 | JGI IMG/M metagenome (GOLD analysis project Ga0224528, IMG submission 179888) | Peat soil microbial communities from Stordalen Mire, Sweden - C.B.S.T25 | ecosystem: Environmental > Terrestrial > Soil > Wetlands > Peat | place: Sweden: Norrbotten County, Stordalen Mire...
CGACCTCGCCATCACAGCAGCCATGGCAGCTATCACCGCCCAAGATTCCGCCGCTTGGTTTCAATCCTGCGGATATCGGACACAGACACTATGAAACCGCTCTAATCTGTATTTAGTCCGCAAATCGCACGAGCTTCTCATTCGTCAAGTTGAAGTACATGGAGAACAAAGTTGCCTCCGGCTTTGTCAATTCTCGGCGCGGCGGACGGTACTCGGTAGTGCGCCTTAGGCTAACACCGTTCGGCAGGTACCCCTTATCGAACCTCATTCATTGACAAAGTCGTACTCTGAAACTTATATTGACGGTAACCTATCAAATAGACGTTTAAACGTTGAAGTCTCGGGAGAATTGCGTCGATTATGCTGGTCGGCCATATCTTCTCAACACCCGTTGATAGCTGAAATTGATCTCCGCAATTTGAGCGCTGAAGCAGTTAGCTCTCCCTTGAAGATTTGTCTCGCACTTTATCTGCTGTGCCCATCATCGTCACAGTCGGTGTCGATCGGGAGTTTTTTACGCCTGACAGTCAACGCCGAGATTACCGATTCGCAGTTAATGAGCGCCCGAGCGAGAGAAGTGCTGGTCAATAGGTTTAAGAACGCGTTACAGGTTCAAGCCATAAACGCCTGCTATGACTGCGAAGAAGAGGTTTAGTCACAAATGCGTATTCGACCGATAGGACCTTCCGACCTTGCTCTCGAAGGCGGCGAGATCCTTCATATCCCCTCAGGTAGCATCAAGGACTGGGAAGTCAGAAGCGTGGATGCTTCAATCGTCCTCACCACTGGCCCCGTTGTCGACGGACGTCTGTAAAATGCTCGACACTACTGCGAGTTGCGTTACAACTTCTAAGATCAACGCCGTTTGTGAGCCCCTATTACGGAGAGTGGGGCTAGGATTTCTGTTCGGAGTAGGCAATGTAAGCACTGATGACGGGCGATCTCAGGAGCGTTACCGACGGGCTTTCTTGACTACCATTTCTTCCTTCGCTTCACGTGGCATAAGTCTACTCACCTCTTTTATCAGTATTCCTCTCACCTTTAGGTATTTGGGTGCCGAACGCTACGGCTTGTGGATGATCATCACATCGATCATTGCAGTCATGAACTTTGCTGACCTTGGAATAGGGAATGGTTTGCTTACCGCCGTTGCCGAAGCGGATGGAAGAGATGATTGCAAACTGACCTGTGAATATGTTTCAAGTGCATTCTTCGTCCTAATTCTTATCGCGGCAGCGCTGAGCCTTTTCGGATGGATAGCCTATCCGTTAATTCCATGGCGCAGGGTTTTCAATGTTTCCTCTCCAGCCGTTGCAGCCGAAGGGGCCAAAGCTCTCGCAGTATTGTTTGCATGGTTTGTAATCAATATTCCTTTAGGAGTCGTCAATCGAATTCAAACGGGTCTGCAGCGTGGATATAACTCACAACTATTCTCCGCGGGCGGAAGCCTGGCATCACTTGCTGGAGTGTTGTGGGCTATTCATGCTAAGGCCGGTTTGTCGTTGCTGGTGTTCTCATCCACCGCTGGCTCCATCTTTGCAATCCTCGTCAACGGTGCGCTCCTGTTCCGTGCTCAACCATGGCTGCTGCCTCGTTTGGCGCTCGCCAAAAGGCGGTCCGCGTCGAGGCTCTTTAAACGGGGATCGCTCTTCTTTGTATTGCAGACAGCAGGCGCTATTGGGTACAACACCGACAATATTGTCATTGCACACGTGCTAGGAGCGGGAGCAGTCGCGGCCTATGCACTTCCTCAAAAGCTGTTTGGCTACGCCGCCATGGTGGTCATGTTCAGCCTCGGACCCTTGTGGCCGGCTTACGGTGAAGCAATTTCACGGGGGGACATTGGCTGGGCGGAGAAGACACTGCGACGGTCGTTTTATCTGTCGATCGGGATTTCTGCCTGCCTTAACGTGGTACTGGTCGTGTCCGCTCCACTTCTCCTCAGGCGTTGGGCAGGACCAAGTTTTACGACTCCAGTGGTTCTAGTGATATTGCTGGGAACGTGGGGAGTGATCGCAGCATTGTCCTCAGCCGTTTCGATGTTCCTAAACGCTGCAGGCGGTAAGGCCCTTAGATTTCAAGCGGGCATGGCGATTCTCATGGCTGCCACCAATATCCCGCTTTCGATCATCTTGACGCGAAAGATAGGAATCGCGGGTGTTGTTGCGGGTTCAATCATTTCTCAAATAATGACGATCATTCCTACTCTGCTGATGGTGCCGAGTTTCATACGTCACATTCGGGCGCACGGTCAGACAGTCGATCCAAGCAACAGTTTGTCGGCAAGGTCCAATGTTGTCTTGGACTCATAAGGAGAAGGTGAGCCATGCGCATTACCTATGACGAGCAGATTTTTGCAATGCACTCTACCGGCGGAATTTCACGTTATATTACGGAAATTGCCACCCGCATTGCGCGCCGTCGACGGTCAGCCGTTACGATTGTTGCGCCTATATATGTAAACAAGTATCTCCAACAACATGCGGCAACCTCGTCTATGCGAGTGATCGGGAGATTCTTTCCTAAACTTCCGAAGATGGGGCGTCCTATTCAGTATGTGAGTACTCGTATTGCCGACGTTATCCTTCCTCTGTTTAGGTCAGACGTTATTCATCAGACCTACTACGGTCCCGTTCGCCGAGTTGGCAAGTCAAGAGTCGTTCTGACTGTGCATGACATGACTCACGAACTGCTTCCGGAATTCTCGAAAGATTTAGGGAGTTTGAAAGCAAAACGAGCGGCAATTGCAGAATGCGATCACATCATCTGTGTTTCAGAAAACACCAAGCGAGACCTGCTCAGTGTAATGAACGTCGAAGACTCCAAGATATCAGTGGTGCCGCTCGGAGCGACGCCACTGACGGTGGATCCCGGTGCGTGTACGTGGCCCAGTCCTTTTATATTGTTTGTAGGGCTTCGGCATGGGTACAAGAATTTCGGAAAGCTTCTGCAGAGCTATGCCGATTCATTTCGTTTGAGGGAGAGTTTCAACCTTATTTGTTTTGGCGGTGGCGAATTTTCCAAACGGGAGAAGTTGGAGTTTGCTCGACTAGGACTGAATCCTGAAAAGATTACGCAGATTGCTGGAGACGATGGCACCCTGGCAGCCTACTACAGCAAAGCGGCAGCTTTTGTATACCCATCTCTTTACGAAGGATTCGGACTTCCTATACTAGAGGCGATGGGGTGCGGATGTCCTGTCGCGTGCAGCAAGCGCAGCTCTTTTCCTGAAGTAGCTGGTGGCGCAGCTAGGTATTTCGATCCGGAATCAAGCGAAAACATGGCCGAGGTCCTGAAGGACATTGTCTTCTCGGATACGCAGCGAAGCTCCATGATCGCCGAAGGCCATCGACGAACAGGGATCTTCGATTGGGAGCGATGTGCGGAAGCTACCGAGAAAATCTACGCGACGTTGACATAACGACCCACGACCAAGGAAAACGAACTGCGCTGCAGTGCAACCGCATTTATGAGGAGACAAAATGAGCGTTGGGTGATTTTTATCAACATGTGGATCGTCGATTTCAGTGATCCGTCTTTCGTAACATCGCAAATTTGTCGATAAGGCGCTCGGTGGGGAAGTAGTGATTGTTACTAATTGGTCCATAGATTAGAATTTTCTAATTAATCCAAACATAGGCGGGTTCAAGTTCGGTAACTCGAATCTGGCATAGCACCGTGTCTCGGCATATAACCACCGACCAGCCTTCGCGCTGGCCAGAGTCAGTTCACGAAGGCGCCTTTTCACGAAGGACCAGCCTCGATCTGGCTCAAACGACAACTTAACACTTTTCACGTCCACTGCGGGCAATCTGCTTTTGTTTTGGAGGACTATCTTTTGAAGGTTCGCCTTTGGTTTTTGTTGCTTACGTCGTTCCTGATACCACGGGTCTGCTTTAGCCAGATTCCTAAACCGGCTCTGCTCAGTTCATCATCCAACGAAGTCTCGGCCGATTTTCTCATGCCAGTTAAAGGGGAAAGCTTCGCGCACTCCGGTACTGGCGGGCAGATTGCTGATAGCCATTTCTTCGGCGAGCACTTTGGCATTAAGTTACAGGCCGATTACGAGCGAACGAACTGGTTAAAGTTCCAGGATTCCGGGCTCAGGACTGGACCAATCATACGTTTTGCAACGAAACGGGCGGTTCAACCTTATGTTGAAGCACTGGTGGGCTATGCGCGAGTGAAAGCAACATATCTGAAACCTGTAAACTCGTTTCATGGTAGTGGCTCCGCCCTGGTTGGCGGAGGTTTCGATTACCGTCTCGCTGGTGGCTGGTACGCCAAAATCGGAGTAGATTTTCAAGGGGACTGGGCATCCAGCACGAGAGTGCAACGTGGGCTCATTGGCATCTCTTACAGACGCGGTAACGGCGTAAATTCACGCTACTAAGAGGCTGTCGGTTGTCTCTAAACTGGTGAGTTTGTCCTAGCTTTGACACCCGCATGACTGGCGGATCACCAGCCTATGCTTGAGAACGATCTGCCGTATGGAGCGTGTATCGTCTTCGATACGCTTCAGTAGTAGTTCCGCCGCAGAAGAGCCGATCTCATAGGTTGGCTGCGCAACCACCGTAACTGACGGGGATACCAGCGACGACCACGCATCGTCGTCGAAGGTCGCGAAGGAAATGTCGTCAGTGCATTTCTTTCCGATCCTTCCTGCTTCCATCAACGCCCGAAAGGCTCCGACTGCGAGCAGTCCGTTGCTGGTAAGGATCGCGTCGGGAGGAGGAGCCATTGCAAGCAATTTGCGAACAGCCCTGTAACCCTCTTCATCGCGGGGTGGAACTTCCAATATGAGCTCCTTGTCCTCAGCTAGCCCATATTTCTGCCTTGCGAGTTGGAAACCCTTCCGCCGCTCACGACCAGTGGGACTCTTTACGCCGAAAACACCCGCGATTCGGGTTCGCTTATGAGAAATCAAGTGCTCAGTCATATCGAATGCTGCCGCAACATTATCGATAACAACGCTGTCGGCCAAACCCCTACCAATAGGGCGATCAATGATCACAAGCGGCATTCCTATATCGCCCATCTTCCCAAAATCGCGGACCGCTTTGCCCGTAGGTGCATAGATGATGCCGGCGACATTCTCATCGATGAGATGTCGAAGGTATAGTGCTTCCTTTTCAGGATCTTCGTCGGTATTGCAGAGGAAGATCGCAAACCCGCATCGGAGTGCCGCATCTTCCACCGCCCGACAGATACGAGTGAAGTAAGGGTTCTGGATGTCAGCTACAACCAATCCTATTGTTGTCGAGCGATTGGAGCGCAGACTTCGCGCTACACGATTTGGCCGATAACCGAGCAGCTTTACTGCCTCCAATACCCGCAGCCTCACCTCTTCACGAACGTGTTCTTTGCCTGCGAGGACACGCGAAATGGTTGCGGTGGAGAGACCGCAGGAATTCGCGACATCCTGAATACTCGCCATGGAACTCCTTGTAGAACGAACCATAAGGTCCGTGCTAATCCAAGATTGTGAGCTGATTCAGCAATCGATTACAAGATAACGAAAATTAATGTATCAGAAAACAAAGTGTTTAGCGTTAATTCAATTGAGCTATAAAGATTATTTATTGACACTATTTCTGTAATCGATTACATTCTAGCGGTCATGACGGGCTTCCTTCCTGACAAGTGGTTAATTCAATTCGTCTCACTGTGCTACGAGCTGACCAAGGGAGTAATAGATCAAGATTCGGAAAAGCGCGCACTTGGCAGTCTGTAAGGAATGAATGGTGCATCCTTCCTGACGGAGAAATGAAGCGATGAGAGAAAAGATCCAACAGTTGGGTGGTTTCTTAGCCGGAATGGTTATTCCGAACATTGGTGCATTCATAGCCTGGGGCCTCATTACGGCCTTGTTCATTCCAACAGGCTGGATACCCAATGCGACCTTCGTAAAGCTCGTCGGCCCCATGATCACCTACCTGCTCCCCCTGCTCATTGGCTACACCGGTGGCAAGATGATTCATGGCGTGCGTGGCGGTGTGGTCGGCGCAGCGGCCACTATGGGAGTCATTGTCGGAGCCAGCATTCCCATGTTCCTTGGCGGCATGATCATGGGCCCCATCGGCGGATGGACGATGAAGAAGATTGACGACGTTCTCGAGGAGAAGATCCCGGTCGGTTTCGAGATGCTCGTGAATAATTTCTCCGCAGGAATTCTGATAGTCTTCCTTGTTCTCATTGCTCAGGTCGGCGTTAGCCCAGTGGTGTCGAGTGTCAGCAATGCGGCAGGACTTGTCGTAGATAAGCTGATTAGCGCCCGACTTCTTCCTCTGGCCGCTATCATCATCGAGCCCGCGAAAATCTTATTTCTAAACAACGCGCTCAATCACGGCGTGTTGGCGCCTCTCGGTGTGGTTGCGTCCAAGCAAACGGGACACGCAATCCATTTCTTGCTTGAGAGCGACCCCGGTCCCGGCCTTGGCCTCCTGTGCGCGTTTTTTGTTGCAAGCAAGGGTGTTCTTAAGCAGTCGTCTCCCGGAGCGATGGTTATCCACTTTTTTGGGGGCATTCACGAGATCTATTTCCCGTATGTTTTGGCCCATCCGATCATGATCCTCTCTGTGATCTCCGGTGGTTTTGCGGCAGACCTCTGGTTTGTAGTCAGCGGTGCTGGACTGGTGGCAACCCCCTCCCCCGGTTCGATCATCGCCTATCTGGCAGTCATTCCCCCCGGCCAACATTTCAAGGTCCTGACCGGTGTTGCCATCGGTGCGCTGGTTTCCTTCTTGGTGGGTGCTTTCATCTTGAAGATTAATCCTGTGCACGAAGACGCTGACGCGGAGCAATAGTCTCCTGGTTCGCGTCAGCATCAGTCACTTGACTGGAGTAGACGAATTGCTCATCTGCTCCATGAATCAAAGTTTTCCGAGGTGAATATGTCAAAGTCAATTTCCGCTTCTCAAGTCAACACCATTATCTTCGCCTGCGAGGCAGGCATGGGCTCCAGCGTAATGAGCGTGAATTCATTGAAAAAGAAGTTGAAGGCTGCCCAGGTCACGGGCATCAGCGTCGTTCACATGCCAGCCCGCGAGATTCCCCCAGAAGCTCAGCTCGTAATGGTCCATCACAGCTTGGGCGACGTAGCCAGAACAAAAGCTCCAACGGCAGTGGTAGTCACCTTCAAGACTTTTCTGAACGACCCGGTTTTCGACAAAGTAGTGCAGTCGTTGGCTGAAAAGTCGGAGATCACTGCCTCGGTGTAGTTCGTGGAGACGTGGAAAATGCCAATTCTTTCGACAGACCTTATAACCTTGCGCGGAAACGCAACGGACAAGCTCGACGCGATTCGGCAGGCAGGCGAACTGCTTGTCAAATCCGGATACGTCCTTCCCGGATATGTAAGCGGAATGCTGGCGCGTGAGCAGTCGATGTCCACCAGTTTAGGCAACGGGGTTGCGATCCCACACGGTATTGACTCGAGTCGGGATCAGATTCTGAAGACCGGAATTTCAGTCCTACAACTGGTAAAGGGTGTGGAGTGGGACGAGGGTGAAACGGTGTCCCTCGTGATAGGGATCGCAGCATCTTCAGATGAACACGTGGGGGTGTTAGCAAATTTGGCTGAAGTGGTCGATGACGAATCCAAACTCGCCGACTTATTTCAAACGTCCGATCCTCAAGTCGTTTTGGATTATCTAGGTGCATCGCAATGAGACAGATCGAGCTTGTTATTCAGAATCCGACAGGCCTACATGCTCGCCCGGCCAAAGTGTTGGTCAGGTTGGCAAAGCAATTCAAAGCTGATATCCAGATCCGCTGCAACCAGAAGCGGGTGAATTGCAAGAGCATGGTTTCGCTGCTCACTCTCGGCGCAACTCGCGGAAGCTGCATCTCGTTAGAAGCTAGCGGGGAAGATGAGGAAGTGGCACTCACCGAAATCGGGGAAGCGATTCGATCAGGTCTCGGTGATCTGGAGACGCCAACCAAGGAGTCTACTCTAGCCGAAACCTCAGCCAAGCTAGAACTACAACCGAAGCTGGAGAGACAAGAGTCTGATTCCGTTAGTTCGATCAACGGTATAAGCGCTGCCCCGGGCATTGCAGTTGGCCCCATTTTTCAATATCAGCCTAGTGAGCTAATCCATAACGATTTGGATTCGGCTCTCGGCATTCCACGTCTGACTCTGAATGAAGCCTTGGTGCAAGCAAAGCAACAACTCGCTGCATTGCGTCAACAGATGGCCGACAAGAAACTCGAGGCTGAGGCTGCAATATTTGAAGCCCAATCCGAGTTTCTCGATGACACTGAACTTATTGAGAACGTGCAGGCCCGCGTGGCTGTGGACCAGGATGTTGCGAAGGGGTGGCGTGCCGCTATCGATGAACGTGCTACCGCAATCGCATCGGTCGGCGACACTCTTCTGGCCGCTCGTGCTGATGATTTACGGGATGTTGGGCGGTTGGTGTTGGGCCTACTGCTAGGTATTGCCGACAAAGGGATTGCTCTACCCGAACAGCCGGTTGTTCTTGTGGCAAGCGACCTCTCTCCATCGGTCATGGCTACGCTCGATCCAATGCGGGTATTAGGGTTCGCAATCGTGCATGGTGGCCCAACTTCGCACGTCGCGATTCTGGCCCGAGCCATGGGATTGCCTGCCATTGTTGGAGTGCAAAAATCGATTTTGAATCTGGCTGCCAACACGATCGTGATCCTCGACGGAAATAAGGGGACGCTGGTTGTGAACCCGGAACCTGCGGTACTGGAGAAGTCCAAACGGGCACAGAATCTCTGGCTGGAGAGCAGGCAGCGGGCGCATGAAACGGCGAATCTACCGGCGGTCACAATCGACGGTCGGCGGGTCGATGTGACCGCCAATGCCGGTTCTCTCGCGAACGCAGCCCAGGCCATGAAAATGGGCGCAGATGGTATTGGACTGCTGCGCACCGAGTTTCTCTTTCTTGATCGCAGTGCGGCACCTGATGAGGAAGAACAATTCAGCGTCTATCGTTCCATCGCTGAAACCATGAACTCGCTGCCAGTCATCGTCCGAACCTTGGACGTGGGCGGGGATAAGCCTCTTGACTACATTCACCTGTCACCTGAAGCGAATCCGTTTCTGGGGGAGCGTGGTATCCGTCTCTGCCTCAATCGCCCTGAATTGTTTTGCGAACAGTTACGCGCCATTTTGCGTGCGGCGAAGTACGGCAATCTGCAGATCATGTTTCCAATGGTCAGCGATATAGGTGAGCTCCGAGAGGCTCGTGTGTTGATCGAAGAGCAGTGCCGCCGCCTGAACGTTCCGCCAGTAAAGATCGGAATCATGGTTGAGGTGCCTTCAGCCGCGTTGTTGGCCGATAAGTTGGCGTCCGAGGTTGAATTCTTCTCCATTGGCACCAATGACTTGACGCAATACACGCTTGCGATGGACCGTGGACACGCGGGCTTGGCGGCCAAGCAGGATGGGTTGCATCCGGCAGTGCTGCGATTGATCGCCCACACGGTTGATGCAGCGCATAAGCATGGAAAACGAGTCGATCTATGCGGAGAACTGGGCTCTGATGTCACGGCCATCCCGATTCTAGTTGGCCTTGGCGTAGACGAATTGAGCGTCAGCATTCCCGCTGTTCCGATGGTCAAAGCCCAAGTGCGCACACTCACTCTCGGCAAGATTCAGCCTTTAGCCAGGCAGGCTTTAGAGTGCTCCACCGCACTGGAGGTACGTGAACTGATGAGAAAGTTTATCCCGGAGTGCGCCAGTTAGCAGGATCGAGGCGTTCTGACACGGCATTCCCAATAACCGAAATACGATCCATGGGTCTGAAAGGACTTAAGAAAATGGGGACAAAGTACCAATCCTACCGTTCATTGAATTATCCATTACCTCAAAAAAGCTTAGCTTGGAATCTTTACGGGGCGGGGCTGGAGAATATGGGCCGCCACGGTGCACCAGAAGCATTCGAAATTCCCGAGCCGAACGATGACCAGTTGCTAGTACGGATCGACAGCGTTGGTGTTTGCTTCTCGGATGTGAAAATTATCAAACAAGGTGGCAGCCACCCAAAGCTATACAATCGTGATCTTGCGAACGATCCCACCCGTCTGGGGCACGAGGTATCTTTGACTATCATCAAAGTCGGCAAAAACCTCGCGAAAACATATCACACGGGAGAGCGTTTAGCAGTTCAGCCAGATATCTACCAGAAAGGTCGTAGCACCGCCTACGGCTACACGGTTCCCGGTGGATTGACGCAGTACCATCTCATCGGTAAAGAAGTTCTCGAGACCGATGCCGGTGCGTGTCTTCTGCCCGTCGACGAGGAAATGGGATACGCCGAATCGTCGCTACTGGAGCCTTGGGGCTGTGTCATGGGGGCTTACACTCAGCGCCGTCGGCTTTCTCCCAAAGCAGGTGGAACAGCATGGATCATCGGTCAACCGGGAGATGTCACGGAATTCACCTCATCGCTGGATCTGAAACCTTCTCTCATTGTCCTGACCGACGTTCCTCCTTCGGTAAAGCGGATTGCGGAAAGCACAGGTGCCCGGCTTGTCGAGCGCAATGGCTTAGCTCCTGATCAATACAGTGCTCTCAGCCAGGAACTGACAGATGGCGTCGGGTTTGATGACCTGGTTCTTTTGAATCCGAAATCAGGCCATGCAGTTGGTGAGGCTGCTCGACTGATCGCCAGACGAGGTACCTGCAATCTGGTTGGAATCCGTCCGCTAGACGGCTTGGTAAAGGTCGATTTCGGGCGTCTGCATTACGACTACATCGCCTTTGTCGGCACCAATGGCCTTGATCTTGCGGCCTCGTACGGAACAGATCGGAATCGCTGCGAAATGCGGCCTGGCGGAACGGCGGTCTTCGTCGGTGCCGGAGGCCCCATGGGACAGATGCACGTTCAGCGAGCTCTAGAGCTTCCGAATGGTCCTAAACGGATCATCGCCACAGAGGTCAGCGAAGTCCGCCTGAAAACTTTGAAAGAGATGTTCGCTCCGCTGGCCGAGAAACAAGGGCGCACTCTCGATTTCTTCAATCCAACCACATCCAAGCAATCCTTCCACGACTATGTAATGAGTGCCACCTCGGGCAAGGGTGCGGACGATGTTGTGGTCAGCGTGCCAGTGGCCGGACTGATGGAAGAAGGCGCCACCGTGATGAAGCCCGATGGAATGTTCGTGGCGTTTGCAGGTGTACCGAATGGCACCTATGGAGATGTCGATCTCAGCAACGTTTATCTGTCCAAGGCGCAATACACTGGCACGTCGGGACTCACGATTGCTGATCAATCACTCGTAATGGAACGGCGTGTTGCCGGAACGCTTTCTCCCGGTAGGTCTGTGGCTGCGATTGGTGGAGTTGAAGCCGCTGCGGACGCTATCCGATCAGTAATGGAAGGACGTTTTCCGGGCAAGGTCGTCGTATTCCCGCAAATCAAGAACTTGCCACTGATGGGGCTCAATGAATTAAAGGACCGCCTGCCCGAGGTTGCCGCAAAGTTAGGCGATGACCTCATGTGGACCAATGAGGCAGAGGAAGTGCTCATTGAGAAGTTCTGGGAAAGACCACAGGAAGGTCAATGACAAGCATGGGCAGGGAGATGGCATGATCTACACACTCACCCTTAACCCGGCCGTTGATCGGGAGCTAACCGTTCCGGCGGTGGAATACGACGCTGTTCTTAGGGCCAGTGAATCACGAGTAGATTTGGGCGGGAAGGGTTTCAACGTCTCGCGAGTGCTCAAAAGTTTGGGCGAAACCAGCACCGCCGTTGGTTTTCTCGGCGGCCGATCAGGAGAGCTGCTGCAAGCTGGCCTGCGGGAGTTGGGCATCCGCACCGATTTCGTCTGGGTCTCCGAAGAGACTCGAACGAATATTAGTATCGTCACAGAGAATCACGGTCATTACATCAAGATCAATGAGAAAGGCCCTCTCGTTGAGCAAGCAAAGCAGGAAGAACTGCTTGCTAAAATTGATGCGATTACTCAAGACGGAGATTGGTGGGTGCTTGCCGGCAGTTTGCCCCCGGGTGTTGGTGATCATTTCTATGCACAAATCGTAAACGTGTTGAATAAGCATCGAGCGAATGCCGTGTTGGACACCACGAGCGAATCACTGCGACAGGGGTGTGCCGAGCACCCCTTCTTAGTCAAACCGAATGTTGAGGAGGCCTCAGCCCTCACTGATCGTCCGCTGAATAACGTGACAGAAATAGCGTCTGCAGCGGCCGAGATTCGAAAAATGGGAGCCCAGAATGTTGTGATTTCAATGGGTAAAGCCGGGGCACTGCTGCACACGAACGAAGGCACTTGGCAGGTCAGCACCCCGAAGGTCCAAGAGAAGAATCCGATCGGTGCTGGTGACTCAATGGTCGGCGGACTTATCTGGGCGCTCACCCAAGGGCATTCTCTCCGCGAGGCGCTCAGTTGGGGTGTCGCCAGTGGAGCCGCAACCGCGAGCCAGGGTGGAACAGGAATAGGTTCGCGCGCACTGATCGAAGAACTCGCTGCGCAAGTATCTTCGAAAGCCATCTGAGAGAAGAAGAGATTGGAGGTCTCGCATGTCATACGATCAGCATCAGGAAAAGCAATACTCAAAGGACGTGACATCCATTTACAAGGCGGCGTTGGCTGCCGTGGAGAAACTGGATGGACATTTAGTTTCCTCCTTACCGGAGGAGGGGAAATTGGAAGTGAAGTTTCCGAAGACAGTCTTGGGAAAGACACTTGGTGAGCGAACATACCTCAGTTTCGAAGCTCGTGTTCAGGGGCCGACCAGCCTTGTCGTGGTCGACGCCTATCCCCTTGACGCCATCGAACGGAAATTGTTGTTTGGGGCGCGTAAGGGGGTAACGCAGACGATGGTCAATTGGTTTATTGAGGAACTGGACAGGAAGCTCGCATAACTACTCCGTAGCCAATCTTGGTACGCCGCTTTTCCGGCAACTCAGGCGAACTAAGGCAGTGCTGACGTGACGAAAGAGAGAAGACAGAGTGGGTGATACTCTAGATAGCGTTTCTACGGAAGTGGTTGAACGTGCAAAGGAAATAAAAGTTCTGCTGATGGATGTCGACGGTACTATGACCGACGGCTCAGTTACGCTGCTCTCGCAGCCGGATGGCACAGCACTGGAAATAAAAACATTCGACGCACATGACGGGCAAGGGATAACGCTCGCTCATGCCGCCGGTCTTTTAACAGGGTGCATCACCGGACGCGAGAGCTCGGCGCTTCTACAGCGTGCACGAGCGATGAAGATGGATTTCATCTATCAAAAGCAGCCAATAAAAATACCAGCCTTCGAGGAGATCATAAAACAGGCAGGTGTATCTGAATCAGCGATAGCTTATGTAGGCGACGATCTGCCGGACCTGACGATCATGCGGCGCGTAGGTCTTGCCGTTGCTGTTGGTGATGCTGTGATGGAGGTGAAGCAGGCAGCACACTATGTGACGCGCGCCAATGCAGGCAAAGGAGCTATTCGCGAAACCGTGGAACTCATTCTGAAATCCAAGGGTATTTGGGAAGAAATGATAGATAAAGCCCGAGCTTGACCGACGCTATTCCCGAGAAGAATTGAAGATTGTTTCACCTGACGAGTCCCTCCGAACCTTGGAAGAATTGGCTTTTCCGGAACTCCGGGCAACCCGTTCAGCCCAACGCGAATCCCCTCACAATCGTTCGTTCAGATTCCCGTAGCGACCAGCTACGATCAAGCCGATTCCCCCACGCTTGCTTCTGGTGAAACGTTCGAAAGCACGTAGAAAACATATCTTTGTTCGTGCGTTGCGAGCTATCCAAGGGCTCGAGTATGCAAAAAGGTGGGGGTATGCCTGAACAGTCACAGAAGGGAACTACAAAGCACGACGGTAGTTACATATCCCGTCTAGCGGCGCTGGCCTGCGACGCCGAGGTTCCGGTCGATCTGCTCGTGAATCGAAACGACTACGAAAATGCTCACAACGTGGCACGTGAAATGAACGACGTGCAACCAATGGCGGAATATCTCGCCGAGAATCCCCATTTGCAAGAGCAGTTGGCCTACTTGTTCAACTATGTTCCCAGCCGCTGGCTGCTGGGACAGGAGATACCCGCGATTGTCGAAAGGAGGTCGCTTCACGGTATTAAGGATCAGACAAAATTCCATGCCGACGGTGACGCTTACGAATGGGCGAGAGCAAACAACTTGCAGGGAATCTGCTTTTCTGGCGGAGGAATCCGGAGCGCAACATTCAACCTCGGCATACTGCAAGGCCTCGCTGGACGAAGAATGCTCCATAAGTTTGACTATCTCTCCAGTGTGTCTGGAGGCGGATACATACACGAGTGGTTGGCAGGATGGATCAAGCGTGAAGACAGTAAAGCGGGACCCGATCCCGCCGAAGAAAGGTCTCCAGAGAAGAGTGCTGCGGACAAGTCAACGGCAGGCTTGCGAAGGGTACAAAACAGGCTGCAGCCACTGCCTGCGGGAAAACAGTTGCCATTTCAGCCAGAACCGATCCGCTGGTTACGCCGATACAGTAACTACTTGACCCCTCGAAAAGGGGTATTCACCTCGGATACATGGGTCGCCGTGGCAATCTGGTTTCGGAATACATTCCTAAATCAGCTAATCCTGGTTTCAGGTCTCTTACTGATAGTTTTGTTCGCCCATCAGATCAGCATTGGATTGTTATGCGGTGTTTCTGATAGATCGGCGCGAGCCATCTCACTGATCCTCTTTGCCGTTGCATCCGTGTCGATGTGGACCGCTCTGCATCTTGAATCCAGCAGGGTTCGACATCTAGACGATCACCCAGAAGAGCGGCCTCAAAAGGGAAGATCTCGTGGTGGAGAGAAAACAGTGCAAGCATTAGTCGTGTTGCCACTGCTCGCCGCTGCCACGTTTTTCATGGTGCAAATAAGATCCACTTTGAACGAATCGGATATTCTCGCGGCTTTTGCCTTAATGACTGTGCTGATCGCCGGGCTAGCGCTCGCCGGAGGTGTTATCCGCTCCTACAGAGAAAACCAGGGGTTGATCAAGAACCCTGCGGAAACGGCCAAGGGATGGAGTCTTCCAAAGTCGTTAGAGGAACTCGTTTCCTGGATACGCATATCTGTTAGTGGATTCCTCTTCTCGGTCATGATCAACAGCCTTCTCGCAGCGGCCAGTGGAACGGCGCTGTTAGTGCTTGTAGCGTGGCTTTTGGGAGCGACTTTGCCGTCGGCGTTGCAAGTTCATCTACCAGCAGCACTGAGTTGGATTGCCTCGTTATTAGGATGTTCTTCACCGTCGATGTTGATCTTGCATTTACCGCCTAGCTTGCAGTTACAACTTCCCGGGTGGATCAATTCGACACAGGAAGATCCAGCAATCTGGCGGGTAAGGCTCACACTCGGCCCACCGCTGCTCATGTCTGTGCCGTTCTTTACCTTGGTAATTGCGAGCGGGTTGGTAGGAAAGAATTTTCCGGACTGGCTCCGCGAATGGTTGGCTCGTGTCCGTGCCTGGAGTCTGCTGTTCATGGTTGGCTGGACTCTGTATTTTGGTATCTCCTTGCTCGGCCCCTCTCTCTTTGTAGGTTTTGAGGAATGGAAGAAGACTACCCAATATACCCACTTGGTAGGTTCGATCAAGTGGTCAGCCGTTCTGGGATGGATAGGCACAACTGCCGCTTCCGTGATGGCCGGTAACAGCAGCAAAGCCAGCGGCACTCCCGATGATTCATCCGCTGGCTTGAATACGATCGCTGCCGTTGGCCCTTATGTGTTCATTCTCGGATTGATGCTGATACTCTCCTGCTTTGCGGACGACGCGTTTCATGCTGCTTACGGCAACTCTCTGCGAATGTTCCTATTGATGTTCGTTCCTGTGGGAGTATTTCTACTCTTCGGGTGGCGAGTCGATGTAAACGAATTCTCGATGAACGCGTTTTACCGTAACCGACTTACGCGATGTTACTTGGGTGCTTCAAATTTTCATCGTGATCCCAATCCGTTCACTGGCTTTGACAATACCGATACGCGTTCCATGCAGATTTCATGTCTGAAACCGAATCTTAAGAAGCCAAGTGAAAGCTATAGTGGACCTCTCCCCATTATTTGCGCCACCATCAATCTGACTTTCGGCGAAGACCTCGCATGGCAGGAACGCAAGGCAGCGTCGTTCGCATTTTCGCCACTCTACTCTGGGTACACCGTCGGATGGACAGCCGGAAAGGCTGGCGGGCGTCGTCTTAGTTTTAACGGATTCGTTCCCACCTCGGAGTATGCAAATCCGAATGGTGGAATTAACATCGCGACGGCTGTGGCAATCTCTGGGGCCGCCGCCAGCCCCAATGGGGGCTACCACACCAATCCTGCTACAGCATTCCTCATGACAATGTTCAACGTAAGGTTAGGCTGGTGGATTTTCAATCCACGGCGGTCTTATCTTGCCGGTTGCCTGCCCGGATCAGAGGAGAGAAAGTCCTCACCTGAATGGCCCTCCCCTCGCTTTGCTCCCTTGGAACTGGCGAAAGAGTTGTTAGGGATGACCAACGATACTTCCAAATACGTTTACCTCAGCGACGGCGGCCACTTTGACAACATGGGACTTTACGAATTGGTGCGCAGGCGCTGTCATCAAATCGTCATCTGTGACGCAGAACAAGACGAACACTATAGGTTCGAAGGAATCGGGATGGCGATCCGAAAGTGTCGAATTGACTTTGGAGTTGAGATCACCCTTGATGTCGCGAAATTGCGTCCCGATCCAGCTTCCGGTAACTGCGGAGCTCACTGCACCCATGGCACCATTCGCTATCCAGAAACCGACGCCGATGAAAATCTCGGACACATTCTCTACATCAAATCGTCGCTCACCGGTGCCGCTCAGGAGCCGATCAAGATTGCTTCCGAACCGACCGACATCCTGAGTTACAAGTTGCAGAACGCCAGCTTTCCCCATGACAATACGGCCGACCAGTGGTTTACAGAATCTCAATTCGAAAGTTATCGCCGCCTCGGCCAACACGTTGTTGAAGAGATTCAGTGCTGCAACGGGTGGCAACTGTTCTCGTGATTTGTCGGCGGGGACTGTACTGAGTTGTCTCCGAGAAGAGAGTTGCCCGAAAAGATATCGAATTCGGAGGACAACCCGCCACTCTGCTGAAGGCTCATACGTGAGCAACTTCTCTGACCGCAATCAAGGAGTTGCATATGGTTTGAGGAGCAGGCTGCGCAGAGTTTCATCCTGTCGCCCGGCCAACGCGGGATTGGGGCGCGGGGGACAAATACTTCGGAATCGACGGTGAGAACGTATTGTCTGCAAAGGTTTGCTCACTAGCAAATGATGCTGCCATCAGCTCGCACGTACTGAGGAATTAAGGTGAGATGATCGTCAGAACGGACGAGCGTACATTTTTCGGAACACAATTATGATTTTGCGTTATTGTGAGGTGGAACAAAGTAACCATTCGGATGTTGCAGCACATCGAAGCTAAATATGAATGTGGCTTAGGTGATCGAGTTTGGGAGACCAGCATTGAAGCTTCCCCATTCGGAGCCAAGGTTCCCATCAGACAAGTGAAATGTGAGGCCTTCCATGCTCCGCAAGGTGAAATTCGGGTGCGGGGCTGCACGCCGTGCGGTGCGGTCCAGGGTGAACGTAGGTAGCTGCCGTGAGACGCAAAGGATGATTGCTTTGCGTCTTTTGTTATTGTTCGCGATTACGTTACCGATCGGGAGCTTGTTTGCACAGGAAGCTTCCCAGCCAAGCCCCACTTCAACGGCAGAACAACAACGAGCGGTTCCTCAAAGTAACGGTACGTCTGAGGGAACAATTTCGCCTGCCCCCAATAAATCCGCAGTGCCAGCCGCGGATAAGTCTGTGGTTGAGCATCCGGCCACCAATGGAGAGGCCGCCGGAGTTATGCCTGCGGCAATGGCCTCCAAGACCAAACTTCCGACCGAATCCACTTACGATGAAGTGCACGTAAATCCGATGGTGAAGTCGACGGATACGGCGAAATTCAATCCAAATTCAGCGGCGGCAGCAGAGGCCGATGTCGACCCCAATCTTCGTACGCATACCAAGCCAATTCGTGTGGATGTGGATCTCGTCTTGGTGCCGGTGACGATTACCGATCCGATGAATAGGCTTGTGACCGGTTTGGAGAAAGAGAACTTCGTACTGCTGGACAACGGCGAGAAACAGGCGATTCAACACTTTTCCAGCGAGGACGCGCCGATCTCTCTGGGGGTGATCTTCGATATGAGCGGCTCGATGAACAACAAAATCGAAAAGGCTCGTGAAGCAGTGGTTCAGTTCTTCAAGACAGCAAATCCAGAAGATGAGTTCTTCCTGATTGCATTCAACGATAAGCCGACTTTGATCAGCGACTTCACCAGCAGCGTGGAACAGGTGCAGGGACAACTGGTTTACACAACGCCCAAGGGCCGCACGGCGCTGCTCGATGCAATCTATTTGGGTATGGCAAAGATGCGACAGGCTAAGCATCAAAAGAAGGCTCTGCTGATCATCTCCGACGGAGGCGATAACCGGAGTCGATATACGGAGAATGAAATAAAGTCGATGGTGAAAGAATCGGATGTGCAGATTTACGCCATCGGGATCTTTGATTCAAGTCCGCGTAGCGACGAAGAACGATTTGGACCGCAACTACTCGCTGAAGTGACGGATGTGACTGGCGGACGGACGTTTACCGTTGATAGTCCTAATGAGTTGGCTGACGTTGCTACAAAGATAGGAGTGGAGTTGCGCAACCAATATGTACTCGGATATCGTCCAACTAAACCAGGGCACGATGGTAAATGGCGCAAAGTACGAGTGAAGCTGAACACTCCGAAAGGCTTGCCGCAGCTCTCGGTCTATGCGAAGACGGGGTACTATGCTCCAAGTGAGTAATGGAAACAGAACGAAGCTTTGGATTTCCGCACTCCTCTTGCTAGTTGTGTGCAGCGGGGTAGCAGCTTTTGCGCAGAGTTCGAGCGCAAACGGGCAAACCACTCCGCAGAACAGCGCTGTAGCGCCGCCGCAGCAGGAGTCACAGCCGCAAAAGGGCGACGATGTACTGCTTCCGCCTGAGGGTGTGAGTCCTGACGTACAACAATCCGTTTCACCTACCAACGCAGCTCCAGAGGCGACTACCGCTCCGCAAACAACCACGGGAGCAGCGCAGCCTGTCCCTGCCAACCAGCCTACTGACACCGTAACCCTGCCTGCTTCAGGTCGAGAGGCCGAAAAAACGAGCAACGGGACATTCGTATTTAAGTCAGAAGTGCAGGAAGTGACTCTGCACGCAACGGTGGTGGATGATCGTCTTCACCCCGTCACATCGCTAGATCGCGCAGCGTTCCGCGTTTTCGAAGATGGAAAGCCGCAGCGTATTACTTCCTTCCGACGTGAAGACATTCCTGTAGCGCTCGGCATTGTGATCGACAACTCGGGTTCAATGCGAGATAAACGTCCCGGAGTCAATGCCGCAGCCTTAAACCTGGTGCGAGCGAGTAATTCTCAGGATCAGGTGTGTGTCGTCAATTTCAATAACGAGTACTACTTGGATCAGGATTACACCGGGAACGTGTCCCTGCTTCGGGACGCGCTGGAACGAATCGAGTCTCGCGGCGGAACAGCCCTTTATGACGCGATCGTGGCTACCAGCGATCACCTGATGAAGAGCGCAAAACTTCAAAAGAAGATCATCCTCGTAGTAACGGATGGCGAAGATACGGCGAGTCGCGACACGCTCGAACAAGCCGTTCGAACCATCGCCGTGGATGGCGGTCCCACGGTCTACACCATCGGATTGCTGGGACACGAGCGCGAGAAGAAAGCCCGGCGCGCATTGCGGATTTTGGCAGAGCAGACAGGTGGCGTGGCGTTCTTTCCCGGAGACGTAAACGAGGTGGAGGCTATTTCGCAGCAGATTGCCCACGATATTCGCAATCAGTACACCATTGGATATAAGCCCACAACACCGAAGACGGAAGGCGGATACCGCCAAGTGAAGGTGGACGCCGTGGCAAAAGGTTACAAAACCCTCTCAGTACGAACTCGAAGCGGATATTATGCAAACGGAGCTCAAACGGCCTCGGTCAGTAAATAGCGAATTCCAAAACCAGACACGCACAGGATGAAGGCTCGAATCTTGGGATTTGAGCCTTTTTCTCTGCCTGTAATACATGGGGTTGACCGGCCATTGAGGAAGCCGTAGCCTGAATGCATTGGTAACACAAATAGATGCGGGACAGGATTCCTTCGAATGAAATGCTCGATGCGGGTTGTAGATAGCGTTTTGGAGTTGATTGGATCAACGCCGATGGTGCGATTGAAGAAGGTCGTGCCAGAAGGTGCGGCTGAGATCTGGGTGAAGCTAGAGGCGTTTAATCCAGGCTTCAGCATCAAGGATCGTGCGGCTCTGGGAATGATCGAGCAGGCAGAGCGCGATGGAGTCCTTCATCCAGGGGACACGATTGTCGAGGCTACGGCTGGGAATACCGGCGTAGGCTTGGCGCTGGTGGGAGTGCAAAAAGGGTACAAAGTGGTGTTCTATGTGCCGGAGAAGTTTTCCAAGGAAAAAGTGATGTTGATGGAATGCTTTGGCGCGCAAGTACATCGCACGCCTACGGAAGAAGGGATGGAAGGCGCGATCAGCCGGGCTCTGCAGCTGGTCGAGTCCAATGAGCATTTCTGGTTTGCTGCCCAATTCTCCAATCCGGGAAATCCTCAGATTCACCATGACACGACGGGCCGGGAAATCTGGGAGCAGACGGAAGGCCGCATCGATGCATTCGTCTGCGGAGCCGGAACTGGCGGCACATTTACCGGAGTGGCTCGCTATTTGAAAGAACAAGATCCCAAGGTGACGGCTATTCTAAGTGACACTCAGAACTCAGTTTACAGTGGCCAAACGGCTGGTTCGCATGACGTGGAAGGAATTGGCGCGAGCTTTATCCCTGATGTTTTCGACCGCGCTGTTTGCGATGGTACCGTGATCGTTACGGACGTTGAGGCCTTCGCTATGGTCAATCGATTGGCGGTTGAAGAAGGCATACTCGGAGGTTCAAGTGCCGGAGCCAACGTTTGCGGCGCAATCGAAGTTGCAAAGCGGCTCGGCAAAGGGAAGCGGGTAATCACGCTCATCCCGGACTCCGCGGAGCGGTACCTATCCAAAGACATTTTTAACTATCAAAGCGCGGTGGAGTCAAAGCCGCAGGAAGTTTCGGATTAAGAGGCGACGATGACGACAGAGCGCAAGGGGTTTTCAACGCGTGCCATTCACGATGGTCAAGAGCCAGAGGCGCTGACAGGCGCCGTGGGCGTGCCAATCTATGCGACCTCAACCTATCAGCAGGACGAACTCGGCAAGCCTCGCCTGGGGTATGAGTATTCGCGGGTTTCCAATCCAACTCGGGATCGGCTAGAGACCAACCTCGCTTCCCTCGAAGGCGGAGTGGCGTCGCGCGTATTTGCTAGCGGCATGGGTGCCGTAACGGCATTCTGCCAGATGATGAAGACGGGCGATCACGTTGTAGCCGGAGACAATCTGTACGGAGGAACTCCACGATTCTTCAATCAGGTAATGGCAAAATTCGGTGTCAAATTCACCTATGTTGACACGAAAAACCCCGAAGCTGTTGCGGCTGCAATCGATGGCGACACCCGGTACGTGTTCCTGGAAACGCCAACGAATCCCCTGATGCAGCTTACGGATATCGCAGAGATTTCCGCATTGGCCCACAGCAAAGGCGCTCAGGTGATCGTGGACAACACGTTCATGTCGCCGTATTTTCAGCGTCCCCTGGAGCTAGGCGCGGACATGGTGCTCCACTCGACGACGAAGTTTCTGAACGGACACAGCGATGGTTTAGGCGGAGTGATCGTGTGCTCCACCGAACAGCAGGCTGCGGACTTGGCTTTCATTCAGAAAGCCTCCGGCGCGATTCTATCTCCCTTTGAGAGCTGGCTGATTTTGCGTGGCGTAAAGACACTGGCCGTGCGCATGAAGCAGCATGATGTGAATGGGCGCGTGGTGGCCGATTATCTGCAGAAGCATTCGCGGGTAGAGAAGGTGATTTATCCAGGATTGGCAGAACATCCTCAGCATGAACTCGCGAAGCGGCAGATGAAGGGTTTTGGCTCGATGATTACATTCGAGACCGGGTCGCTGGACAATGCAAAGAAGATGCTGAAGCAGGTAAAGGTTTGTGTGCTCGGCGAGTCGCTGGGAGGCGTGGAGACGCTGATCTCGCATCCGGCTACGATGACGCATGCTGCTCTAGGTGCGGAAGGTCGCGCGAAAATTGGCCTCACGGACGGGATGGTCCGCATCTCCGTTGGAATTGAAGAGGTGGACGACATTCTCGCTGACCTGGAACAGGCACTGGAAGCAATCTAGCTGAACTTCAATTTAATTGTTACAGAGAGTCGGGCTGCGGATGCCCGGCTTTTCCGCAGGAGGGGAATTGAGCGAGACAGACTGGAACGCGGTGGCATACGACGATCTTTCCGACCCAATGTTTGAGTGGGGAACGGCCGTATTGAAGACGATCGCGCTCAAAGGTGACGAACGGGTTTTGGACGCCGGATGCGGCAGCGGACGGTTAACAGAAGAACTCGTACTCAGATTACCTCAGGGGCAACTAGTAGCCTTGGATTTTTCTCCGAAAATGTTAGAACAAGCAAAGCAGCGGCTGGCGAAGTTTGCTGGACGGGTGGAGTTCGTCCACGGAAGTCTGCAGGATTTCGAACTCGCGGATAAGGTCGATGGAATCTTCAGCAATGCGGTGTTTCACTGGGTTCCAGATCACGCAGCAATGTTTCGCTCCTTGCATGGAGCCCTGAAGCCGGGCGGATGGCTGGTAGCACAGTTTGGAGGTGTGGGGAACTTGGCCAGAACGTACCAGCGTGCTCATGATGTTGCTGCGCAAACTGAATTTCGAGAGTACTTGGAAGGTGTCGAAGATGGCCCCCACTTCGAAGACGCGGCAAGCACGAGGGAGCGTATGGAGTCAGCCAGTTTCGAGGTGAGTGAAGTAAAGCTGCATACGGTGGTGCCGCGTTTTGAACGCAAGGAACGCTACGAGGCCTTTCTTCAGACCGTAGTCATGCGCCAGAAGGCCGATAAGCTTCCGGAGGCCCTGCGGCAGCGATTTCTGGAACAACTATCCCGCAGGACATGGCAGGAGGAAGGTGCATACTCATTGGACTACGTGCGCCTTACTGTCAGGGCTAAAGCCTGATGCTACTGAATAAGGTTCTCATCGCCTGATTCCAGCGCCCGCCTATCTGATTCGAGGTGGCCGTCGAGCATGGAGTCCACGAAGTAGAGCAGGTCCTTCGCCGCCCCGGGATATTCCGGGGTCTTGTCGCGAAGGAAGAAGTTGACCATAGCCATTTCTTCCGCATGCCGGGCACAGCAGTGCTGATATTCGAGAGAATCTACCAGGAGTGTCTTTTTCTCCTCTTCGAAATGCTCCTCGACGAATGGCAACAGCCGGTTCATAACTTTGGCTGCGATTAGAACTTCGCTGCCTGTAGTTATGGCCTGTCTCAGATCGTCCAACAGTCCGTACAGTTCGCGGTGCAATCTGTCTATAGCGGGGATTCCAATGTTGAACGAGTCATTCCATTGCGAAAGCATGACGGGTAGCTCCACAATGTTACATCGGCAGCTCAGTAGGCCACTTTAGGGTTTGGCTCACTATTTTCGTACGGATGCTGCGATCCAGTCGAGGTAGGAGTCCAGGCCCGACTCGATGGAAAAGGAAATTAGCTCCGGTACCTGATAGGAATGCAACTCCCGAATCGCCTCCTGAATCGGGATGAACAGGGCCTCAGTGGATTTGATAAGAAGCAGAAACTCTTCAGCATTTTCAACCTCGCCCTCCCAATGGTAGACAGAGGAGACCGGGCCGAGGATGTTGACACAAGCAGCCAAATGGCGGGAGACAAGTTCGGAGGCAATGGAGTTGGCCTCGTCGCGGGATGAAACTGTGGTCAGCATGAGTCGCTTATCGGTCATTGCGTGAATCCTATACTAAGCAGGAAATACGGTATCCGAGGAAGAGCGCGGCGGCAAGAGCAATTCGATTGCGAGCGGAGTCAGGCGCGCTGATAGAATTTGTGTGGGCTTCGGAGCCGATGTTGAGCAGTGAACGGACAGTGTTTCAGGCTGTCGGTTGCGTGGAACGATTTGCATGCGATTTCCGGGAGAAAGTAAAACGATGGCGACACAGATCAAATTCGGCACCTCGGGTTGGCGGGCAGTTTTAGCCGATGAATTCACATTCGTAAACGTGAAGCGCGCAGTTACAGGCATCGCGCGCTATGTAGCGGGAACAGGTAAAGCAGATCCGAAAGTGGTCTTAGGACGCGATCCGCGTTACATGGGTGAGACATTCGTCGACGTTGCGGCAACGATTTTGGAGAGCTACGGTATTACTCCGCTCGTAATCTCCGAGCCAGCTCCGACCCCGGCAATTGCGTGGGAAGTGATGCGGCAGAAAGCGGATGGTGCAATCAATTTCACGGCCTCACACAATCCCGCCGAGTACAACGGAATCAAGTTTTCGACTCCGGACGGCGCACCTGCTCTGCCAGAAGTTACCTCGCAGATCGAAGCGGCAGTGGTGAAGGCAGACGAGGACGGCGGTGCGCCTCCCATTGGAGCCAAAAAGGCAGAACGCAAGTCGATCGAAGTAAAGTCTCACTACCTTGAACGCATCAAGGAACTTGTCGACTTTAAAGCGATCCGTGAACGTGGACTAAAGATTGCGTTCGATCCCATGTGGGGAGCCTCGCGCGGCTACAGCAACGTGGTGCTCAAAGAAGAGGGAATTGAGTGCGCAGTTGTTCACGATACGCGTGACGTCCTGTTTGGAGGACACGCGCCTGAGCCCGACGGAGAATTGCTCGACGAGCTGCGCCACAAGATGAAGGAGACGGGCGCAAACATCGGAATAGCCTGCGACGGCGATGCGGACCGATTTGGAATTGTGGATGAGGACGGCACCTACATCTCCCCCAATTACGTCATAGCCCTGCTCTTTGACTACCTCGTAGAGACTCGCGGGTGGAGCAACGGTGTGGCCAAGAGCGTAGCCACAACGAATCTCATCAATGCCGTTGCTGATCATCATAAGATCGAGTTGTTCGAGACCCCAGTGGGTTTCAAATACATCGGCGAACTGATCAAGCAGGACAAGATTGCGATTGGTGGAGAAGAGAGCGCAGGATTGACGATTCGCCATCACGTTCCGGAGAAGGATGGTGTGCTCGCCGGACTACTAATCTGCGAGATGGTAGCGAAGCGAGGCAAGAACCTCGGAGCACAGCTGACAGAATTATTTGCCAAAGTTGGTTCGTATTACCCCGAAAGACAGAACTTCCGCTTGACGCCGGAAGGCAAGACGAAGTTCACTACAAAGTTAGGGACTAATCCAACGGAATTCGCCTCGCGCAAAGTTTCGCAGATTGTAAGGACCGACGGGTTGAAGCTGGTACTCGATGATGGCTCGTGGGTATGCTATCGAGTGAGCGGCACGGAGCCGGTAGTGCGTGTCTATACAGAAGCCCGAAGCCCCGAAGACTTGGCCAAATTGAGCCTTGCCGCAAAGCATTGGGCAAACGACTAGTCTGTAGATATAGCAGAGAGGAACTGAAGATTCGGTGAACTGGATGCGGGAGTTCGCGAAAAGACTGGTGGAGTGGCGCAGGCTGCTTGCAAGCGCAGCCGTCGCGCTGATCGCGATTAGCCTGTGTGCGCACGTGTTACTTGGCAATAACGGCTGGATGACGTATCGGCAGAAAAAGGTTGAGTACCAGAAGTTGCAGCAGGAAGTGCAGCAGATGGACGACGAAAATCGCCGCTTAGATACAGAGATCAAAGCGCTGAAGAGCGATCCTAAGGCCATCGAGAAAGAGGCTCGTGAGCAACTGCGTTACGCCAAGCCAGGAGAAGTGATTTATCTCTTTCCTGAGCAGCCTGCCCCACATCCGGCCCAAACGCCCGCGCCAAACGAGTCAGCTCGAAGATAGTTAAGTGGGCATTTCACACCAAAGGAGCCATCGGTAAACCCGATGGCTCCTTTGTACTGCTTGCAGTTCCTAGCGGAAATTGAAGTAGCGCTTGAATGTGAGTATGGGCTTTTCAAAGCGGAACCACATCAGGCTGGCAAAACCAATAGAAGCAGCCAAGCGAACTCCCACAATCGCAAAGTTGCCAGGAGTGCCAAACTGACTGAGTGGCTTGTCGACATAGCCCCCAAGAACCGAAAAGACCAAAATGTGCGTCACATAGAGGCCGTAACTGATCTTCCCTACGAATAGCAACGGTCTCACCGTAAGTGCGCGGCAGTAAAGGCTAGGCTGAGGTGCAGCCTGCCCGAGCAGGGCGGTAAGCAGCATTCCTCCAAAACCAAGAGCCAAGAGCGTATCAGTAAACGCCGAGCCACGGTTCAGCATAATGAGAACGCCTGCGACTCCAATCGCTACCCCGCTCCGGGCGGCCCACTTCCATGTTGGAAGCGACCATGGCAAGACTCGGATCGCTATGGCCACGAGGGACCCCACAGCAAGCCCATCTAGGTGAGTAAGCGTGTTAGTGGGGGTGAATCGGTTCCCCCAACAGAGGCGCACCAAGGGTGAGGTCGCCAGCATTGCAGTAGCGGCCAGTAGTAGCCAGCGCGGAGGAACGCGGCGGGCTATCGGCGTCCAGAAGAGGTAAAACTGCTGTTCAATGGCAAGGCTCCATGTTGGGCCGATTGCTCCGGGCAAGGTGATTGGCCACAGGTTCTGGACAAAGAGCAGGAGAATAAGCCAAGGGGCCGTGGTAATTCCGTGAAACATCCAGCGATAGCCACTGAATAGCAATGGAAAGAAGAAGTAGTAGAGGAATAGCAATAGCCAGTACACAGGCCAGATTCGCAAAAAGCGCCGAGCGTAAAAATTGGAGTAGAACCGCGGCGTATCACCGGAATCTAAAATAATCCCGGTGATTAGGAATCCCGAAAGAACGAAAAATAGAGAGACGCCGCACCATCCCCAGACAATGAACCTCTCTAGAAAGGTTCCTTCGAGACGAGGATGGCAGTGGTACAGAACTACAACAAGAATGGCTACACCGCGGAGTCCATCAAATGCAGGAATCACAGACGGAAGCCACGCCGGGCGCAGGTTCGGAGACGAAGTTAGAGGTGCGGGCGTAACTCCAACTTCGACGGCTGCGGTCACTGCGGATGCCACTATCGGGAGATTCCTTCAAAGGGCGAACTGGCGGACGCATAGAGCTTACGGGGCATGCGACCGGCGAGGAACCCTGAACGTCCGGCAATGACGGCGTGTTTCATGGCGGAAGCCATGAGAACCGGATCAGAGGAACCAGCAATTCCGGTATTCATAAGGACAGCGTCATAACCAAGTTCCAAGGCCAGAGCTGCGTCGGAGGGCGTACCTACACCGGCATCCACGATCAGCGGAACCGAAGTGATTAGTTCCCGAAGAATTCTTAAATTCGCGGTGTTCTGAATACCGAGGCCGCTACCGATAGGTGCACCAAGGGGCATGACAACGGACGCTCCGGCATCAACAAGCCGAAGTGCAACTACTGGATCATCAGATGTATAGGGGAGTACAGTAAAGCCTTCCTTTACCAGTACTCGCGTGGCCTCAATCGTCGCTGCGACATCGGGATACAGTGTTTTTTGGTCTCCGATCACTTCTATCTTGACCCAGTCGCTCAATCCGACTTCGCGCCCCAGTCGGGCAACGCGAATGGCTTCATCGGCAGTAAAGCAGCCAGCCGTGTTGGGAAGCAGGAAGTACTTCTTGGGATCGATGAAATCTAGCAGCGACTCCTTGCTGCGGTCGAGATTGACTCTGCGCACGGCCACGGTAACAACCTCGGCACCGCTGGCTTCAAGAGCAGCGGCGGTTTGGGGGCCATCTTTGTACTTCCCTGTGCCCACAATCAGACGAGAACGGAACGACTTTCCAGCTATGACGAGCGTGTCCATTGCATTATTGTAAATCCACTTCATCGCCGGCGAGAGCAGAAGAACGTGGCGGCCGCCAATGTCTGAAATGTCAGCCGCCCGCGTCAGCTACTTACTGATAAATCGTACGCTCGGAGAACTCGCGAATCGGCGGCGCCATTTTGGGACCTCGCGAACGGCCCGCACCGCCGTCATCAACTTTGAACTGGCCGACCAGCGTTTGGAGTTGCGTTGCTTGGCTTGAGAGGTCGTGAATCGCCTTCGCGGACTGTTCTGCTGCTGAGGAAGATTGCTCGACCATCTGCGACATGCGGTCCATGTTTTGAGTGACTTGGTCGGTTGCGGTGGACTGCTGATTGGCGGAGCTGGCAATCAGTAAGATGATCTTCTGAACTTCGCTGGCGCCTCGAATGATCTTGTCCAAGGCCTCACCCGCTTCGAGTGCATTCTGAACGCCGATCTCAACCTGAGAGCTGCTATTATTCATCGCCTCAACAGCCTTGTGCGTCTCGGCCTGGATCGTGGTCACCATGGTTGTGATCTCCTTGGTCGCCCCGGACGTGCGCTCGGCCAATTTGCGAACCTCATCCGCGACAACCGCAAATCCCCGTCCCTGTTCACCAGCGCGGGCGGCTTCGATAGCGGCGTTGAGGGCAAGGAGGTTGGTTTGATCGGCAATGTCGTCGATCACGCCGATGATCTTACCGATCTGATCGCTTGATTTTCCCAGCTCTTGGATTCTCCGAGCTGATTGGCGAGTATCCTCGGCAAGTGCCCGGATAGTATCCACAGTGCCGCGCACAGTATCTCCACCGGCCCGAGCCACCTCTTCGGCCTGTTTGGCGGTCTCAGCAGCTTGATTGCTGTTGCTGCTGACCTCGGTGACCGAGGAAGACATTTCCTGCATCGCCGTTGCAACGTTTTGTGTCTCCTGGCGCTGTGAGTTTGCAGACCGGGAGATTTCGGTAGCCGTAACTGCGAGTTCCTGGCTGGCAGCCGCGATATTGCTGGTGCTCGCAACAATTTCGGAGACCATTTGTTGGAGTTTCACCACAAACTTATTCAGCCACATGCCCAATTCGCCGATCTCGTCGTCGTGCACAATGTTTATACGCTTTGTGAGGTCCCCTTCACCCTCGGCTACATCTTTGATGTGGTCACGAAGACGATGAAGTCGAGAAACGATTTGGTTTGTCAGAAACCATGCGGCGCTGGCACTGAATCCGATCCCCAATACTAAGACGATCCATATGCTCAAGCGCGTGCCGCGATATAAGTCATCACTCTCTTGAGCCTGTGTTGTCAAAGTCTTGGCAGAGCGTTGCCTGGCCGCTTCGAGCGGTGCCTGGATACGCCTGAAGGTAGTCGCACCTTCACCCATAGACATGGCCTGCGCCTCAACAGTCTTTCCGGAGCGAGCCAGTTCAATTACCTGGGCATTTATCTTTTGGTAGGTTTCGAAATCTTCCCGGATGGATTGAAGTTCTTTTGCTCCTTGTTCAGATTTAACCAGCTCCCAGCGCGCGCATACCGCATTGAAATCATCGACATACTGCTTTTGTGCGTCTATGGCAGATTGGCGCTCAGTCTCGTTTGCCGCGATGATGGCATTTTTCTGGAAACGAACATAATCAAGCAGAGCGATTTCGGTTTCATCGGTGACCATGATGCGTGGTGCGGTCAAGGTTGCTAGCATGCGGGTTCGATCATTGGAGTCGGAGAGCTTCGTGAGCTGAAAGATGCCGATTCCAGCAGCCACACACGCGAGTAGCGCAACAGATCCCAACAATTTGAACTGAATAGACTTAAACATTCCCATTCCGGCCTCATCTGGTTTTAAGGGGTTACATCAGAATATCGGCCGGTTTAGCCCTGTGCATGAATACCCTATCGCAGAAAACTGTCGCGCAAGCACGCGTCCGTTCATCAGTCCTCATTGTTTCAACGAGTTCGGATCTTCAAAAAACAACAGATGTCGGGCAGAAGTGCGCCGATTAGCCTAGAGCAGTCACTGGATTTATGGAATTGCCTAGGTGAAATCAGCTCCGTTCCAGCCGTTTTCCCAATACGTCCTCCACGTCCTTAACCTTTCCGTTAATTCTTCCGATAGCTCCCTTGCGGTCATCGATCGTGATACTGGTCAGCACCCGAGGCGCAAGCTCCAGCACCCGCCGATGGCAGCGCATAATCACATCCATCACCTGGGCCTCATCTCCCTCGATCGTCGTATGCATCGCGCCTAGCTTGTAAGGCAGTCCTGAGGCATCCACAATTGCCAGCGCTTCTGCGACCAAGAGTTTGACTCCGCCTTCGGTTCCCATCGGAACTACAGCAAAACTTGCTAACATTGACCCTCCATTGGCCACGGGAATTATGACCATATGATGTTATCTCGAACGACGTGCATCTGAAGAGATGAGGATTCAACCGAGGTCGCACGATTGATTCGCTTTGAGCAGCTTACGCGCAGTAATGACTCCGAAATTCTCGATAGCCACTTGGTATCAGAGGAAGTGCGGGTCAAGGCATACCAAGAGCTTCAGAGGACGCACGATTGGCTCGGCAACACTCGTGCGATTTTGCGTCTACTTCGCCGCGACCCGCTTCCGATCCGCAGGGTGCTGGACATTGGCTGCGGTCATGGTGCTCTTCTGCAGCGCGTTCATCGGCAACTCGGTGTACCTGTCATCGGATTCGATCTCAGTCCCGCCCCTGACAATCCTGCAGTCCACATTCTTGAGGGGAACGCTGTTACCGATCCTCTCCCAAAGGCCGACGTAGCTCTAGCAATCTGCATGGCGCATCATCTGTCGGAAGTCGATCTTGTCCGCATGATTAGAAATGTGTCCTATTCCTGTCGCAGATTAATTTTGCTTGATCTGGTGCGTCACTGGATTCCGATGGCGCTCTTTCAAACCTTTGTCTGCCCATTCCTTGGAACCCTAAACGCCACGGATGGTACAACCTCCTTGCGACGATCCTACACGGCAATGGAGCTGCGCAGTGCGGTTGATGCGGCCCTGGAAGGCTCCGCTGCAACAGTAAAGCACGTGGTATCCCCATTCAAGACTCGCCAGATCATAGACATCTCTTGGTGATCCTCCCGCAGACTGGCATGCATAAGAAAACCGGGCCACGACTCGGCCCGGCCCCTTTGAATCTTATTGCAGTTCATTTCTTTTCAGACAACAGCGTGTTCACCTTCGCAATCACCTTGAAGGCATCCGCCACATAAACCACGTCAGCCTTACCCCGAGCCCATCCGCAGTTCGCGTCAAGGCTGATGGCGCGACGTTCGTTGACGAATCGCCAGCCCACCACGTGAGGCTCCTCGCCATGGCAGCAGGTAGAGAGTCCCTTTGCATGGCGCGGGGTCGAACCCGTCTGCCCAATCTGGTTTAGATGGGTCATGAATTTGAGGACCTGCTGATTCTCGCCGCTCTGGTCTACCAGTGATTTGCTGCTTCCCAGCGAAGCGTCCGTCGAGTGCAGGAATCCCAGGATCAGCGATTCTGCTTCTGCGGCATGAACCTGCCCATCGGCTTGCTTCTTCGTCCATCCCGCACCGGCCACAAATAGAGTCTTCGCCTCGGGACGGATCGTCTGTTCATCTTGTTTTGGCGCGTGTACCCCGGTTACGTTGGTTCGCAACTCAGGCAAGAGTACGGAAACCACTTCTCCCCGAACGGTTCCAGCGCTGGCGGCAAAAGGCTCGCGTGTTCCGGCTTCTAGCAGCAAAAACCACGGCCGAGTTTCTCGCTTCAGTACGGCTTCGACGCGTTGACGATAGAACCAACGTGTTGCTTCCAGCGTCTCCGATTTTGCGAGAGTTGTGATGTGCGTGTCTGCATATCCGTTGAGCCGATGAGCCACTCCGGGCACCACGCGTGCGAAGCGAGAACTTGCCGGGGCAAATACGATTGTCGCCTCAGCCGCGCGGCAAAGAGCTTCACAAGCGGCTGCATCTGAGGCGTAACGAGCCTGGGCAAAAGCCTCACCCTCAACGCTGAGTACCCGCGCTCCTGCCCCAGCCAGAGACTGCGCAGCTTCTTCGGTCAGAGCCCCAACAATTCCGATTACCAACGTTGCTTCCAGTGCGCTCGCAAACTCCACACCCGCAGCCACGGATTCAAGGGAAGCCTTTGTCAGCACGGTTCCGGATTCATCTACATGAGTCAATACAAGAAGCTTTTCCATGGCTTACTCCGCAATCCATTGCACGATCTCTCGCGCGATCTCGTCTTCTGGCATATCTTTCACTAACCGCGTCGAGCGCTGCTGTTTCGGCAGGTTCACGGAGATATAGGTGAGTCCGTTTGCATCGAGCTTTGCAGGTTTTGCTTTCTGCAGCGCGGGCATAATCCCACGCATATTTGCCATCCCTACCTGCGGACTGTTCCGCGGTTCCGCCAAATTTCCTGTTGCCCAACCCAGCACAGCGGGTGCGCCTGCGCAAGTTGAAACCTGATGCTTCCCACCCTCCACCCGCTCCAGTACCTCAAAGGAGCCGTCATCATTCACCGTGATCTGATCAACACCTTGGAACTGATCGGTGATTGAGAGTCTTTCGCCAACGACTTGTAACGTCACACCGGCACCACGCGATGCTGACTCCCATCCTCCAAACAACAATAGACGTTCCCGATCCAGTCCCGGAATAACTGCGATAGCATCAGCCAGTGCAGCGGCCGTGGAGTGCGCGTCAGTAAATCCGCCGAGCGGCCCGTCAATCGCAACCAGCTCAAATGGAACCTTCTGTGCCACGGTCATCATGACCTGTTGCAACTTCGCTTTCGGCCCCAGACTAACCAGCCAGACCTTGCTGCCTGGATGTTTTGCCGCAAGGTTTGCAGCTTCATACAGCGCCGATGCAGCCCAAGGATCGAGCACTGCTGGAAGCATCATTTCGTTCTTTAGTCCCGGACCATTCGGTCCAGCGGCGGGCTCCAATGTTTGTAAAGGATCAGGCACAATGCTGGCGCAGACCACAATGTGAAAACTATTTGCCATGAGTATTGATTCCTATGAGTTCCAATTTCGAATTGTTTAGTTTTCTGCCGAGTGCAATCCACCGGCCCCAGCGCGGAACCCAATATTCGAGTTCTCACCATCAGGCGATTGCGTGCAGTTCCAAATGCAAGCCCCGCAATGGATACACTTTTCGCGATCAAACGCGGGCACCGCATCCTTACCTTGTGAAATTGCCTGTCCCGAGCACATCGCAATGCAGGTCCGTTCCTCGCATACAGAGCACAGCGCCGGATTGCGAAATACAACATGATCGGCAAATCCCGGAGGCGCTTGTACTTTTCCGCCCATCAACAATGCGTCCTGTTGCGAAACCAGCAGCTTGCCATCGTATTCAATTTCCGGCCATCCACTGGCGTCCATCAACGCGTCATGCAAAGACCGCCCGCCCGCAGCAGCCTCTTTCATCGCTTGTTCGATTTGCTCCGGCTTCAATCTATGCGAGTAAAAGCTTTTCACCGAGTTAATCTGCTTGTGCGCCGGACGGATATTCGCACCCACCGAGAATCGGCCGTTCGTGAGTCCAGCCAGTGCCATTCCAACAAGCCCACTCACCACTCCATGATGAAACCCGTTACGTGCTTCCTTCGCGGCCTGTCCGCCTCGCTCCACAACGCTCTCGCGCCGCCCACGCACATAAGTTGCTTCAAGGTTTTCACGCGTAAATGCCTTACCTCCGCGCAGCAACTCTGCGACAGCTTCGGCGAGTTGAACCCCGGTCGCCCACGCCTCATCTACGCCGGATCCGGTGAGCATATTCGTGCTTCCGGAGCCTTCGCCAATGCGGGCATATCCGTCGCCCACCAAAAACGGCTCGCCGTTCACGCCCGACTCTTGCAGAGATTTCGCTCCCCACGAACGCATTGTGCTGCCGTTCAGGTGTCTCCAAAGATAAGGATGTTGCATAAAATGCTGCAAATACCGATACGACGCCCGCCCTGGATTTCCCAGCCACGAAGGCACGAAGATCCCTACTGAGGCCAGTCGGTCCGGGTGCACGTAAAGAAAGCCAAAAACCTCCGGTTCCGGGTATCCGAACGTGTGCCAAACAGTCCCAGCTTCCAGCCCCGTATCTTCCGGTAGTTCCACCACCATCTTCATGCCCACAGCCCACTCGTGTTGTGCGTGTCCGGTCGGCATTCCTAATTTTTCGTTGATGCGACGCCCTACTGCCCCCACTGGTCCGTCGCCAACCACCGTGAGTTGAGCGCGCACGTCCATCCCTGGCATGTATCCGGCGTCGGGATTTCCGTCACGATCTACTCCCTGGTTTGCCAACCGCACCCCAATCACGGCCTCACCGTTAAACAGAGGTTCGTTGACCGGAGTCCCAGGCCAAACCTGTGCCAATCCGCTGGACATCAACTGCCCGCCGACCCACTGGTTGAATTGGCCAATAGACATCACAAGCCCATCGTGCTTCTGTAGAAACTCCGGAGTATAGGGAAGATCGAGAGCGCTGTATTCAACGGGCAGTAAACCCTTAAACGCGCGAATCGCCATGTCTCCAGCGCGCAAAGTTGCTGAACGTTTGCTGGCCCCAATTGGATCAAGCAGATAGAGCACCTTCTCCTGCTTCACCGGAACCATCATCGGAATCTCATCTGGATTCAGTTCCGGGAAGCTCGCGCGAATCGATCCACCCTTCGTGACTACCCCGCTCACCCCCGATGCAATGTCGTCAGCGCGTTCATAGCAGAGCACCTGCAAAGGCATGCCCGGAGCAGCCTTGCTCTCCATAGCAGCCTCGTCCTTCGCCATCTCGCGGGTCAAGGTCGTAAGAAATCCGCCCATCGCAGGACCAAAGCCCACGCACGCGATATCAACTTCCATTTCCTGACGTTCGATCTCTGTCACTTCGTTCATGCCGGGTAATCCAGTGCTTCAGGAATCATCACCTTTGCCACAGTTTCAGCCGCACGATCCTTTGCAAGACGTGAGCCCGTCAAGCAAGTAGCGAGTTTGTTCTGCAGCTTCAGGAAATCAGCCGACCCCGCACATCCAGCGCAAGGCCCAGCCTTCACCGGATGCATTCCCTCGTTGATTACTTCCATAGCGACAGCGGAAATACCGGGAATGAAGCCTTCATATTCATCCAACTCGTCTCCCAGAAAGCAGGCCTTGTGTCCCTCTGCATCCCATGCGGGATGCCTGTTATAGCCGAAGACCAACTCAGCGCATATGCGTGAAACCTCACCCGATGCTCGCGCCGCCTGCACGTGGCAAAGGTCAGAGAAAAACTGCAACGTCGCCGGAAGCCCTTCGGCTACCACCGGATCATCTCCGCCGCGTGCTTCCAGCTCCTGCACATCCAGAATCTGGCATCTCGCCGCCAGCAACCAGCAAAGTGCGTCGGCCAACGCGAACGTAACACCCTGTCGCTGTCCGTGATAGAGCGTATACCCGTCAGCGTCTTTCGAATTGAACGTGTAGTTCAGCGTCCAGAGCCACATGGTCATCGCAGTGGCCAGCGTGCACGCTCCTGTTCCCGGACGTTCAGAGGCAATTCCACGCATTTCCTTGATCCAGCCGCGGAATTGTGCGAGGAACAATTCGCTGGTCATCGTCACCGTCAGTTGCCGACGCTGAACCGCTTCGGGTCCCTCGTAGGTAGCTTCCAACTGCGCATCCATCCACTTGTTTGCCAGGAAGCCGGGGCAGTCTTCCGTGATGCCGTATCCGCCCATCAGGCTCACAGCTTCGCGCATCATCTGCGTGCCTTGACCGGTGTTCCAAAGCTTCGTTGCCGGACACAGTACATTCGCCGCAGCATCTTTCAAAACAAAATTGACCAGTGTGTCAGCTTCCAGTTCTGCGCGACGTTCCTCAGCCAGATTGCCCGCCAATAGTTCCAGCGCTCGTGCTTCGCTCTCACGCAGAGCCTTCATTTCCGATCTTCCGCCCGCGACACCGCGCTCAGCCATGAGAGCCGTCTTCTGCTTTTCCAGCGGGTCCAGCTCATCGAACAGCCGTGCTGCGGCGAAACCTAACGACGCACTTGCTTCTCCCGAAGCCCATACGTCAACAAGCCTCTGCAATGCATCTTCGCGCTGCTGGATTCCCAACTCATACCGCAGACTGCCTTCCTTGATCGATTCCGCTCCGCGAAAGCGTCCGCGCTGATACCGAATAACCGGTTCTATGGCCGAAAGCAGTTTGGCCGAGGTCATGAGCCCGACAGTAACTCTTGTTCTCCGGAATACAGCCTCAATTACTTCGCTATGAGTGTAGTTTGGGACGATCTTCCCATCATCGACCCTATATCCCCCGACAATGCGACTCGCCGGAACCTTCAAGCTAAAGATCGGGTCGCCTGTCGAAGAGAGCTGATGAACCAGCTTTTTGGTCGCTGTACCGCGATCAAATGTTCCCTCATCCCCGTCCTCCAGAATGATGACGCAGCTACCCTTAATGCGTTCATCGCCCGAATCGACGGCAGCCGTAGCGAAATTGGAGCAAGCGATGTTAGTGATAAAGCGTCCGCGCTTTTCCACTTGCAGCATGGGCTCCTTGCCGCTCTCCCACTCGGCAACTCGAACTCGTCCGCTCAATATGCCGGTATCCACTCCAACATAGGGAATTGGCTCAGTCAGCACAAACGCCCCACGCCAGGTCTTGCGCTCTTCACTGTCCAGAGGCGGTGCTGCCAATGCCATGTAGTGCTGCGATTGCTCTGCCGTTCCGCGCTCATGGATCGGTGCCAGCGCCAAAAATCCCGCAAGACTTGCTGTTGCCGCCCCGCCATCGACCCACGCCAACTCGAATGCTGCCAGACCCAGTGCCAGGTTCTTAGGCCCGCTAATAAATCCGCCATCTTCCGGTTCCATGAACGCAGCCGTGATCCCCGCCCGATCAAAAGCCTCCATCATCGCGCTCTTCGCAGGAGTCCACTCGTGAGTGTTGCGTTCGCCAGCCGCAACCATCTGCGCCACGGTCCCACGCGCCACGGCACGGGCCGACTGTACCAGCATCTGTAGATCGAATCGATCCGCAAAGCGCCACTGAATCTGGCGCACAGCGTCTCCTGGAAGAGTGAGCATTGCGCCCACCTGTGGAACGGTAGTTGAGCCCATAAAAGAGTCCTTTCGAAGCACAGTCATTTTCTTTTAAGGTGAACATTCGGGCTGTGACGTGTGTCATCGGCGAAGGTGATTCGGCCCCGCTTAGGAGAGAGGAAAATCGTAAGTCCCCAATTGCTTATTCTGCGGTTGTGGCAGGAAAACAAGACAGGACAGAGGTCAGGTTCGCGCCAACACTTTCGTCAGCGCGAACCGAGAAATAATGCTTTTTACAGAGTAGGAGTTGCCCGTCCGACAGCTAGAACGTTACAGCGCTAGCCCCCGCAGCCTGCCGTAGAAACTCTTCTTTCCACTCCGCACCAGAGAGCTTTTCAGCCAGCGCGACTGCGATATGCCGCGGTTTTACACCCACATCCCGGCTTCGACCAAGTCCTTGCACACACGACGGACAATTTGTTAGCACGGTCGCTTTCTCACCCACTCCAATCGCATCCACCAATGCCTCGCGCTTGCGGTGCAGCATTGAATCCGTGATGTCAGGACGCGACAGCGACAGAGTCCCCGCTTCGGAACAGCAGTGCGGCACGGTTTCGACCGATCCAAAGCCTCCCAATTGCTCCAACACTTTGCCAGCCTTGCCGTCGAGTGAGTCGTGGCAAGGCGCGTGGTAGAGAAACTTACCCCCTTGCTCGACGTGTAACCCACGCTCCAGCAAATAACCTGAGACATCCACCACGCGGCCAAAGAGTTTTGTAGTGTCCATATGCATCAGTCCCTCGCGACAGGTGCCGCAGGAGATCACGCAGGCGTCGAAATCGAGATATGCAAACATCCCTCGAATTTGGCTGAACAGTATCGTGTCCCGAAGAACCGTCCGAGAGTGTAGGCTCGCCTTCGCGTTGACATGGGCAGGGAAGCCGCAGCACAAAAACGGAGGCGGCAGAACAACTCGTGTTCCAACCTTCAGCAGCAGGTGAATCGCTGCCATCGAAATATCCGAGAACAGTCGCTCAGATCCGCACCCCGGAAAATAGAAGACAGTCTTGCTCTCGTCTGAACTTCCATTATTCTCCGGTTCAAACACCAGCGCCTGATCGGCTTCGCATTCGGGTAAAACATCCCGCAGGATCTCGCTTGGAACCGGAGCGACCGAGGAGCGCAACAACCGCAGTGGATAAAAAGTTCCCGCTCCATCCTCGGATTGAAGAGGCGCGACCAGCTTACTGACAATGCGCTGTGCTGCGCCTCCACCCTGCACCACTGCCGTGCGGAACAGGTTATTTAGAATAGGTGACCGGCTGTCCAAATACTGCAGTGTGAGTTGAGTCGCAAGCGGGGTGTGCTTGTATCCCCATTCCGTAAGTATCTGTCGCTCTAATATAGAAACCGCACCCGTATCGATATCCACAGGGCAAGGCGCAAGGCATTTATGGCAGATCGTGCAGTGGTCCGCCACTTCCTCCAACCATTGCAGCAATTCGAAGTGAGTCGAGCGCTCCCTCTGTGCATCGTAAAGCAGCGCTTCGATCAGAGAACCAATGGCGAGATTCTTATTTCGTGGATGGTAAAACATCCCGCGTGCCGGATAATACACGCAGCAATCCACCTTGCATTTCCCGCAGCGCACACAGTGCGCGATCTTTCGTGAAAGCTCTTCCAACTGCCCATGCTGAAGAATTCGTGCTTCGAGTTCGAGCAGGTTAAACGAAGGCGTAAAGATATGCCGCAGTGCCTCAAAATCCTCAAGCTTTCCCGGATTCATCAACCCATCTGGGTCCACTTCGCGTCGATACGCCGAAAGCTCCGCAATGCGTTCCGGCTCAAGATACTTCAGTTTCGTAAGACCAATCCCATGCTCGCCCGAAACTACGCCGCCCAGTGAAATAACCTTCTCCATCACGCTATCGATCACATGGTCCGTGCGTTCCAGCATGGGCCGATCATTGGAGAGAACGGGTACGTTGACGTGCACATTGCCATCACCCGCGTGCATGTGGGTCGCCAGCACAATGCGCCGATCGCGCACCTGCTGATAGGCGCGGTCGAGCGCAGCCAGTACCTCCGGAAACCCGCGCACTAGTGTGTTCAATCCCGCCCGGAATTCCTGAAGGTGTGCCAACCCGCGCAGTATTCCCGTTCCTATAGCCTCTAACTCATCGCGAAAACGTGCACACAACTCCAGCGCGGCAGGCGTCTTGGATGCAATCTGTACGCTGTCTTCTCTTGACTGCGCACCGGTAAACACTTCTTCCGCCCGCTCTGCAAAGCGAAGCTGTGCGTAGCGTTCTTCCTCGACGTTCGTGGCATCAACAAAGCGCGCAAACTCCGCCAGCGTATCCAGCGGAATGACGATGTCCTCGTTCATCTTGAATGCGTTGGTACGGCGAGCAATTGCCCCCAACTTCTTGCGGTCCGCCCAGAAACGCTTTGCCTCGGCCGCATCGTTAGCAACGAAGATCAGGGTATTCGGATGCCGCTCCAACAACGTTCGTATACGTTCCACGCCGCGCTCCGCCTGCTCTGCCGTGTGTCCCGCAATGTCGATTAGCAGTGCGGCCTTAGGCGTCTCCGCTCGCGGAGCCTTCACTTTGTAGTCGATGGCACGAATATATTCGTCGTCAAAATGTTCCAGCGCGAGTAGCGCCTCCGTGTCCTCAGTAGGGAAGGGGAAGATGCGGGAGAGTTCGAGTATGACTCGGCTAGCCTCGTCAAAATCCGGTCCAAAGAACTCCAGACACAACGTCTTCTTCGCTTCATACTCGGGATACAAAATGAAAGTTGCCGAGGTGATAACGCCATCGGTGCCTTCCTTCTGAAGTCCCGGCACTCCGCCCAGCGCCTTGTTGGTAATGTCTTTCCAGAGACCATTCTTCCGGATCTCGGTGCCACGCAACTCGATGTGTTTCAGCACTTCCTCGTGCTCGTTTAATACATCGAAAGTTACCGTGTCTTGCGGCAAAATCTTGCGCAACTGATGATTGGTGCGCCGCACCGTCCAGCGTTGTCCAAACGGCATCGCCATACGCCACTCGATAAGATTGTCGATGCAGGTGCCCCAGCGTACGGCAAGCTTGCCGCCGGCATTCTCCGCGATGTTGCCGCCCAACGTGCAGGCCCACGCGCTGGTCGGGTCCGTTGCGAAAACCATACCGTGTTCGGAGGCATGTTCCATCGCTTTTTCGGTAATCACCCCCGCTTCGCATTCCATGACGTGCGCTTCTGCGGTCCTGCCATCTTCGAGTTGGAATTCTCGCAACCCGATGGCGCGAATATGATTGAGCTTCTCTGTATTCACTACAACGCAACCGGAGCGCAACGGCACCGCTCCGCCAGTCAACCCTGTACCTGCTCCGCGCGGCACAACTTTCAGCCCCAGCCGCGCAATCGCCACAAGCAGCGGAGCTACCTGCTGCTCATCATCGGGAGTGACTACAGCCAGAGGCAGGTGCAAACGCCAGTCCGTAGCATCCGTAGCATGCGACACAAGGCTGAACGGATCGAACAACACATTGTGTGTGCCTATCACCGCTCCCAGTTCGCGCTTTATGCGATGTCGTAATTCCGGAGTCTGGCTCACGTCGCTGTGGAACGATCCAATCAGAGCCCGACATTCCGTCAGTACCCGGAGCACGCGAGGATCTCCCTCGGCTTTGCCTGCAATCGTTTCCAAATCCTTGGAGGCATTCTCGAAGAAGCGTTTGCGACGGGGAGCCGAGTCCACCAGCTCTTGAAACAGATAGGGATTCCGCCGGTGAATCAGCACCTCCCCAAAGAGGCGCATTAAGATTCGTGCGGAACGTCCAGTAACACGGGCACCACGGAGTTCATCCAGTATTCGTACAGTCTCTTCCCCAAGCAGAAACGACACTGCCTGTCGGTCATCTGCCGAAGTGTAATTGAAGGGGATTTCGCGCGGGCAGGGAACCACTCCGCCGTTCCGGTTGCTTGGGACTAAGCTGGATGCCATGTTTTAGGTTAGCAAATTCTGCGAAGGTAAGCAGCTCAAAGCGGGGGTATTTGCCAGAACACAGAGCATTTCGGACAAAAACAAAAAGTCCGGAACGTGAGTCCCGGACTTTCTGGTTAATCGGATTACTTACAGAACCTGTACGTTCTCTGCCTGGAAACCCTTTGGTCCCTTAACGACGTTGAACTGGACTGCCTGGCCTTCTTGAAGGCTCCGGAAACCATTCGACTGAATTGCCGAAAAGTGCACGAAGACATCTTCGCCGTTCTGGCGGCTAATAAAGCCAAATCCCTTTGCGTCGTTAAACCACTTCACTGTTCCTTGTTCCACTGTGTTGTACCTTTTTCTTTTGTATTGAATTTCCTGCTGAGAAGATCGGATGCTACTGAGAGTGGAACGCGGAAGTGATTCGGCGGTACCAGCTCAAAATCGCGTACGTTCAAACTTAGCCAGATTTCGATAACCCAATTATAAGGGGTTTCCACCAAAAAGCAAGCTATTTATTCTAAAGATAAAAAATGTGGCAAATAGGAGATCTGGATCAGGGCCATTGACCTCTCTTTCGACCGAATCCATCTCCAAGCCGAGCAGCCGAATCCCGTGACATTCATAAAAACGCGAGCACAAGAGGTAAGATATATCCTTCAAAATCTTCGTACAGCACTCGGAGCTCTATGAAAGCAGTAATCTTAGCCGGCGGCTTGGGAAGTCGCTTGAGCGAAGAGACTACGCAGCGTCCCAAGCCGATGGTAGAAATCGGAGGATTCCCGATTCTTTGGCACATCATGAAGATCTATTCAACACACAACATTCATGACTTCATAATTTGCCTTGGATACAAGGGATATTTCATCAAGGAATACTTCGCGAATTATTTCCTGCACTCCTCTGATGTAACCTTCGATCTCTCAAAGAACACCATGGAGGTTCACCAGCACTTCGGCGAACCCTGGCGCGTGACCCTCATCGACACAGGTGGCGAAACGCAGACCGGAGGCCGCATCAAGCGCATTCTCCCTCACGTCAAGGATGAGAAAGATTTTTGCCTGACTTATGGCGATGGAGTCGCCGATGTCGACATCACCCGGTCCATCGAATTCCATCGGCAGCACGGCCGACTCGCAACGTTAACCGCGGTCCAACCAGCGGGTCGTTTCGGATCGTTGGTGATGAATGGCAACACAATCACTGATTTTCAGGAGAAGCCCGCAGGCGATGGCCAGTGGATCAACGGTGGTTTTTTTGTTCTCTCACCAAAAATTGGCGAATACATCCCCGGCGATTCGACCCCCTTCGAGCAAGACGCCCTGAAAAGGATTGCCAAGGATGATCAGTTGAGAGCGTTTCATCATCGCGGGTTCTGGCAGCCAATGGATACTCTCCGCGACAAGAACTATCTGGAGGAGCAGTGGGACTCCGGCAATGCTCCATGGAAATCATGGTAAGGATCTAAGATCCGTCTGAGCTGTTCCGCTTTTCGGAAGCTTCGCCAACAGGTAGGGTATTCGTTGTAGGATAACTGCATTGAGATGTGATGGAGCGTGCTTATGTCTACTGTATTAGCTGGAGTTGAACCCCAGGAAATTTGGAAGCACTTCGAAGCGTTGGCGGCCATTCCCCGCGCTTCGACCAAAGAAGCCGCCGCGCGTGAGCATGTGCGCAAGCTGGCTGCGAGCTATGGTTTGGAATCTCTTGTGGACGAGGCCGGAAATGTAGTGGTCCGTAAGCCCGCTTATCCCGGACGCGAATCCGCACCGGTCACGGCCTTGCAGGGACACCTCGACATGGTGTGCGAGAAGAACGAAGGCACAGAATTCAACTTCGACACTGATCCCATTCGCATGGTTCGAAAAGAAGATTGGCTCTACGCCGATGGAACAACTCTCGGCTCTGACAATGGCGTAGGCGTTGCCGCCGCGCTCGCGGTTATGGAGAGCAAGACCATCAAGCACGGCCCCATGGAGTTTGTCTTCACTATTGAAGAAGAGACAACTCTCGGGGGAGCCAGTGCTTTCAAAGGCGGAGTTCTCAAAGCTCATTACCTCATTAACTTAGACAACGAAGAAAAGGGAACGCTTTGCATCGGCTGTGCCGGCGGGCTCAACACCCGTGCTCGTCGCAAAGTCGCATTACAGGCCACAGGCGCTGGTTCGGCTTATAGAGTAAAGGTTAGCGGACTCAAGGGAGGCCATTCCGGAGTGGATATCCACCTTGGTCGCGGTAACGCGGTCAGAATCCTCGGTGGCACCCTGCAACTTTTGCTTGAACAACTTCCGGTCGAACTAGCAGATATCAAGGGTGGCAGTGCGCACAATGCGATTCCTCGCGAAGCATCGGCGATCCTCGTCACCGACGCCGCAAACGAAGGAAAACTCAAGACCATCGTTGCGAAGTTTGCTGAAGATATCCGTACCGATCTTGGCGCATTCGATCCTGACTTGCAGATCACGGTAGAAGCAGCCGACCGTCCCTCGCAGGTCATCGCATCGCCCGACGCAAAGAAGGTAGTGGATCTAGTCGCCAGCCTGCATCATGGCGTGCTTGCCATGAGCCCCGACGTTCCCGGACTAGTGCAGGATTCCACCAACGTTGCCACGGTCGGTCTGAAGGATGGCGTCGTCGAGATTGTCACCAGTCAGCGTTCGGCAATCGAAGGAAGCAAAGACATCGCCAAGCGTCTAGTAGCGACGTCGTGCCTACTCGCCGGTTTTGAGGTTGAACACTCCAGCAGCTATCCCGGATGGAAGCCTGAGCCGAATAGCGATATCGTGCGTAAGTCAAAAGCGGTCTTCGAGGAGATGTACGGCTCCACTCCGAATTTGATTGCTATGCACGCCGGACTCGAAACCGGTGTTCTCGGAGTGAACTACCCTGACATGCAGATGATTTCCTTCGGCCCGCAGATTGAGCATCCGCACAGCCCCGCCGAACGGGTACAGATCTCGTCAGTCGCGGAGTTCTGGAAGTATCTAGTGAGCGTGTTGGAGAAACTTTAGAGAACGAGATGTCGCGAAATTCACATCAGAGCGTCTGCACTTTAGTGTAGGCGCTTTTGTACTGCGGTTACTCGTGAATTCCCGTTCTGGTCGCCTCTGTCATATTGACACCAGAGTACCTGTCGCTATATACAAATATTACCCTTAATACAAAATTGCCATCGCATTGCGTGGTACTTGCAGCACCCGTCAGTCAAACTGCTGACGCAGTCGATCGGGGACTCGCGGACGTGTGCTTTCATTCCGGGTGGAGAGATCGAAGGTCCACATGTCTGACGTCGCACCAAGCCCAACTCAGATCCCATATACGAATCAGTAAGCGAGATCCGCTGCTATGGTCAGCACGCCGTAAGGAGCTTTAGGCAAATGAAACAAGACAGTGTACAAACTTCCAGGGAGATCATGTTTGCTTCCGAGAGTGGTGATTTCCCTGGCGAAAGGCAACTGTCCCTAAGCGATATATGGCGGACGATCTTCAAGCACATGACACTTATCGTGTGTTCGGCCGCGCTATTATTCGGAGCGATTGCGCTATATACGTTTCTTACGGCACCCGTATTCGAAAGCGTGGCTCGTCTACAAATCGATATGAGTCAATCTTCGAGTTTCGGACTCGGTGACATGATCGGGGAAAAGCTCGGATCTACAGACTCGGACAGCCGCATACAAACCGAGGTAAAGGTCATTCAAAGTGACACTGTGGCGATGAGGGTTATCGATACTTTGGCGCTTGCTAAACTACCAGCTTTCGCCGGAAAAAGCGCAGCTAATGCTCGGGTCACCGATCCTCTGGCAATGAGCGCACGTGCGCGGGAAGGGTTAGTCAATAAGTTCAAGGCGTCTTTAACGGTTCATGTCCTCCCCGGTACAAAGCTAGTTGAGGTTCGCTTTCGCAGTACCGATCCGAAACTCGCGACCGACGTAGTGAATTCGGTTCTCGACAATTATATGAAGCGCAATCTCCAATCGCGCTACGACGGTACTGTTCAGGTGTCGAACTGGCTCTCAATGCAGATGATAGACCTGCAGACCAAAGCCGCTGAGTCGCAGCAACAACTCGCGGAGTTTCAGAAAAAGTACAACATCATTGGTTCCGACGAAAACGACAACATCGTCATAGATCGATTAAAGCTCTTGAACCAACAGCTCACTGAGGCCGAAGCGGATCGTATCGTTAAAGAGGCCCGCCATCGAATGGCTGCCTCGGGAAATCCGGAACTCGTCGCATCCGTCACTCCCAACCTCCAGATTCTTCGTACGCAGGAAGCGGACTTGAAGGCGCAGATCGCGCAGTTGAATTCCAAGTACGGAAGCGGCTATCCACGCCTGCGCGAGGAACAAGTTCAACTCAGTAGGTTGGAAGCTGACATCGCTAATGAAATTAGTAATGTTGGTAAGCGTTTGGAAGATGAGTACTTGTCGGCCGCCAAAACAGAATCTTTGTTGCGCAGCCAGTTTAACGAGCAAAAGCAAGAAGCATTTCAACTTAACGAACATGCTGTCCAGTATGCAGTCTTACGACATGATGTCGAGAATGGCCGCGACCTGTACGACGCGCTCCAAATGAAACTAAAAATGGCTGGCGTAACTGCTGGCTTGAGTACAGGCTATATCAGCATCGTCGACCGCGCCGAAATTCCTGCAAATCCCGTCACTCCAAGAAAAACTATCAATCTAGGAGCCGGGCTATTCGGAGGATTAGCGCTCGGGCTGATTCTCGCCTTTGTAGTTGAGTCTTTGGATGACACGCTAAGTAGTTCTGAGGAGCTTGAATCGTGCGTTGCGCTGCCTGTTCTATGTAGTATTCCGGTGAACTCGCCGCCATCTCTCTCCAAGACCCGTATCGGAGAGGCAGAAGAGTCTCCCACCCGAGCACCCGTACTTGTGAACCAACCGCGTTCCCAGGCCTCAGAAGCATTTCGCGGACTCCGTACCTCACTATTACTTTCATCTCCCGACCGGACACCGAAAGTGATTTCGATAGTTAGCTCGGTAGCAGCCGAAGGTAAAACCACGGTGGCCTCAAATCTCGGCGTGGCATTCGCTCAGCGCGGCGAGTCTGTACTGATGATCGATGCTGACTTACGACGCTCGAGCATGCATGTTCAATTCGGACTCCCATACTTTCATAAAGGCATCAGTACCGCTCTAACCCAAGGAATTGACGAAAACGCTATCGTCACCCCCATCAAGTTGTTACCGAATTTAAAGCTATTGCCCGCTGGCCCTCACCCGCCCAATCCTGCAGAACTGCTCGGCTCCAAGCGTATGACAGAGGTGTTGGTAGCCTTGTCTGAACAGTACGACCGAATCATTATTGATACTCCGCCCGTACTTTCCGTCGCCGACTCTCTGACATTGGCAAACCAGTCTGACGCGGTCGTGTTGGTTGTGCGTTCCGGTATATCCCGCAAGAAGGCTGTCCTTCGTGTTCGTGATCTTCTCCGCCGATCTAACAGCAACCTGGTCGGAGTCGTTTTCAACTGTGTCAACCTCAAGCTGGAGCATTACTACTACGCGCAAGGCTCGGGATATGGCAAAGCCATGAGCGCCTACTACGACAGCGAAGAAGAGGCTTAACCAACAATGCGTATCCGATCCACGGGAATACTTCTGCGTTCATTGATCGGGCGAGCGCTCCTGCTGCTGACCATCGCCCTCATAGCATTGTCATCGGCTGCGTCGGCCCAGTCTGCTATTGCCTCATCTGCTCCCTTGATTTCGCATACCTTGCGCATCGCGTCTGGAGACCTTCTTGAACTCGCAGTGTTTGACACTCCAGAGTTATCCGGAAAACTTCGCGTCAATGAAGCAGGCGAAGTCTCCGTGCCACTCGCCGGGACTGTGTTGGTGTCTGCAATGACCTCCGAAGAAGCAGCCGCAGCTGTCGAACAGAAACTTCGCAGCGCAAATGTCTTAAAAGATCCACACGTATCGATCTTCATCATCGAGTATGCAACGCAAGGCATAACAGTTACGGGCGAAGTAAAGAATCCTGGAATCTACCCATTGCTCGGAAGTCATACTTTGCTCGATCTGGTTTCCGCCGCTGGCGGAGTTACTTCCACCGCAGGCAAGGCAGTTACAGTAACGCATAAGTCTGACCCGGCCCATCCCGACGTTGTTCAACTGGAGAATAAGCCTGGCAGCGTTGCCGTAATTGTCGACGTTCGTCCCGGAGACACAATCGCCGTTTCGCGAGCCGGGGTCGTGTACGTAGTCGGTGACGTCGCAAGGCCAGGAGGTTTCCTCATCGAGAATAACGATCGACTAACGGTGTTGCAGGCCGTGGCTCTAGCTCAAGGAACAAACCGCACTGCCTCACAGAACAAGGCGAAAATCATTCGTAAGACCGGCTCGGGACGAGAGGAAGTCCCACTCGAACTCAGGAGGATGCTTGCAAACAAAGCCCCCGATCTTCCCCTCGAAGATGGCGACATCCTCTTTGTGCCATCAAGTGCTATCAAGACCTGGGAAGGCAGAAGCGTGGACGCAGCAATCGGATTAACCACTGGTCTGCTTATATATGGACGCCTCTGAGATGCCCAATAAGGTAATGAATGACAGTGGCACGAAGATCTCTCTCGATTAATAGGATCAACTGAGCAATCGAATTATGCCGACACAAAGTGATGGCAACTTGGGAGCGGACGGAGCGCAAGCGACACGGGCAAGCTTGGTTATTTCCCCGATCGATGCGAGGAGAACTCCGCTCGGTGTCGGGGATAGCTTCGTGCTGATCGTGCCGATGCTCCAGTTTATTCAGTTTCACTCTGTGGGCACTCTTTTTGCCACTGACTTGATTTTGTTGGCTGCTTTACCGGTCGTTTTGGCGCGTGGGATGAACCGCTTGCGAAACAGGCAGGTAGCAACGATCCTGATGATTGGCATTGCTTGGTTCTTCGCACAGGTTGTCACGGACATTCTACGTGACTCGCCGCCGGAGGATTACCTGCGTGGCTGGAGCAAAATCGGGCTCACCGTTACCCACTTCACTGTCATTTGGATATTGTTAAGGAACTCTGCGCGTCGCTTCGTTCTGTATGGCGTTGGTGTCTGCATCGGAGGTGCGTTAAGCTCTTTGATCTTTCCGAATGAATTTCAGGCCACTGATCTATGGAAATTCGGTCTGGCTTTGCCAACAACGTTGGCGGTCATACTGGTCGCGAGTTGGCTTTCATTGGGGCGTCGGAAGTCACTGGTGTTGTTTGCTCTGATTGGAATGTCGGGCGTGAATCTCTTTATGAATCTTCGTAGCCTCGGATTGATCTGCTTGGTGGCAGCCGGATATTCCTATTTTTGTATGCAGGCAGGCGAGAAGCGCAGGACCCTGGGAGAGTTGCAAATACCGATTATCGCTACGGCTGTCCTTCTGAGCGTCTTCGGGTTCCAAAAGGCATACGAGTACAGTATCGAGTGCGGTTGGTTGGGCAGCGCTGCGCTGGACAAGTATTCGACTCAACAAGCTGGCGAAGGCGGCGTCTTACTTGGCGGGAGAAGTGAAATTCTGAGTTCTGCTAAAGCGATCATGGATTCTCCAGTAATTGGCCACGGATCGTGGGCAAAGGATCCTGAGTACGCGGCGCTCATGCGGGAGCGAATGGTAGAACTCGGTTATAAGGATAAGTTCGATAGTAGAGATGACTTAATACCGACACACTCCCATCTCTTCGGGGCTTGGGTCGAGGCTGGTATCGTGGGCGCGCTGTTCTGGTTATGGATTTTAAAGCTGGTGGTAACCGCATTGTGGCGGGCCACAGGCTCAGAGCCATTATTGCCAGTATTTGCCTTCATGGCATTTCTTTTGTGTTGGGATATCCTCTTTTCTCCGTATGGCGCAGAGCGGCGCTTCCTAACCACCTATTTCATCGCGGGCATTGTTTTGTTGCTTTCATTTAGCAGGGATGCGATGTTCGTTAAGGCGGGAGTAATGAATCATATGCCGCTTGATTTGTGATTGCCACGTTTTCCTGGCACGTCATTGAAGAACCAATATTACGACCCAAGAGGATGTTCTTTGGTTCGACCTAATCCGGCAATGCAATGGAGTTGGTGGAAGCAAACGAGAGTGCAGGAGTATTGAAGTGAAGGTTTCGATTGTCACCATTTCATTCAACCAGGCAGCCTTCCTGGAGAGAGCGATGCGCTCAGTTGTCGATCAGGACTATCCGAATGTTGAATACATAGTTGTTGATCCGGGGTCGACTGACGGCAGCCGCGAGTTAATCGATCTTTATAATCCGCGCATCGCACGAACGATATTTGACCCCGACAACGGGGCGGCAGACGGTTTGAACAGAGGTTTCGCCGTGGCAACAGGTGAGAAATTTGGCTATCTTAACGCTGATGATGCCTTTCTGCCGGGAGCCATCTCTCAAGCGGTCGAGGCATTCGAGCGGAACGACGGAATCGATGTTGTCTGCGGTCATGGCTACAAGATTGATCCGGATGACAGGGTCATTCGACGCGTTTATTCGGAGCCTTTCAGTCTGCGGCGCAGAAGGTTTGGAGCGTCGACAATCGTGCAGCAGTCAACATTCTTCAAGCGCGAGGCGTTCGTCGAGGTGGGTGGTTTCAACATCGAGAACCGCACATGCTGGGATGGCGAATTGATGTTGGATTTCGGGCTTGCGGGTAAGAGCTTTCATCTGACCGATGCTTGTTGGTCAGCATTCAGAATCCATCCGGGGGGAATCTCCGGTTCCGGTCGATTGGCGGAGCAGTACCAAAAGGATGAGGCAAGGCTTTTTCGTAAAGCTTACGGCCGTGAGCGGAAACTCTACGATATTGCCGGGGCCGTCTTGTACCGAATCGCGAAACATGCCGCCCATCCTGCAAGGTTGATTCAAAACCTAACGCTTCGCCCATCGGGGAAACTTGCAATATGAAGGTAGCGATACTTTGGACAAAACTCTCCGGATATCTCAACTCGTGCCTCCGCGCGCTAGCTGAGATAGAAGGCGTAGAGCTGTTTATCGCATATCAGGCCCCAACTTCCGATGCGCCCTTTGCGGCTGATCAGTTCGAGTGGTTCCCGAAATACTATCGCTACCAATCAACCCCTGAGGCGGCCGAGTTGCTCCCACTGATGCGTTCATTCAAGCCAGACGTGATGCTCGTTGCGTCGTGGCATCTTGCAGGATTTCGCGCTATATGTCGCGAATTTCGCAATCAGTCTGTACGCGTCTGCGGTATGGACAATCAGTGGGAAGGCACTCTCAAACAGTGGCTCGGCGTGGTCACATCGCCGCTGTATGTTCAGCGCATGTTCGACGCAACCTTTGTGGCCGGAGAACGGCAGTCGCTATTTGCAAGGAAGCTCGGATTTGAACAAGACCGGATCTGGCGTGGTTTCTATTCGTGCGATCAACCTAGTTTCGCGTTGACTTACAAAGACCGACTACTCGAAACCTTGTCTGCGCGGACCTTCTTATACATCGGACGATTGTCGCGAGAAAAGGGAATTGACGTTCTTCTTGAAGCCTATAAGTTATATCGTACACAGCAAACAGATCCGTGGCCTTTGATCATCGCTGGTGAGGGTCCTCTCCGAGAAGAGTTGGAGCGGACCCCAGGAGTAAAGTTGCTCGGCTTCGTTCAACCGGATAATTTGCCAAAAGTGTTTTTGCAGGCTGGGTGCTTCGTTCTTCCCAGTCACTGGGAACCTTGGGGCGTTGTCATCCATGAAGCCTGCTCTACGGGGCTTCCCGTCATCTGTACTGCCGCCTGTGGAGCTGCTGTGCACTTGGTTCAAGATGGCTACAGCGGATTCATTACGGAAACCGGAGACCTGCATAGCCTCGCCCGGGCATTGCGGTCGTTTACAAGTCTCACCTCGGAACGGCGCTTGGCTATGTGCAAAGCGAGCTATTCATTGTCGCTCCAGTTCACACCGGAGCGTTGGGCCAACTGCGTGTATGACCGCGGATCTGAAATGCTAAAACAAAAGAAGTTGGCGGGAACGGCTCTTTGAAAATACTCCATATCATCGATTCAGTGAATCCTTCCGCCGGTGGTCCTGTAGAAGGCATCAAGCAATTGGGCGCCGTGAATCGCAAGCACCACCACATTGAAGTGGTGTCGCTCGATTCACCCGCTGCGCCGTTTCTTGAGACCTTTCCATTTCCTGTTCATGCTCTTGGCCCGAGTTGGAAAAAGTACGGATACAGCAATCGCATGGTTCCATGGCTTCGTGAAAATGCGAAAGACTACGATGTAATGATCGTGAATGGCCTATGGCAGTATCACGGATTCGCCGTATGGCGTGCCCTGAGTAAAACTCAAAGTCCGTACGTTGTGTATGCTCACGGCATGCTCGACCCGTGGTTTAAGAAAACCTATCCTCTAAAACATCTGAAGAAGATGTTGTACTGGCCGTGGGCTGAATACCGGATACTCCGTGATGCGCAAGCTGTGCTCTTTACTTGCGAAGAGGAACGTCTGCTCGCGCGTCAATCATTTCGTCCCTATCGTTGCAACGAAGTTGTCGTCAAATACGGTACTGCTGGTCCAGAGAGCGATCCTGCGTCCGATCTGGATGCGTTCGCAATTCGTTTCCCGGAACTCCGCGGCAAGCGTCTCGCTATCTTTCTCGGGCGCTTGCACGAAAAGAAGGGATGCGATCTCTTGATCCAGGCTTTTGCAAAAGTGTTGGCCTCCGACCCTTCTTGGCATCTCGTCATGTGCGGTCCAGACCAAGTTGGTTGGAAAACAAAACTGACCGACATGGCCGAGCACTTGAACATCTCCGACCGAATTACATGGCCTGGACTATTAAGCGGAGATCTGAAGTGGGGAGCATTGCGCGCCTCCGAGGTCTTCGTCCTGCCTTCGCATCAAGAGAATTTTGGAATTGCAGTGGCAGAAGCTTTGGCCTGCGGCGTACCAGTCTTAATTTCTGACAAGGTGAATATCTGGCGAGAAGTTCAGAACAGCGGTGCAGGGATCGTTGCGACTGATGATTTCCCCGGCACCTGTTCTCTCCTACAGACTTGGGCAGAAATGCCCATGGCGCAACGATCCGAAATGCGGAGTCGCGCCCGTGACTCATTCTTTCAAAACTTTGAAATTCACGCCGCAGCCGAGTCTCTGTGCCAGACTCTCTTGAACGTTATCGCCGGGAGAACTATTCATGCAGAAAACTAGTTCGGCTATCGGCGTTGACGGCTCGACCGGTGTACAGCAATTAAGAAGCTTCAAGCTTCCCGCAAACTTTCGTGGCGGATCCGCACTCATCGTACAGATGTGGTGGCTTGTACAGGCCACAGCATTCCGATGGTCGCCGCAGTTCCTCTACGGATTTCGCAGACAGTTGTTGCGAATGTTTGGAGCGAGCGTCGGCGAGCGCGTACTGATTCGTCCCACCGTCAAAGTGACTTATCCGTGGAAGGTCACAATCGAAGACGACGCGTGGATCGGGGACGACGTAACTCTCTATAGCCTCGGTGAAATCATCATCGGACACGATGCCGTCATTTCGCAGAAGTCGTACCTATGTACCGGAAGCCATGACACACAGTCTTCATCGTTCGATATTTTCTCCAAGCCCATCGTTATTGGGCCAATGGCGTGGATCGCGACTGATGTGTTTGTAGCTCCCGGAATAACAGTCGGTGAGGGAACTGTTGTTGGTGTCCGGAGCACCGTGCTCAAAGACCTTCCCGCCTACATGGTCTGCTTCGGCAATCCCGCAGCGCCAGTCAAGAGTCGGTAATGATAATGACGGGCCAGATGAGTAAGTCGGCGTATCTCCTCGCCATAGCTCTATTGGCGGGACTTTCCACCTTCTCCGAGGCTCAGGACATTGCCACTCCTCAGACCGGGCTGCCCATCGACGGCAGTGTCTCCACCGACGTTATCCGGAGAGTGGGAACCGAAGTTGGCGCACTCCAAAACGCTACGCCCCAGCAGTCAAAGCCAAAACCCAATGTGTCGGCTGCTTCTAAGTGGGGAGTTACGCGGAACTACTCCCCACCGCCTCAAAGGGACGGTGCCCTAACACAACAGGCGAGTCGCGAGCCTGGTTCTGCAACTCGAACCGCACCTAACATCGATGTTCTTCAGCCTGCGATCTACGGGAACTCAGCAGCGAAAACATCGTCCAAGGATTCCCGCAGCTCTAAAATGAATAAGAGATCGAGTGGCAGCGCGGATACCGAAAAGGAGACGGCGAAGTCGCCTTTCACTCACCACAAATACCTTGCCATGGCCAAGCGAAAGGCTAGACGGACCAGTGGGAGTCTTGCACCAACAAAGGATAACCTCGGCACCAAGACACAGAAGCCGCGATCTCCCAAATTTGGCGCACCCAGAAGCGCGCCATCGTTGTTTTAACTTTTGGGGCGACGATCCTAGCGTTGCACCGGAACAGCAAGAAGCGCGACTCGCTCTGCAGCAGCTTGTAGCGCCCTTTGCAGTCCAGCGACATGTTCTGCCGTGCTCAGGTAACTGATCACCATCATGCGCAGGACGCTTTTCCCGCGAACATGCGTAGGACTGATCCAGTAGTGCCCGTCTCGATTAAATTCGTCGACAAAGCTCTTATGCGCGGCTTCTTCCTGATCGTCGTCGTAACCACTCAGTCGAAAATTAAGAATAGGCAGGGTCTGTGGTGCAGCCACGGTAAAGTATTCCGAATCCTCGAACCACTCACGCATCTCGGAGGCTAGTTGCATCTGCCTGCCGATCATCTCTTCATAAGCTTGACGCCCATGTACCCGCAGCGTCAGCCAAAGCTTGAGCGAGTTCATGCGGCGCGACCACTGCGCGCTCACCTTGAAGTTGTCGATCATGTCTGGCTGTGAAGCATGGGGCATATACGGAGAAGCCACCGAGAACGTTTTCTCAAGCATTGACGCATGCCGCGTCAAAATCACCCCAGCTGCAAATGGCATAGAAAGCCACTTATGCGGGTCAACGGAAATCGAGTCAGCTCGTTCAATTCCGTTCAGCAAGGGCTTATACACATCGCTAAACGCAGCCGCCGCTCCGTACGCTCCGTCGACGTGCAGCCACAATCCATATCGCTCGGCAATCGAAGCCAGCGCATCAAGGTCATCGATAGCTCCGGAATTCGTAGTACCGGCCGTAGCGACAATACAGAAGGGTACGAATCCGCAAGCGTAATCCGCTTCAATCTGTAAGATCAAACGCGCAGTGTCGAGACGCAGGCGATCATTCACCGGAACGCGTCGCAAAGCTTTGCGACCCAGTCCAAGCAGCCCCGCCGACTTTTCGAGCGAATGGTGAGACTCTGCCGAGGCGTAGAACACAGGTCGAGCACCAACCGTCGCAATCCCGTCTTCAATAGCGTTAGGGAAGTGATGCGAAATCGCCAGCGCCAGTGCCGTAAAATTTGCTTCATTGCCGCCACTGGTAAAGGTCCCATCGCAAAGCGTGGTACCTTCCTGGGCAACTGCATTTCCAACCGTCTTGTGCCAGCCGAAACGCGAGGCGATCCAGCTAATCGTTTCAGCTTCCAGCGTACTTGCAAATTGTGAGCGCGCCAGCGATGCAAGTTGCGGATTCAATGCAGACACCAACGCATCGGCCAATACAGCCATGTAGGTTGGGGTTGGATTCATCAGTCCGAAGTAGTTAGCTGCCGGAATGTGAAATCCTTTATCGATCATCTCCGTGCAAAGATCGTCCAAAACTCGTCCAGCGTCGGAGCCAAGCTCTGGCATTGGACGCGACTCGTGAACAACGGCCCGCTCTGAGTCAGGAGGCTGAACGTCTCGATGGTTAAGGGAGGAGTAGTACCGATCGATGCGGTCAATAAGGTGATAGCCGAGTTCTCGGCGTTCTTCACTGGTGAAGTCAAATCCCATTGGGTACTCGCTTCCGTACAGGCCCGGAAAAACCGTTCAAGGCTCAACCCCGCCACGCGGTGGCCGTCCTTCGCCTACTAGTAGATCATGTGGAGTGGAAATAGGTGCAAAAATATTTATGGGTAAGCAAAACGAGATTGATATGCTGGTAGGGAAAAATCACTCTGGACCGCAGAGCTGCGGTCCAGAGTGATTTTGCTGAGTCTATTTCTGTTCCGTTCCAGCGGCATCAGCCTTCTCTTCTTCCCGCTTTTCTGGACGAAGCAGCGGAAAGAGAATGACGTCGCGGATCGAAGTTGAGCCAGTCAACATCATCGTCAAACGGTCAATTCCAATTCCTTCGCCTCCAGCCGGAGGCATGCCGTAGGAGAGGGCACGAATGTAGTCCTCATCCATCTGGTGTGCCTCGTCGTCCCCTCGCTCGCGTTCGGAGAGTTGCTGTTCGAACCGGCGGCGCTGTTCTTCAGGGTCGTTTAGCTCGCTGAAGGCGTTGCCCAATTCCATTCCCGCAACATAGATTTCAAAGCGCTCCACAAAATCAGGCTCGTCCCGCTTATTTTTGGAAAGCGGCGAAATCGCGAGAGGGAAGTCGTAGATGAAAGTTGGTTGCCACAGATGCTCCTCTGCAACGGCCTCAAACATATCGGCAATCGCCCGTCCCGCAGGTTCCTTGGGATCGTATGGAAGCTGCACCTTGGCTTTCTGTAACCGCCTCACGAGTTGCTCAATCAGTTCGGCGCTCTTGAAGTCTTCCATCGCGGGAGGTGCACCAGCCGATTCCGGCCAGTACTTGATAATCGCCTCACGCATGGAGAGACGCTGGAAGGTGTTCCAGTCGATTTCGCGCTCACCAAACTTGTTAACCAGCGTGCCGTTCACATCCATCGCCACTTTTTTCAAGAGCTCTTCCGTCAGATCCATCAGATCGTTGTAATCTGCATAGGCTTGGTAGAACTCAAGCATCGTAAACTCTGGATTGTGGCGCGTTGAGACGCCCTCATTGCGGAAATTGCGGTTGATCTCATAGACGCGGTCCATGCCGCCGACGACCAAACGCTTCAAATAGAGCTCAGGCGCAATGCGCAGAAATAGGTCGAGATCAAGCGTGTTGTGATGCGTGACAAACGGACGCGCCGCCGCTCCTCCAGCAATGGGCTGCATCATCGGAGTCTCAACTTCGACGAAGTTGCGCCCATCGAGGAAGTTGCGAATCGACTGCACAATCCTCGCGCGCTTAACAAAAACTTGGCGCACCTCGGGATCGATCAGATCGACGTAGCGCATCCGATAGCGCAATTCAACATCCGTCAGACCGTGAAACTTTTCAGGCAGCGGCAGCAAGTCCTTCGAGAGGAAGGTCAAATCCTCAACGTGAATGCTGAGTTCGCCCGTTCGCGTGCGGAACAAATAACCCTTCACACCAACGTGGTCGCCGATGTCCAGAAGCTTGTAAAGCTCCCATAACTTATCGCCTACGGCATCTTTCTTAACATAAATCTGGAGCTTTTCTCCGCCCTGTTGCAGGTGGGCAAAGCTAGCCTTACCCATCAGGCGAATGGCGACCAGACGTCCGGCGACGGTCACGTTGACGCGTTCCGCTTCCAACTGTTCGCCCGTGCTTGCGGCGGTATGAGTAGCCAGAATTTCTGGAACCTGATGGCTGAATTTAAAGTGGTGAGGATAGGCAGGCTGACCAAGGGCTTCGATCTGCTGCAACTTCTGTTTGCGTAAGTCGTAAATGTTTTGCTCTAAGGACACATGAAAATTGTATAACAGCAGGGGAGTTCGAAGTTGCCGCAGCGCAACTCAACTTCATAGGACCGCCCAGAGAGAGTGTGGAATGAGAGACGACAAACCGGGAAAGAGACAAGATAATCCGTGGGTAACGGTTGCGCGGTACTCAGAAATTGGCTTCATGATTCCGATGACGCTAGTTCTCGGATATTTCTTGGGAGCGATAGCGGATCACTTCCTGCATACTCACTGGATTTACCTTTTCGGAATCATCTTCGGTGCTATTGTGGGCTTTATCTCTATGATCCGCCGCGCTCTCCAAGCAAGTGCAGAGGAAGACAAAGAGGAGAAGGATCGCTCAAATGACGGACGCTGAAGATCCCGAAAACCCTCTGCCGCACACCTCCGACGACCTTGCACAAGAGGGTCTGGTGGTCGAACCGCAGACAGAACCTCCTCCTGAAGACTGGCCCGAGTCCGGTCAACTCGGGTGGGCTGATATCTCGGCGCAGGAGATGGTGGAGTACGGAATCACCGTGCGCCGAGTCGAATGGATGATTGTCGCAGTCGGATTAGTAAGCGCCGCAGCCGTGATCTGGCCGCTCGGTTGGACACTCTCGGTCGGTATACTTTTAGGGACAGTGTTGGGCTGGATCAATTTCCGCTGGCTCGCGGCATCGGTCAATGCAATCGGCAGCCGGATTGTGAAAGCCAAAAGTCAGGAGCGAGGCGCGGCCATAGTGGCGCGCGGAGTAGGACGTATCCTCTTGATAGCAGTGTTCGCGTATGGTATCTTTACGTGTTCTTTGCGTGGTCTGGTGGGGTTTCTAGCAGGGCTTGCAATGCCTGTGGTCGCAATGATGTGCGAGGCCATGTATGAGTTCGTCGCCAGTTATCGGCGATCATCCTGAATGGGACTAAACAAGACATTCGAATGCATCAATTGCCATTTACAGTACTTCTGAATCATTTGTTTGCTGGACCGGTGAATGCGCTTTTATTAGCGTTGCGGATCCATCCTGCCCATCCAACGGCTCCGATTCCTGATCACGTCGCCATGCAGGTGCTGGTCTTCGGGATATTGATCCTGTTTTTCATCGCCGTTCGCGCAAGCCTCTCGGTTGAAACACCGGGCACGCTGCAGCACATCATGGAGAGTGTCTACACCATGATGGACGAGCAGAGCGAAGAGGTCATCGGCCACGACAACAAGCGATACCTGTCGTATCTGATCACGCTCGGGCTGTTCATCCTGTCCTGTAACCTTCTTGGCCTAATCCCATTTTTCGAGACGCCGACCGGCGTGCCCGTAGTGCCGCTCGGTTGTGCACTCGTAACCTGGGTCTTCTACCAGATGCACGGTCTCCGGGCTAACGGCTTTGGATATATCAAGCATTTCATCGGACCCGTCTGGTGGCTAGCGCCTCTCATGTTCGTGATCGAAGTATGCAGCCACCTGGCACGTATCATGTCGCTCACCATCCGTCTTTTCGCCAACATGTTCGCGGGCGATATGGTGACGCTGGTGTTCTTCTCATTGGTGCCGATTGGCTTGCCTGTCCTCTTCTTGGGCCTGCACTTTGGCGTGTCGCTGATCCAGACTTACATTTTCGTCCTGCTGACGATGGTGTACTTGGGCGAAGCAACAGCCCACGAGCACTAGAGCGAATTATCTGAGGTGCCCCATATCTGCCGAAGTCAGCAGATGTGGGCTCATCAGGATGCGGGCATCGAGCTTAGAGTTCGAACCATGGCCGGAAATAGTGGTCGGAAACGATTTTGAAATACGCCGCAAGCGTGAGGGCCTTCCATTGAGCGAAGCGTCAACCACCCACTGGCGGCGAAATCTGAAGGAGCAATGACAATGAATAAGAAACTGTTTGTACTCTTTTCCGTTATGGCTATCTTGATGCTGGCCACTCCGGTCTTCGCACAGAGTGAGCCCACCGCAGCAGCCGCAGCCGGCACCAACTGGGTTGCCATCACCTCCGGATTCGCCATGGCGATCGCCGCCGGTCTAGCCGCACTCGGCCAGGGCAAAATCGCTGCCGCCGCTTGCGAAGGCATGGCCCGCAATCCAGCAGCCCGCGCCGGAATCCAGCTTGCTATGATTCTCGGTCTCGCATTCGTCGAGTCCTTGGTGCTCTTCACACTGGTCGTAGTCTTCGCCAAAGTTGTGAAGTAGAATTAAAATTCTTCAACGATTTAGAAAGCGATGTTCCGGAAATCGGAGCATCGCTTTTTCTTTGTGTGCTCGTATGGTGATCCGGTTTGATGGGGCATAAAGAGAGACAGTTGAAGCAGCCTTTATTGCCAAGAACTGGCTAGTTAACGAAGTAGTACCGGCCTTACGGGTAGTCAGTGCCTCGGAAGTAAATCCTGTTGCTTGCCGCTCAACCATTACCACAAGTGGAACACATCCAGTCCCGCCATATATCTTGCTGGTTACTCTATGCTTGGGTCTAAAACAAGAAGGCCCGAAGCGATTTCGGTGCCTTCTTTACGAGCAAACTGCTGCGATCAGTGACGAGCGATGATGCTCGGGGCTCCCTGTGTGTAGTGAAGAACCACGTTAGGAAGAACCCCAAGCCAGAGTGTCGCGATGAGGCTGATGGCGATGGCCATTCCCACTCCGAACCGTACTGGCGGAGTGGGTGTGTCTGTACTGGGTTCGAACATATACATGCGAACGATCAGGCGAAGATAGTAATAGGAGCCGAGTCCGCTGTTCGCGACGCCAATGATGGTAAGCCAGACTAAGTGCGTTCGCAGTGCTGCGCTGAACACGTAGAACTTTGCAAAAAAGCCGCCAGTGATGGGGATCCCGATCAGCGATAGCAAAAAGAAAGTGAGCGCCGCAGCCAGCATTGGTGAGCGCTTTCCAAGTCCCGAGTAGTCGTCGATCTGCGAGAAGCGCTCTCCGCTACCCGCCATCTGAGTGATGATCGTGAACGCTCCGACATTCATTGCTGCATAAGCGGCAGAGTAGAACATGGCGGCGGAGATGCCGAGTTCACGGTTACTGGCCGAGGCAAAAGCTACCATCAGGTATCCGGCGTGTGCAATGGAGGAGTACGCCAGCATGCGTTTTACGTTGCTCTGAAGGATGGCTCCCAAGTTGCCGACGCACATGGAAAGTACTGCGGCTATCCAAATCACCCAGAACCAGTGAGGGGAAGCCGTGTCAATGACAAGCCTGATCAGGACGGCGAACGCCGCAGCTTTTGGAGCCGTGGACATGAATGCCACAACGGGGGAGGGCGCGCCTTCGTAGACGTCAGGAGTCCAGACGTGAAACGGAGCGCAAGCAACCTTGAATCCCAAGCCTGTAAAGATCAGGGCCACTGCGACATAAGCCAGTGGTTCGATACGAGTGGAACTTCCGAGCGAAGCCGCAATGTCGAAAACGTTTGTAGACCCAGTGGCTCCGTATAACAGAGCGACTCCATAGAGGAAGAACGCAGTAGCAAAGGAGCCTAGCAGGAAGTACTTTACTGAGCTTTCTGCGCTCTCGGCTGCATGCCGCCTGAAGCCCGCAAGAATATAGCTAGAGATAGAAGATATTTCCAGCGCGATAAAAATGAGAACCAGTTCGACGGCGGAAGACATCAGACACATGCCGACCGAACCAAGCAAAATCAGGGCATAGTATTCGCCGTGGTCGATCTTTTGAAATGGAAGATAGTCCAGCGACATGAGAATTGTTGCCAAGGCAACGAGCAGGACAATGAGATGGAAGAAGATGCTGAAATGATCGACGTGCAGCATCTGATTGAATCCGAATCCGGCGAACTGCGGTTGCGCTTGATAGAAGGTCGCGGCAATTGCGGCCAGTGCTCCAACTGCGGAAAATAATCCGAGACCTTTGCGACTGCGACCCTTTGGTAAAAGGGGTTCGACAAGCATAACAATCATGCCCCAGATGGATAGGACAATTTCAGGAAGGATACGAATATAGTCGGTGGCTGTTGGCATGGCTATTTGAGCACCGTGTTGACTTTGACTTGGAGTCTGGGAGCAGAGGAGACTACCTTCTGCCCGGACAGTATTTCTGCTACTGATGCATCAATTGAATTCATCCAGAACGTAGGGAAGACTCCCATGACTAAGGCCAGAACGGCGAGCGGCCAGAGGATACTGCGCTCACGCAAATCAGCATCTGGGAGTGTAGCATTCACCGGCTTGGTGATGGTTCCGTAGAAGGTGCGCTGGTAAAGCCAGAGCATGTAGAGGGCACTCCAAATGACGCCGCTAGCAGCGATGATTCCGTAGATTGCTTTTGCCTGGAAGGCTCCGCTCAGGACAAGAAACTCGCCGACGAATCCGTTCATCAACGGAAGTCCAATCGAGGAGAGCGTGATGATAAGGAACAAGGTAGCGTAAACGGGCATTGGCGTAGCGAGGCCACCGTACTCCTTGATTTCGTAGGTGTGGCGGCGATCATAAACCATGCCAAGTAGTAGGAAGAGCGCGCCTGTGGAGATGCCGTGATTGAGCATCTGGTATACGGCGCCATCCATTCCTGCTCGAGTGAAGCTGTAGATGCCCAACACAACGAAGCCGAGATGGCTTACCGATGAGTAGGCGATCATCTTCTTCATGTTTGGCTGGACGAGTGCAACCAGCGCGCCGTAAACGATGCCTATGATCGCCAGCGTAATGATCCAAGGTGCGTTTCTGTGCGCTTCGTTTGGAAAGAGCCCAATGTTGAAGCGCAGCAGGCCGTAGGTTCCCATTTTCAGCAATACTCCGGCGAGCAAGACCGAGCCTGCTGTGGGCGCTTCGACGTGTGCATCCGGCAACCAGGTGTGCAGAGGGAACAGGGGGACCTTAACTGCAAAGGCAACAAAGAATCCGAGGAATATCCAGAGCGACGTATGTCCGGGTAAGGCGATTGCCCCGATTGCAAGTAAATGCTGGAGTTCTGTGAAGTCAAACGTTCCCGACTGCGCGTACAGCCAGATAATCGCAGCCAGCATGAAGACCGATGCAATCATGGTGTAAAGGAAGAATTTTACGGCTGCATAGACGCGGCGTTTATGGCCGAAGATTCCGATGATGAGCGCCATGGGAATCAGCGTTGCTTCCCAGAAGAAGTAAAAGAGGAAGAGATCAAGCGCGATGAATACGCCGATCATTGCCGTTTCGAGAATAAGCAGAAGGATGAAGAATTCCTTCACTCGATCATGAATCGATTTCCAGGAAGCGAGTACGCAAAATGGAACAAGGAAAGTGGTTAGTACGACGAGCCAGAGCGAAATTCCGTCGATGCCAATGTGATAGTGGATGTTTGGACTGGTGATCCAGTGGAGGTTTTGCTCATAGGCAAAGTTGCCTGATCCAGCAGGTGCGACTTCTCGGTAATGTGCTGGTAGATGAAGCGAGATCAGCAGGGTAATAACCGAGACGGCCATTGCAAACCAGCGGACGTCGCGGTCACGGCGAGGCAAGAAGGCGATCATCAGTGCTCCCAGAGCAGGGAGAAAGGTTGTGATCGTGAGAATCCAGGGATTGAGCGTAGATAAGTTCATCGGGTTCCCATCCAGACCATATAGGCGACCACTGCGGCGGCTCCCGCGGCAACCCATCCGGCGTAGCTGCGAATTAGTCCGGATTGTTGTTGGCGAATAATCTGCGAGACATCGCGTGCGGCGACGGCACATTCGTTTACCGTGCCGTCAATTGCTTTTTGGTCCACGGTCTGCCATAGCACAACACGTGAGAACGCGATGAGCGGACCGATAATGGCTGCCGAGTAAAGTTCATCAATCCAATACTTATTGAGGACCAGTCTGTAGAGCCCTCCAGAGGCAGCTGCAATCCTTGCGGGAAGCGCAGGACTCTTAACATACAAAAACCATGCGAGTCCTAGTCCCGAGAAGGCAACAAGAACGGAGATCCCCATGAGCATATTCTCGGTAGATTTGCTCTCGCTGCCAGCGCCTTCACCTTCGCTCACTGGCGTCGCCGTGGCCTCACCGTTTTGAACTGCATTCTGTTCCGTAGAAACCTTTTGAATTACGGGGTCGAGGAAATGCTCAAAACGGTTTCCGATCCCGACCCATCCGCCAACGATAGAAAGCACGCCGAGTAAAACGAGAGGGGTGAGCATGAGCCATGGAGATTCGTGAGGTGTTCCGTGATGTTCGTCGTGTCCGTGGGCTGAGTGCGGCTCGGGCTTCGGGCCGCGATATTCACCCGTGAAGGTCAGGAAGATCAGTCGGAACATATAGAAGCTGGTCATGAAGGCGGTGATTACGCCGAAGACCCAGAAGATCTTGCTGCCATGGGGACTGCTGAAGACCTGCCAGAGGATTTCGTCTTTGGAGAAGAATCCCGCAAATGGCGGAATACCAGAAATCGCCAATGTCGCAATCAGCATGGTCCAGAAGGTCCAAGGCATGTATTTGCGGAGGCCACCCATCTTGCGCATATCCTGCTCGCCTCCGATGCCGTGTATGACGGAGCCGGCGCCGAGGAAGAGGAGTGCCTTGAAGAAGGCATGGGTCATCAGGTGGAAGACGGAGGCGGAATAGGCCGCGACTCCGGCAGCCATGAACATATATCCCAACTGCGAAACAGTTGAGTACGCGAGTACTCGTTTGATATCCGTCTGCGTAATGCCGATGGTTGCGGCAAAAAAGCTGGTTAGAGTTCCGATGATGGCGACCGCGAGCAGTGCGATAGGAGCACGGCTGAAGATTGCGTTGGAGCGGCACACCATGTACACACCGGCGGTGACCATGGTGGCGGCGTGAATCAAAGCGGAAACCGGAGTGGGACCTTCCATTGCGTCGGGAAGCCAGACGTACAGCGGTATCTGTGCGCTCTTGCCACATGCGCCGACGAGCATCAACAGGGCGATTGCGGTGAGGAAGCCAGCCGTCGATTCGTAGGACATGTTCGAGGCGACAAGGAATACATCCGAGAATCGCAGGGTTCCGAAGTGCTGTATCAACAGGAACAGTGCGATGAGGAATCCGAAGTCGCCAACGCGGTTGGTGATAAAAGCTTTTTTGCCTGCATTTGCAGCCGAATTCTTGAGGAAGAAGAATCCGATCAGCAGGTATGAAGCTAAACCCACGCCTTCCCAGCCAACAAACATTAGGAGGTAATTGTTTGCGAGCACCAAGGTGAGCATGAAGAACATGAAGAAATTGAGGTAGGTGAAGAAGCGGTAGTACCCTCCTTCATGTTCCATGTATGCCACGGAGTAAACGTGAATCAGGAAGCCAACTCCCGTGACCACTAGCATCATGATCAAGGAGAGATGATCGATGTAGATGCCGAAGTCGACCGAGAAATTTCCGGCTCTGATCCATGTGCCGTACGTGGTTTCAAGTACGGCTGCGCCAGAGTGAACCAAGGTGTAAGCGTGCGCGCAGGCGGCAGCGAACGAGGTTGCCGTAAAGAAGAGCGCGATAGAGGCCACCAGCGACTTCGGGAAGCGCTTGCCGAATAGACCATTGAGCAGAGCTCCCGCCAGCGGCAGGATCGGAATGAGCCAGGGATGCCAGAAAAATAGATTCATAGTTTCAGCAGGTTCACTCGATCAACGTTGAGCGTTTCTCGCGTGCGATAGACAGAGATAATGATGGCCAGTCCGACTGCAGCTTCGGCGGCGGCAACGACCATGACAAAGAATACGAAAATGTGCCCATCGAGAGTTCCAAGGCGCGTTGCAAATGCAATGAAAGAGAGGTTCACGCCGTTCAGCATCAGCTCAATCGACATGAAGAGCGTAATGATGTTGCGCTTGATGAGGAATCCAACAACTCCACATGCGAACAGAAAAGCGCTGAGTAGGAGGTACCAGGAGATAGGAATCATGAATTGTCACTCCTGCGGGCGAGTACTACGGCGCCCATGATTGCGATGAGCACCAGAATGCTGGTGACTTCAAAAGCAAGGAGATACTTGGTGAAAAGCATCATGCCTACTTGGTCGGCAGGGCCATACAGCGCGCCGATGGCGATCGGTTTCTCAGCGGGGCGATGCTGGAGCAGCACCCATATGCCGATGATGCCGCCTGCAAAGAGTCCGGGAATGCCGAATATCTTTGCTACGTTGCTGCCCTTGACATGTTCTTCTTCGCCAGCGTTGAGCAGCATGATGACGAAGATATAGAGGACCATGATGGCTCCCGCATAGATGATGACCTGCACCACGGCGACGAACTCCGCACCGAGGAGCAGATAAAGCAGAGCCAGCGAACCCATGACGACGATGAGCGATAGTGCACTGTTGATGGTCTTCCGCTGAATGAGCAGATTGATTGCCCCACCAACGCAGAACGCTCCGAAAAGTAGAAAGAGAAAAAGGTGCATCAGTTTTCCATTCCGGCCATCATGCCCGGATCGCTACAAAGAAGGCAGTGATAACCACGTTGGCCAATGCTAGAGGGAAGAGAAACTTCCATCCAAAGGCCATCAATTGGTCATAACGGAAGCGCGGCAATGTACCGCGAATCCAGATGTAGAGGAACAGGAAAAAGAAAATCTTCGATGAAAACCAGAGCAGAGGCAGAAATGCCTGTACGGCTACGGGCAAGAAGGGAAGCGCTGGACCGCTCCAACCTCCGAGAAACATCACGGAGGCCACGCAAGCGACCGTGACCATGTTGGCGTATTCAGCCATGAAGAACATTGCGAATTTCATGGCGCTGTATTCAGTATGGTATCCGGCTACGAGTTCGGTTTCTGCTTCGGGCAAGTCGAATGGAATGCGGTTGGTCTCGGCAAAGGCCGCCATCATGTAAACGAAGAAGGCAACGATCTGTCCTTTGAATATGAACCATTGCGGGATTCCGTGCCATGTGCCGAGTTGAGCGTGGACAATTCCGTTGAGGCTTAGCGTGCTCGACATGAGTAGGACGCCCACGAGCGAGAGGCCGAGGGAGACTTCGTAACTAACCATTTGCGCGGAGGCGCGTAGAGAGCCAAGGAGAGAGTACTTGCTGTTCGATGACCAGCCTGCAAGAGCGATGCCGTATACACCGAGAGAGGTGATACCGAGGACAACGAGGATTCCGACATTGATATCGCTAGCCTGGCCTGAAGCGTCCATGACACCTGTGATTTGGAGCGGAGTGGTGATTCCGAACAGGTGAATGATCGGGCCGATAGGAATCATGGCGATGGAAGTGAGAGCCATGATGAGAGCGAGCCCTGGCGCGAGAAGATAAATGTTCTTCTCAACGTAAGGCGGAGTCAGGTCTTCCTTCAGCAGAAACTTAATTCCATCAGCGAGAGGCTGTAAAAGTCCGAAAGGTCCGACCCGCGAAGGTCCCCATCGGTTCTGCATGCGCCCCACGAGTTTGCGCTCCAGCCACACAGTGTAGGCAACAACGGTGAGCAGAACGCCGAGAGTAACGGCGATCTTAATTACCGCGACGATCAAGAAAGTCAAAGCGCTCATCGAAGAATCAATCCCCAGCCTTTGCAGACGCGAATCATTGCGCGCCCGGAGGCAGAAACTTACAGTATCCGGCCCAAAGGCCGGACGAATCAGACTCAGTCGGCACCGATCGGTTCGTTAGCCTTCTGATGGTTTTCGACGACGGAGTTCAGCGTTTTCGAGTAGCGGCCGAGCGTGCCGGAAGTGAACAGTGAATTTCCAGCAGGCGCGACCAGATCAGGACGAGATGCAATTCCAGCGGGCTCAATCTGCACGAGTTCCGTGCGCTGAGGATTCCCGGCAGCGAGATCAAGGCGTGAGATTGCATAACCAGGAAGCAACTCGGAAATTTCATCGAGCGTTATCGTCGGATCCAGCGGCGAGGTTCGAGACGAAAGTCCTCGGGCCTCGGTGAACACGGCGTTTCGATCGGCTTCTCCGGACTGGGCTCCGCGGCTCTCGCCTGCGTCGGCGTAAGTGTAGCCTCGGAATGGAACGAGGTTTTCAATCGTCGCGCCCATCTTTTCAGCCAGTCGGATGATGATTTCGAAGTCAGGTTTGACGCCATGAACATCGGAAGCTTTCTTTAGGCGCTGCAGATCTCCGCAGGTATTAGTGACAGTTCCGGCTTTTTCGTAGGCGAAGGCAGCGGGCAGGAAGACGTCGGCGTGTTGCGCAGTCTCGGTGAGGAACATGTCCTGCACGACGAGGAACGATTTTGAAAAAGCCTGGCTGTCTTTGTAACGTGCGGCGGGATTGGCTCCGACCACCCAAAGGGCGTTCACGCTTCCAGCAGCCGCACCGTCGAGCATTTGTTGTAAGTCGAGACCGGGAGTGGTTGAAACCTCTGCCGCCCATGAGATTACTGATCGAGAATTACCCGCGACCGAATGGTATCCGGGGAGCAGATCAGGGTAAAGCCCCATGTCAGCTGCGCCGCGTGAATTTGAGTAATCGGCTAGACAGATGAACTTCGCTCCTCTGGCCGCCCCGTAGGACACCAGGGCGTCGATGGCTTCGCCTCGCAATTCCGGGCCAAAGGCGATGAGGAGATTACTTTCCTCCGCGAGAGCGTCGTACATTTTTCCAAGCTTTTGAGCAGAGTGGCCCATGGCCGAAGCTGCTTCATCATTGCCGGTGAGGAAGGAGACGAAATAGTCCTCGGTCAAGGGAGTGATCTTTGCTACGTGTGCGGCTTGGTGCGTGAGCTTGATCTCTTGGGAGTTCACAATGTAGAGGCGGGCATTGTGAAGGCGCACGGCGTTGCGAATCTGCCAGGCAAGAAGAGGATGCTGCTCGGTAGGGTCGCTGCCGATCAGCAGGATAGCTGGTGCGGTGGCGACTTCGCTCATCGAAGCTGTGTGGGCATTGTTTGCAGCGATCGCTCGCGCGAACGAAGGGAAGTCCGCTGTGCGGTGGTGGTCGATGTTATTCGTACCGAGCACGGTCCGCGCGAATTTCTGCAGAAGGTAGTTCTCTTCGTTGGTGGTGCGATTCGAGCCAATTACGCCTATGGACTGGGGTCCAGAGGCGAGGAGAGCTTTTTGGAAGTTGGCTGCCACTAGTTCAACTGCTTCAGTCCAAGTAGCTGCAATAAACTTTCCCTCGCGCTTGATGAGCGGCGTTCTGACCCGTTCCGGATTTGCAGAGAAGTCGTAAGCGTACCGGCCCTTGATGCAAAGGAAATCGTCATTGAGTCCGCTGCGGTCGCGATTGTCGCAACGCACGATTTCTGAGCCCGTCTCGGAGCGACGTACGCCGACCGTGGTAAGACAGCCGTCGCCACAGTGGTTGCAGACGGTTCCTACGTGAGTCATCTCCCACGGGCGCGTCTTGTATCGATAGGAGCCGCTCGTGAGTGCACCGACGGGGCAGATATCGATACACATGCCGCATTCTTCACAATCGAGCGAGTCGCCTTGATTGGGTGCAATCACGGAACCTTGGCCGCGATTCTGAATGCCCAGCGCCCAGACGTCCATTCCTTCACCGCAAACGCGAACGCAGCGGTAACAGAGAATGCATCGGGGGCGGTCGTAGAAAACAACCGGTGACCATTGTTGCTCGTCACGGTGGCTTTTGATGTCGATGAACTTCGACTCACCAGCACCATACTTGAATGTCATGTCCTGCAATTCGCATTCGCCGCCGGCGTCGCAGACAGGACAGTCCAGTGGATGGTTTGCAAGCAGCAACTCGATCGTTGACTTGCGAGCTTGTACCACCTTCTCCGATTCGGTCTGCACCACCATGCCTTCGGCAATGGGCGTTGTACAGGCCGTCTGCATCTTGGGCATTTTTTCGATCTCGACCAGGCACATGCGACATGCGCCCTGGAGAGAGAGTCCTGGGTAGTAGCAAAAGGCGGGAATTTCAATGCCGTGCTGCTTGCAGGCCTCAATGAGCAAGGTGCCCTTGGGAGCCGTAATCGTTTTTCCGTTTACCGTGAGTGTAACGTCAGCCATGAATTCTCTTCGCGTGAGCTTAGTGGCTCAGAACGGGCAATGCGTTTAGGGTACCGTGCTGCTCGTAAGGGCAGGGGCGGCCATCCAGGTGTGCTTCGAAATCTTCGCGAAATTTATTCACGAAGCCAATAATTGGCATTGCTGCTGCGTCCCCGAGAGGACAGAAGGTGCGTCCCAACATGTTCTCGGCCAAGTAGCGAATGTTATCGATGTCTTTCGCTAATCCAGCTCCGGCATGAAATCGCTTGAGGCTTTTTGAGAGCCAATCGGTGCCTTCGCGGCAAGGGATACACCATCCGCAGCTTTCGTGTCGGTAAAACTGAATCGTACGCAATGCAAATTTGACGATGCAGGTTTGGTCATCAATTACTACGATGCCGCCGGAGCCGAGAAACGTTCCGGCTTTCATCATGGAGTCGAAGTCAAGATTCACGTCGATCTCATCCGGTTTGAGGCAGGGAACGGAGGAGCCGCCAGGGACGACCGCTTTCAGTTTGTGCCCGTTGGCAATCCCACCGCCTACCTCGTATATTGCTTTGCGCAAGCTGTATCCGAGAGGTAGCTCGTAGACTCCGGGGTTTTCGACGTGTCCGCTGAGTGAAAAGAGGCGAGTACCACCGTTGCGTTCTACGCCAATTTCGGCATACTTCTTCCCGCCCAGCAGCAAGATGTGAGGGACGCTGGCTAGAGTTTCTGCGTTATTGATTACAGTAGGGCCGCCCCATAGTCCAACAACGGCAGGGAAGGGTGGACGGATGCGAGGAACTCCGCGCTTTCCTTCGAGAGATTCCATGAGCGCCGACTCTTCGCCGACCTCGTAGGCTCCCGCACCACCGTGCCAATAGACGTCGAGATCATAGCCGGAACCGAAGATATTCTTGCCGCAGAATCCATGCGCATAAGCGTCGGCAATGGCTTTCTGCATGATTTCCAGCAGATAACGGTATTCTCCGCGAATGTATATGTATGCGTCGTGAGAACCCACCGCAATGGCAGCGATCATCGCGCCTTCGATGACGGCGTGAGGGTCGTGTTCGAAAATGAGGCGGTCCTTGCATGTTCCGGGCTCACTCTCATCGCCGTTGCATAGAACGTACTTGGGTTTTGCGCTCTCCTTGGGAACGAAGGACCACTTCATGCCCGTGGGGAAGCCTGCACCACCGCGTCCGCGCAAGTTGCTAGCCTTCATTTCGTTGATGATGCCGTCAGCACCGAGCTCCAGCGCCTTCTGCACGGCCTTGTAGCCGTCGAGTTCGAGATAACGGTCAAGGTTGGCGGCGCCTTTGCCGAAGCGACTGCTGACGACTTTGACCTCATCGGGATGGGAGACCAGGTTTGCCATAGCTACTTTTGGGCCGCCTTTTGCCTGTACTCGTCTAGGATCTGGTCGATTTTTGCTGGTGTAAGGTTCTCGTGGAAGTCGTAGTTTACCTGCATTGCCGGAGCCCAGGAACATGCTCCGATGCACTCCACTTCTTCCACGGAGAAGATGCCATCAGGAGTGACTCCCTTGTTGGCTATGACACCGAGCTTTTGGCGTGCGTGTTCCAGCATCTCTTCCCCGCCGCGTAGTAGACAGCAAATATTGGTGCATACTTGCACGTTATATTTGCCGCCTTTCTTGGTGCGCAGCATGGAGTAGTAGCTGATCACGTTGCGAATTTCTAATGCCGTGATTCCCAGTCGCTGCGACACTTCTTCGATGGACTCATCGGTGACGTAGCCAAATTCGTCCTGTATATAAAGCAAAAAGGGGACGAGGACTGAGCGCTTCACCGGATAATGCGTCAGCATGTCGGAGTATCGCGCTTCGAGTTGTTCGCTGAATTTCATGAGCCTCTGAAACCTACGATGTGCAGTTCATACCGCTGGCCAATACAGGAGCTTCAATTGATATCTGGAAACTAAGGCTCAAAGATTTCGTGGATCATCCATTCGGCCAGGCCGGAAGGATCGGAGCACTCGCTCGGAATACCATCCGCCTCAAAGCCGTCTGGCGTGTTGTGGAGCGTTCCCTCAAAAGTGCGTTCGGTAGCGTTATTCCACACCCGAACGAAGATAGCGCCGGGGAGAGTCATGGAATTGGCTGCGACGGTTTTATAGCCGTTTGTGATCTCCACGTCTTCGCCCTTGGGTGTAACCTTCACTGTGAATCTGAAGCCCTCAGGAGTCTCTTTGTTGAACTCTTCGGCTTTCTGTTGTAGCAGGTCGATGAGGTCGAGAGCGTAATCACTCTGCCCCTCGGTCCGATTCTCTACTGTTTTTGCAAACTGCGTGCCCCAGTGCTCCAATTCGTCTCCGTTCTAGCGGTCCACGTCGCCGAGGACTATATCGATACTGCCGATGGCTGCGACGACATCAGCAAGCAAATTATGTTCGCACATTACTCCGATTGCGTTCAGGTTGGCGAATGATGGACTGCGCATATGGACGCGATATGGCTTTGCCGTTCCGTCGCTTACGACGTAGTATCCCATCTCGCCACGGGGCGATTCTACTCCTTGGTAAACTTCGCCTTCCGGAACGGTAAAGCCTTCGGTAACAATTTTGAAGTGATGGATCAGCGACTCCATCTGGGTCTTCATTTTCTCTCGATCGGGAAGCACTATTTTTGGCGCATGTGCCTTTACCGGTCCCTCCGGTAATTTGGCGATGGCCTGCTTCACCATGCTGATGGACTCACTAAGCTCTCCCATGCGTACTCGATACCGGGCGTAAACATCTCCTGCCGTCTCGACTGGGACTTTAAAGTCGAGTTGATCATATCCACCATAAGGCATGTCGCGACGTAGATCCCAATCAACTCCACTACCTCGGGCCGTAGGACCAGTGAGCATAAGTTCGAGAGCATCTGCTTTGTTGATGAGCGCGACGCCTTTGGTCCGTCCGATCCATATCGGATTGTTCGTCAGCAAATCAGAATATTGTTCGATTCGGTCCGGAAAATATGCTGCGAAATTCTTGATGTAGTCGAGAAAGCCAAGCGGGAGGTCCATCGACAGGCCGCCTACCCGGAAGTAGGAGGTCATCATGCGCTGGCCAGCAACCATCTCGAACATCTTCAGGATCTCTTCCCGCTCGCGGAAGCAGTACAGGAAGACCGTCATGGCACCGATGTCCATGGCGTGCGTGCCCAACCAGACCAGGTGCGAGTTGATGCGGGTTAGCTCATTGAGCATGAGCCGGATCCACATTGCGCGCGGTGGTACCTCCAACCCAAGAAGCTTTTCCACCGCCAACACGTACGCGAGGTTGTTGGTCATGGGACAGAGATAGTCGATGCGGTCGGTCATGGGAATAACCTGCTGATAGAACTTCGCTTCGCAGGTCTTCTCAATTCCAGTGTGCAGGAAGCCTATGTCGGGCTTGATGCGCACGATGGTTTCGCCGTCGATCTCCAGCAGAAGCCGAAGCACGCCATGAGTCGAGGGGTGCTGGGGGCCCATGTTGAGGACCATGGTGCGGTCGCCACCAATGGTTTCTACGATAGGCTCGGAGCGGAACTGATCAATGCTGGGCATTAGCGGTATCCCTCGACAGGGTAGTCTTTGCGAAGAGGATGCCCTTCCCAGTCGTCAGGTAACAGAATGCGACGAAGGTCGGGGTGTCCCTGAAAGCGAATACCGAAGAGATCAAAGACTTCGCGTTCGAAGGGCGACGCTCCAGCCCACAATCCAGTGACGGATTCTATGTACGGGTCAGCACCGTTAACCTTCACTTTGATGCGAATGCGCTCGCGGCGTTCATGCGAAAGAAGTGAGTAGACAACCTCATAGCGCGGTTCCGATGGAAACCAGTCGAGAGCGGTAAGGTCTGCAAGTACAGTGAAACGGGTGCTGGTGGAAGTACGCAAAAGATTTAGGGTGCTGATCAAATGGATCGAGGCGATCCAAAGCGTGAGTTCATTGCGGTCAAACTTAGCGGACTGAAGCGCTTCCGGGAGGGAGGCGAGTAAGCACGCCACCGCTGGACGCTCCTTCAGCAGTTCGATGTCGGTGATAGCAGGTTGCATGACCATGTGTATCAGAGCGCCTCGTCGCGGGAAGGTTTACTCCAATCGAGCACGCCCTTCTTCCAAACGTAGAAGAAACCAATCAGAACGATCAGGACGTAGGTCATCATCTCCCAGAATCCGAACATTTTGAGCCGTTTTAGCAGAATTGCCCAAGGATATAGGAACACGGCCTCAACATCAAAGAGAATGAAGAGCATCGCGACCAGGTAAAACTTCACGCTGAATCGTTGGCGCACATCTCCCACGGGCTCCATACCGCACTCGTATGGCGACATCTTGCTCTTGTTGGCCTTGTGCTGCCCTAACAAATAGGACAGCGTCACAAAAGCGGCTGCCATTACGCAGGCCAATGTGAAATGGATCAGCAGAGGTAGATACCTTGCAAAGTAGTTATCTGTCATTCTGTTAGCGCCGGGTTCACCACCCACATTGGTGAACCGGCAAGTATAGGTTTTACATTTCGGCAGTGTCAAGCGGGCAAGGGAGATCTATAGGAGAGCTATTCGCGCAAGTCATGCATGAATGTTAAGGTGTTTGAAAAGGAACTCCAAACCAAAGTAATGTTGTGAAAATACGAGTGATACTGGGACAATGGAACGCTCCCCGAATCAGAGCACCAGACATGAGCGTTGGCCATGTGGGTGGACTCTCGGCAGATAGAAATCCGGCATACATGATCTTCGGTTTTAACACGGATATAAGAGTTCAAGACACGGTCTACCATGTGCAGACCGAGGTACGTGAACAGGAACGGAGACTTGAGTCCCAGGTCTTTGTCAGTGGCCGTTGCATCGGCAAACGTGCTACCGCTCTGCCGGTTGAAGTTGGCGAGGTTGAAATACAGGAGTTGGCGCGAGCTCAACACCGGTGGGTTGTTGATGCTGTTCGCGAAGGCTTGGTGTGTGAAGTATTGAATCAGGAGACAGGCGAAGAGCTGGTCGTACAGTTTTTGGGCTCTCAGAGGGTTTCCAACGCTGAGGTGTCTCTTCGTTTTCGGGTGCTCTCCGGGGGGTACGTCGCAGCGTCGGCGCAAGTAGGGGCCGCTTGGAAGACAGACTCAGCATCAGGGGTTCTGGAAAAGACATTCACCAATGACGCTGGGGTTGCCGAAATGCGCTTAGCGCTGGCGGATGGCGCGGCAGAACTGGAAGTAAGGGCGCACCTCGAGGGACGAGAGACGGTGCGGCGCTTCCTCGTCAAATCCGCAAGAGCTTAAGGGCTACAGCGCGTACAATTTTGGGTATGAAGCTTGCAATTACTCTGACATCGATATTGGCTTGCACAATCTGGAGCGCGCCGGTGTTGGTAGCGCAACAGCAGGGTACTCCGGGGCAAGTCGATGGCCCACTGACCGAGAATCCGCAATACAACCAGAAATCCAAAGAACAAAAGGCTCCGTCCAACAGCGCTCCGCCCCGCAGTGATGACGAGAGCAGCAGCGAACAGACGCGTATTGACGTTTCGCCGCCGAAGGAGGACGCATCGGCGCATCCAGATGGTGGCCACGTTGCGGATGACGTGATGGAACTGCACGAGTGGAATCCGATGCGTGCTCTGAAGGATGTCGAGGTCGGCGATTATTACTTCAGGGCTGGAAACTACAAGGCTGCAGTTAGCCGTTATCGAGAAGCACTACTCTTCAAACCTCACGATGCAACCGCTACTTTTAAACTTGCACTGACGCTGGAAAAGGCTAACAACCCGAGCGAGGCTCGGACTGAGTATGAGGAGTACCTGGCGATTGTGAAGGACGGGCGGCGCGTGGGCGACGCAAAAAAAGCGTTGGCCCGTTTGAAGAAGCAATGAGAGGCGAGTTAAGGACGACGCATCCGCGTGGACGCGTCGTGTTGTTGGTTGCGGATGACTATTTTTCGGCTCGCAGAAAACGTCCGCTGGTGGCGTCCACCAGGACGCTAAGCTTGGCATCGTATTGGCTTACGCCGTAAATTACATGCCATATGAGCTGATTCTCGTGCGCATCAAAGTCCAAGATGAAGAAAATTGGCTGATGCGGGTCGGCTTGCGTAAGCTTTTCACCGCCATGTTGCTGAGCGATTTTGAGGGCCTGATCCGAATCCACTTTGAGAAATTGTGGGTCAAAGATGTGAGTGGCTGTGTTTCCCGGGTTGTAAGGATCGTCTGAGCCGTTTGAGACTCCGCGTTCGGGGGCATCGGGTCCAGCGAGACCGCTCCAGGAGAAAGTCTTACTTAGTTTTCTTGATGGAGAGGCGAAATCGGCATGCCATAATCCGCTCTTGCCTTCGATGATCGGGGAGTCCTTGGTATAGCGCGATTCCATGCGATAGGGCTGGACGTCCCCGGCGATGGAGTGGGCTGCGACGTAGAGTTTCTGGAAGGCTTCACGTCCGCTTAGATATTCCGGGGGTTTGGGTGGCGGTGCGGTTTTGGGCGGAGCGCTGCATCCACAAACCGCTGAGATGATCGTGGATGCCAGCAATAGTTTCGGGAAGAACGTAAGCTTTCTCATAGGTTGGTCGTTCGAATCCTGTCGTAGTACGGGGCCGGAGTTGACCTTAGTCATTCGACAGCAGGTGATTGCGAAATGGATGCATGGCTGGAACGGCTGCGGAAAGAAATACAGGAAACGAGCAACGGACTGAGCGAGTCTGATTGGAGTCGAGCTCCGCAGGGAAGATGGAGCAGCGCCCAAATCATGGAACACTTGGGTCGCACGTACGGGACAACCGCGAAGATGCTGGAATTGAGCATGGGAACCGGAAGCCCTCCACAGATTCGGAGTCCGAAAATCGGCGAGTTTCTTGCAAAGATGTTGATAGTGAAGTTGGGAGTTTTTCCGAGTGGAGCTAAATCTCCGGCTGTTGTAATACCCAAAGGAGATTCTGGGCCAGTGGCGCTTAAGCGGACGCTGGATAACCTCGATCGAATGGAAGCTGCGTTCTCAGCCGCGGAATGTCGCTGGGGTAGTGTACAGCCTATCGCGATGCACCTGAGGCTTGGGCCTCTGAATGCAACCCAATGGCGAAAATTTCACTATCTGCATGGACATCACCATTTGTCGCAGATGCAGAGTCGCCTGAAGCAGATGGCTTAGCACAAGAAGTTACTTAATCGAGAGCGTGCGGGACCCCGGCGTGGCGTGCTGCTTCTTGAACGTCCTCCAGCTGTGAATTCAGGCCGGTGATTGCGTTGCGTTGAGCTTCGATTTGTTCCTTGAATTCACGTTGCTGCTGTTCATAGGTAGCAATGTTGGGGGATGTTCCTACAGAGCGCTGAAAGCTATTGGTGCTTTCCACTTGGTCTAGTTGGAGCTTTGCTAGTTGCTGTTGTGCGGTTGCGAGTTGCGCACGGACGGCGGCGATACGATCCCGGTATTCCTTATTGATTTCCTTCGTTCGCTCATCGGTCTCCGACTCCTGAGCTGCTCGGTCTTTTGGCTGAGCCTTATGGGCGAGTTTCTTTGCTTCCTCCGTACCCGGAGCGTCATTTGCTTTTTTCTGAGCGTTGCCTGCTGCTTCTGCCGATGAATTTGCGTCTCCCGTTTTACTGTTTGTATCGCTTTGGGGAGTCGAGGCGGGTTGGTGGCTGGCTATATCGTCATTGGTGAAAACCTTGGAGTGTGGAACCCCGCTCTGTTCGCGTTCTGCACGTGCTTGGCGCGCAACGTCGCCCAGCGACTGTGCGGAGGCGGAGATCGAGGTCGCGAGGATTAGTAAGCCGAGGATGCGTGGGTAATCAGAATTCATGCGGAACTCACCTTGTGCTAGGTATTGTAGCGCTCGACCGAAGATTGGGACAGATGCAAAAGGTCACCGATCCTATCGAAAGTGCAGCGAGGATAGCTAACTGGGAATCAGTAACATCCTCATATAAGCTTGGACCATTTGAGAACCGTAAAACCAAGTCACAGTTGACATCAGACAAAGAAAGACGCCAAACGGTATCTCCAAGCCCCGCATTGCTACCTGTGCCGCCTGCCAAGACCTTGAAACCGCCTGCGGTTTGAAACGGGCGCGATAACGCCGGAACCGCTTCTGGAACACGACCGTGAGGATGAAAATCCCATAAGCTCCACCTAGCAGGGAAGCCGTGCACAGGACGAAAAGCGTCAGCACCGGACCTAAAAATGCGCCGGCCATGGCCATCAGTTTCACATCCCCGAATCCCATTCCCTCGACCTTGCGAATTTTCAGATAAACCCAAGCAATGAAGTAAAGCGTGCCGGCACCCACTGCCGCGCCAAGGATCGCATTGGCAAAGGAGCGCAGTCCGAGTTGAAAATCCACCTGCGATAGTGATGAGGTGCCTTGGAAGTGCATCGGTAAAAGCTGGTAAGCCGGACCTGGCACGAGGGAGAAGAAGCTGAACACAAGTGCAACACCGAGTCCGGGCAATGTCATTGCATCGGGCAGAAGGTGTGTTTCAGCATCTGTGAAAGTCAAGCCAAGAAGCAGAAAGCTTAAGACGCAGCCTTTAAACGCTTCCGGAGTTGCCCCAGCATGCAGAAAAGAAAGCAGGAATAGCAATCCGCACACGAGCTCGACAACGGCATATCGAGGGGTGATCCGAGTGTGGCAGTGGCGGCATCGCCCACCGAGAATCAACCAACTGAGTATGGGAATGTTGTCGAATGAGGCGATCGGGGAATTGCACTCCGGGCAAGCGGAGCGCGGCGAAACAACGGAAAGTCCACGGGGCAGTCTGTAAATGCAAACATTCAGAAAACTGCCGAAAATCAGGCCGAAGGAGAAAAATCCGGCTCCCAGAATCCAGTTAGGGTACACGCGCTATCTCTCGTTCGAGGTCTTAACGAGATTATAGGGTGAGCAGGCCGGATTCGGGAGTTACGAAAGAGGTAAGCGTATGGATAGTACCTGGAACCTTATGCTGAATTTTGGCACGTGGCTAATGAGAAGAGGAAAAGCGCGAACCGGTTGCATAGCGCTAAAAAAGCCCCGTCGCTAGTGCGGAGGGGCTTTCATGAGATTTAGCGATAGATCAGCTCAATCCACGCGTTGTCGACCAGCGTTGCGATCATTCGTGCTGGAAGGTTGAACTGTGACGGGCTGTGCCAAGTGGAAGGTGAGCAGAGACTCGGGACCCAGTTTGATCTGTGCGGCTCGAATGGCAGCTTGGGTGATGCCTCCTGCCCCAGCCCCAACGGCGGCTCCGATACCGGCCCCTTTGCCGCCACCTGCAATTGCTCCGATAATGGCTCCGAGGGCGGCTCCTCCGCCGACCTTTTCCGCCGTCCCTTTGCCTCTGGCCTCGGTCTGCTTCGACCACTGGTTGCTATGGATTGGGTAAGAGTGTCCGTTGAAAGCAACTTTTGTGACTTCAATAGTGAGGAGCCCTGATCCCTTGAAGCGCCCTGCTGCATGCACGTCAACCACTCGGCCGAAGACATCAGCATCAGCCGGAATGACTGTTCTTCCGTCCACCTGCACGGGGGAATTTAATGTTGCTCGAAACGCATCCCCAGGGTTTGCTGTTTCGGAATCCAGTGTGTCCAGCATCCGGATCGCCAATACAGTTCCATCGGGGATGGTGACCTTGGCCGGAGGCGGTGGCGGTACGGGCGCGGCAGGCGGAGGCGGCGGAGTATTCTGCGCGTTTTGCGCGGCATTAGCGGCGTCGCGCTGTTGCGCCATCGCATCGGCCTGGGTCATAGGAGGCTGAGAGTAATTCTGGCCGTTCTGCTTTGAAGGACTCGGTTTTCGGGAGCTAACTCCCTGAGTTGCGGTGGTGGGCTGGGAAGCGTTTGGTTGCTGGTCCTGGGGAGCGGGTTGCTGTTGATCTTGAGGAGTGGAAGCATCCGCTGTTTGCACAGTCAGATTGTTAACAACGGTGCGGACTCCGTTGACGTTCGCAGCATCGCCTGCAACTGTGCTTCGCTCGAAATCGCTGCCTACCGTTCCAGAGAGGGTGACGACCCCGTTGGACGCCAATACCGCTATCTGCTTGTTGTGGACGGCTTGGTCAGCATTGAGTTTGGCCTGAACATCGCTCGCAACCTGTGCGTCGTTACGTGACTTCGATTTGTTGCAAGCGACATTGGAGAGTAGAGCGACGACCAGTAGTACAGCGAGAAGACTTCGACTCAGAATTTGCCTCATTTCGACTCCTCCTTGCATGGAGAGGATGCTTTTTCTCTTGGATGCTAAGCTCGTGGCAAAGTAGCACAAAACCAGACTTGATGCTTGCACGCTCCTCAACATACAACACCGAACAGCCGCTATGGTTGCGAAGAATGGGGAGGCCTAAGCCCAGAGGAGGAAGATTCGCAAGCGGAGACAAGCATTCTGGCCTAAGTTGCCTCTTGCGTGAGGGCTAGGTATGGTCGTAGGCATCCAAAGAGGTAGGAGTGCTCCCTGAGGATTGCGTGGAATCCGGGGCACAACTGCGACGTGCACTTCCGAGGTACACTCAGTGAAACGCCATGCATGACATTGACCTCAATCGACCGTATATCCAGTTTCAGGACGTGAACAAAGCTTTTGGAGACAAGGTGATTCTCCGCGATGTCAATTTTGACGTTGGAGCCGGTGAAACCGTCTGCATTCTGGGGCGAAGCGGCGTGGGTAAATCCGTCTCATTGCACCACATCATGGGGTTCCTTAAGCCGGATAGTGGTCGCGTTTGGGTTGCGCACGAAGACATAACGGACTACGCCGAGGCAGAGCTTGAGAGGATCCGCAAGAAGGTCACCATGGTGTTTCAGAACGGCGCATTGTTCGACTCTCTTTCTGTGGGCGAAAATGTCGCGTTTCCCTTGCGGGAGCGCGGAGATTTGAATGAGTCGCAGATCTACCAGATCGTGGATGGACTGCTCGAAATGGTGAATGTAGGAGAGTATCGCGATCAATTACCCTCCGGCCTTTCAACTGGAATGAAACGCTCGGTGGCAATCGCTCGCGCTCTCGCGGCGCAACCGGAAGCGATCTTGTATGATGAGCCGACTACGATGGTGGATCCACTAACTGCCCATTTGCTCGGGAATTTAATTAAGAAATTAAAGTATCAGTTGAAGTTAACGAGCGTCGTGGTGACACACGATATGGCTCTGGCAAAGAAAATTGCCGATCGAGTGATCTTCTTGCACGAAGGTGAAGTGGTCTTCTTTGGCACACCGGACGAGATGGCGCAATCTGAGCTGGAAATCGTGCGTGAGTTTCTAGCGTTGGATGCACTGGATCTGGAGTATTGGCGAGGGCGGCCGAATTCTACTGCGGAGCAGATTGCCGACTGACGTCAACCTCGCGTTAAGAACTCCCAACCAAGCGGTCCTTTAGAAACCTTTCGCGACCAGAGTCTCGCTGTTGAGTGCGGGACGACGTTCGCGAGAGGTCCATTTTTCAAGGTACTTAGCCACGATGTCGGTTTCGATATTGACCGGATCGCCGGGCTTGAGGCTGCCGAGATTCGTGCACTCCACCGTATGGGGGATGATGGCGACGGAGCAGCGCAGGTCTTCCAGTTTCGCAACCGTCAGGCTGATTCCTTCAATCGCAATCGAACCCTTGAATACAAGATATCTCTCCAGTTCCGGACTTACCTGGATGTGCAGCCAGAAACCGTCTGAATCCGCGATGCGCTCAAACGATTGGAGGACTCCTACGCCATCCACATGGCCTTGTACCATGTGGCCACCCAAGCGACCTTGCGCTGCTAACGGAAGTTCAAGATTGACCTTGGCTCCGGGGCTGATTCGCGAAAGCGAAGTTCGGGTCCAAGTCTCCGGCGCGAGGTCGGCGGCAAACGTAGTGGGGGTGATGTTCAAAGCCGTGAGACAGACGCCACTGACAGCGCAGCTATCGCCAGTACGCAACTCTTTTGTTACGTTCTTTGCTTCGATGGTGATTCTGCGGTTCTCACCATTCTGATCAATGCGGACGATGCTTCCGACTTCTTCGACAATTCCAGTAAACATGATGAATGCTCCCGTTATCCTTGCGGGCGGAGTGGTTGGTATGGGTCACGCAGATAGGCTTCCACCGCAAAGTCTTCCCCATAACGCTCAATTGTGATGTTAGAAGAGTGCAAACCCGCACCGGTCGGTAAGCCATCATTTCCTTCCAGCCATGGAACGGCACCTACCGGGCCGAATATCCGCGGAGTGTAGAAGAGGACAAGTTTGTCGACGAGACGTGCGCGCAGGCACGCCCAATTGACCACAGCGCCTCCCTCTACGAGTAGGCTACTGATCTGCTCGTCTCCCAGCATGCTGAAAACACGGTACAGATCGGGGCGGCCCTCGTGTGGTGGCTGTTGGCGGTCGGTATCAATGGCTTCGATATCAACCTGCTGCACACGGACGCCACGAGCCTCAAGAGCACGGCGTTTGTTCTCCTCGGCAAAGGAGCAGAAGACAACGACGTCGTTCTGTGCTGTTTCCACTATTCGGGAAGTTAAGGGCAGCCGGAGGCGTGAATCAAGAATGACGCGCATCAAAGGACGTCGACGGGGCAGGCCGCTGCGGTCAGTTAGCATCGGGTCGTCGGCGATTACGGTGCCGACGCCCACGAGAATTGCGTCGGAGGCGTGGCGCATTTCGTGCACGCGACGACGAGCCACTTCTCCCGTGATGTAGCTGGGATTTGAGGGCGAGGGGCCGACCAAGTGCAGACGAGGCTCCGCGGGGCCAGCGATTTTGCCATCCAGAGACATCGCTGCCTTGAGCGTCACAAAGGGCAGGCCTGTGCGGATGAATTGAGCAAAGCTCTCGTTGAGGCGCTTGGCTTCCGCCTCAAAGATTCCAACCTCGACTTCAATTCCGGCAGCACGCAGTTTCTCAAAGCCTTTTCCGGCAACCTGCGGATTGGGATCTTCCATGCAGCAGACGACGCGCGCGATTCCGGCGGCAATTACGGCGTCTGCGCAAGGGGATGTTCGTCCGGTATGAGAGCAAGGTTCCAGAGTCAGGTACAGAGTGTTGCCGCGCGCAAGTGGGCCGGCTTCTTCAATCGCGAGCACCTCCGCATGCTTTCTCTCTGCGTAGATGTGAGTGCCGCTACCAACGATGCGGCCGCGTTCGTCCACGATAACCGCACCAACCATGGGATTGGGCGAGGCGAGACCTTCGCCTTGCTTCGCTAATTCCAATGCTTGCCTGAGAAATAACTCGTCCGCTGAGATAGCCATAGGTTAAGCGAACAGCGAATCGACAAAGTCGACCGCGTTAAAAGGAATGAGGTCTGACTGTTTCTCTCCAACGCCAACGTATCGCACGGGGAGATTCATCTCTCGGGAAATAGCTATCACAACGCCTCCCTTGGCGGTTCCATCCAGCTTGGTGAGCACGATACCTGTCACGCCTGCTGCTTCGGTGAATATTTTCGCCTGCTGCAGCCCGTTTTGGCCGGTCGTGGCGTCCATCACCAACAAGGTCTCGTGCGGGGCACCGGGAATCACACGCTGCGCCGTGCGGCACATTTTTTCCAACTCGGCCATTAAGTTCTGTTTGTTGTGGAGACGCCCGGCTGTGTCCACAATCACGTAGTCGGTCTTGCGGGCCTTCGCGGCCTGCAAGGCGTCGAAGAGTACGGCTGAGGGATCTCCGCCCGGCTTGGTCTTGATCACTTCGGTCCCGGTGCGTTCGCCCCAAATTTCAAGCTGCTCAATGGCCGCAGCGCGGAATGTATCGGCAGCGGCGAGCAAAACGGTTTTGCCCTGTCCCCTGAGAACGTTGGCAAGTTTGCCGATCGTCGTTGTCTTGCCGACGCCGTTGACTCCGACGACCAGGATTACTTCTGGGGCGGCGGCAACCACTTTGGGTTTGCTCTCTGCGGCACGAGTCAGAATGGCAAGCAGCTCTTCCTTGAGTACGCGTTTGAGCTCGGACGTCTCGCCGATCTGTTTGCGATCAACCTTCTCACGCATCGCGGCTAGCACTTCGCGGGTCGTGGTTGAGCCTAGGTCGGCGGAGATGAGGGTTGCTTCGAGATCATCCAGTGTTGAAGCGTCAATCTCCTTGCGGAAGCTGACGACTTCTTCAATGCGTTCCGTGAGATTCTCACGTGTACGCGTGACGGCCTGCTTCATGCGCTCAAAGAGCGATGTCTTCTTTTCTTCGGGCTGGTTGAGGCTTCCAAATAACGTCTGAATCATTGCACTTTCAATTATAACGAGCAAAACCCGAAAGCATGCCCTGCGCTAGTTCCGGTAGAGTGCGCTTTCCTGGGTGAGCGGGCGATTCATAAGATCACGAATGGCGTCGCTGGGATCCTTGCCTTGCTGCAGAATCGCGTGCATTTGTTCAATAATCGGCATCTCGACACCGACGGAACGGGCCAAGCCGACGGCTGCGCTCGTGGTCAGAACGCCTTCAGCGACCATTCCGTGCATGTCAGCGATGATTTCTTCCAGCTTGCGTCCGCGCCCTAATTCCACGCCTACACTGCGGTTTCGCGAAAGGCCGCCGGTGCAGGTTAGGACTAAATCTCCGAGTCCAGAGAGTCCGGACATTGTTTCGGCGCGTCCTCCACAAGCAACAGTGAGGCGCGTCATTTCGGCGAGTCCTCGGGTAATTAGGCCAGACACGGTGTTGTACCCGAACCCAACGCCATCCACCACACCTGCTGCGATTGCAATCACGTTTTTAACGGAGCCGCCGAGTTCGAGTCCAATCACGTCCTCGTTGCGATAGAGGCGGAAGTTGGCATCGCTAAACGTGTCCTGAACCAGGCCGGAGAGTGTTGGGTCGGCGGAGGCCACACTGATTGTCGTGGGGAATCCTTTGGCTACCTCTTTGGCAAAGGTCGGGCCGCTCAGAGCGCATAGACGGGGTTGGAAGCTGCCATCACCTTGAGTGAGCACATCGGTAATGACCTGGGTCATTCGCAGCAGGGAATCGTTCTCTATGCCTTTGGTGGCGGAGACCAGCAGCATTTCCGGACGAAGCAAAGGCTTCATCTGGGTCCAGACACGCCGCGCATGGTGCGACGGCATGACGCTCAGAATGATCTCGGCTCCGGAGATGGCTTCGGCGAGACTCTGTGTGGCTTCAATGCTCTCCGGCAAGCGACAACCGCTCAGGAAAGGTTCATTTACGTGAGTGGTACGAATGGATTCGACCACATCCTTTTCGTAGGCCCAGAGCTTGAGCTGGTGTGAGCCTTTACGTCCTAGTGCGATAGCCAGCGCCGTACCCCAGGCTCCAGCACCAATGACTGCAATCCTTGCCATGAAAAACTATGCCTTTCTTGCGCCGAAGCGGCTTTCAGTGCCTGTCATCAGGCGTCCTATGTTCTGGTGATGCCGAATAATAACCAGCAGCGCAACGGCGACGCACATCGCGATAGCCGGGGCGGGGAATATGTCCCGCTCAAGCCACCAGAGTGCAATCGGAAACGCGGCAGCAGCCAGAATCGATCCCAGCGAGACGTAGCGGGTGAAGGCCACGATGACCGCAAACAAGAGAACTGCGATCAGTACAGCTTTTGGAGCGAGAGCCAGAAACACGCCAAGCCCCGTTGCTACGCCTTTGCCTCCCTTGAAGCCAAGCCACACCGGGAACATGTGTCCGATCACTGCGATCAGCGCGGCCAATGTAGCGAGAGTGTGCAATTGCGCCGGGCTGGATGCTTCAACAAAGGGAAGCTTCAGCACGAGAAACACCGGTAGCCAACCCTTGAACGCATCGAGTGCAAGCGTAGCTATGGCGAGGCCCTTGCCGCCCGTGCGTGCGACATTGGTGGCTCCGATGTTGCCACTCCCGATGGAGCGCACGTCAATGCCTTGAAAGAGGCGTACCAGAATGTATCCGAATGGAATGGAGCCGAGGAGATAGGACCCGGCGGCAACAGCAATGAGAGTGGAGTAGTTCATATCGAGTCCCTGGCGAGCGTCCATTAGGCGAGTGCAAAGCCTTCGAGCTTGTAATAGCTCGGCCCGCTGGGCGACAACCTGCTTTCATATAAGAAGAATTCGCGCGCGGTCATTGTACCGAACTCTGGCTCCGGACTCGAAGCCACAATCTCGGGAAGCTGTGCAAATACCTCGTGCGGACGTTCGCCTCGTAACGGACGCGGTCGTCCTGAGCCATTACGAGCCAACGTGAGATGCGGGTGAAATTCGCGATCCAGGGGAAAGCCAAGAGGTTGCAGCGCCTGATCGACTTCGTGAGCCAGTCGAGGCAGGGCGGGAGAATCTACTCCGGCCCAAAACACACGGGGTGCATGGGGATTGGGAAAGAATCCCACCTTGCCAAAGTTGATGCTGAATTCCGGCAACCGAACTTCGCGTAGATGTTCGCGAACGTTCTCGTCTTCCTTCACCTCTCCGAGAAACTTAAGCGTGACGTGATAGGTGCTGCTGCGAACGAATCGCACTCCGGGCAACCGAGGTTGGAGAGTTCGGACATAGTCATCCAGTCGCTGCTGAATAGGCTCGTCGATGTCTACAGCGACAAACAGGCGCATGGCTTACCGAAGTTTGCGCCGTAACAAATCAAGCGCAAGTTGAGACGAAAACCAGCGAATTCTTTCGCGGTCGCCAGGAAATCTGCGCTCCACCACTTCGGTGTGCTTGCCATCCGCAAGCGCGACGAAAACGAGTCCCACGGGTTTCTCTGGGGTCCCCCCGCCTGGGCCTGCGATTCCGGTGATCCCGATGCCTAGCGTGGTTTTGCAGCGTTGGCGGATACCCTCGGCAAGTGCTGCCGCTACCGAACGGCTTACGGCACCATCGCTGGCGAGCAGCAGAGGAGGTACATCGCAAAACTCGCGCTTCAATTGGTCGGAGTACACTAGCGCTCCGCCGATGAAGTAGCGTGACGAACCGCTGATCTGGGTGATGCGCTCTGCCAGTAAGCCTCCAGTGCAGCTTTCGGCGACTGAAAGTGTCGCCCCGCGCATCTGGAGAAAGTACCCGACGATCTGTTCGAGCGATTCACCGCCAGACGAAAATATTTCATCTGCAAACTCGTCTTCAAGTAAAGAAGCGAGTTTTTCAACGCGTGCGTCAGCCTCTTCCTGGCTCGCGGCGCGGGCCTTAAGATGAAACTGTACTTCGCCCGCCTTGGCCAAGACCGTGGTCTCAACGTCGGTGAATTGCTTGTATATTTTGGCGGCACGCTGATCAGCCGTGGATTCGCCTACCATCGCAATCTTCAGTTCACAAAATGCAAGATGCTCTTCCGGCAGGATTAGCTTTAGACGATCGAAGCAGTGCTCGTTGAACATGCCTTCGAGTTCAAACGGAGGTCCGGGTAGGAGAATCACCAACCGTCGTTCTCCTTCGTAGACTGTGTCGAGCCATTGTCCAGGGGCGCTGCCGCGAGGGTTCTTCAAAAACTCAGCGCCGTAAATATAGTCAGCTTGCTTCACGTTGTTTTCCGCCATCCGGATACGCAACGTAGCAGCACGGGTGTAGAGCGCAGCAACCATTTCGTGGTCGCGACGCAGTTCCAAGCCTAGAGATTGAGCGACGCATTCGCGCGTTAAGTCGTCCTCAGTAGGTCCGAGGCCACCGGAAAAGATGACGATTTGCGCGCGGGAAAGCGCGATTTGGCTGGCCTGCAATAGGTGTTCAGGACGGTCGCCGACAATGGTCTTGAATATGACTTCCACACCAAGCTCGTTGAGGCGCTGGGTCAGGAACAAGGAATTTGTATCCTGGCGGTAGGGCGTCAAGAGCTCGGAGCCGATAGCTACGATCTCTGCGTTCACACTCAATAGTGTAAACCGAACCGCGGGTTTCGAACTCGCGAGCAGGTGGAACTTGAGGTCTGCGGAAAATGGTGAGGCGTGCTTTGTTGATAGTCAGTTCATCGATAGCGACCAAAAGGGGGCGAGAACCTGCGGGTACTTGGTGCATCTCGCCTGCAGCAGTCTTGAACTGTGACTAACGTCACAAGGTGGACTGCTATGCATCACTGAAAGCCATTCAGCACGGGCTTATGTTCAATCGGGACCAAAAAGGTCCAGATTGTCGTAAACTAATATGCAATTAACCCGTGCCGCCGACTATGCTGTTCGCGTAATGCTTCATCTGGCAAGCCAGCCTGAGGGAACTGTTGTTACAAAGACCGTTCTTGCAAAAGCGGCAGATGCACCAGAGAGCTTTCTTTCTAAGATTCTCCAAGCACTTGGGCGTGCTGGGATGATTCAAACCCGGCGGGGAGTTGTCGGCGGCTTTTCGCTTCTTCCTCGCGGCGCGCAAGCTTCTTTGCTTGACGTCGTCGAAACCATCGACGGCCCCATCGCACTGAATGTTTGTGTGTCTTCGGGTGCTTCGTGTCCTCGCAAGACACAATGCGCAGCGCACAATGTTTGGGTTCGTGCGCAGTCCGCGATGTTAGCGGTTTTGCGAGAAGCAAAGATTGCAGAGATACGTTCTCAGGAATCGGGCGGTGCACTGTTAAACATCGCTCAGGTCACCGGAAGTGGTGTTCAGGAAGCAGAACAGTTGTAAGGAACTTATTTTCAGGCAGAAAAAATATAAAGAATTGAGTGGGGTGGCTTATGGACTCCGCCGTACTGATACATCGATTGCATTTCGCCTTTACCGTTACGTTTCATTACCTCTTCCCTCAGTTGACAATGGGATTGGCTCCGCTGGTTGTCGCGCTAAAGACCATCGGATTGTGGAAGAATGATGACCGTTATAACAAAGCCGCACGCTTCTGGGCCAAGATATTCGGCATCAGCTTTGTCTTCGGCGTGGTGACCGGTATCCCGATGGAATTTCAGTTCGGAACGAACTGGTCCCATTTTTCAAGGTTCGCTGGTGGAGTGATCGGCCAGACACTGGCGATGGAGGGAACCTTCGCCTTCTTCCTAGAGTCGGCCTTTCTCGGGCTTTTCTTGTTCGGCGAGAATCGCCTCAGTAAGGTTGCTCACTGGTGGACAGGCATGGCGGTTTTCTTCGGTTCCTGGCTGTCCGGCTACTTCATCGTTGCTACGGATGCATGGATGCAGCATCCCGTGGCTTACAGGACGCTTGCCGACGGTTCAGTGACCCTCAGCAGTTTCTGGGGACTTCTGCTGAATCCTTGGGCCATCTGGCAGTATGCACATAATATGGCGGGCGCTGCAGTTACGGGCGCATTCGCAATGGCCGCGTTGGGTGCATATTACGTGCTCAGCGAAAAGCATGCCGAACAAGGCAAGATCTTCGTCAAGGTCGGCGTCCTGTCGGGAATTCTATTTTCGCTGCTTGTGATTGGACCGACGGGCGATGGACAGGGACGGAATCTCGCGACTTATCAACCAGCTGCGTTGGCTGCAATGGAAGCTCACTTCGATACACAGACGGCCGATTTGGTAATTCTTGGCCAGCCGAACCCCGAAGAAAAGACCATTGATAACCCACTCGTTGTTCCCAAAGCCTTGAGCTTTCTTGTGAACCGCGACTGGAACTCGCAGGTACGAGGTCTAAGCTCGTTCCCTGAGTCTGAGTGGCCTACGAACATCTCTCTTCTCTATTACGCTTACCACATCATGGTGGGACTGGGAACCATCTTCATGGCGGTAATGCTGCTCTCTGGTATTCAGCTTTGGCGCAAGAAAATGTATGAGACCAAGTGGCTGCTGTGGGTTCTCATGATGAGTTTCCCCTTGCCATTTATCGCAAATACCGCTGGATGGATGACGGCCGAAATCGGACGCCAGCCTTATCTGGTATACGGACTGATGCGTACGATTGACGGCTTCTCTAAGTCGGTTTCAGCGGCGAACGCCTGGTTCACCTTGATAGGTTTCCTCGGCATGTACACGTTGCTCGCCATTCTCTTCTTGTTCCTAGTGCAGCGCGAAATCGCGCACGGACCGGAATATGTTGAGAGCTTGTTGCCCGCTCCGGTAAAGAGCGGAGAAGCCATTGCTGCGGGGAGGAACTAATATGGGATTCCTTTGGTTTGCGATTATTTCCGTCATGCTGGCTGGGTACGTGGTCTTGGACGGCTTTGATCTTGGCGCGGGCGCGTTGCATCTCTTTATCGCCCGTACCGACGATGAGCGGAGACAGATTATCCGCTCGATAGGTCCGGTGTGGGACGGCAACGAAGTCTGGCTGCTCGCCACTGGCGGCGTACTGTACTTCGTCTTTCCTCAACTTTACGCTTCCAGCTTCAGCGGATTCTATCTACCGCTGATGATGGTTTTGTGGCTGCTGATGCTGCGTGCAATTGGTGTCGAATTCCGAACTCATATCAACGACAAGATCTGGGCAAGCTTCTTCGACGGTATCTTTGCCCTTGGCAGTTTGCTATTGGCTGTCTTCTACGGTGCAGCGCTCGGTAATATCGTGCGCGGATTGCCTCTTGGAGCGGATCACTATTTCTTTCTGCCACTGTGGACGAACTGGAACGTCGGCGCACATCCGGGTGTTCTGGACTGGTACACGGTGCTCTCGGGTGTGGTCACACTAGTTGCTCTTTGCGTGCATGGCGCGAATTACATCGCTATGAAAACCGAGGGCGCACTGAACGCTCGGGCTCGCAATACATCGTTAATCTTGACGCCCGTTTTGCTCGTGCTTACGCTTGTCAGCCTGTTCGCGACGCTGTCGATTCATCCCAAACTGCTGGCCAACTACAATGCACTGCCGATTGGCTACGCCATTCCGGTCCTAGTTTTCGCCAGTTTGATTGCTGTCTTCGTTTTCCAGAAGTCAAAGCGTGAAGTGGCAGCCTTTGTATCGGGTGGACTATACCTGACTCTCATGCTGGTAGGAGCCGTCTATTCTCTGTATCCGGTCATCCTTCCGGCTGTCGATCCCCAGTACAACCTGACTATCCAGAACTCAATGACCTCCAGTTATGCTCTGCAGGTCGGGCTCCGGTGGTGGATTGTGGGCATGATATTAGTGCTGGGATATTTCGTTTTCGTCTATCGGATGTTCCGTGGCAAAGTGGTGCTCGACCAAGGCGGCTACGGGCACTAGAAGTAAAGGGACCAACAACAAATCTACATGAGCACCCAGTGAAGCGAGGATGGTCGAGGATACCCAATCGACCATCCCGCAGCTCCTCGGCGCGCAATCAGTGGGATTCGTCCCGCAAGGTGTGCTGTGCATAAAAATGAACTACATTCAGGAGAAATACACAGGATGAAAACTAAAAATAGTCTTATAGCATTCGGTCTATTTGTGTTTACCGCATTTTCACATACTGCATTTGCTCAAGGATTGAACTGGGAAGGACAGACCGGCGCGCTACTTACGCCTTTTGCCTATACTGCTGCATCTCCGGCTCGCAAATTTGGAAAGCCAGAAGTGGCCTTCCACTACCTAAACTCCGGAAGCGTGATCGGCAATGACTATCAACTTTCAATAACCGAGGGCGTCGCGAAGCGTTTTGAGGTTGGCTATACCTCGGCTTTCAGCTCTGCTGGTAACAGTCCGCTGAGCTACTTGTTCTCGAACGGGTTCAATGAATTCCACGGAAAACTGACCATCGTGGATGAAAATGCAAAGAAAACAAAGTGGGTTCCAGCAATCGCTGTTGGAGCAATTGGACGTAGCGGTATACAGCGCGTTGGCTACTTCTTGGCCCCGCAGGTACCCGGAGCTTCCAAAACCAATGGGGACTTCTATATTGTCGCCACTAAAACAGTGACCCAAGTGAAGGGATTGCCCTTCGTCCTGAGTCTGGGAGACAAAGCCACGAACGCTTCCGTGTTCGGCGTCGCAGGCAACGCTCGGAACTGGCAGGGACGTCTTTTTGGAGCAGCAGCTTTCGTCGTGAACGGTCCCGCAAAGTCTGCCCTGATCTTCGGTTCGGAAGTCGTGCAGCAGCCACACTATGTTGAAGGACTGGGGACGGCTGCTACGATTCCGACATCGTTGAGCTATTTTGTGCGCGTTGTCCCGCACTTGGAAGGATCGCCGTTGCAAGTCGATTTAGGTGTGGCACAACTGGCCGGGAAGATCATTCCTGGAGCAATTGACCTACAAGCCCGCGCCCGCGTGGGCGTAGGCGTCTCCTATCACTTCTAATCTAAAAGCAATTGAGGATGAAGCTGAGGCCGCTTTCGCAGCGGCCTCAGTCTGTCTCAGGACATCGGCTCAAGGCTTCTGAGTGGGACGGAGAATTATCTCGCTTATGAACGACTGTGGGCGTTGCGTCACCAGCATAGCGACTGCGTGCGCCACATCATCTGGCGTCAGCATTCTGGTCAGATCGCGCCCGTCGTGAGCGGAAAAGTGCGTATTCACCGATCCGGGAGAAACCACACTGACGCGAATGTTGTTGCCACGCAATTCCTCTGCAAGCGAGTAGCTCAATCCGTTCAACCCCCATTTGCTGGCAGCATAGATAGCGCCACCCGGCAGCGGATTCTTGCCAGCGATGGAAGAAATGTTAATGATGTGGCCATTCTGAAGTTTTACCATTGAGGGCACGAAGGCTCGAATGGCATAGAACACACCACGCAAGTTGGTGTTCATAACGCGATCCCAATCCCCAGACGAACACTCCAGTAGTTTCCGTCCTTGCAACCCCACTCCGGCACAGTTGACGAGGATGTCAGTATTTTCGAAGCGACTCTCGACTTCGCGGGCCGCGCGTTCGACGTCGGCCTCGTTTTCAAGGTCACATACCAAGCCGAGGCAATGGTCTCCCTTATCGGTGATCTGCTCGACAACGGCGTTCAACGCGGCCCGGTCTCGCCCGAGAATGACCGTGTTGGCTCCCATCTCAGCAAGTTTGGCGGCAATGCCGGCACCGATGCCTCGGTTACCTCCTGTAACGACCGCGGCTCGGCCGGAAATTGAAGAGTTCGACGTCATTCTGGTAGGTCCTTTCAATGGCTAAATAGGGGCTGAAGTCTCGCATTTTCCGGACGTTCAGGAGGGCGCATCCAAAAATGCTGGTACCCGCATCCTAACCCCTTTAAGGTTTGCGCACCTTATGCTATTAGGATGCTTGCCTTAACAGCCTTTGCGTCCCTATAATCGCGTTCTCAGCGCAATGTGCCGCGTTGGCATCGTAGTACCGCCTTCATTTGTGATCGGTGGCTGCCGTGTGGTCATCTCACGGTGTGCTGTCGATGAGTGAGTCGCAGATTCCGCATAGTTCTTAAGGAGCAAGAGAATGAAGAAGTCCCTAATCGTGTTGTTGCTTGGTGCCGCCAGCATGGCAGCGCAAGCGCAGGCCGCCCCTGCGGGACAGCAGCAACCTGCGTCGGGAGCTGCAGCCCCTGCTGATCAGCCGAAGAAGGTCATCCAAGACCCGAACGAATACAACGCTTATCTTGCCGCCGTAAACGCCACTGATCCGGCGCAGAAGGCCCAGATGATGGAGAGCTATCTCCAGACCTATCCCAACAGCGTGATGAAGGAAGACGGTCTAGAGCTTCTCCTGAAGACCTATCAGCAACTCAACAACGCAGGCCAGATTAAAGCTTCCGCCCAGCGGTTGCTTCAAGTGGATCCCAACAATCTGACCGCCCTTGCTTTGCTCAGCTATTTGGACCGTGCGCAGGCTCAGGCCGGTGGACCCGATGCTACCGCCTCGCTGCAGGAGGCGGGACAACTCGGCGCTAAGGGACTTCAGGCTATCCAGACCGCTCCTAAGCCTGAAGGTTATACCGATGACCAATGGAACGCCATGAAGGGATCGTTCCGCGTGATCTATCTCGGCTCGGTGGGACATGCCGCTCTTCAGGCGAAGGATTACCCGACCGCTCAGCAGAATTTGAAGGAAGTGGTTACCGCTCAACCGACGGATGTGAACAGCATCTATCTGCTAGCACTTGCGTATCTTTCGCCGAAGCCGCCGGTGGTTGACGGCCTCTTCTGGATCGCAAAGGCTGCTGATCTCTCAGGCAATGCTCAGATCCTCTCATACGCCAAGAATCAGTACATTCGCTACCATGGCGGAGATGCCGGTTTTGAGGATTTGCTCGCAACCGCGAAGACCGCTCCCACAATCCCAGCCGGATTTACCGTGGCGCCTGCGCCGTCGCCTGCCGATCAGGCGGCCGACATGCTCAAGAAAAGTGCTCCGGAGAAGCTCTCGTTCGCCGAATGGCAGTTCATTCTGACGAGTGGCAACAAAGAAGCTGGAGATCGGGTCTGGACCGCAATCAAGGGCAAGCCTGTACAATTGCAGGCCGCAGTGATTGATGCGACTCGCGACTCGGTGAAACTGGCGGGTAGCCAGGATGACATCGAGACGAAGAAGGCCGACATCACGCTGACCCTCAAGGAACCGTTGGCGGCAGCTCGAGTCCCGAAGGCTGGGGCGGAGTTGATCATTCAGGGCGTTCCTAGCGAGTACAGCGCTGTGGGCGACACTTTTAACCTGACCTTTGTTGACGGAGAAGTATTGAAGGGATTGCCCGAAGCAACGAAGAAGCCTGCTGCGGGTGCTCATACGCACAAAGCGCAGTAGCTGTTTGAAGATTAGTTGAAACGGAGAAAGCCGCCAAGGGCGCCCATGAACGGGCGCCCTTTTGTGGGCGTTCGCGATCATCTTCATTGTTGAATAGTCGTTGTTGCAGCGGCATCATCATCCCGGGTTGAAAGAATAAAGCGGATTCGTTCAGCGATCGGAGGGTGAGAATAGCTCCAGAAGACCAGCAAAGGGGAGGGATTGGGATAGGAGAAAGACTTCTCTCCCAGAACTTGGAAGGCTTGCGCCGCCACCTGTAAAGCGTCGTTTGTGATAGGCCGGGTCACGGACAAGCCGTAGATATCTGCATGATGTTCTTCCCATCGGCTGAAAGTGCTGCCTAGAGGCTCTCCAATGAAGGAGAGAAGGGAAGCGAGCAATATTAACAATGGCAGTGAAGACCAATCGCCAAGAGTCTGAATCTGCCAGTTCTTTCCAAAGAGCCTGAGCGCGGCCTCGGCTAGGCGTTGGGTTAGCCAGAATCCGGCGAATAGCAGGAGTGCGCTATAAGCCATTCCAAGATAAATGTGGTTCAGGACGTAGTGCCCCATCTCATGTCCAAAGATAAAGAGCGTCTGCGGCGTCGTTAAGTCGCGGGCTGTCGTGTCCCATACCACGATGCGTTTGGTAGCGCCGAAGCCTGTCACATACGCGTTATAGGTTGTTACTTTGTCGCTTGCGTGCATCAGGAAGATGCGCGATTCGGGGATTTCAAGCCCTGCGGAATGCGCGAGAGCTCGAAGTTGTGAAGTCAGTTGGGGGTTGGTCGTGGCCAAGGGCTCAAATCGGTTGAATATAGGGTCAACCAGCACGGGAGCTACAAAGACCGTGGCGGCCATGATCGGGAGACTGACGAGCCATCCGTAGAACCACCAGTGCTTTGGTGCTCGTCGAATCGCCCAGTAGAGTCCTGAAATGACAAGCGTGGCCAAGATCAAGATCAGTAATTCGGATTTTGCCCAGTCCGCAAGCCACGATCCCCAACCCTGGACACTGAGTCCATAGACCCGCGAGATGTGATGACCGTAGAGTTCGACTGGCATTTGAAGCAGTGAAAGCGTCAGGAGTAAGGAGGGAACGATAATGAGCACTTGCAGAATCCGCTTCTTGGATACAGACTCGGTTACTCGCTGGAGCCTTGGCGTAAATCGCGCGAGGATGAGTGCCAGAAGCACGAACAGCGAGAAAATGGTTGAGCCAAAGGAAAGCACAACGCTCGTTCTGTGAAGTCCCTCGGACTTACGGAGTTGCTCGGTGGTGAGTGTGTACGTCGTGACGGTACGCTGAGCTACTCGTTCCCCGGGGGAGAGCTGTGAAGCGGAGCTTACGGTTGGCATTTGCCTCCTGGATTGGCATGATCTGAATCGGCGAATACTGAGAATCTGAAGTACGACTTTGAAGCATTCTCTCACTTACTGAGTTTGAGAGTACGTACCACCATGCTTTCAAAGAGCTTCCACGGCACCAAGCTCCGAACTGCGGCGACCAATCGAGCATCAGGGCCTATCAAGTACCGCAACCTGGGATTGGGGATGTCTGCAAGGCGAGCGATGAGCCGGGCGACTTTGCAGGGGTCGCGTCTCTTCACACCTTTTAGAATGTAAGAGCGCAATCGAGTAGCTCGCTCGTGGTTGGGAGAGACGGAATCGAAGGCATGCGCCGCTGCGTTCTCTTTGCGATACCAGATACTCGTCTCAAATGAGCCTGGCTCAATCAGAATGCACTGAATTCCGAGCGGAGCCATTTCTATGCGTAAGGACTCGGTGTAGCCTTCAAGTGCAAATTTTGAGGCGGAATAGGAGCTCAAACCCGGCGAGGAGCTTCGTCCGGAAATCGATGAAAGCATGAGGATTCGGCCTGAACGCTGTTCTCGCATGATGGGCAGCACCGCTTTGGTTAACGACACAGTGCCAAAGAAGTTCGTTTCAAACTGGCGTCGCAATTCGTCGAGCGCTACATCTTCGGCGAAGCCTGATAGCGCAAATCCGGCGTTGTTGACTAGAACGTCGATGCGACCGAATTCGGACGCCAGATGGGAAATGAAGTCTGCATGGGAATCAGGGGCTGCAACGTCGAGTTCGCGAACGGAAACTCGGTCAGTGAGGCCAGCGGAAAATAGAGCCTCGTCCAGAGGGACACGGCGGCTAAGATCGCGCATGGTCGCTACCACGAAATACCCTTTTCGGACTAATTCGAGGGTGCTGAGTAACCCAAATCCGCTGGAACAACCGGTAATCACCGCTAAATGTTCTTTCATATCCGTTCCCTGTGCGATTGCGCATCACAACCCGCAATGCGCGCCATTCGATTGCATGGTTGCGCCACATACTACAACATGTTTGCCAAAGCAGCACTGCAGGGGAGAGCATAAGTTGTTTGCGGTATTGATGTTGACTCCATAAGGAAGTGATTCATACAGATGGCGACAGGGCAGAAAAGTGAAATTGCAGCAGCCAAGGGAAAGCTTGGTATTTTAGTTGTCGGACTGGGAGCCGTTGCTACTACGTTCGTAGCTGGCGTGGAGGCCGTACGTAAAGGCATTGCGGCTCCGATCGGTTCGCTGACACAGATGGGCACTATCCGTCTCGGCAAGCGCACGGATGGCCGTACGCCCTTGATCAAGGACTTTGTTCCTCTCGCCGATCTCAACGACATCGTCTTCGGTGGCTGGGACATCTTCACCGACAGCGCCTATGAAGCGGCTGCCAATGCCAAGGTTCTCGAAAAGGACCTTCTACTTCAACTCAAGCCGTTTCTGGACACGATCAAGCCGATGCCGGCTGTTTTCGATCACAACTACGTCAAGCTGATCAACGGTCCGAACGTCAAGAAGGGCAAGAACAAGCTGGATTTGGCAGAACAGGTTCGCGCTGACATTCGCAATTTTAAGAAGGAAAACGGCTGCGAACGTCTCGTTATGATCTGGTGTGGTTCCACTGAGAGCTTCCAGAAAGCAAGCGAAGTTCATGCTTCAGTTGCCGCGTTTGAGAAGGGCTTGGAAGAAAGCGATCCGAACATCGCTCCTTCACAGATCTATGCATACGCAGCTTTGCAGGAGAAGATTCCCTACGCGAACGGCGCGCCGAACCTTACGGTCGACTTGCCGGTAATGCAGGAGCTTTCGAAGAAGAACAACGCTCCGATCGCAGGTAAGGACTTTAAGACCGGTCAGACCCTGATGAAGACGATTCTGGCCCCTGGCTTCAAGGCTCGCATGTTGGGAGTGAATGGTTGGTTCTCCACAAACATCCTCGGCAACCGCGACGGTGAGGTGCTGGAAGATCCAGGCTCGTTCAAGACGAAGGAAGAGTCCAAACTCAGCGTGCTGGACGAGATTCTTCAGCCGAAGCTCTACCCTGAACTTTACGGCAATATCTTCCACAAGGTTCGCATCAACTACTATCCGCCTCGTGGTGATAACAAAGAGGGCTGGGACAACATCGACATCTTTGGATGGCTTGGCTATCCGATGCAGATCAAAGTTGACTTCCTTTGCCGCGACTCGATTTTGGCCGCGCCACTCGCGCTCGATATCGTCCTGTTCATCGATTTGGCTGCGCGTTCGACAGAGCTGAAGGGAATCGGTATCCAGGAATGGATGAGCTTCTACTTCAAGTCTCCGATGACGGCACCGGGTCTCTATCCGGAGCACGATCTGTTCATTCAGATGATGAAGATGAAGAACACACTTCGCCACATCAAGGGAGAAGAACTCATCACTCACCTTGGGCTTGAGTACTACGACTAGGTTGTATGTTCCACTTTTATAATGGCAGGAGCTTCGGCTCTTGCCATTTTTTTGTGCCATTCGTCTGCCTCACCCAACTGCAATGGAAATTTGCTGCTGATCAGTACACCAGTGGAAGCGTGAAAGCATCGTATTACGGATGAGACGGGTCGGGTTGCATTCATTAATTGCGGTGCTGTTGTTGTCCGCAGGGTTGTGGGCCGAAACGCAAGGAACCTTTCGGGGAGAAGTCGTGCGTCCTCCCCGGGGAGAACGTTCGATAGGCCTGTTGTATTTAATGGGACGCGACGGGAATGTGAGACGCGTGGTCGTGGGTCGTGCTGCTGTCGTTTATGATCCCGCCGTACCTTCGGGAGATCGTGTTCAGTCCGCACGGAGAGCGCTGGTTCCTGGTGCCGAAGTTCGAGTGACGGCTTTGGTGGATGCAAAGAGTGGAGAATGGACGGCTTCACGAGTAGAGGTGATTGCTCATCACGGCAGCGATTCGGATGACGATCAGGACGACAGCACTACGGAACCGGACGAGGTTACGGCTCCAAAAGACACTTCCGTCGCATCCCGCACGATTTAACCGAGGTGCTCGGTTTCTGCAGCTTAGGCATGACAGGCTCTGCTCGCTCTTCTGCTGGATCCCTTCGTGATTTGGTCCCATTTAGCGTGATGCTCCTGTGAGTCTCCGCCACATTCTCCCCAGTGCTTGTTGACCACAATTTCCTTAAATCCTGAAGTTTGGGCAAAGAACTGTCGATAAAGCCTCCATGAGTAGTCGAATCTCGACTCGGGGTGATGGTGTGCTGTGCGGGTGAGTAGCCGAGTGTCGGGAATCACCGGGCTATTTTCTGTCTATCTGCTCCTGTGCAACGTTGCATTCGGGCAGGGTATTGATCTTACAAAGGTGAATCTCGTCGACCTGATGAACATAGAGGTGAGCTCTGTCTCCAAGAAGGATCAAAAGCTCTCTCGGACCGCCTCGGCGGTGTTCGTCATCACGGAGAAAGACATTCAGCGTTCTGGGGCGACGAACATCCCCGATCTCTTGAGGATGGTTCCTGGACTGGATGTTGCCCAGATTGACTCCAGCACCTGGGCGATCAGTGCACGCGGGCTGAACGGCCAGTATTCGAACAAGCTCCTGGTGATGTTTGACGGTCGCACCGTCTACTCGCCAATGACCTCTGGAGTCTTTTGGAATTCTCAGATCGTGCCTCTCGAGAATATTGAACGCATCGAGGTAATTAGGGGCCCCGGAGCCACTGTATGGGGAGCAAATGCGGTCAACGGCGTCATTAATATCATTACGAAGACGTCGGCGGACACTTTAGGCGGCGAACTAAATTCAGGCGGCGGAACTCTTGAGCACGGGTTCGGATATGTTCGCTACGGTGGAAAACTAGGCGGCAAGACAACCTATCGCGTAAACAGTGATGGGTTCGAACGCAGTCAGTTAGTCGACTCTCTCGGTCAAGGGAGTTGCGATGCATGGCACGTGGTACACGGCGGATTTCGCCTCGATACCACTCCATCGGATCACGATTCGGTTACGCTGGAGGGAGACGCTCACAGCGGGGTTTCGGGAGAAGGTGCCACGTTTGGTCCCTCGATCTCTTCTCCAGTGATTGGTACTGCCCCTCCTCTGCCTGTTCTCAGCAGCCTTTTCTCGGGTTGGGATCTTTCCTCAACATGGAAGCACGTGGTCAGTTCACACTCGGAGACATCACTACAGGTTTATTTCGATCGAGACTCACGTCACGATCAGGACATTGGGTTTGGATTGAACACTGTAAATGTGGATTTCCAGCACCACTTGGGTTTTGGGGAGCGTCAGGACGTAGTCTGGGGACTTAGCTACCGGGGGACTTCGGATGGGACCGCGCCACAGTCCCGAATTACTTTTAGTCCGGCACAAAAAACTACGCATCTTTATTCGTCCTTCGTTCAGGACGAAATAGCTATCTTGCCAAACCGTCTCTATCTGAGTGTGGGAGTCAAACTGGAGCATAACGATTATTCGGGGTTTGGAGTAGAGCCGACTACGCGCATTAGTTGGACTCCGAATGAGAGGAATATGTTCTGGGCTGCAATCTCCCAGGCCGAACGAACTCCAGCCCGAAGCGATGCGGACGTGCGAGCGGCGCTTTTCAGCCAACCAGAACCGGACAGTCCACCACTACTCATCACCCTCTTTGGTAATCCGAAGTTTAAGAATGAGGATATTCGGGCATTCGAGATTGGATATCGCACCCAACTTAGTCGCACGGTGTCGCTGGATAGCGCGGTCTTTTATAACAGCTATGACCACATGGCCTCCCAGGAACCGGGAGTGCCGTTTCTCCAAAACGGGCCGTCGTCGGTTCAATTAGTAGTTCCCACTTATTCAGCCAACCTGGAGTATGGCGAGACTCATGGCGCGGAGGTTTTCGCAGATTGGCACGTAAACGCCCATTGGCAGCTCAGCCCCGGTTATTCGTACGTTATAGCTCATCTCCACAATTATGCGTCGAGCCATGATGTTACCAGTGCCTATATTTTGCAAGAAAGCAGCCCGGACCATCAGGCACAGTTGCGGTCCCACGTGGATCTGCCCCGACATTGGGCGTGGAATGCATCAGCCTACTTCGTGGGATCTCTATCGGAACAATACATCCCGTCCTATACGCGTCTTGACACAAACGTTGTTTGGAAGCCGAGCGAGAAATTGTCAATCTCTGTGGTCGGGCAAAATCTACTGAAAGATCGTCATGAGGAGTTCAACGGGGAGTATTCAACAGTTTCTTCGAGCATGATCAAGCGAAGCTCTTATGCAATGCTCACTTGGCATTTTTGAGGGTAACTAGGAACGTGGATTGGATGATGACAGCAGCGAATTTCGAGTTCTTCGCGAGGACGCGAACCGGAGCGTTCGCTCGGTGGTCTGTCATTTTGCTTGCGATAATGTTTTGCGTTGTCTGCCCTGCATCTGCACAGTCCCCGTCTGACGAATATCACGTGAAGGCCGCATTCCTCTTTCACTTTGCTCAACTCGTGGAGTGGCCCTCTGATACTCCGTATGGAGCTACCAATTCGCTCCTAGTTTGTACGTTGGGAAACGATCCCTTCCATGGAGCACTGGAAGAGACCATTGCCGGAAAACAGGTTGGTAATCGAACTCTCCGCATCCGACACCTTGGAACGCTGCAAGACAGGCCAGCGTGCAACGTCCTTTTTGTAGGCGCGAGTGAAAGTAAGCGCTTCTCGTCCACGATTGCACAGCTCCGCAATCTCCCCGTTCTGACGGTAGGAGAGGGAGACGGTTTCCTGGAGGCCGGTGGAATGATCCGCTTCTGTATGGATGGAAAGAAGATACATTTCGAAGTCAATCGAGGAGCAGCGGAATCGGCAAGACTCAAGATCAGTGCCCAGCTCTTACTGCTAGCCAAGAGTGTTTTTGGAGGAAATGGTGGGAGGTGAGACGAATGAACTTTAGAGATCTTCCAATTCGCCGAAAACTGGCGTTGTTGGTCCTATCTGCTACGGTAATGGCACTAGGACTCGCATGTTCAGGGTTCGCCGTTTACGAAGGTACGCGTTTCCGTGCCGACATGGTCCGCGAATTAACGACGCTGGCCGATACTCTTGGAGCAAATACAGCTGCGTCGATCGCGTTCAACGATTCAAAAACTGCGGAGGAAATGCTTGCTGCCCTGCGCACTGAGCCTCATGTTGTGGCGGCTTGTCTGTATGACGAAAAGGGAAATATTTTCGCAGAATATCGCCGCCCCAATCTCCAGTCCGATTTCAAAATGCCCCTTTGGCGGGAGCAGGGACATCTATTCTACGAAAACTCTTTGGTCCTGTATCGAAACGTCTTTCTTAATCGGGAGCGGGCTGGCTCGATTGCAATTACTTCAGATCTATCGGGATTTCGCGAACAACTTCTGAGCTACGCAAAGATTTCGATACTCGTGTTGTTGGCATCCCTGCTTGTCACCTTACCGTTTGCTACCCGGCTTCTTCGAATCATCAGCCGCCCAATCCTCGGACTGTCAGCCATTGCTGCCAAAGTTTCTGCTGAGAATGATTACTCCCTTCGAGGCGAGGCCACCGGTCATGATGAGGTCGGAGGACTGGTCGAAGGATTCAACCAGATGCTGGACCGAATCCAGCAGCGGGATTTGGCGTTGCAGCAGGCGAACGACGAGTTGGAGATGCGGGTTCGGGAGCGTACCTCGGAATTGGAGCGGGAAGTACAGG